>ORJL011753036.1_pt1 | contig 12260 bp, 10 predicted proteins | sample 1779941 | NCBI WGS metagenome assembly ORJL01 (sample SAMEA104232317, study PRJEB22302) | groundwater metagenome | biome: forest; feature: aquifer; material: groundwater | place: USA | collected 2011-08-07 | depth 5.8 m
CAGGACGAGGCCCGGCGTGCAGAAGCCGCACTGCACCGCCCCCTGGTCAATGAACGCCTGCTGCAACGGGTGCAGCCGTCCATCGCTGGCCAGCCCCTCGATGGTCGTGATGTTCTGTCCTTGCACTTCCAGGGCCAGCACAATGCACGAGTTGACCGCCTGGCCGTCCACCAGCACGGTGCAAGCACCGCAGTTGCCCTTGCCGCAGCCCTCTTTCGTCCCCGTGAGGCCGAGGTCGTCCCTCAGGATGTCCAACAGCGTCCGTCGCGGTTCCACCAACAGGTCCCGCGCCATGCCATTAACTACCAGGTGAAGCGGTATCTTCATCGCGAAAGGGCCTCCTCAATAGTAGCCTGCAGGGCACGCCGGGTGAGCACCTTCACCATTTCGCGGCGGTACTCCGCCGAGGCGCGGACATCGTCAATAGGCTTCGATTCCGCGGCCGCCACCTGGGCCGCCTGCTCGATGACTTCTTTGTTCAAGGTCTGCCCCTCGAGGGCGGCCTCGGTGCGCAGCGCCCGGAGAGGGGTGGGGGCAACCGCGCCCAGCGCCACCCGCGCCCGACGGCAGCGCGCTCGCGCCCCCAGCCACAGCATACAGCTCGCGTTCACGATGGGGATGTCCATCTCCTTGCGAACAGTCAGTTGTTGATAGCTGCCCCGGGTTTGCGCCGCAGGCTGGGGAACGAAGACCTCCACCAGCAGATCGCCCTTCCCCAGGACCGTCTGGCCGGGCCCCAGGAAGAACTCCTCCAGAGGTACGCGTCGCCGTCCGCCAGGGCCGGCGATGACCGCCTGGGCGCCCAGGCAAAGCAGCGGCGGCGCCGTGCTTGCCGACGGGGCGGCATGGCACAGGTTGCCTCCCACCGATGCCCGGTTTCGGATTTGCAGAGAGCCCAGCATAGAGCAGGCCCGGTGCAGGATGGGGTACAGCTCTGCGACCTGGGGGTGTGCCAGCACTTGCGTGATGGGGACCGCCGCGCCCAGGTGCAGGCCTCGGCCGGACACCACGTCCAGGCGCTGCAGCTCGGGCAGGCCTTTGACGTCCACCACCAGACCGGGCTTGGCACGACCGTCCTTCATTTGCAGCAGGAGGTCTGTACCGCCGGCCAAGGGCTTGGCGCCGTCGGTGGCGCCGGCCAGGAGGCGCACGGCCTCTCTCACACTTTGGGGTTTCCTGTAATCAAATGAATACATTTTCCTCCCTCACATGGCCCCCATATTACCGTTTACAGGGGAGCGGCGTCAACACGCCGAGGATGCTACAACAATGCAACAACTGCGCCTCATTCGTTCACAATAACGACACGGGGCTGGCGATAAGCTGTGGAGGACGAAATGAGCGAGTTCGATGGCGCTTCAGGACCAGCAGCCCCAGTGACGGCGACGGCACCCCATGCCTCCAAGGCGTCCACCCGCCTCCTGGTCGTAGCCTTCATCGTCGCCTTCACGCTGATGCTGCTGGTGCCAGTGTGGTTCCTGCTCGGCGTGGTTGGCTCTGGAGGAGGGCACGTCCACGGGGGAGCCAAGATCACGCCGGAATGGTTCACGTCCAAGGTCAACGAGCAACAGCAAAGATACGGCCTGCCCGACGGGTCGGTCCGCGTTCCGCCCGGCAACAAGGTCCTGGTCACTATGCCGGATGGGCTGGTCGTCCCGGCCTCGACCAGCAAGGTGTACATCATGATGAGGCAGTTCTCCTTCACACCTAATACCATCCGGTTGCAGTTCGGCGGGCTGTACGACCTGCTATTCTACTCGCCGGACGTCTTCCATGGTGCGTCAGTCATTCAGGATGGAAGCCTGAACGCCGTGGTCATGCCCAACATGACCTCCAAGCTGACCGTCAGGGTGACCCAAACGGGCGAGGTCCAGTTGCTGTGCAACGAGTACTGCGGGCTGGGCCACCACCTTATGAAGGGCCGAATCGTAGTGGAATGAGGGGACAACAGGCATGGCGTTGCTGCAAGAGATAAAGATCGAACCCCGGGACCGCCGGTTGCTCTTGGCCTTCGGCGCCGCCGGACTGACCATAATGGCTCTGGGAGGGGCCTTCGCCCTCCTGATGTTGCTCGTCCGAACGCCGGCGCTATCCGTGTTCTCAGCCAGCCGCTACTATCAGGCCATTACCGGGCATTCGCTCATGATGTTCATCTTCTGGCTGGGCTTCATCCAGACCGCATTCCTCATCAGCGCGGGCACCGTCCTCATCCGGAGAAGGCTGTGGAGCTACAGGCTGGCCTGGGCAGGCTGGACCGTCATGGTCACGGCCGTTGTCCTGGCTCTCCTGGGGGTATGGCGAGGGGCCAGCGTCACCTACCACGCCCTGATGCCCCTGAGCCAGCAGTACGACGGAGCATGGCTGGTCTACCTCAGCTTCATCGTACTCGCCGCAGGCATGTCGCTCATCGTCCTGGATTTCATCGCGACCATCCTGGGCGCAGTGGACAGGAAGCTGAGCATCTCCAGTTGGGCGTCCTTTTTCCAGCGCATCCCTATCTCCACCTTTGCCGCCATCTGCGGCCTGCTCATCGCCATCCCCGGGCTTGTCGCAGCCTTCAAGATCTTCATCCCCGCCTTCTTGCTGACCCTCGGGGGCGGACCCGTGGACGCCCTGACCGCAAACCTGTACCGTCTGAACTGGCATATCGTCTTCCACATCTACCACTACATGCCGGCCCTGGCCCTGGTCGGAGTGGCCTACGTCCTCGTAGAACTGACCACCGACGCCAGTTCCGTCTACGCCAAGCAAGTAGCCAAGGGCTTGTTCCTCCTGTATCCCTTCTTTGTCCCTCCCACCTTCGTGTACCATCTTCTCATAGACCCCAACCTGACCTACAACGTCAAGTTCGTCGGATCCAGCCTTTCTCTCCTGGTCGGCGTGCCCACTGTTCTCCACATGTTCATCATCGTGGGCATGTTGGAGGCCCGGATGAGACGAGCCGGCTACGGCTTCCTGACCTGGTTCCGACACTTGCCCTGGACCAACCCGGCCTTCGGTTCCCTGGCCATGGGCATGGTTACCCTGTTCGTGGGAGGCCTTCTGGCCTACGTCCTTATCCAGGAACAGCTCGCCCCGACGCTGCACAACACCTTCGTGGTCCCGGCCTACATCCACCCCATGGCAGCGGGGGGCGCCAATATCATGTACATGGGCGCCCTGTACTACGCCGTCCCGGCGCTGTTCGGGCGGCGACTGTGGGGGCTGCCCCTCGCCAGGGTCCAGCCGTACCTGATGGGCGCCGCCCTGATAACCATGTCTATCTTCGGCGCTATCGCCGGTCTGGCAGGAGTGCCCCGCCGCTACGCGGACATCGGCGACAGCACCCCGGTATCGTGGACCCTGTGGCTCAACCTCTCCCTGGGTCTGGGCGGTCTGCTGGCGGTCGCCAGCGGAGTCCTCTTCGTCACGGTAATGGCCATGACTGTCCTCAAGGGACAGAAAGCAATGAGCCTGGAGGATGCCACAAGAGAGATTAAGCCCCTGGCATTGCCCGACAAGATAGACCACAGGCGGACAGTGGCGGCATTGGTCCCCTCGTCCCTGTTTATCGTGAGCGTTCTGGTACTCACCTTGTGGGCCTTCGGCCACCTTTGGGACCTACCGGTCCGATTCCAGACCAGATAAGGAGCGACAGCGTGGACTCCGTGGTAGCTCGAGCCGACAGGGTGCTGGTCTGGCTCAAGATGGTCACCATAGTGCTGGGGGGACTGGGGACCCTCTCGGTGGTCTTTCTGGCCGACGTCATGACCGCGCGCCTGGCCAACCCCACCGGCGTAGCCGGCGTAGAGGCGGTCACCATGTCGGAGGTCGAGGAACTTCACCACTGGATAGGCTACAAGGTCGCCCTGGGTGCATCGGATGACAGAGATGTAGTCTACCATGTGCGTACGCTCTTCGAGAGCGCCACGGATGCCAAGCAGAAATCCGCTCTCGACGGCGTCCTGGTGGAACACATGCCCGCCGGCCATTTCATCCATACCAAGAACATCCTCAAGGACTTGCTGGGGACGAAGCTGGAGCCAACGGCGACCCCAATACAGTTGGAGGTCCGGCTGGCCCTGGCGCTGCTGAAGAACGGCAAGCTTGAGGACGGAAAGGCGCAGCTAGAGCACATGCTCACCGTGGGCACGGATGCAACCAAGGAGGTGGTGCAGCAGGCACTGCAGAAGTTGAAGGAAGGAGACGTGGAATCAGCCAAACAGGGTCTGGCGGCGCTGGCAGGCGCTCAGTGACCAGAATGATAGGAGGAGGCAAAACGACATGAAAAAGGCGGCCATTGTCATCGCGGTCCTCGCGGCCATCGGGTTGGTTCTCGCCGGATGCGCGTCCAAGAAGAGCGAGCTGACCTCCGGCGAGAGGACCTTTTACGTCAACGCTATCGAGATAAAGGGCTCAACCACGGCGGAGAGCCTGGCCCCGCCGACGGCGAACCCGGAGGAGCTCTCCAAGGGTTACGCCTTCAAGGCGCCGGGCGTGTTCGACAAGGCGAGCCCCTCGAAGTGGGAGGTGTCATCCTACCAGTTCAACCCCAGCGCCATGACCGTCTTCCAGGGTGACCGGGTGAAGCTGGTGATGTTCGTGATCAACGGCAACAAGCACAAGGATAGTATCAAGGACCCGGACGGGGTGACGGTGGTGCCCGAGGCAGAGCACAACCGGGGCCGCCAGTACACGATCACCTTCACCGCCGACAAGCCAGGCTTCTACACCCTACACTGCGACGAGCACAAGGACACCATGAACGCCGCCATCACGGTAATACCCAAGAGCTAGGCTTCCCGTCTCTCATATTGCCGGCGAGGGGGCAGGGTGCGCTCCTGCCCCCTCGCCGGGCTTTACCCACCTCGGCGGCGGACGTAGAATGTGGTTACCATGCGGAGGTTCTCGATCCGGCGGACGGGGCTTTTCCCCAGGCTGGCGCTCCTGGTCGCCCTGGGCTTTGGCGTCCTGTTCGCGGTCATGGGCATCCTGGGCCAGCGCGCCCTGGACGCCAGCACGCGGCGTATTCTGGAGGAGAGGCTCGTGCTAACTGAGATGGCTGCCAGCGAGATAGAAGCCCGGATCCAGCAGGCCTTCCACGAGCTGCTCCGGGCCTCGGCCTTCGCCTCCTTCAACCCGGCGGCCCAAGACCTGTCAGAGGAGTACCACTTGTTGGCCCACAGCTATGCGCGGATCGGCGCCATAACCCTGGGAGTCTACTTCCTGGACACCCAGGGCAACGTCATCCTGGCCGAGCCCCCCGAGGCTGCCTCCTCAGATACGGCGCTCCAGGCCATCCGTCGCAGCACCATGCACGCCGGAGGCGAATTGGTCTCCCAGCCTTTTGTTGAGCCCAGGACCGGACACCCAGCGGTCGCCGTCACTGTAGCTGTGGACAACGGCGACGGGCAAGCGCTCTCCTATCTCGCCGGGCTCATCGACCTGTCCCGGCCGGAGATAATGGGCCCGCTGGAGCGGGCGCTGGGGTTGGGGCGCACCGGGCATGCTGAGCTGATAACTTCCGAAGGGAATGTCATCGTGTCTACTTACCCCAGTCCTTTCTTACACCCCGGCGAGCACCAACAGTTCTACCGGTCGGTCCTGGCTCCTACCGGCAGCCCGACCATCAAGACCGTCCCCTATGAGTCGGACGGCATGGCCACTTCCTCCAACCACATCATGGCTGTCGTACCCTTGCCCCTCGCGGGCTGGGGGCTGGCCCTGGGAGGAGAAGAGGGCGAGACCCTGGCCCCTGTGCGTTCCCTGCGTCTCAATCTCCTGCTGGCGGGCCTGGTGATGCTCGCCGCTACCCTTGTGGTGACCCTGTGGGGTACGCGTCGCCTCATCCGGCCTGTCCAAACGCTCACTACTAGCGCCCGCGCCATGGCCGACGGAGACCTGTCCACACCCGTCGTGATTCCCTTGTCGTCGGGGGAGATCGGTGTGCTGGGGGAAGCTTTCAACGACCTCAGACGGCGCCTGTTGGAGGCCCGGGACAGGCTGACACTATGGAATCTGGAGTTGGAGGAAACCGTTCGGCGCCGCAGCCAGGAGGTGGCCGAACTCCGCGCGGAAGTGGAGTTGGAGCGATTGAAGGCCGAGTTCGTTAGCGAGGTCTCCCACGAGTTCCGCACCCCTCTGGGCCTGATCAAGGGCTACGTCACTACTCTTCAACGAAACGACATATCCCCGGACGATGCTACCCGTCGCGAGTTTCTCACTGTCATCCGCGAAGAGGCCGAGAAGCTGGAATCCCTGGTCGAGGACCTGCTGGACACATCCCGCCTCAGGGCCGGCACCTTCGCCATCAACCGGGAGAAGGTTGACCTGGAGGCCCTGGTACAGCGGGTCGTGGAAAGGGCGCGCCTCCAGGCTATCCGCCATCGGGTGGTTCGCGTGGCGAATGCTCCCCTTCCCATCACAAGAGCAGACGCCCGGCGCCTGGAGCAGGTGTTCGACAACTTGTTCGACAACGCCCTCAAGTATTCCCCTGGGGGCGATATAGCTGTGACCGGAAGCACAGAGGACCGGTCGGTGCACTTCTGCGTTTCCGACCAGGGGGAGGGAATAGCGGCGGAGGAGCTGGAACGGGTCTTCGATCCCTTCTACCGCGGAAGCGGGCTGGCATCAAAGGGGTCCAAAGGCAGCGGCCTGGGACTGACCATATGCCGGGGCATAGTTCAGGCCCACGGCGGCCGAATGTGGGCGGAAAGCGCTCCGGGCAAAGGGGCAGCCTTCCACTTCACTATTCCCCTCAATGGAGAAACCGGTGGGTAACTGCATTCTCATCGTGGATGACGAGGTCCGCTATCTGAGGCTGCTGCGCTTCAACCTGGAATCCTCGGGCCACAAAGTCGCCACGGCGCTCACCGGGAACGAGGCTATTCATACGGCGGCGTCCCAGGAGTTCGACCTCATTCTCCTCGATCTGATGCTGCCGGACCTGGATGGCTACGAGGTCTGTCGCAGGATAAGGGAGTTCTCTTCTGTGCCCATTGTCATGGTTACCGCCAGGGGTGAAGTGGTGGACAAGGTCCGCGGGCTGAGCCTGGGGGCGGACGACTACATCACCAAGCCCTTCAGCGCGGAGGAGCTCATGGCCAGGGTGGCGGCGGTGCTGCGCCGCTCTGGTCCGTCGCCTGATGTGAGGGTGCCGCCGCGTCTCATGGTCGAGGATGTGGACATTGACTTCGCCGAGAGGAAGGTAACGGTAGCGGGCAAAGAGATCCCTCTCAGCGCCACGGAATACCGATTGCTCCATTGCCTGGCCAGCAACGCCGGAAAGACCCTTACCACCGAGGAGATTCAAACGAGGGTGTGGGGACCGGAATACCGGGAACACTACGAAGGTCTGAGGACTCATGTCCATCGGCTGCGGCAAAAGATAGAGAGGGACCCTGACTTGCCAACCCACATAATAACCCGACACGGAATTGGCTACATGTTCGCCCTGCCCACCATGTCGGATGAGACCCGACAAGAGAGGACGCCATCGTGAAGCATCATTGGGCTGCCCTGCCGCTGGTAGTGCTGGCGGCCTCCCTGCTTGGCTTGGCTGCCTGCGGGAGCGCCAGGGGAGATTCCCCCGGCACGCGCTCCTTGAACATATCGGTGCTCAGCCAGACGCTCTACGGCTCCAGCGGCGACAGGCTGATCAAGGTCAGGCAAGGTGAATCAGTCACCCTGCATATCACAGTGGACGAACCGATGGAGATCTTCCTTCACAGCTATGATGCAGAGGTCAGCCTCGCGCCCGGCACGCCGGGCGTACTAGAGTTCACCGCCTCCACACCGGGGCGCTTTCCCCTCATGATACACTCTCTAGAAGACGAGGCAGGGAACCACAAGCGGGCAGAAGTCCTGCTGGCATTAGTGGAGGTCTCTCCTCGCAAATGAGCGCTGAAGTCCTCCCTCGAAGCGGCATTGACGGCAGAGGCGAGTCTTCCGCCGCAACCCGTTCCTTTCCGGGCATCAGGGCCGCGTGGCGGCTTACGGCGCCATACCTCATGCTGCTCAAGCTGCGAATCGTCCTGTTGCTGGAGGTCGTGGCGCTCACCAGCGCCGTCGTCGCCGCTGGCGGCGCTGCTCCAGCCAGCCGCCTCTCCCTCCTTCTGCTGTCGGGAGCGCTGGCTTCGGCGGGAGCGTCCGCGCTGAACCATTACCTGGACCGCGACATAGATGCCCTCATGCGGCGGACCAGGCTCCGTCCTCTTCCAGCGGGCAAGATCAAGAGCCCTAAGTGGGCCGCAGCCTTTGGCCTGGCCCTTCTCCTCGCCTCAGTGCCGGCCTCCCTCCCGCTCGGCCTGATCGTGACTACGACCCTGCTGCTGGGCGCGCTCTTCTATGTGGTCGTCTACACATGGTGGCTCAAGCGGCGTACCCACCTCAACGTCGTCATCGGGGGCGCTGCCGGGAGCTTCGCCGCTCTGGCAGGATGGGCCGCCGTTGATCCTTCCTTTTCCCCTCTGGCCGTCTGGGTTGCCGCGATGCTATTCCTGTGGACGCCTCTGCATTTCTGGAATCTCGCCCTGGTTACGGCCGAGGACTACCGCAGGGCCGGCGTTCCCATGCTGCCCGTCGTCATGGGGGCACGGCGTACCCGCCAATACATTGCCGCGTCCGCCGTGGTCCTGGTATTCTTCTCTCTCTTGCCCTGGGCCCTCGGCTACCTCGGCGGCATCTACGTGATATGCGCGGCGGCTTTGAGTTGCCTCATCCTGGGCAACCTCCGGCGAAAGGGATACCCCGCCCAGGCTTGGACAAACTACAAACTCTCCGGCCTGTACTTGATGGGCATGTTAGTCGCCATGATCCTGGACGTCTCCGTGTAGTGTCCCGATCAGCGCCAACTACGGGTTCCTGGCACTCAATAGGCGCACTGCCGAGTTGAAGCCTGGATCTCAGTGCGAGTGCACCTTCAAACCGTCGTGGGCATGGTCTTCGATGAGGTGGAACCCCTCGCCCGAAGCCTGCGCTGGGTCCACGTGGATGGTGGCGTTCGAGAGATAGCGGAGGTGGTGCAGGAGCTGGTGGCGCGCCTCTACCGCGATGCTGTGGCCCTTGTCCACGGTCAGCGACGGGTTCACTGCGATGTTAACCTCGGCATGGAGGCGGTGCCCCAGCCAGCGCACCCGCACCTCACCCACCTCGCGGACCCCCTCGGCCGCCTCAACGGCATGGCGGATCTCCTCCACCACTTGGGGGTCCACCCCGTCCAGCAGGTGCGAGAAGACGGCCCTCCCCGATTGCCACACGATGCGGAAGATGACCGCCGTGATGACCAGTCCCACTATGGGGTCCGCCCGGGGATAGCCGGCCCAGGCCCCGGCCGCGCCCAGCAGCACCGCCAGGCTGGTCAGACCGTCAACGCGAGCGTGCTGGCCGTCAGCCACCAGGGCGGCGCTGCCGATCTCCCGTCCCACCCGGATGCGGAAGACCGCCACCGCTTCGTTGCCCAGGAAGCCAACAAGGGCGGCCGCGGCCACTGCCCAGATATAGCCCACCTCTCGCGGATGGAGCAAGCGGTCCACGGACTGATAGCCGGCGAACAGGGCGCTGAACAGCATGATGCCCACGATGACGACCCCGGCCAAGTCCTCGGCGCGGCCAAGGCCGTACGTGAAGCGACGGGTGGGCCTCAGCCGGGACAACGTAAAGGCGATGCCCAGCGGGATGGCTGTGGCGGCGTCGCCGAAGTTGTGGACGGTGTCGGCCAGTAGGGCAACGCTGCCCGACAGCAAGACCACGACGACCTGAAAGACCGCTGTCGCCAGCAGCCCAACAAGCGACCACTTGATGGCCCACATCCCCCGCTCCGCGGTGAGCAGGGCAGCATCTACCACGCCGTGCGCGTGACCGTGTACCGCCGCTGCCTGCGGGGGGTGGGCTAGAAGGTCTTCACCGGTGTGTCCGTGGGTGTCAGACATGGAGTCATCCCCTCCAGGTAGGGGCGCACGGCCGTGCGCCCCTACCTGCCTGTCACCCTAATGATAGCGCAGGCGGGCCATCGGCGGTAGCGATCGAGCCCTCCGCACCCGGAAAGACGATGGACAAGCAGTCCGACCTAACCCCTGGCCCCTTCCCGACACGGGAAGGGGAACTACCTGACTGTTCCCTCTCCCCGAGTCGGGGAGAGGGCCAGAGCCTGCCCTGAGCGAAGTCGAAGGGGAGAGAGGTCCGTCGCGCAGAAGCGCTTTCATGGCTAATGGCGTCCCGCTGGCATCAGGACATGACACCCACGCCGTTTCACCACCGGGGGCAGCGCGGGCGTGGCTCGATCGCCAACCACGGGTTTCGGGCAACAGACCTCCCGCTGACAGGCCCCGCCATTCTGCGGTATACTACATCCACACGAGTTCTATCGGCCCATCCCACCCTTAGCTCCTGACATGAGCCGATGAAATGGGGCGAGGTCATGGCCGCCTTGGGTGACGAGTCCAAGTCTACGCACAATAGAAAGTCTTCCAGCCAGACGGAGCGCAAGAAGACCGAGCAATCGCTCAAGGCCGGCGAGGAGCGCTACCGCCGCCTCTTTCAGTCCCTGAACGAGGGCGCGGCTCTGGTCGAGGTCCTGTACGACGACGACGGGACGCCCCTGGACTACGTGTTCCTGGACGTCAATTCGGCCTACGAGTCCATCGTCGGAGTCAAGCGCGGCGAGCGTATCGGCAGGAAAGCCTCAGAGTTCTACGGACGCGCCCCGTACCTGGACGTCATCGGCAAGGTCGGCGTTACGGGCGAGGTGACGTCGTTCGAGATCTACACCGCCGAGCTGGGAAGATATCTCAAGGTGTCGGCGTTTTCTCCCGAGAGGGGCCGGGTGGCGGTGACCTTCGCCGACATCACCGACCGCGAGAGGGCGGAAGAGGCCCTGCGCCAGAGCGAGATGGACCTGAACCGCGCCCAGGCTGTGGCCCAGACAGGAAGCTGGAGACTGGATACCCGGCGCAATGAGCTGACCTGGTCCGCCCAGACCTACAAGATGTTCGGCGTGCCCGAAGGCTCGCCTATGACCTACGAGACCTTCTTGAGCAAAGTGCATCCTGACGACCGGGCGCACGTGGACCAGATTTGGAGCGCAGCCCTTCGCGGCGAGCCTTATGACATCGAGCACAGGATAGTGGTGAACGGAGAAGTCAAGTGGGTCCGCGAGAGGGCTGAGCTCGATTTCGACGGCAATCGGGTGTTGCTGGGCGGCTTCGGCACCGTCCAGGACATTACACAGCGCAAGAAGGCTGAGGAGAGGCTGGCTCACCTCGCTTCCTTCCCGGAACTGAACCCCATGCTGGTAGCCGAGGTGGATGCTTCCGGAAACGTATCCTATGTTAACCCTACGCTGCGGAATTGCTTTCCAGACCTGGCCGGTCGGGGTGTCGAGCACCCGTTCTTCGGGGACTGGGGCGCAGTCAGCAGCGCGGCGGAGAGCGGCGACACCCACTCCGTCACCAGAGAAGTGGCCGTAGGCGAGAATTGTTATGAGCAAACGGTGGCGTTCCTGCACAGCGAGCGGAGCTTGCGCATATACGCAAGAGACATCACCGAGCGCAAGAAGGCCGAAGAGTCGCTCCGCCAGAGCGAGGAGCGCTTCCGCAGTCTGGCGGAGAACTCGCCGGAGTCCATCGTCCGCGTGGATACCGGGCTTCATATCGTGTACGCCAACGCCGCTTCTTCGCGGGCTTTCGGAGCCCCCCGTGAGGCGATGGTCGGCAAGTCCGTCGAGTCCCTGGAGCTCCCCCCTGAGTTGGCCACGCAGGCGACGCAGAAGCTGACAGAGGCCATCACCTCTCGCCGGCCTGTCACCTTCGATTTCAGCTTCCCCGGCCCTCGCGGTACTCGCTACTACCAGTCGATGGTCACGCCGGAGCTGGCCGAGGACGGCTCGGTCAAGTCTCTGCTCACCATCAACCACGACCTGACAAAGGAAAGGGAGCTCCAGCAGGCCAAGGACGACTTCATTGGCTTCGTCTCCCACGAGCTGCGTACCCCGCTCACGGTCATCATCGGCGCCCTGGGCACGGGCCTCACCCCGGGCATTACAGCGGAGGACCTCCGAGACCTGTTGAAGGATGCCATGGGGAGCGCCCAGACGCTCGCGCACATCGTGGACAACCTGGTGGAGCTGTCCCGGCACCAGGTTGACAAGGTGATGCTGGAGACCGGGCGACTCGACGTCGTATCGGCCGTCCTGGATGCAGTGCGCAAGGAAGAGGGCCACGCAGTGTCCCATCCCTTCGTGGTGGACGTGGCCGACGACTTGCCGCTGGTCACGGCCGACCGGA
>ORJL010398037.1_pt1 | contig 12258 bp, 7 predicted proteins | sample 1779941 | NCBI WGS metagenome assembly ORJL01 (sample SAMEA104232317, study PRJEB22302) | groundwater metagenome | biome: forest; feature: aquifer; material: groundwater | place: USA | collected 2011-08-07 | depth 5.8 m
CCGAGGTCGGCCAGCACCATGCCGCAGGTCGGCCCCATCACCATGTGGGTGAATTCGACGACGCGCAGCCCTTCATAAGGGAGATTTTTTTCAGGCATGGGCCGATCCTGCCATGAAGCCCTTGGGCAGCCCCGCGTCGGGGCTCATGGCGCAGACCCGCTCGTCCGGCAGGGCCGTCCGCAGCGGCACCCCGCCACGGACCAGCGGCGAGCCGCCGTGATTACCTGCATTTTTGTCAAAAATAAATCCCGCGCGGAAGGGTAGATCGCCAGGCAAGTAGTCAATACAGTGACGACCATGGAAAAACCACGGGCCGTCCTGTTCGATGCCTACGGCACGCTGTTCGACGTGTACAGCGTAGGGCTGCTGGCCGAGCAGCTGTTTCCAGGCCGCGGCAACGCGCTGGGCCTGCTGTGGCGCGACAAGCAGATCGAGTACACGCGGCTGGTCACCGGCAGCGGCACCGGCGAACATTACCAGCCGTTCTGGGAACTCACGCGGGCGGGCCTGCGCTACGCGTGCAAGCGCCTGGGCCTCGCGCTGGCCCCGGCCGACGAAGACCGCCTGATGAACGAGTACCGGCATCTCTCGGTCTTCCCCGAAGTGCGCGAGGTGCTGCAGGCGCTCAAGTCGCGCGGCATCGCCACCGGCATCCTGAGCAACGGCGACCCGGAGATGCTGGGCGTCGCGGTGCGCAGCGCGGCGCTGGATGGCCTGCTCGACCACGTCCTCAGCGTGCACGGCGTGCACAAGTACAAGACCCACCCCGACGCTTACGCGCTCGGTCCGGCGGCCACCGGCCTGGCGGCCAGGCAGATCGCCTTCGTCAGCAGCAACAGCTGGGACGCGCTGGCCGCCACCTGGTACGGCTACCGCACGCTGTGGGTCAACCGCGCCCAGCTGCCCTTCGAGGAACTGGGCACCCAACCCACGCGCACCGGCACCAGCCTGGCCGACGTGCTCGCCTTCTTTTGACATCGACCCTTTCCGGAGAACCCCCCATGACCCAGCGCACCACCGTCCACGGCCTGCAAGTGGCCACCGAACTGCATCGCTTCATCGAGGACCAGGTGCTGCCCGGCACCGGCCTGGCGAGCGACGCCTTCTGGAAGGGGTTCGATGCCATCGTCAGCGACCTGGCCCCCAAGAACATCGCCTTGCTGGCCGAGCGCGACCGGCTGCAGCGCGAACTGGACCAGTGGCACAGCGCCCACCCCGGCCCGATCACCGACATGGCGGCCTACCGCGGCTTCCTGGAAAGGATCGGCTACCTGGTGACAGCGCCGGCCGGCGCGAAGTCGACCACCTCGAACGTCGACGCCGAGCTGGCGCTGCAGGCCGGCCCGCAACTGGTGGTGCCGATCCTGAACGCGCGCTACGCGCTCAACGCCGCCAACGCTCGCTGGGGCTCGCTGTACGACGCGCTGTACGGCACCGACGCGATTCCGGAAACCGGCGGCGCGGAAAAGGGCGAGGGCTACAACCCGGGCCGCGGCGCCCGCGTGATCGAGTACGCGCGCCGTTTCCTCGATGCGGCCGCGCCGCTGGCCGGCGGCACCCACCATGAGGCGGCCGGCTACAAGGTCGAGAGCGGCAAGCTGGTCGTGGCGCAGCAGAACGGCGCCGCCGCCGGCCTGAAGGACCCGGGGCAGTTCGCCGGCTACCAGGGCGACGCCGGCGCGCCCTCGTCCATCCTGCTGCGCAACAACGGCATCCACATCGACATCCGCATCGACCGCCAGAGCGCGATCGGCAAGACCGATGCGGCCGGCATCGCCGACCTGGTGCTGGAAGCAGCCTTGTCGACCATCCTCGACCTGGAGGATTCCATCGCCGCCGTGGACGCGCAGGACAAGACCCTGGCCTACCGCAACTGGCTGGGCATCCTGCGCGGCACGCTGACCGAGCAGGTGACCAAGGGCGGCAAGACCTTCACGCGCGGCCTGAACCCCGATCGCCAGTACACCGGCCCCGACGGCGGCAAGGTCACGCTGCACGGCCGCTCGCTGATGTTCGTGCGCAATGTCGGCCACCTGATGACCAACCCCGCCATCCTGTACGGCGGCGGCAAGGAAATTCCGGAAGGGATCATGGACGCGATGATCACCACCGCGATTGCCGTGCACGACCTGCAGGGCCATGGAGCGAAGGGTGTGCGCAATTCGCGCACGGGCTCGGTCTACATCGTCAAGCCCAAGATGCACGGCCCGAAGGAAGTGGCGTTCGCCTCCGAGCTGTTCAGCCGCGTGGAAGCGGTGCTGGGCCTGCCGGCCAACACCGTGAAGCTGGGCATCATGGACGAGGAGCGCCGCACCAGCGTGAACCTGAAGGCCTGCATCGCCGAGGCGGCGTCGCGGGTGGCGTTCATCAACACCGGGTTCCTCGATCGCACCGGCGACGAGATGCACACCGCGATGCTGGCCGGTCCGATGATCCGCAAGGGCGACATGAAGACGAGCGCCTGGATCCAGGCCTACGAGAAGAACAACGTGCTGGTGGGCCTGGGCTGCGGGCTGCGCGGCCGCGCCCAGATCGGCAAGGGCATGTGGGCCATGCCGGACCTGATGGCCGCCATGATGGAGCAGAAGATCGGCCACCCCAAGGCCGGCGCCAACACCGCCTGGGTGCCGTCGCCGACCGCGGCCACGCTGCACGCCCTGCACTACCACCAGGTGAACGTCGCCAAGGTGCAGCAGGACCTCGAACGCGTCGACGCCGACAGCCAGCGCGAGGAACTCCTGGTGGGGCTGCTCACCGTGCCGGTGGCCGCCAAGGTCGAGTGGACCGCCGCCGAACGCCAGCAGGAGATCGACAACAACGCACAGGGCATCCTGGGCTATGTCGTGCGCTGGGTCGACCAGGGCGTCGGCTGCTCGAAGGTGCCCGACATCCACAACGTCGGCCTGATGGAAGACCGGGCGACGCTGCGCATCTCCAGCCAGCACATCGCCAACTGGCTGCACCACGGCGTCGTCACGAAGGAGCAGGCGATCGAGACCTTCCAGCGCATGGCGGCCGTGGTCGACGCGCAGAACGCCGGCGACCCGTCTTACCAGCCGATGGCCGGCAAATGGGACACCTCCTTCGCCTACCGCGCCGCGCTGGACCTGGTGTTCAAGGGCAAGGAGCAGCCCTCGGGCTACACCGAGCCGCTGCTGCACGCGTGGCGGCTGAAGGTGAAAGCCGCAGCCTGACGGGAAGCCGACCACGGCGCTTGCGCGCAACGCACCGCGGTAACGAGGCATTGCAGCTGTTCACTATTGTGCTCCTGCGTGCTAAAAACGGCTGACGGAAAACTACCGCACCCGGTGCCGCCTCGCCCCTGCCGCGAGCGGACCCGGCGGGCGTCCGTCCTTCATGGCCCCCCATCACGCCGCCCTCGAGGAATGCCTGCGTCACGTGACCGACAGCGCGCCCATGGCATTGGAGCGTTGCCTCGATCACGTGGTCTCGGTTCTGCAACAGGCCGAAGTGCGCAGCGTCCGTGCTTCCGAGCGGACGGACATGGGCGGCGCCTGGCGTGAACTCGTGGAGTGCAAGGCCTCCTGGTGCCGCAGCTATCCGGATGAATTGCGTTCGACGTTCAAGCTGAACCTCGAGGGCAAGCCGCGCTCCGGCGCCGCCCGCCGGGCCGACCCGATCGAACTGGCGCTCGTGGACGACGACGACGTGGTCGCAGCGATCCACGCGTCGCGGCTGGCACAGGATGTGATGCCGCTGGTCGACCGGCCGGTGTCGGAACTCGACGCCTTGCTCAGTTCGGCCCTCGGGTTGGCGACCATCCGGCCCGAGCTGAACCCGGTGCGTCCGGAGGTGTTCGCGCAATGCCTGCGCGCGTTGGTGCGCCGCAGCGCCGCAAACGCGCAGACCGGCTCGCTCTGGTGGAAGTACATGGCCGAGCCCCTCGCCCAGGAACTCCAGCACCTGTACGGCAGGCTGGTCGTCCAGCTCAAGGCTGCGAATGTGCCCGCCATGGAATACACGCACAGGCCGGCCAGTGCCGGGACGGCGGACGGCACGGCCGTCACCCCCGTGCCGAACGCCCACGCCGCGTCGCTGGCCCCTGCCTACCGGAACCTGTCGAGCCACCAGATCAGCCTGGCATTGCTGCGGGACTTCGTTCATGGGGGCAATGCCGCGCAGGCGGAGCAGCCCCTGCCGGCGTCGTATCACGAGCAAGCCGAACGCGACCTGGCCGAGTTGAACGGCGACGCGGGGCGCACCGCCGCGCCGCCGTTGCCGCAGGCCGCATCGGCCACCTACCGCGAGCTGCCCGTCGTGGAACGGCCAGTGCGTCCGGTCGGCATCGCCAGCACGCTCAGCGGCGACGTCTGGGGCCGCTATGCGCAATCGCACGAGCGCTCACTCGTGCTCGGACGCCTGCGCAAGAATGCCACCCGGATGGCGCAGGTGCTCGGCCTGGAACTGGTGCGCAAGGTCGTCAATCGCGTGGCGCAGGATCCGCGGCTGCTGGCGCCGATGCGCGAGGCCATCGTGGCGCTGGAGCCGTCGCTGCTGCGCCTGGCCATGGTAGATCCGCGTTTCCTGGTCGACGAGCAGCATCCCGGGCGCCTGCTGATGGAGCACACGGCGCAGCGCAGCCTGAGGTACAACGACGAATTCAGCAGCGAATTCGCCGCGTTCATGGGCAACGTGGGCCTTACCTTCAGCGAGCTGAATCATCAGGAGGTGGAGGGCGGCCACCCCTTCGAGGTCGCGCGTTGCCGGCTCGAGGGGCTCTGGGCCCGCCAGGACGCCGTCGACGAGGCGCAGCGTCGCACCGGCGTCGAAGCGGTGCGTTTCGCCGAGCTGCGCCAGGCCGAGGCCGACCAGATCGCGTGGGAACTCGGTGAGCGTGCCGACCTGAAGGGGGTTCCCGCGGTGGTGCAGGATTTCCTGTTTGGTCCGTGGGCGCTGGTGATGGCGCACGCCCGCCTGGCCGACGCGTGCCAGACCGACCCGCACGGTTACCGTGGCGTGATCGCCCACCTGGTGTGGAGCGTCAAGCCGGAAGTCACGTTGCGGCGACCGGTGCAGCTGTTCGAACGCGTTCCAGGAATCCTGGCCACGCTGCGCAACGGCCTGGCCTTGCTGGGCTGCGAACCGCAGGAGCACGAGGCCTTCTTCCAGGAATTGATGAAGCTGCACCACCCGGTCCTGCGCTTGCGGCGCGCGAAGTCGCGGCGCAACGCCCGCGAGTCCGGGCTCATGCCGCTGGCGCCGATCCGGGACGCAGCGCCCGAGCCCGAGTCCCCGCCCTTCGTGAAGACCGAAAGGCCGGCACCGGGCCAGCCCTGGATGAGCCTGCACGAGCTGGATGCCGCCGGCTTCCAGGAAACGCTGCCGACCGACATGGGCACCCTCCTGGCGGACGATCGCGATGCCGACGATGCCCCGCAGGCGCAGGAGCTTGCCGCCTCGCCCGCGGCGCAGCGGCCGTCCTGCGCGACGACCGATGCCGAGATCGACCCCGAACAGGTGGTGCAACAACTCCGGGAAGGCGACTGGGTCGACCTGTATTCCAGGCGCCAGTGGCTGCGCGCCCAGCTGGTCTGGGCCAGCAGCAAGGCCACGCTCTTCATGTTCGTGAGCCACGGCGGCCAGCCGCATTCGATGACGCGGCGCATCTGCGAGCGCCTCATCCGCGACCGTTTCCTGCGTCCGGTGCAGCCGCAGGGGGTTCTGGCCAAGGCACTGGGGCTCTTCGACGCGGCGACGGAGCCGGGTTGAAGCAGAATGATTCGCGATGCCCCGGCCCGCCACCATCGATCCCACCCGCTGCCCCGTCTGCGGCGCGCCGAACCGCTGCGCCAACGAGATCGAGCGGGCCACCGGCGTGGCGCAGCCGCCGTGCTGGTGCACGCAGGTGGAATTCGGGGCGGACCTGCTCGCACGGGTGCCGGCGGGGGCGCAGCGGCGCTCCTGCATCTGCGCCGCCGGAGCCGCGCAGCAGGTCAGTGCGCCGGACGGCCCTCCAGCCGCGCCTTGAGGAAGCCGCCGGTGCCGTAGCGCGTCACGCGGCTGTAGAAGCGGTCCGTCAGGCGCGTCACCATCTCCGAATACTCGTCCAGCAGGCCGGGCAGGATGCTGAAGTTGTCGTAGTTGACGACCACCGTCAGCCGCTCCTCGGGCCGCGTGACCACCGGCTCGAGCAACTGCGTCACGTAAGCCTCGATCGCCGCGACGGCTTCGTGGCGGTCGATGTTCAGCCCCTCGAAGTCGATGAACAGCAGCCGGTGCGCGAGGTCCAGCTGGTAGCGCGCGGACAGGGGCTTGGCGAGCAGCCGGTCGCGCAAGCCCATGGTCGCCTCGCCGAACAGCGCCGGGTTCATCGACGCCAGGTCGGGCGCGATCGCCGGGATGAAGTCCATGTGCGCGAGGACGTCGCGTTGCAGGTCGACACCGGGCGCAACCTCGATCAGCTCCAGGCCGCCGCCGGCAGCGAGCCGGAACACGCAGCGCTCGGTGACGTAGAGCACGCGCTGGCCACGGCGCCGCGCCTCGCGGCCGCTGAAGGTGCGGTGCTCCACCTGCCGCACGAACTTGCGCTTGGTGCCCTCGCTCACGATGGCGAGCTGGCCGCCTGCCACCTGCACCGCGAGGTGGCCGGCCGTGAAGGTGCCGACGAACACCACGGTCTTGGCGTTCTGGCTGATGTTGATGAAACCGCCGGCACCGGCCAGGCGCGCACCGAAACGGCTGACGTTGAGGTTGCCCTCCTCGTCGGCCTGGGCCAGCCCCAGCACCGCCAGGTCGAGCCCGCCGCCGTCGTAGAAGTCGAACTGGTTCGGCTGGTCGATGATCGCCTGCGCGTTCACTGCCGCGCCGAAGCTCAGGCCGCTGGCCGGGATGCCGCCGATGACGCCCGGCTCGGCCGTCAGCGTGACCAGGTCGAACACGCGCTCCTCGGCCGCGACGCCGGCCACGCCCTCGGGCATGCCGATGCCCAGGTTCACCACGCTGTTGGCCTTCAGTTCCAGCGCGGCCCGGCGCGCGATCACCTTGCGCTCGTTCAGGGGCAGCGGCGGCAGACGGTCCAGCGGCAGCCGGATCTCGCCCGAGTACGCGGGGTTGTACTGCTCGCTGAAGGTCTGCATGTGGTGCGCCGGATCCGTGGCCATCACGACGGCGTCCACCAGCACGCCGGGGATCTTCACCTGCCGCGGATGCAGGGTGCCGCGCTCGGCCACCCGCTCGACCTGGGCGATGACGATGCCGCCCGAGTTGCGCGCGGCCATGGCGATGGCCAGGGCCTCCAGCGTCAGCGCCTCGCGCTCCATCGTGAGGTTGCCGTCCGGATCGGCCGTGGTGGCGCGGATGATGCCCACGGAGATCGGGAAGGCCTTGTAGAACAGGTACTCGCGGCCGTCGATCTCCAGCAGCCGCACCAGTTCCTCGGTGGTGCGCTCGTTGATGCGCCCGCCGCCGTGGCGCGGGTCGACGAAGGTGTCCAGGCCGACATGGGTCAGCGTGCCCGGCTTGCCCGCGGCGATGTCGCGGAACAAGTGCGTGAGCACGCCCTGGGGCAGGTTGTAGGCCTCGATCTCGTTGGCGATCGCCAGCTGCTGCAGCGCCGGCACCAGGCCCCAGTGGCCGCCGATCACGCGCCGCACCATACCGCGATGGCCGAAGTGGTTCAGCCCGCGGTGCTCGCCGTCGCCCTGGCCGGCCGCATAGACCAGCGTCAGGTCGCGCGGCGCGCCGGTGCCGCCGTCGGCCTGGGTGGCCAGGAAGCGCGCCTCCAGCGCCACGGCGATCTCCTCGGCGAAGCCGATGCCGACGAAGCCGCCGGTGGCCACCGTGTCGCCGTCGTGGATCAGCCGCACCGCTTCGGCGGCCGTGGCGATCTTGTTGCGGCGGGTGCCCGGCGGCGCATGGTCGTTCAGGTGCGTGTGCACGGCCCTCTCCTTGCCCAGTGGTCGGGCGAAGGGTAGCGCCGTCCGCCGCCGCTGTCAGTCGTGGCCGGGACGACGGCGCCGATCCCCGGCACCGGCCTGACGCGGCCCCGCGGAGCATCCCCAGGGACCACAATAGCCACATGTGCCAGCTGCTCGGAATGAACTGCAACACGCCGACGGACGTGACCTTCAGCTTCACGGGCTTCGCCCAGCGCGGCGGACGCACCGACCACCACGCCGACGGCTGGGGCATCGCCTTCTTCGAGGGCCGCGGCCTGCGCCATTTCGTCGACCACCAGAGCGCCTGCGACTCGCCCGTGGCCGAACTCATCCGGCGCTACCCCATCAAGAGCCGCAACGTCATCGCCCACATCCGCAAGGCCACGCAGGGCGAGGTGGCGCTGGAGAACTGCCATCCCTTCGTGCGCGAGCTGTGGGGCCGCTACTGGGTGTTCGCGCACAACGGCAACCTGGAGCATTTCCACCCGCGGCTGCATGCCAGCTTCCTGCCCGTGGGTGCCACCGACAGCGAGCGTGCCTTCTGCTGGCTCATGCAGGAACTGGCGAAATCCCACGCCGGGGTGCCGAGCGTCCACGAGCTCACCTTGACCCTGCGCGAGCTCGTCCCGCGCATCGCCGGACATGGGCCCTTCAACTTCATGCTCTCCAACGGCCAGGCGCTGTGGGCGCATTGCTCCACCCGCCTGCATTTCGTGGAGCGCCGGCACCCGTTCGCCCACGCCCACCTGGCCGACGAAGACCTGACGATGGATTTCGCCAGCCAGACGACGCCGCAGGACCGGGTGGCGGTGGTGGTCACGGCGCCGCTGACGACCAACGAGCCCTGGGTGGCGATGGAGCCGGGACAGCTGCGCGTGTTCGCCGACGGCGCCGCGGTGGCATAGAACGGTCGGCAGGCACCTCCCGCGGAACTGGAAACAGGCGGGCAGGTCGAGCGTCGGACTTCACGACCGGCGCCAAGGTGGAGGAACACCGCCGGGAAGGGCGCCGCACCCTCGACAGGCAGCAGTGCGGTCTCCCTGGGCACGACACCGGCGCGGCGGCCCCCGCCACTAGCCGAGTTTTCGCATCCAGTCCGGCTGCGGCACGTTGTTGGCCGCGTAGAAGGCCTCGAGGCGGTTGCGGTTCTGCTGGCCCCGTGCGAGCCCAAGGTAGGCGACCGCGTTCCGCCCGAAGAACGCGTCGGCCAGGTTCGTCTGCCGCGCAGCGAGCGCCGGCTGCTTCGACTGGATCTCGTCCACCACGTCCATGAAGTCCGAGAGGTAACGCTCCACGTGCCGCTGCGGCAGGATCATGGTCCAGTCGGTGCCGTACATGAGTCGCTCGACCAGCACTCCCTTTTCGGACGCGGCGTAGAGGTCCTGCAGTGTCTGGGCGACGCGCCCCTGGTTCATCAGCACGCCGGCGAAGTAGCTGCTGTCTGCGTACGTGTTCGCGCCGGGCGAGCCGGGGCCGGTGAGGAGCTTGAGGAACGCGCGGCTGCGGTCGCCCCCGTGGTCTTCCAGGTCGGTGTCGCCGAAGTGCCCGAAGCTGACCCGCAGTCCCGGGAACCTGCGCAGCGCGCGGTCCCAGTACTCGCTGCCGGCCAGCGCTTTGAACTCCTCGTACGGCCCGTTCGAGTGATTGGTGTGCGCCATCACCGGCACGTCCTCGGCGAGGCACCACGTGAACAGGCGCTCCATGGCGGCGTCCAGCCGCTGTCCGAACGACTCGTCGTCGGCCGCGCCGCGCGGCAGCGTCGGCTTGCCCTTCCACACCGACTTGCCGGCGTTGCCCCACGGCGCGAAACCCATGGGCGGATACAGCTTGACACCGATGAAACCCCGGCTCCGCACGGCCCGCTTCACGAGACGAATGGCGTCGCCCTCCCCGTCGGCGCCCGCGGTCATGAGCTCGCGGAAGGGGCAGAACGGCGCGAAGCCGTGCACCCGCCCCCCGAGCAGCACGGACACTTGCGCCATCACATCCACCTGCGCTTCCAGGGGCGTCGCCGTGCCCTGGCCGCCGGCGAGCCACCAGTCGTAGTCCACCATGCTCGCCACGACCAGGTCGATCTTGCGCGCGGTGCCGCGCGAATACGTGGCGAGGTAGTCGATCGCGTTGACGTGCCGGTGATTGAAGTGGTGCAGCACGAACTGCAGGTAGCCGAGCAGCGACGGCTGGCTGCCCAGCACCGTCGCCGAGTCGGTGCGCCGCTCCTCGAATTCGTCGAAGGTCGGCGGCAGATCGGCGATCGCCGCGCCCAGCCCGGTCTTGCTGTCGCGTGGCCCGAGCACGGCGGCGCCCGCGCTGGACTGCTGCACCGAACCCGACGCCGTCTGCAATTCGCGCCGGCCGACCGCGTAGCCTTCGCGGAACGCCGGCCTGGCGACGCTGCGCATCTGGTCGGCGCCGGCGCACTCCCTGAGCTGCGCCGCGTACCGGTCGATCGCGCGCGCCTCGGCTGCAGCGCTGGGCGCGAGATGCCACGCCAGTGCTTGCAGCACGCCCCCCATGGCCTTCACCAGCGGGAACAGCTCCGAATCCGGGCCGACGGTGGTCTGTGAGAGAAACTGCTTGATCTGCAGATCGCTGCCGTTGAAAAAATGCGCATGCGTGTCGATCGTCAGCGGCGTCGAGGAACTCGACACCAGCGGGTCGGCAGGGCACAGCACGGGAGCCTGCGCCCCGGCACGCGCGCTAGCCAGCACCCCCGCCAGGGCGGCCGCGAACTCGCGGCGGTTGAAGTCGGATGCCATCTTTGCTCCTGAGGGGTTCACGGACGCAACGTCGCCGCCGGATCGCCGCTGTACAGGTACAGCAGTCCCAGGGGGTTGTTCTTCTGCGCGTACAGGTCGCGCCGGACGCCGGTGAGCGCGTCGCTGACCGCTTCGCCGCGCCCGAGCCGCTCGATCAGCCGCGTCGCGACCTCGTGCCCGAGGTTGATCCAGACGGACACCTCGGTCATCACGATGCCCCTGGCCCCCAGCGAGAACAGCGCGTTCTCCAGCGACACGCGCGGCAACGTGGTGGAAGTGCCCGTCTCGCAGGCGTTCAGGATCACGAGCGGCGCGGCCCTCAGGTAGAGCGAACCCGCCTCGTCCGGTGGCAGCAAGCTGCGCAGTCCGCGCAGCTTCAGGCCGGTGACCACGTCGCCTTCGTTGAACAGCAGTTCGGGCTCGTCGAGGGGGCCGGCCGTCATCAGGCCGGACGAGGCGTGCAGGAACGCCATGATCGCGGTGATCTGGCTGCGCTCGGCTTTCAGCGTGTCGAGCAGCGCCGTGCCCGACTTCACTTCCAGCAGGTCCATCGGCATCCCCTTGAGCTGGGCCAGCTGGCGCTGCGCCAAAGCCACCGTGGGGTCCGCCGTGCTTCCGTAGCGCGCGAACACCATCTTGTGCGCGCTGCCTTGGGGCACGTTGGAAGTCGTGTGCGAATCGCCGCGCGCGACGCTCAGGCTGAAGCGCAACCCCCAGAACTTCGCCGGATCGATGTCAGGGCCGACCGGGTGCAGGTACTGCCAGGGCAGCGACACGCGCGCCGTGACGATCTTCATGCGCAGGGGGCGGTCCAGGGGACGCGCGGTGGCCAGCCGTTCGAGGTCCTGCACGATCGCCAGCAATTCGCGGTCGGCCAGCGCGTCCACGAACAACTGCAGGTACAGGTCGCGCCCGATCTCGCCGAGCACCCCGTTGACGTTGCGGGCGTCCGCGGGCTCGAGCTTGAGCGTGGCGAGCGCGCCGGCGGACACCGAGGCGTCGGAGCCGGTCGCGCGCAACCGCTTCAGCAGCTCGTTCTGCAGACTCACGGCCGACATGGCCCCGTAGGCCGACTTGGTCGCGGCATCGACGAGGCGGGTGTCGTTCACGCCGGAACTGAAGCTCCGGCGGTTGCCGTCGCCGTCGTGGGAGCGCCGCCCGATCGCGCCACGCACCTCGTCGCTGACGGGTTGCACTTCGAACGTGAGGCGGCCGTTGCTCTTCTCGTTGACGTGCAGCACCACGTCCGGCGTCCAGGTGGCCGTGGTCGTCGGTGCAGCGGACGCGGCGACGACGGCGACACCCGGCGCCGTGGCGGCGGGCGCCAACGGGGGAAGATCCTGCTCGGTCACCATGATGTCCACCGGCAGCCGGTCGTGTTCCGTGCCGGTGACGTCGTTGATGATCATGAGCTGCAAGGTGCCGACATAAGAGGGGCGCTCCGGATCGTGCCTTGGCGTGAAACGGAAGCGCGCTTCGTCCGACCGGCGTGCAGCCGGGCGATAGACCACGCGCTTGAGCGATTCCGCCCCCGACTCGCAGAAACCGCAGGCGAGCACCACGGTCAAGCTCACATCCTGCGTGGCATTCACGATCGCCGG
>ORJL010650646.1_pt1 | contig 12257 bp, 11 predicted proteins | sample 1779941 | NCBI WGS metagenome assembly ORJL01 (sample SAMEA104232317, study PRJEB22302) | groundwater metagenome | biome: forest; feature: aquifer; material: groundwater | place: USA | collected 2011-08-07 | depth 5.8 m
GGCTCCCCGCCGCGGGGGGGCCCTTTCCCGGTTCGCCGCCCCGCCCTTGTGCAGTGCCCGCCCCAGCCGATAAGCAACGTCATCATCGAGCGTAGGCCGCGCCAGCACGAACGCCCACGCCCCCACTGTGTTGACCGCGGCCTCCTGCCCGAGGTAACTTCCCGCCGCCAGCGTCAGCGGCTTGATGAACGTATGTTTCGCCGTAATGCGCTTGATTTCATCGGCGCTGGGCGCGATGAAACGCGCGCCCGCCGGAGCCTTCGCCACCGCGACGAACCCCGGCCAGCCCACGCCGCCGCCCCACAGCGCGGCGACGCGGCCGTCGAGCACCATCGCCGGCCCGTCCGCGGCCTTCTCAAGATAGACGGCCTGAAAATCCTTGTTGAGCTCGAGCCCCACGCCATCCATGGCATAGCGCGCAAGCACGACGAAACCCGAGCCGCCCGCGCCCCACGCGATCGGTTTGCCCTTCAAATCCGCGATCGTTCTGTACGGGCTGTCGGCGCGCACGATGAACATGCCGGTATTCGAATACATCGCGCTGATGATTTTCAGGTTGGCGGGCGCGCGCCCGACGCCGGCGACCGCCTCGTACGTGACTTCACCCGTGACCTGCCCGGTGTCGATCTTGCCAGCCTCGAGCAGCGGCACGTTTTCGGTGCTGCCCTTGGTGTTCCTGGGCTGTACCGACAGCGTCGCGTCCGTTTCATTGATGGTCTCCGCGAACGCCGCGCCATAAACCGGAAAGCCGCCGCCCGGCGTGGCGGTACCGTGAATCACAACCGTTTTTTCCTGAGCTGACGCAATGCTGCTCGCCATCAATATCCCTCCTCCTATCGCAAGCGACAAGAATATTCTTCTCGTTATCAGCGCCATCATGATGTGCCTATCCCGGGTTGCCCAAAAAACTCACGAATGAAAATGTACAGCCACACAGAAAATATGATGAGCCAGAACGCCAAGGTGGCTCTTACAAGCATGGCAAGCGGGGACGTATCCACTGACTGCGTCCCCGTAGCTTCCGCCAGTCTCTTGAAATTGGCAGCCAACTTGTGTACGTGACGAAAACCGAAACGAAGCGGGATTAAGATTGAGAGAGCACAGAGCATCGCTACAACTGAGTACAGCAATCGCTGTGACTTGTCGTCAAGTGCAAACTTCATAAGTACGGCATTGATTGCCAAGAAAAAGGCTATGCCTCGAATATATGAGCCGACATGAAATTGGTAGAGTTGTACTTGGTGGTCGAGTTCCTGGCCAGCTGGATCGTGTAGGCTGCGGTCGTTGCCGTTCACTTGTAATGGTGGCTTGCTCGACCGCTGCACCGGAGCGCCTTCTTCGCTACTACTGGAAGATCCCGCTCCTTCGGGTGTTACGTTAAGTGGATCCACGGTGCTCCTTTCAAGCGAAATACATACTACGCGCAAATTACTATTGAAGCTTAGATACGAGCACTAGTCGGTAGAAATGCTATATTAGCGCAGTACACGTCGCCACAATTTCGATCCTTTTGGAGGCTCAGGGCCCGCGCAGAGAGAGCAACCGGGCTTCCCCGGTCAACCTTGACGCGTGCGGCGCGTTCTTCAGGGTATGGGGCTGACTCGCGAAGATCTCGAAAACGACGTGCTGCGCAAATCCTATGCGCACCGCAGACACAACCTGCCGCTGGTACCCGAGGATGAGTTTCATGCCTCGCTCGAACGCATACTCGCCGGCTGGAATCCCGCGCGCGACCTATGGGTATTCGGCTACGGCTCGCTGATCTGGAACCCGCTGTTCCATTATGTCGAACGCAGGCTCGCGATCATCCACGGCTTCCACCGCCGCTTCTGTCTGCGCTCACGCACGGGCCGCGGCTCGGTCGAGAATCCGGGGCTGGTGCTGGGGCTGGATTTCGGCGGCTGCTGCAACGGTGTTGCGTTCCGCATCGCGGCGGACCAGGCACGGCATGAGCTCACGCTGATCTGGCGGCGCGAAATGGTACTCGGGTCGTATGCGCCGCGTTGGGTCAAGATGCGCGCCGGCCGCAGTCAACTGCGCGCGATTGCGTTCGTCGTTAATCACGCGCACCCGCACTATGCCCGCGAACTGCCGCTCGACACCATCATCCGCACGCTCGCCACGGCGCACGGCCGCTTCGGCTCGAGCGCCGACTACCTGTACCAGACCGTCGACTGCCTCACCGCCAACGGGATCCATGACCCCCACCTCGTCGCGCTGCGCGACCGGGTCATGGCGGTGACCGGCGGCGTGCACCATCCGGTCGAATGCCTGGAGGTTGGGGCTTAGTCACGCCCGGACGTTACGCGCTTGCGCCGGCAGCGGACCGAATGCCGGCGGAGGAACCCGGCGTTTCGACGCGGCCTCGTAGGCTGAAGCGATCTTGAGCACGATGTCCTCCTTGCCCGGCTCGGCACGGAATACCAGCGAAAACGGCAGGCCGGGCGCAGGTATTGCGGTGGGCTTGTCAGTCGCGGCGCCCACGTACTTTCTGCAATCGGCGCTCAACGCGAAAACCGCATCGTAGGCGATCGTCACGTAGCCAGCCGGGATCAGGACCTCGGTCAGGCCTGCGTTCGGACCGTACTGAGACTCTTCACGCAGGCGTGCGATGAGTCCCGGCTCGTTGGGGCCGCCGATCCTGGCCGGCGGATGCGGCGTATGCAGGCGCACGAGCGCGTCGAGCCGATTCTCGATGATCACCATCATGTCCACGCGGCGCAGCAGTTCGCGCAGCATGATGCGCTCGTCGACACCCTGGCGCCCGCCCAGTGGATTGCGCGGGTCGTTGACTTCCTCCCAGTTCTTGAAAGCGGCGCGCTGATCGTCGCCCCAGAATTTCGAACGCGCATTCAGCGTCGGCCAGTCGATCAGCGTTTCGGTGAATCCGCGCGCCTGCCAGTCCGCAGCGCGGCGCGACAGGTATTGGCGGATGTGGTACCGAAACGACATCGCGAGCTCCTGCTGCTGAACGGTGGAAATATCGAGGTTCGCGGGCGGAGCGATGCGTCCATCCGCCAGCTCGACCATGTAGTCGATCGGCTGCAGCGTGCCGGTGCCGAAGATTTTGCCGGGCGCGAATTCGGTCGGCACAATCGCCGCTGCGAAATCCGGGAAGACCGGCTGCCCGTCCGCTTTCAACCGGAACAGAATGTCCGGCATGAAGACCGGCACCAGCCGCGCCAGCGCGCGCCTGAAATCCGTTTTCATGGGCTCGATGTCGGGGTCAGGCGTCCAGAGCGGATCGGAAGATTCCACCAGCCTCGCGCCGAGCTTGCCGCCGAGGACCGTCTTGAGTTCCTTTGCCGCCGCGGTGATGATCGGCTCCGCGGCCTTCGTGCCCGGGTTCAGCATCGATTCGCGCACGATCCCGATGCGCATGCCCTGCAACGCGCCCGCGGCGCCCGACGCTTTTGCGTGGTCAGCATAACGCGTGCTCAATACTGACGAGCGCGGCACGGTCGTGTACGGATCGCGCGGATCGTAATAGCCTTCGACCGGGTCTTTCAGCGCGTCGAGAACTTTGGCGCAATCGGCGATGGTGCGGCAGAGGATGCCGCTGCGGTCGCAATAAATGTCCGCACCGATCGCGCCGCCATCGAAACCGAGCATCGCCTTGTGCGGCAGGATCAGCGCCACGGCATTGTGGTTGGCAGGACCGCGGGTTGATGCCCGCGTTTCCTCGCCGAGGCTCGCCATTACGAGGTTGGCGCTGACTGAGGTCCCCGAGCCCGAGCTCGAGCCAAGCGAGGCCGCGCGAGTCGTGTCGTAAGGATTCGAGGGATTGCCGGCCCACGTGCTGCGCTGATAGCCGAGCACTGACGGCAGCACCTTGGCGGGAGTGTGGCGGCCGCCCGGATCGCCGGCGCGTCCGTTGTATTCCGTGTTGACCGCCTTGGCGAAAATGATCGCGCCTTTCCGGCGAAGCTGATCGACGAGCACGTGATCGCGCGCGGGGAAATCGATGTCGTAGCGCGCATCACCGCCGGCCGTGGTTCGCATGTCCTGCGTGTCGAACGGGTCCTTGAACGAAAATACGACGCCATACATGGGCATTTTTTCGAGATCGGGATTGCGGCCATACTTCGCGTCGAGTTCGGCGGCCTGCTCGAGCGCATCGGGCTGCCGGCGGAAAATCTCGCACACGGCCGGCGCATCCGGCGGCAGCGGCCCTTCGGAAGGATGCCGGTCGTAATCGCCGCGGCAGGTGACGGATCGCTCGCCGCGGATGTTAAGCGTCGCGAGCGCGTTCACCTGCCCTGCATCGGGAATGCCGGCGATCATGCCGAACTGCTGGTGCACGGACGGATCGGAAGCGGTCGGCTCCATGCGGCCGAATTCGAGTGGCGGCCCCCGGTATTTGTCGAGATCGGGCAGCAGTGTCGATGCCTTGACGGTCTGCGCCGGAAAGCGCAGCTGAGCCTGTCCTCGCACCGTGCCGGTCGCTTCGGGAACAGAGGCACCATCTTCCGTCACGAGCATGCTGGCGACTCCGTTGTAAGCGCGCACACGCTCGAGGTATTGCCTGACGACAGCGACGCAGGTCGTGCGCCCCTCGCGAATCGCCTGGTGCAACTCGGCAATCGTCGCTTCTTCGACACGGAACGGCTGCTCGTTCCCGCTGGCCTGAGCTGGCACTGTCACACTCTTCCTGATTAATCGTGCATGCGTATCATAAGCAGAACCGTAGGATGGGTTGAGGAACGATACCCATCAAGAAACCCAGCAACATCGTGTCCATCCGTGATGGGTATCGCTGTGCTCAACCCATCCTACGCAGCTGGCCCGTCAACGAATGCAGGCTTGGCACTCCCGTCTTATGAAAGCGGTACTATCGCCTCGATTTCCACGAGGAATGCGGGATCCGCCAACCCTGAGATCACCAAGAGCGTGTTCGCGGGAGGATCGCCCTTGAAGAACTCCTGGCGAACCCGGCCGACCGCCTCCCGATGCTTGATGTCAGTGATAAAGACGGTGGTCTTGGCAACGTCCTCCATCCGTCCTCCCGCGCCCTCGATGACTTTTTTCATGTTCTCGAGCGTCTGCCGGGTCTGGCCTGCCGCATCGCCCTTGCAAACGATATTCCCCTGCGCGTCGCGGGAGGTCTGTCCAGCCACATAGAGGGTTCTCCCCGTCTCGACGATGATGCCGTGAGAGTAGCTCTTTCCGGCAGGCACAAAGACATCCGGGGGCTGATAGGCCGTGCGTTTCATGGTGTTCTCCTCATTGGAATAACAGCGGAAAATGTTACGCCGATAACACCGCCTCGGAAAGCGTGATGCGCGATCCCCTGGCAGAAAAACGAAGTCGCTACCATGAGCGCGGCATACCTCAGCCTTCGCTGCTGATCTTCGCCTCCCGGATCACGCGCCGCCATTTTTCCACGTCGCGCCGGATAATCTCCCCCAACTCCTCCGGCGGGCCACCGGCGATTTCCAGTCCTTCTCCCCGGGTCCGGTTCTTCATCTCGTCGGTACGCAGAATTCTTGCAACCTCCTTGTTCCACCGCGCGACGATAGGCGCCGGCATGCCCTTCGGACCCCAGATGCCGTACCAGTGTATGACCTCGAAACCAGGCACGGTCTCGCTGATGGTCGGCACGTCGGGCAGCAAACTCGAGCGCTTCGGATTGCTGATCGCAAGGGCGCGCAACCGCCCAGCCTTCAGGTGCGGAAGGATAGGAACCATGCTGATTGCAGTGAGCTGCGCCTCCCCCGCGACCACGGCGATCAACGCAGGGCCGCCGCCCTTGTAAGGAATGTGGACGAGATTGGTCCCGGTCTCGAGCTTGAAATGCTCGTGCGCAAGGTGGGGAACGCTGCCCGTGCCGACCGACGCGTAGTTGAGCTTGCCCGGGTTGGCCTTGGCATAGTCGATAAGCTCCCGTACGCTTCTTGCCGGGACTAACGGGTGCACCGTCATCACCAGTCCGGTCGTACCGATCAGCACGATCGGCTGGATGCCATTGATGGGATCGAACGACGGCTTGTTATATGCGGAGGTCGCCGTGTAGGTGCTGGCAACCATGATGATCGTGTAGCCGTCGGGAGTGGCGCGCGCCACCAGGTCGGAACCCGTGGCGCCGCCGGCGCCTGGCCGGTTGTCGACCACGACCGGCTGTCCGAACGACTCGGACACCGGTGTCGCGATAGCCCGCGCCAGATGGGGGAATAAGACTGTTCTCATCTACGCCTCCGCGCAAGTGGAACGTCAGGAGCTCATGGTGCGCATGGGGTCAAACCGGAAGGTGCCAGGAACTGCGCGCATGCTCGTAGAACTTTGCGGTCTCATCGGTATTCGGAACGGCAATCGCAACGTGGCGCAATTTAGCCATTTCTCACTTCCTGACGTGCACGGCGGATCACCGCTGATTGATTGTATCCCCCGCCGGCCATTTGCGACAGCGAGAACGCAGACAGGTCCAGCTTCGTACGCACTGGATTCCAGCAGTGAAAGTGATACTCTACCGCTGGGTAACACGGTCCTCCGGCAGAAAAACGCAGAAGCTATCGAAACTTGGCGAGGTCCGACCCAAAAGACGGAGGATAAAGATGCTATACGGAGCCGTCATGGAAGATCAGAAACCGTTCGATGCAGATCGTTACGTCGATGTGACCGCAGCGGCAATCGGTCTGCCGATCCCGCCTGAATCGCGCGCAGCCGTGGTCGCAAGCTTCAGGCAGATCGCCGCGATGGCGGATCTGGTCATGTCGTTCCCGATCGATGATGATATCGATCCCGCTGTGATATTCCGGCCATGATAGTCGAGAACGCAACGGCGCTCGAGATCGCCGCCGCCGTACGCTCGGGTGCAACGAGTGCCGGCGCCGTGGTCGAGGGAGCGCTCACCCGCATCGCCGAGCGAAACGTGCGCTACAACGCGTTCACTGCCGTGACAGCGGAGCGCGCGCGCGCCGAGGCTATGCTCATCGACGCCAAACGCGCGCGCGGCGAGAACCTAGGGCCGCTCGCCGGCGTGCCCTACGCGGTCAAGAATCTTTTCGATGTCTCGGGCGTGACGACCCTCGCGGGTTCGATCATCGACGCGGACAATCCGGCGGCAACGCAGGACGCGACCGCGTTGCGCCGACTGAACGCCGCGGGAGCGGTGCTGGTCGGCGCGTTGAACATGGCGGAGTATGCGTCCGGTGCCAGTACCGAGAAAACCCATTCCGGCGCGGTGCGCAATCCGCATGACGTCACCCGTTCAGCCGGCGGGTCCTCCGGCGGCTCGGGGGCCGCCGTTGCGGGCGGTTTGGTGCCGGTCGCGCTCGGCACCGACACCAACGCCTCAATCCGGGTGCCGTGCTCTTTGTGCGGGCTTTTTGGTCTCAAACCGACGTATGGCCGGCTGAGCCGACGGGGAGTCAGGCTGTTCGCCGCGAGCTTCGATCACGTCGGCCCGCTCGCACGATCGGTCAGGGACCTCGCCGCGTTTTACGATGCAATGCAAGGCCCCGATCCCCTGGACCCGGTCTGCAGTGCCACCATCGTCGAGCCGAGCCTGCCGGCGTTGGATGACCGGCCTGACAAATTACGCATCGCGATTGCTGGCGGCTATTTCGCACCAAGCGGCGTCGATGACGCGTTGGCTGCCGTCGCGCGGGTCGCGCAAGCGCTCAACGCGAGTCGGCGCGTCGAGATCCCCGAGGCGGCACGCGCCCGTGCAGCCGCAGTCGTAATCACTTCCGCGGAAAGCGCGAATTTGCATTTCGAAGATCTCAAAACGCGCGCCAGAGACTTCGATCCGACTACGCGCGAGCGTTTTCTCGCCGGCGCTCTGGTGCCGGCCCTATGGGCCGAGCAGGCGCAACGTTTCCGTCACTGGTACCACAAGCGTGTGCTCGAGCTCTTCCGTGAAGTCGACGTCATTCTCGCGCCGGCGACGCCGTGCGTTGCGCCACCTCTGGGACGTGAGCACGTCATGCTCATCAATGGCGTCGAAATGACGGCGCGCAGAAATCTTACTCTGTTCACCCAGCCGCTCTCATTCATCGGCTTGCCGATCGTCGTGGTGCCGTTGCAAAGCGGGGGCGGTCTTCCGATCGGCGTCCAGATCGTGGCGGCACCATGGCGCGAGATCGATGCTTTGCGCGTCGCTCGCCAACTAGAGCGCGACGGCGTCGTCTCTGCACCAGTGCCTGTTCATAGCTAACGCATCCCATACGCCCGCCATGAGTTGCGCGGCTTGGACACGTAGCATCCACAAACGCTGCTACACTTGGTAGTTGAATATCCGACCCTATATCCAAAGGGGGGTTCAATGAGAGTCATGTTTAGTCTTGCCTGGCTGGCATTCCCGGCTGCCTTGCTCGTCAATGCCGTGGGCGGGGCTGTTGCGCAAACTACTTATCCGATCAAGCCGATCCGCTGGATTGTGGCAAACCCGCCGGGCGGTCCCGGGGATCTCGTCGCCCGCGCGATCGGACAAAAGCTCAGCGAAAGCCTGGACCAGCAGGTCTTGGTTGACAACCGGCCAGGGCTCCACATCGGCTGGGGCATCGCTTCCAAAGCGCGCCCTGACGGCTATACGATCACGATGGGCAACGCCACCTTCGCCATCCATGCAAGCCTCTACAGCAAGCTGCCCTATGACACGGTGAAGGATTTTTCGCCGTTGACCCAGGCGCCCTCGTCGCCGCTGCTGCTGGTGGCACACCCCTCATTGCCAGCCAGATCGCCCAAAGAACTGATCGTCTTGGCCACCTCCAAGCCCGGCCAGATAACTTACGCCTCCTCTGGCAGCGGCAGCCCGCACCATCTCGGCGTCGAACTGCTCAGCAGTATGGGGGGAATAAAAATGGTTCACGTTCCATACAAAGGCGCGTCTCCGGCTGTCACCGACCTGTTGGGTGGTCAAGTATCGCTCGGTATCGTGGCCTTGTCCGCGTCGCTGCCTCACGTCAGAACCGGGAAATTAACGGCCCTGGGCGTTACCGCTCCCAAGCGTTCCGCGTTTGCGCCGGATGTGCCCACGGTTGCGGAATCCGGCTTCCCTGGCTACGCGGTCGAATTCTGGATGGGCGTGCTTGCTCCGGCGGGAACGCCCCGGGAAATTGTCAACAAGCTAAGTAGCGAAATCGTGAGGATTCTGCAGACGCCTGAAGTGAAGGAACGCTTCCATAGCCAGGGCTTCGAAATCTTCAGTAGCACGCCCGAGCAGTTCGCCGCGTATATCAAGGAAGAGATAGTGAAATGGGCCAAGGTCGTCAAGGATTCCGGCGCCAGGACAGATTAATTCAAATGCTGAGTGAAGTCCCGAGATGAGCATTATCAGCCCGTGGTACCAGCTCGGCTACGTCATTCCGCATCTCACCACCGACATGGATGCGTACCAGTTCTACCGCATCGCCCCCGAAGGCATGATGCTGGTGACGCCCTGCCTCGACTTCAAAGGGCACAGCCTTGAGGCCGTCGAGGCGGTGCTGCCGACTTTCTGGGAGCGCGCCGATCTGCTCGCCCGAAAAAAAGTGGATCGGATTGCGTTAAGCGGCGTGCCGGTCGCCTCGATACTCGGACGGACAAGGATGCTGGCCATCCTGGCCGAAGCGCGGTCCCGGACGGGACTGCCGTGTGACACGGATCTTGAAGCGCACATCGCCACGCTGCAGCACTTTGGCGCGACCAGGATTGCGCTCGCTTCCCGCTTTCCCGAGGCCACGAATACCAAGCTGATCCGCTACCTGGCCGAGGCCGGCATCGAAGTCATCGCCTGCCGCGCACGCTCGATGACGTTCGCGCAGAGCAAGTCGTCGCTTCCCGCCGACGACCATCTGCTCGCGCTCGAACTGGGTCGCCAGGCGCTGCGCGCGGCGCCGGATGCGCAGGCGTTGCTGATGCCGGGCGGTCTGTGGTTCGCGATCCATGCCGTGCCCATGCTCGAAGCCGAGTTCGGCAAGCCCGTGCTGCTCAACATCATCTCGACGACGTGGGCAGCGCTGCATTCTGCCGGCGAGCGCGTGCTGCACCGTCCCGATCCGCGCTGGGGTAAAGTTCTGGCGAGCGTCTGACTTAAAACATCTAAAACATCTTTGCGTCGTTGCGTTGAAATGTTTGTGCTCCCAGTGATTTCCGTGGTTGCCGGCACGCTGCTGGCCTTGTTTCCGGCTTGGGAAGCGGTTGCGCAAAGTTACCCCAACCGTACGGTGCGCATGATCGTCCCGCTGGCGCCCGGCGGCAGCGTCGACATCCTGGCGCGCGTGCTGGCGCAGAAAATGACCGAGAGCATGGGTCAGCAGGTTGTGGTGGATAACCGCGGCGGCGCGTCCGGCAATATCGGCACGGAACTGGCCGTGCGCGCACCGGCGGACGGCTATACGATCCTGACCGTCTCGATGACGCTAGTCGTGAACCCGTTTCTGTTTGCGAAACTGCCGTTCGATGCGGTCAAGGATCTCGCGCCGATATCGTTGCTAGGCGCGGCACCCTTTGTGTTGGTGGTGCATCCTTCAGTGCCGGCAAAATCGGTCCGGGAACTGATCGCGCTCGCGAAAAAGCAACCCGGCACGCTCAATTATCCCTCCGCGGGCAAAGGGACCAATTCGCACCTCAGCATGGAGCTGTTCAGGAATCTGACGGGCATCAGCATCGTTCACGTGCCGTACCGCGGCGGCGCACCGGCGCAAATGGCGACCGTTGCCGGAGAAATGGACTTGGGTTTCAACAACATCGTCGCTGCGGTACCTCTGGTCAGGGCGGGCAGATTGCGCGCGCTGGGAATCTCGAGCTCCAAGCGTGCCGCGGTGCTGCCGGAGTTGCCGACCCTCGCGGAAGCGGGTGTTCCGGGCTACGAATTCACGACCTGGTACGGCGTGTTGGCGCCTGCCGGAACGCCAGCCGACGTCATCAACGTCCTGAATGACCATATCGTGAAAGCAATGCGCGCGCCCGATCTGACCCAGCGCTTTTCCAATGAGGGCGCCGAGGTCATCGCCTCCCCACCCGCGCAACTCGCATCGCATATCAAAGTCGAACTCGCGCGCTGGGCCAAAGTGGTGAAAGAGTCCGAGGGCTTGCGCGCGGACTAGCCGGCGAGAGTTTGACCTGGCCGCCGGAAGCCGCAATACTGGGGTATGCAACATAAATCCAGTTGACTGGTATCATTTGCCGGATGTGCCAAATACCCCGCCATATCTGCGCAATCATCGCAGCGCTTTTTCTCACCCTGTTTTGCGGTGGCGCATTCGCGCAGCCGACGGCGGCCCAGGCATATCCAGTCAAGCCGATACGGCTTATCGTGCCGTTTCCGCCCGGCGCATCGACCGATATCGTGGGCCGGATGCTGGGCCAAAAGCTGTTCGAGCAAATGGGGGAGCAGGTGGTGCCGGACAACCGGCCCGGCGCAGGTGGAAACGTAGGAATCGGCTTCACGGCCAAGGCGCCGCCCGATGGCTACACCGTCGTAATCGCCACGTCCGGGATCGCGATCAGCCCGTCGCTCTATTCCAATCTCGCTTACGACGCGGCCAGGGATCTCACGCCAATTGCGCGGTTGACTTCGATCCCCAACGTCCTGATCGTGCATCCGTCGGTGCCGGCAAAAACCCTGCGGCAGTTCATCAGTCTGGCGCGGGCGCATCCCGGGAAGCTCAATTTCGGTTCGGGTGGCGTGGGCACGACCAACCATCTCGCCAACGAGTTGTTGAAACGCCTCGAGAAAATCGACATGGTGCACATCGCCTACAAGGGCGTAACCCAGGCGATGGTGGCGATGACCGGCGGTGAAGTGGACGAGGTGATCATGCCCGTTCCCTCGGCGTTGGCGCAGATTCGCGCCGGCAAAGTGCGCGCGCTCGCGGTCCTCACCGACGAGCGCTTGCCGGTTCTCCCCGACGTGCCGACTTCAAAGGAAGCCGGGGTCGACAATTTCACGATGCCGTTGTGGTACGGCATGTTTGCGCCCGCCGCGACGCCGCGCGATATCGTGTCGCGGCTCAGCCGGGAAATCATCAAGGCACTGGGGACGCCCGACCTCCGCGAACGGCTGCAGGCAACGGGAGTCGATCCCTGGCCCGGCACGCCCGAGCAGATGGCGGAACTGCTGCGCACCGAGACGGCGCGCTACGCTGCGATCGTTCGCAGCGCCGGCCTGCCGCGGGAATAAGCCCGGGGGGAAAATTCATCATGATGAAGTTCGCCATCTATGTGGGCGCGGCGGCGCTGTGCGGGGTCTCGGCATCCCCGTCGGCTCAACCCGTGCCGAAAGACTATCCGAACAAGCCGATCCGCGTCGTCGTGCCGTCCCCGCCGGGCGGCCC
>ORJL011518956.1_pt1 | contig 12253 bp, 13 predicted proteins | sample 1779941 | NCBI WGS metagenome assembly ORJL01 (sample SAMEA104232317, study PRJEB22302) | groundwater metagenome | biome: forest; feature: aquifer; material: groundwater | place: USA | collected 2011-08-07 | depth 5.8 m
AAAAAATGCTTGAGGGAAGTGGCAAGAATACCTGATGTGGGAGATGCTTGGCTTGACGCTGGAATTGTGCCTTTTTCAACATTACATTATTTGGATGATAAAAAATACTGGAAAGAATGGTTCCCTGCAGATTTTATCTGTGAAAATCTTCCAGGCCAATATAGGGGATGGTTTAATGCATTAATGTGGGCAAGCGTAACATTAACAGATAAAGCACCTTTTAAATCTCTCTTAGGATATGAAACTCTAAAGGATGAAAAAGGCCAAGAAATGCATAAAAGCAAAGGAAATGCTATTTGGTTCGACGAAGCTGTAGAAAAAATAGGAGCTGACCCAATGAGATTACTTTATTCTTTACAAAATCCTGCTCAAGAATTAAGATTTGGATTTAATGTAGTCAAAGAACAAACTAATAATCTAAATATTCTTTATAATATAAGCAAGTTGCTTAAAAAATCAGAAAACACAAAGAATTATGCTATTGAAGATAAGTGGATTATAAGCAAATTTAATTCTTTAATAAAAAAATTTACAGAAGAATTAGAAGATTTACATCCTAATAATGCTGCAAGAGAGCTACAAACGTTTTGGCTAAGCGACTTAAGCAGAAGATATATACAAGTCGCAAGAGATAGGCTTGCTAATGATGATGCAACAGTAAATGTGGTTCTTGAACAAATATATACTGAAATAATAAAACTAGCAGCTCCTCTTGTTCCTTTCATTACTGAAAAAATATGGCAAGAATTAAAAGAAAGGAGAATTGTCGAAGAGGAATCAGTGCATCTCTCTGACTGGCCAAAATATGACAAGAAGAAAATAGACGAGAAACTTGAAGAGTCATTTAAAAAAATTTTTGAGATTATTGAAAAAGGTCTTGCTGAAAGAGATAAAATAGGTATTGGATTAAAATGGCCGCTTGCAAAAGCAATTATAAATCTAAAAGAAAAAATAGAGATTGATAATGATTTGAAAGAAATAATTGCCAGGCAACTTAATGTAAAAGAAGTTTCCATTATGAAAGGAAAAGAATTTACAGTTGAGCTTGATACTAAAATCACGCGCGAATTAGAAGCAGAAGGAAATACAAGAGAACTTGCGAGAGGAATTCAGGCAACTAGAAAGAATGCTGGATTAAAAAAAGGAGATTTAATAAGCCTTGAAATATCGACGGAAAAAGATGTTAAAGAAATGCTTATGATGAATTTAAAATTCTTAAAGGAAAGGACGAATGCTAAAGAGATAAAATTTTCCGACGAGCTTTCTAAAAAACTTGCTGAATTCACTATTAAGGGAAAGAAAATTAGCATATTTTTTCGTAATTAAAAAGGAATACTTAAGGTGAAAAGATTTAAATAGTATGATGCTATTTAATATAAAGAGGTGAAATAATTATGATAATAAAGGAAGAATTTTTAAGCAGACTAAGGAAAATATTTGACCTGAATTTGTATGAGGCAAAGGTATGGACTGCATTATTATCGCGAGGTGTTTCAACTGCTGGTGAATTAAGCAATATTTCTGATGTTCCAAGAAGCAGAACTTATGATATTTTAGAATCTTTAGAGAAGAAAGGGTTTGTTGTAATGAGGCTAGGCAAGCCAATAAAATTTGTTGCTTTAAAGCCAGAAGAAGTTGTTGAAAGAGTAAAGAGAAACCTTATGGTTGAAGCTACAAATAAGTCAAAGAGATTGGAGCAGCTTAAGAGCGATGAAGTTTTAAATGAGCTGAATTCACTATATACTACTGGAGTAAAGTTTATTGAGCCTTCTGATTTGTCAGGAAGCTTGAGAGGAAGGCAGAATGTATATAATCATCTTGATATGATGATAAGGTCTGCTGAAAAGGGAATTGTTATTACAACAACTGCAGAAGGACTTAATAGAAAATTTGAAGCTTTGTATCCTTCATTAGAGAAAGCAAAGAAGAGAGGAGTTAGTGTAAAGATTGCTGCTCCTATAAATTCTGATAACTATAAAATAGCAAAAGAACTTTCTAAAGTTGCAGAAGTAAGAGACAGTGGCGATAAAAATATAAAGGGAAGATTTGCCATTATTGATTCTGCTCAATTATTGTTTATGTTGTTAGATGATACAAAAGTACATCCTAATTATGACGTTGGAGTTTGGCTATCAAGTGATTTCTTCACCCAAACAGTTGAACAGATGTTTGCAAAGAGCTGGGATGAAATGATTCCTTTAAGCAAGATTAAGGTTAAGGAGAAGTAGCTTTTTTTGAGTGAAATGAAGTTATCTTTAATGGTTAGAGATGGTGGAACCAGTTAGATAAGCATATACGCTCTTTTCTATATCAAAACATATAGAATCTAATTCTTTCTGCTTTATTTCTTGAATTTTCATTTCTTCTTCCTTAAACCTTTCAGCAGTTGATTTTGCTACCTTGTCTTGAGCCATTATCCAGTTATAAGATGACGAATTAGCTAGATTTTGTTCGTGAAGCTCGTATGCCTTTTTCTCAATATACTCTATAATTTGATGAGAGGATAAATTAACTCCTTCAGAAAAACCCTGCTCAATGACTTGATGTATGTAATATGCAAATGCTATCTGCGCTCTCTTCCAGTCACTTTCCCTAGCCTTACCTGGTTTTATTAAATGAAGATGATAAGCAATCTTTTCCAAGACCCCATATATGCAACTTCCAGGTTCAGCCCCTCTCACCAATCTTTTGTTTTGCTCGATTATTTCTCTTAAAAACATAATTAGACATGAATTAACTATTTTTTAAACATTATTGTAATAATGAAAACTGAAGTCATATCAGGATAATACATTTTGATAGGGATTTATGGTGTGGGGAGAATAAAAATTAATGTTTTATCTGTCTGTTTCTTATCTTTTCCTCAAGCAATTTGATAATTCGAAGCCTGTTGGCGACTGTAGAATTATTCAGGAACTAGATTTTCAACACTAATTCTTGAAAGAAAATCTTTTGGTATTCTTTTACTTACATTTAAGAGTTCTATCCCCAGGACATTTCCATTTTTGTCTAAGTCTATAATAGTGTTATTATCTATTTTTCTATTAGATACAAACTCTCCGCTACCTAATTCAATATAGACTGCATCTGCTTCTTTGTCAAATGTAATTTTCATATGTAATAAAGTGTTATTACCTTTATATATTTAACTTTCTCGTAAACGACCTCGATATTTGCTCGGATAATATTTTTCTGAGTATAATAAAGACCTTCAATTTTCGTGAATTTTTCAGAATGTTTAATGGTTTGAATTACTTCATCTTCACTTATCTTTCTTTTTTCCATCATCTCTCTTGCATGTTTTGTGAAGACTATTTCCATACTTTTTATAGTAAATATTGGTTAAAAAATGTATCTGGGAAAAGTATGGAAGAAAGAATTTATAAAGATAATTATTATTTAGAATTTTTCTCTTCTTTTTCTACTTTAAATATGTCTACATTTGGAACGCAAAGATGATAGTGAACTTCTCTTTTTAACAAATCCTCATCACAACTTTGTCCGCATAAGATGCCCTCTTTGTAAGCCACATAAGTCCGAATATATCTATTTAATATTCCTGATTCTAAATCTCTCTCAAAAGTCTTTTTATTATTAGGTTCTTGATTTAATCTTCTTCTTTCTGATGATTTTATTCTAAATTCCTCTAAACTTAGTACATATTCTCTTAGAACAATTATTTGCAATCCCATTTAAAGAATATAAAAACTAGATTTATAAATATTTATTTGATTGAGATATACAATTTATAATTATTTCTTATGAGTAAAAATAATCTAGAAATCTTTAAAAGCCATTACTTGTAGGATTTATTGGAGAAATAAAATGCCGAGATTTTGGAAAAGTATGAAAGAAAGAATTGAAGATCTTAGAAGAGTAGTTAAAACTGGATTGGATTCTGTTGATAAGATTGCAGAAGAGGTTGGATTGGCTAAATCTACTTTTCAGCAATATTGTAAATATGCTGGGATTCAATTTATTAAAATAAAACATGAGGCGAAGAGTAGAGCAATTGAGCAAGCATTAGCTAATAAAATAAATTCTTTAGAAGAGCTTTGCAAAATATCTGGGTTTAAGAATTCTGGTGGATTATTAAGACATTGCGAAAAAAATAATATTAGATTGCCTAAAAATCTTATTCCTTACAGGCAAAGGCCTGAACTTGATGTTTTAATAGATAAAGGAGCAACACTTGTAGAGATTGGCACTTGTGTTGGCCTTGAAGGAGAAAGAGTAAGACAATACATCAATGAGAGCGGGCAGTATAACGAATACAGACAAAAAAGAGAAGAAGTTAAGAATAAATCGAAATTGGAGAAAGAAGAAAAACAAAACTTGCAGAGAATAGTTATTTCTTTATTAAAAATAAGAACAAAGCAGTTATCAGAGAAGGAATGGGCATGTCAAAAGGCAGTTGAATATTTCTTGTCTCGTAAAATTGCTACTGGGGACAATCTTATTCCATTTTCTAAATTATACAATCTTTTTCAATACTATGAAAAAGCAATGAAGGAAAATAAGAAATTATCCTTGGAAGAATTAGGAGAAAAAGCAGATATAGCTGTTATGACAGTTTCTAATATTCTTGACCGTGTCGGAATTGAGCCAATGTATGGGCGGAATATAGAAACAATAAGAAAAAAAGAGAAATGGGAAGCAACAAAAAGAGGTTTTGAAACAATATTTAATAGCTATGATATTGCTTACTTCTTGCATTTGCCAAAGCATCTTCCTGGATTAATGTATGAACAAATCGGATTTCATACACGCAAAATACATTCTCCTGCTCAACTTGGCTACTCTCGTTTAACTTATCGTTTGGCAAGCAAGATTTATGAAGCAAAAGATTGTGGATTTGAAATGAATGAAATAGCTGAATTAGCAGATACAACTGATGATATGGTTGACTATGCTTTATTTTTAAGAAATGAGGCTGAGCCCAAGATAATAAAAGGATTGAAGATTTTATATGCTGATAAAACTATTACAAAACCTTATGTTACGAAAGATATGCGCGAAAAATTAGAGAAGGAAAACAAAAGATAATTTAAAGAGATAGATTATTAAATTAAGCGATTTTATTTCTCTTATGTACATAGACGCTCATTGCCACTTAGACACATGCAAAGATATTGAGAAAGCTATAGATGAAGCTAGAGAAACAGGCGTGGGAATAATCATAGCAAATGGCATTGACTTCAAGAGCAATAGAGAGGTTTTGAAGCTTAGTGAGAGATACAAGGAAGTTAAAGCTGCCCTTGGAATTTACCCTATTGATGGATTAAAGATGAGTGACACTGGAATTGAAGAAGAAATTAATTTTATTAGAAAGAATAAGGATAAAATAATAGCAATTGGAGAAGTTGGCATTGATTTAAAGGAAAGCAATGAAATTCTAGAACAAGAGAAGAATTTCATTAAATTTATCAAGCTAGCTAATGAGCTTGGCAAGCCTGTTATTGTGCATTCTCGCAAAGCTGAAGAGCGATGCATTAACATTCTGGAAAAAATTATGGCTAAGAAAGTTTTAATGCATTGTTTTTCAGGAAACTTGAAGCTTATAAAAAAAATAGTTGAAAACTCTTGGTTTTTGAGCGTGCCTACAAATGTTAATTACAGTGCGCAATTCCAGAGGCTTGTGGAAGAAGTTCCTATTGAAAATTTATTATGCGAAACTGACTCGCCTTTTTTGCATCCCGAAAGGATGCAAGATAATACGCCTAAAAATGTTATTTTTAGTTACAAGAAAATTGCTGAAATAAAGAAGATTAAATTGAAAGATGTGGAAGTTGCTATTGAGGAAAATTATAAGAATTTGTTTGGGTAAGAAAAAAGAGTATAAGCTTAAATAATTAAATAATCTTTTTAAAGAATGGCAAAGAGGGGCATTGTTATAATTATTATAATTGTAGTATTAATTGCAATAGGAACTTATTTCTTTGATGAGTTTGCAGATAATGAAGAGGATGAAAATCTTGAGTGTAGGAATGACGCTGAATGCGTTCCGGCTTCATGCTGCCATGCATCTTCATGTGTTGGTGTTGAAGAAAAACCTAATTGCTCTGGAATTGGTTGCACGTTAGAATGCGCTCCTGGAACATTAGATTGTGGGCAGGGAAGCTGCAAATGTGCAAATAATAAATGCGAGGCTGTTTTAAAATGAAAAAAGTTATATTGGCTGTTTTATTATTTATTATTTTAATAAATTTAGCTTTAGCTATTCAAGGCTATGAAAAGACAGATGAAAAAGTAAAAGAAAAGATTAAATCTGGAGAAGCTAGAGTTTTCATTAAATTTAAAGAGTTTAGTCAAGAAAAATCAATGAGGTTATTTAGCTCTAGAGATATAAAAAAAGATGTTGTAAATGACTTAGGAAAAGAGAATGTACTTCATGATTTTGGAGATTCTATTTCAGCTATTATTGATAAAGAAGAACTTGAAAAGCTTGAGAAAGATGAAAATGTTGAAAGCATTGAACTTGTTGGCGTAAGAAACATATTCTTACAAGACAGCGCTCCTTTGATTAATGCTAGCAGAAGCTGGGCATTAAGATCAAATGGTATTAATCTTACTGGAGCAGGAAAAAGCATTTGCATTATAGATACTGGAATAAATTATTCTCATCCTGATTTAGGAGGATGCTGGGGCAATAATAATTTAAGCTCTTCTTGTAAAGTCTGGGGAGGCATGGATTATTGTGCTGATGACAGCAGTTGCGCAACAACAGATAGCGACCCTATGGACAAACATGGTCATGGAACTCATGTCAGTGGGATAGCTGCTGCAAATGGAACAATAAATGGCGTGGCGCCTGATGCTAGAATAATTATCATAAAAGCATGTAATTCTAGCGGCAGTTGTTTTGATGATGCAATAAAGTCGGGAATTAACTGGTGTGTTAATAACGCCACTCTTTTTAATATATCTGTAATAAGCATGAGCCTTGGGGCTGGCTTAAATACTAATTACTGCAACAGCGATCCTTTGGCTGCAAATATAAACAATGCTACTAGAAACAACATTCCTGTTGTAGTTGCTGCTGGCAATGATGGCAATACAACAGGAATATCAGCTCCTGCTTGCGTGGAAAACGCAAGTGCAATTGGAAGCATACGAAAAGATGATTCTACTCTTGACTTCAATAGAAATTCTTTAGTTAAATTATTAGCTCCTGGTGTGGCAATAAACTCTACTTACTTATCAGGATATACTGAATTATCTGGGACTAGCATGTCAACGCCCCATGCTGCAGGGGCTTTTCTAATTATAAAGCAATTTTTGAACTTGACAGGACAGAGCAGAACACCTAAACAAATTGAAGCTACATTAAATAATACTGGAAAGATTTTAACTGATTCTACTGGAGTAAATTATACTAGAATAAATATTTATAATGCTATCATATCTCTTGACAATAGCAACCCAAATGTAACTCTTGTTTCTCCTTCAAACGCTAGTTCTAGCTCAAATGTAAATCAGACATTTAGATGCAATGCGACTGATTTGTCTTTGAAGAATGTAACCTTTTATTTATGGAATGCGTCTAGCAGTGTAAGGAATTCTAGCTCTAGCAGCGTGGCTGGCGAGTCTAATTCTTTTGAAGTAAATGTTACTAACATAAGCTCTGGAAGTTATACCTGGAATTGCCTTTATACTGATGAAAATAATAATCGTGCATATGCATTATCAAATTTTAGCCTAACTATTAATATAATAGATGTGACTTTAACTTCTCCTTCTGATAACATATTTACAAATAGAAATCAAACATATAGTTGCAATGCCAGTAGTATAAATAATTTAATTAATATGAGTTTTTACTTGTGGAATGCTTCTCATTCTATTCAAAGCAATATTTCTCTTAACATAACTGGAACTACGAACTCAAGCACTTTTAGCTATAATTTTACAAGAGAAGGAAGATATGCATGGAACTGCTTATTTTATGATAATTTAAACATTCTTGGAATTGCTTCTTCTAATTTTTCATTAACTTATGATTTAACATTTCCTACTTTGAATATAACTTCTCCATTAAATAATACATGGCATAATGCTGGCGTGTTTAATTTAAGCCTTAATGAAAATGGAAGCTGCATTTATTCCCTAAATTTTGGAATTAATAATTATAGCATGAGCAGTTCTGACAATCAAAATTTTAATGCTACAAACCTAACAATCGTAGAGGGGAGATATAATTTATCTTATTATTGCAATGATAGTGCTGGAAATCTAAATATGTCTAGCGGAATTAGCTTTAACATTGATACTGCTGCCCCAAATATTAGCTTAATAAGCCCTGCTGATGCTTATAGCATTACAGGAACCAGCAGCATTGCATTTGAATATAATGCAAGCGACAACTTGAATATAACTTCATGCGAGCTTATTTTAAATAATGCTAGTGTTGCATCAAATGCCAGTGCAATCAGCAATGGAACTAATAACATTACATACAGTGTTTCTCCAGGAAGTTATAGCTGGGGAATCAATTGCACAGACCAAGTTGGAAATATTGGCAATTCTAGCTTAAGAAGCTTAACTGTTAATTCAGCCTCTTCAAGTGTTTCTTCTAGCAGTGGAGGAGGTGGCAGTATAACTGAAAGCGCTAAAACATACAATATCACAAGAGAAGAAGCTTCTTCAGGAGTAACGAAAGAACTGAAAAAAAAAGACAAGATAAAATTTGAGATATTTGACGAAAAATTTGTGCAGCATACTTTAATTGTTGAATCTGTAAAAGAAAATTCTGTAAATATATCTATTTTAGAAGATAAATTTTACGTTGTTTTGGGAATAGGGCAGGCTATAAAGATTAACTTGAGTTCTAGCGAATATTATGAGCTATTCTTGAGATTAGATGAAATTATTGGCGACAAAGCTAAATTAACTATACAAACTATAAAAGAGCCGATACAAAGAGTTGATATTACTGGAAAAGCTGTTGAAGAGGGGGATAAAACTAATAATGTTGAAACTGATAAAACAACTAAAAAAGTTTTTGGTTATTGGTATTTTATATATGCTATAGCTATTTTAGCCCTTGTTGTGCTTATAATAAAGATAATGTATTTCTGGAATAAAAAGAAAATGAAAGCAGAGATTATGAAAGAGCTTAAGAAAGAAATTAAGAGGAAGAGGAAATAAAAGAAAATGTGGTGAGATAGAGTATTTCCGCAGGAGAACAATATCAATATTCATAAAAATAAGATAAAATATTAGGTCAGGGAGAAATTCATCTATCTGTAAAGCATCGCTAATTTAACCGCCCATAAAAGAATAATGTTTTAAAGTCATTAATATTTGGTTTTAATATGCATGAAGGAACGATAATAATTGTTGAAATAATTGGTATTTTGTTAGTCTGGGGGAGTAATTGGAGGAATACAAACTCAATCAATTAGATATACTTGCGATATGGGTTTTGGAAATTATTTATGTTGGAAATATGCAGGTTAATCCTCCTCAACCAAAAGTCCAATGCGAAACCAATTCTTATAACTTTTTTATCTCACTTTTGTGTCTTTGAACAAAAAGCCACGACTCCTTTAGAAAATCCTTAAAGTCGGTTCTTTCATTGTAGAAAGATTGTAAATACGATAAAAGAGGTTTTTCTTCTATTTTAGCCTGTTCATATACCCTATAAGAATTAAATTTGTACTTATGTATTCTTTGAATTCTTTCATCATTAAGCAGAATTTTAGGAACCATTTCACTTAAATGCCATACAAGATAGGGCGAATCGAATTCTCTTGGTTTTGTTTTAGGAAAGACTTTCTTCCATTTCTCAAAATAAATAAAATGAAGAAGTTCATGTATTGCTATTCCTTTCATGTCTTCAGTACTTTTTCTATAAAAGATGTCAAATGTTCTTGTTTTAATATATCGCGGGCAAATAGGGTTAAGAGAAAGCCTTGCTTGGATTAAAATATCTTTTTTTGGCCAATCTTGTTCGACTATTTTGGACAGCGTAATCATCGAACGATTGTTTATCTTGTCCCACTCATTCTGAAAGACTTTTCTTTTCTTCTCTAAAATTGATTTTTCTCTTTCAAAATGTTCTCTAAAGAAAGCATATTCTATCCCCCTTCTCATTTTTTCTTTTGGGATATTTTTAATTTTCCTCTTTAATTCAGGATAACTAGTGTAAATATAATCGCTCCAATCCCAGTAATTCTTTGAAGGATTAAGAAAAGAATGAATAACTTTAAACGCTTCATCAAACTGGGCAATACTAAATTCTATCTTTGGAAAATTATTTATCATCTTATAGAATCGGGGAAATATCTTAATAAATTTATGCTTTCAACAATTGTCTGCGTATGCGCAACTCGCTTCTTCCAGCATGCTCTACGAGCATAAATGCGGGGAGAAGGATTCGAACCTTCGAAGGCACTAAGCCACAAGATAACTTATATCTCATTGGCTAGCCTTTCTTGCGAAAGGCCGACATCTTAAGTCTTGCCCATTTGGCCACTTTGGTATCCCCGCTTAAGAAAATTAGCTAAATTGTGGTTTTAAAGATTTCTATTTGGTAAGCATCTTTAACTCTCGCTTGTAAAGCTTCGAGTTTAAAGATTTCTATTTGAGAAACATCAATCTTCTATCTTGCCAAGAATTGCTTCGGCTTCATCTGAAAGATACTGGAATATTTCATCTTCTGTAGCTCTGGGATTTTCTTCCTTATACTTCAAGGCGTGTGCTGCCCCAGAAATAAGCGCTATTTTAAGTTTATTAGTCTCTTCGTCCATATTATTTTTTAGATATCGGGGCTATAAAAAGATTTATGTGATAATTAATTAATTGTTTCATTTTCCATATTTTCATAGAGAATTATGTCATCATAAAGAGAATTATCTTCAAGAGTTATATTGGCTTCTGTTATATTTTGTTCATTTTCTTTAGAATTATTTACTTCTAATTTATTTTCTGCCTTGTTGTAAGACTCGTTATATCCTATGTTTACTACTAATTTTCCTGTGGAAAGTGTCAAGCCATTTGATTTTATCTGATAATAGAAAAACGCGCCTATTAGAAACAATACTACTAATATTACTAGGAATATAGCCCCTATAATTCCCCGTTTGTTTCCCATGTAAATAAATTATTTAGCAACTATATAAATTGTTCTTTTAGAATTACATTGGGAATATACCTTTAGAAAAGCTAAACATTTAAAAACAAATGTTCGTTTTAATGTTGACTAATAAAGAGGTTCCATGGAAGAAAGCTTAAACAAATTAAAGACAGAATTAAAAATAAGAGGTTTATCTCAACTTACTATAAGAAATTATTCATTTTTTGTTGGAAAATTCCTGGCAAGAATTAATAAAAAGCCTGAAGAGCTTAATGAAGATGATGCTAAATTATTCCTTGGTGAGCTTTTTGATTCTAAATCTAAAAATACAATAATGCTTGCTGCAGCCTCTTTGAAATTCTTTTATACTCAAATACTTGGGAAAGATTTTAGCAAGATAAAAATGCCAAAGAAAGACAAGAAATTGCCTGAAGTGCTTACAAAAGATGAAGTTAAGAAACTGATTGATTCTGCTGATAATTTTAAATCAAGGCTTATTATTTCAATGTTATATTCTTCTGGCTTGCGTGTTTCAGAGCTTGTTAATTTAAAAAAAGATGACTTAAATTTTGATGAGAAAATTGGATGGGTTAGAAAAGGCAAGGGAGGAAAGGACAGATTAATCACGATATCAGGGGCTTTAGCAGATGACTTAAAGAATTATCTGGAAAAAAGGAGCGATAGCATTTATGTTTTTTCTAAAGATAAAGCACTTACAACTAGAAATATACAAAAAATAATAAAAGGGACTAAGCAAAGAGCAGGAATTCCGAAGAAAGTTACGCCACATACTTTACGCCATTCTTTCGCCACTCATCTGCTAGAACAAGGAACAGATATTAGAATTATACAAGTTTTACTTGGTCACGCCAATTTAAACACGACACAGGTTTACACCCATATTTCAAGCGAGCAAATTAAGAAGATTAAGAATCCTTTGGATATGCTTGGATAACTTTAGAAATATACAAATAAACTTACCTGAAAGACTTTTGCCTCTTCGCTCTTGCTTTTGAATCTCCTGGCTTGCGAGTTTCTTTTCTTCTTGAATCAAGGACAATCATATTTCTGTCATATTTTATAAATGCTTTTTTAAGAACTTCAGAGCCTGTTAAATGCAAAAGAGCTTTTGCTATTGCTAGTCTAGATGCTTGAAGCTGGCTTTCTTTCCCCCCG
>ORJL010196977.1_pt1 | contig 12250 bp, 12 predicted proteins | sample 1779941 | NCBI WGS metagenome assembly ORJL01 (sample SAMEA104232317, study PRJEB22302) | groundwater metagenome | biome: forest; feature: aquifer; material: groundwater | place: USA | collected 2011-08-07 | depth 5.8 m
CCATGAACGGCGCCGCCGGCGCCATTCCCGGCCTGCTGGCTTGCTACGCTGCTACCGGCGAGCCGAAGGTTCTCGCCACTGCAATCGCATGCGGCCGACATCTGCTGCAAAGGCGCGAGCTTGACAAATTCGGTCTCAAGACCTGGCCAACCCTGGAAAAATGCCACCTCACCGGATTTTCTCACGGTGCCGCCGGAATCGCCTACGCGCTTCTGCAGCTACACAAAGTTACGGCCGATGCCGAATTCTACGACGCGGCGGTCGAAGGCATTTGTTTCGAGGGCCACGCTTTCGTACGGCAGCAAAACAATTGGCCGGATTATAGACGCGCCGCCACCAGGCTATCTCAAGACCCGATGTTCTGTATGGCATGGTGCCACGGCGCCCCCGGAATCGGACTGGGGCGGATCGCAGCGCTGGATACCATGGACACCCGCGAAGTCCGGCGGGACATTCAAGCCGCGCTGGCGTCAACCAGCAGCGCAAATCTGTTGCCGCGCGACCATCTCTGCTGTGGCAATGCGGGGCTTATGGATACGCTCTGCGAAGCGGGCAAGCGGCTGCCGCAGGGCGAGTGGTCCCGCAAGGCGCTGCAACTCGCCGCCAGGACAATTGCGCGCAGCAACAAGCGCGGTAGTTTCAACATCGCCTTCCATAATGGTTTCTTCAACCCCAGTCTGTTTCAGGGCACCGCAGGCGTCGGCTATCAACTGCTACGCCTGGCAGACCCGGCGAAAATTCCATCCGTCTTGCTGCTGAACTGATTCATGGTGTGAACTGCACAGACTATAGCTCAACGAGCCCGGGAGTTCGGAAATGGATGAAGAGATCTTGACCGAAGAAGAATTGAAGCGGGCCGTACAGAAGATCTTCAAGCTTTCGCAGACGGATCCGGAGTTCCGCACACTTTGTCTAAGCAATCCAAATGAAGCCATCCATCGGATTACCGGAAAAGCCGTGCCGCTCGATATCAAAATCCAGTTCCTTAATTCCGCTTCGGACGAGACAGACAAGTCTGTTGACGCAGCTACGTAATTCACTGGACGTTCGCCGGGGTACGTTGAGATTGGCTATGCGTCTGCCCATTACGGTGCGCTAGCGATCTTACTAAGGCTTCTACATGTTGAAGGCGGGGCGTGGTAAGCTGATCGAATTGGAAGCACTCCGCGGCGTTGCCGCCATGATTGTGCTTTTTCATCATTTCCTGCTGGTTATTGCACCGCGCCTGCACGGACGGAATTTCCCCGACGATCCCATCGCGCTGGTGCGGACGCCGCTATTTGCGCTGGTCAACGGCACCGCGGCAGTGGCGGTTTTTTTCGTCCTGTCCGGCTTTGTGCTGACCTTCCGCGCCATGGAAAACCGCGACCGGAGCCAGCTCCTTGTAGGCGCTTTGAAGCGATGGCCGCGGCTCATTCCGCTGGTGGCCACGGTAAATGTGCTGTCAGCGATATTTTTGATGCTCGGGCTTTATCAGGACCGCACCTGGTTCGGCACCAGCGCATTCAAGCAGGGTACGGGTATATCTGTCATCAGAAGTGCGTTAGCCGAGGGCATGTTCTCGACGTTTTTCGATGGCAGCGCCAACTTCAATTCGGCGCTGTGGACGATGCATTACGAGCTGTTCGGCAACTTCGCAGCCTATGCGACAGCTCTTGTCCTGATCTTTCAGAAATCGTTCGCTCGCGCGATGGCGATTGGCGCGATCGTAATTCTGTTGACGGCGACGATGACCGGCAAAGGCGGCTTCTATTATGCCATGCCGATTGCCGGGGTTTTGGTTGCGCGGATCTATGTTGAACGCAACACCATCGCTTCGGCTCTGAATTTCATGAATCCCTGGCGGGTGCCCATTGCTCTCGGCGCCGCCAGTTTGGCGGTCGTGCTTTGCGGTTATGATGGATATTCGAAGCCCGTCGGCTTTTATGCTTTTATGGCGCGCTTTGAATGGTCAGACACCGAGCCACTTTTGCATGGCATCGCTGCGGTCGCCATCCTGGTGCTGGTTCTTTTTTGCGATCCGCTACGCAGGAGCCTGGCCGGGCCAACCGCTGCGCTGTTGGGACGGCTGTCATTTCCAATCTATCTCGTGCATCTGCCGATCTTGCTTGGGCTGGTTTCGCCAATCCATTCCAACCTGGCGGCCCGCTTCGACAACGCCGTCGCGGCGCCGGCGGCATTCGTGCTTCTTGTCGCGCTTACTCTGGCAGCCGCGTACCCGCTGGCCCGTTTGGACGAGTGGTGGGTCTGGAAATTACGCAACATCGCCTCGCTGGCGGTTGCCAAGCTGCCGCGAGAAGGATGGCGGTCCGGCGATACGACCGCTCCCGTGGCGCAGATCGGCGATCAAGCCAATCGTGCCGATTGACCTTAGCCGCACAAACCGGACGTGCAGCTCATCGTGAGGAGCGTCCGCCCTTTGGCTAAAGCCGAAGCAGCCCTTGGAACGCATGCTGCCCGGCTGAAGCCCGTGCCCGGAGAAGATCCCTTTCCGGGCATAATTTGCAGCGGTAACCCTCAGGCGTCCATATTGTGCAGGCGCTGGCGGTTGCGAAGCACGATCTGGCGCGCGCCGGAAAATCCGAGCACGCCCTGGGCGTGGAGCTGCGAAAGCGCTCGCGAGACCGTTTCCAGCGTCAGCCCGAGATAGTCGCCGATGTCGCGGCGGCACATCGGCAGCGCCATCATCCCCGCGACGGCCAGCCGGCGATCCATTTCCAGAAGGAAGGTGGCGACCCGCTCCATCGCGGTCTTGCGCCCGAGCAGCAGCATGTGGTCTTCGGCGTGCCTGAGGTCGCCGGCGGTCATCGTCCAAAGGTTCCGCGCGACCTTGACGTCGACGCCCGCGGCCTGTTCGAGGCTGCGGCGCTTCACCAGCCGCACGGTGGTGTCGATAATGGCTTCCGCGGCCAGCCGGTGGACGGCGCCCGATTCCAGCCCGAAGACGTCGCCCGGCAGATGGAACGCGCCGATCTGACGGCGTCCGTCGGAAAGCAGCTTGTAGCTGCGAACCGCGCCGGAAATCACCTGGTAAACGTATTCCGCAGGCTCGTCCTCTCCGTAAATTTCCTCATCTTTCTTGTAGCTGAACTCGGTGGCGATCAGGCCAGCGTGCCCGGTTACCGCGCCAAACTGGTCGAGAGCGGGGTAGGGAACCGGGCTTACTCGGCTGGCGATTGAGGAAGTGCTGACGGATTGGGTGAGCATGGTCATCTCCTTGCGGCGGATGGCCAATTGCTACCCGGGATGATCGAGTCTGGAAATTTCGTGCGATATCTTAAGGGGGTTTACCTACGTACTATACCGGAGGTCACCGCCCGGTTCCGGGGACAGGATGGCCTTCCTGAATCGCCCCCCGAATCCGCGTCACAAGGCTCTCATCAAGCAGCGGTTTCAGCACAACGTCACGCACCCCTGCAGCCGCCGCCCTGGCCGAGATGTTCTCGTCAGGATAGCCGGTAATGAGGATAATCGGCGCCGCCATGTCGCGGTTGCGCAGACGCCTGGCCAGATCGATGCCATTCATGTCAGGCATTTTGTAGTCGATCACAAAGCAGTCCACGCCGGTCGAACGGACAGCACTCAGCAGCGCCGCGCCGTTCCTGAAAGTGCGAACGTTGAATCCGTCCGTTTCAAGAAGAAATCGCAGGGAGCCGAGGACATCCGCATCGTCGTCGACGACGTAGACCGTAGGTTTTGCGGGTGACGACATCTTGAAACCCCCGCCCCCCGAGTCCGGATTTGATTGATACATGGTGCCAGCTAACACCCGTTTTGGGCAGCGCGGCTTGATTTAGCTCAATCCTTCAAAAGGCCGGCCCGCATGGCAAGCCGCACCAGTTCCGAGAGACTGTTGGCCTGCATCTTGGTCATGACATTGGCCCGGTAAACTTCAATGGTGCGGGGGCTGATGTCGTAGTCGCGGGCAATCAGCTTGTTGGAAAGCCCCGCGATCAGGCCTTCCATGACCTGACGCTCGCGCGGACTGAGCGTTGCGATCCGCGCCGCGATGTCTTGGGTGACCGCCTCGCTCTTGGCGGCCGGCTCCGCCTGCCGGATGGCCGCCTCGATCATGCCGATCAGGCGGTCGTCCTCGAACGGCTTCTCGAGAAAATCGACCGCTCCCAGTTTCATCGCCTCGACGGCCAGCGGGACATCGCCATGCCCGGTCATGATCAGAATCGGAAACGTGCTGCTGCCTGCTTTCATGCGCTTCAGAAGCTCGATTCCGTCAATGCCCGGCATGCGCACGTCGGAGACCACGCATCCGAACTCGAGGCCCGGGAGGGCTTCGAGAAAATTCTGGGCGGTTTCGAACAGCGTGACGTCGAAGTCGGCAGCCTCGAGCAGGAAGTTGAGCGAATCCCGCATCGCCTCGTCGTCGTCGATGACATAAACCTTTCCCTTCAGCATCCATCAGCTCTCGTTTGCTGCTGCGGGCAGCGTGAAGCGAAAAGTCGCGCCTCCCGCAGCATTGCTTTCGGCCCACATCCGGCCGCCATGGGCTTCGATAATCGAGCGGCTGATGGAGAGTCCCACCCCCATGCCGGTCTCCTTCGTCGTAAAGAACGTCTGGAACAGGCTAGGCTTGACGTCGTCATGGAATCCGGACCCGGTATCGGACACCTCCACTTCGACCATGTCGTCCGCCACCTTGGCGTTCGTTACGATCAGGTCCCGTCGCGGCGATTGCGCCATCGCCTCCAGCGCATTGCGAAACAGATTGACGAGAACCTGCTGAATCTGGACCCGATCCGCCAAAACCAGATCGAACTCCGGATTGAGATTGAAGCGAAGCTGAATGTTCTGTTCACGGGCGCCTGCCAGGCCGAGCGCGCCGGCCTCCTCGATCAGCTTTGACAGGCTCTCGACGCGCTTCTCGGATTCCCCTCGCGAAACGAAGTCGCGGAGACGGCGGATGATCTGGCCGGCGCGAAGCGCCTGTTCGGCGGCGCGGTCCATAGCGCTTTCGATTTTCAAGGTATTGGGATCTGTGCTGCCGGCCAACAGCCTGCGCGAGCCCTTCATGTAGTTGCTGATAGCGGCGAGAGGCTGATTGAGCTCATGCGCCAGCGCGGACGCCATCTCTCCCATCGCGGTCAAACGCGAAACGTGAACCAGTTCGGACTGCAGTTCCTGGAGCCGTGCCTGGGTTTGCTGATGCTCGGTGAGATCGCGCACGAAGCCGGTGAAGTAGGGCTCTCCGCCGGACTGCATTTCGCCGATCGAAAGGTGCATCGGAAAGGTCGTGCCATCCTTGCGCTTGCCGGTCACGATCCGTCCAATTCCGATGATGTGCCTCTCGCCCGAGGATCGGTAGCGCGCGAGGTAGCCGTCGTGACGCGCCCGATCGGGGTCAGGCATGAGTTCGCTGACGTTCTTGCCGATGGCCTCCTGCTCGGCATAGCCGAACTGTCTCTCGGCGGCGGTGCTGAAAAATTGGATGATGCCATATCCGTTGATGACGATCATGGCATCCGGCACCGTATCGAGGATCGAGCGGAGGTGGCTTTCTCGGATTTTCAGGGCCTCTTCGAGTTGTTTCTCTTCGTCAAGATCGAGAACAAGTCCGCTGAGATGACGTGCGACCCCGGCCTCGTCCCGGACCAGGCCGCCGCGTATGCGAAGCCAGTGGCTGGGTCCGGTGGTTCCGCCAATCTTGAAGGAGACGTCCAGATTGCCGCCGCTCTCGACAACCCTCTTGATCGCTTGCTCCGTGCGCTCGCGATCCCCGGGTTCAAGCAGGGAAAGAAACAGCTCGTAGGTAACCGGCGTGTCGCGGGCGATGCCGAACAGGCTTCTTGCGGTATCGGACCAGTCCAGTTCTCGTGTCGCGAGGTCGAGATCCCAGGTTCCGACGCCGAATCCCTCGATTTTGAGCCTAAAATGCTCATTGCCAGCGGAGTGGTCTGGCGACGATTGAGTAGTGCCGGTCACGCTCAAGCCTTCACTTCCACTATCCGGTCTCCACCGCCTGACCGGGCAGGATTCGGGTCTGACGACCCTACACGAAATTGACGTCAGCGAGGGTGCCGACGGTCCCAAACGACGGTGCCGAGCCCGCAATTTCGCCGAATGACGATGTGGACGCAAGTTCCTCCGCGGATATCCCCGGGAGGTATTGACCTGGCCGCAGCCTGCGGAAGTCGAAGGCACTTTGATCTATCTCATCCTGGTCCCTGATTCCGGACCTAGAAATACCGACAGCAACGGAGAGATTGGATGACATATGCGACCGTCATGGTCAGTCTGGCGCTTGACCAGCCGAACGAGGCTCGTCTCGAAGCAACCGGCCAGATCGCCGAACGATTTGACGCGGGAATTATCGGGATCGCGGCGGCGCAGTTCAGCCCTCCGCTTTATTTCACCTCAGGCGAGCAGGCCCAGAATCTGATCGATCAGGGTCGGGCCGCGCTGAAAAAGCGCATGTCGGACCTTGAAGCGCAATTCCGCGGGGCGACCAAAAACCGGACCAAATTTGTCGAATGGCGCAGCGCCATCGACTTTCCGGCGCGATATATTCTGCAGGAAGCACGCTGCGCCGACATTGTCGTCAGCGGCGGGCATATCGATGCGTTTTCCGACCCCTTCGCGCTGGCCAGCCCGAAGGATCTGGTGATGCAGGCGGGCCGGCCGTTGCTCGTCGTCCCCGATACGGCCAATTGGCTCGACCTGCGAAGCATTCTGGTGGCGTGGAAGGACACCACGGAGGCGAGGCGGGCGATCGTCGATTCCCTGCCTTTGCTCCGCAAGGCCAAGGACGTCGCCGTCGCGGAGATTGTGGAAGCAGGCGACAGCCGGCCGGCGGTGGTTTCGCGGGTTCGGGATGTCGTCGCGTGGTTGTCACGTCACGGTGTTTCCGCCTCCGAGCTGGTGCCCGAGAAAAACGGCGACCGCGACGCCGCGGCTCAGCTGGATCGAATCGCCGCCGATGTCGGCGCCGGGGTCATTGTCGCGGGCGCCTATGGCCATTCGCGATTCCGCGAATTGATTCTCGGCGGCATGACGCAGCACTTCATCACCCAGACCGCTCGTTGCGTGTTGCTGTCGCATTAGAGAGATACCGCAAATACCAGAACTGACAGGATTGGCGCTTTGTACAAATTTCTCGAGGAAACCGTTGCCGCTTACATGACGCGCTCTGTCAGGACAGTGGCGCGCGAACTCAAGGTGCGTGAACTGGGCGGCATGTTCGAGCGCGACGATTTCAACACCTATCCGGTCGAAGAGGACGGACAGGCTGTCGGCATTGTGACCAAGTTTGATCTATTGAAGTGTTTTGCCTTTACTCCGAGTCAGATGGTTCCGCGGTACGGTGAGTTGATGAACCGAACCGTCGCCGACGTCATGACTTCCGAATTTATCTACGTTCGTCCCGACACGAAGCTGACGCGGGTGCTGCAGCTGATGGTCGAACATCGCATCAGGAGCATTCCTGTGGTCGATAACGATCAGCGATTGGCGGGTATCATCGCCCGCGAGGATATCCTCAGGGCGCTTGAGGCCTGTGCCGGCAGCCGCGGCTGAGTAGCTGCAGTCCCGCAGCCTGAGGCCGCAGCTTCTCGATGCCGCTTTAATGAGCAATCGCGAAGCCATTGAAATTATCGGTGAAACGCGATTGCCGTCGGCGGTTGGTTTTGATGATGAGCAAAATTGATCTCGATCAAATCGCATATGGCGAGATTATGGTTTTTAGATTCGTGTCCTCAAGAGAGATTTCACATGAGCCAGGCCTCTAACTCAAAGACGATGACCATCGGTGAAAGCGGCTTGACGGTGGTGTTCGCGGCGACCGCCTTTCTGTGCCTGGTCGGCGCGGCGAAAGCCCTCGATGCTCCCTTCGCATTTCATGCCTCTCTCGGCGCCGCCGCCAGCTTGGCGGCGGTTTTTGCGATTCTCAACCGCTATTTCGACCGCCCGGCATCGCTGCCGCTGCAAGAAATCAATGGCCGGCCCAACTACAACCTGGGCCCGATCAAGTTCGCGGCCGTGATGTCGGTGTTCTGGGGAATTGCCGGGTTTACCGTCGGCCTGTTGATCGCCTCGCAACTGGCATGGCCGGTGCTCAATTTCGATCTGCCGTGGACCAGCTTTGGCCGGCTGCGGCCGCTGCATACGTCGGCGGTGATCTTTGCGTTCGGCGGCAATGTGCTGATCGCGACCTCGTTCTATGTCGTCCAAAAGACCTGCCGGGCTCGTCTCGCCGGCGAGCTTGCGCCATGGTTTGTCGTCCTTGGCTACAACTTCTTCATTCTGATCGCGGGCACCGGCTACCTTCTCGGGGTGACGCAATCGAAGGAATACGCCGAGCCAGAATGGTATGCCGATCTGTGGCTGACGATCGTCTGGGTGACCTATCTGCTGGTGTTCCTGATGACGCTGGTGAAGCGCAAGGAACCGCACATCTTCGTTGCCAACTGGTTCTATCTTGCATTCATTATCACCATCGCGGTGCTCCATCTTGGAAATAACCCGGCATTGCCGGTGTCGGTGTTCGGCTCGAAGTCGTATATCCTTTGGGGCGGCGTTCAGGATGCGATGTTCCAGTGGTGGTATGGACACAACGCCGTCGGGTTCTTCCTGACTGCGGGCTTCCTCGCCATCATGTACTATTTCATTCCGAAGCGCGCCGAGCGGCCGGTCTATTCGTACCGGCTGTCGATCATTCACTTCTGGGCGCTGATCTTCCTCTACATCTGGGCCGGCCCGCATCATTTGCACTACACCGCGCTGCCGGACTGGGCCCAGACCCTGGGCATGACCTTCTCGATCATGCTCTGGATGCCGTCATGGGGCGGCATGATCAACGGCCTGATGACGCTGTCGGGCGCCTGGGACAAGCTTCGCACCGATCCCGTGCTGCGCATGCTCGTCGTGTCGGTCGCCTTCTACGGCATGTCGACCTTCGAAGGCCCGATGATGTCGATCAAGGTGGTGAATTCGCTCAGCCACTACACCGACTGGACCATCGGTCACGTCCATTCAGGTGCGCTGGGCTGGGTCGGCTTCGTCTCGTTCGGCGCGCTCTATTGCCTGGTTCCCTGGCTGTGGGATCGGCGGCTCTACAGTCTCAAGCTCGTCAACTGGCATTTCTGGGTCGCGACCATCGGTATCGTCCTCTACATCTCCGCGATGTGGGTGTCCGGGATTTTGCAGGGCCTGATGTGGCGTGCCTATACGTCGCTGGGCTTCCTCGAATACTCCTTCATCGAGACCGTGGAAGCGATGCATCCATTCTACATCATCCGCGCCGCCGGAGGAGCACTGTTCCTGATCGGGTCACTGATCATGGCATACAATCTCTGGATGACGGTGCGCGCCGGCGAGGCGGAAGTGCAGTCGCCCGTCGCTCTTCAGCCGGCGGAATGAGGAGCGGTTAAATGTCTTTCTGGACGCGGCATCAAATCTTCGAAAAGAACTCGATCATCCTGATCGTGGGAATTCTCGCCGTGATCGCGATCGGCGGTCTGGTCGAGATTACCCCGCTCTTCTATCTGAAGAGCACGATCGAAGTGGTCGATGGTGTCAGGCCATATACTCCGCTGGAGTTGACCGGCCGCAACATCTACGTCCGCGAGGGCTGCTATCTCTGCCACTCGCAGATGATCCGGCCGCTGCGCGACGAGGTCGAGCGCTACGGTCACTTCTCGCTGGCGGCCGAAAGCATGTACGATCATCCGTTTCAGTGGGGATCGAAGCGAACCGGGCCCGATCTTGCGCGGGTTGGCGCGAAATATTCCGACGACTGGCATGTTACGCATCTGACGAATCCGCGTGCCATCGTTCCCCAATCGGTGATGCCCGGATACCCGTTCCTGGCCGAGACCGAAGTCGATACCGCCGGGATCGCGGACCATCTGCGAACAAGCCGCGTGGTCGGCGTGCCCTATTCGGACGATCAGATTGCCAACGCCGTTGCCGACCTGAAGGCGCAGGCCGATCCCGACAATGCCGGCGTGGATGCGTTCACCAAGCGCTACCCGAAGGCCGTCGCGCGCAACTTTGACGGCAAGGGCGGTACTCCTACCGAGATGGATGCGCTGATCGCCTACTTGCAGATGCTCGGCACGCTGGTCGACTTCAAGCTTTACAACGAAAAAGCAAATCTTCGCTGAGAAGGCGCAAACGATGAAAGCAATCCTAACGGTCCAGAATTTCACCTCGGATTTCGTGACGACGTTCTGGACGCCGATCTTCGTCGGAATATTTCTCGCAATCGTGACTTACGCACTTTGGCCTCGCAACCAGGCGACTTTCGACGAAGCGTCGAGAATGCCTTTGCGGGAGGAATGATAAAATCATGGCTGAGCACAACGATATCGACCAAGTCACCGGTACCGCGACCACAGGTCATCAGTGGGACGGCATCAAGGAACTGAACACCCCGCTGCCGCGCTGGTGGATCATCACCTTCTACGTCACGATCGTTTGGGCGATCGGATACTGGATCGTGTATCCGGCATGGCCGATGCTGTGGAGCCACACCACGGGCATCTTGAATTACTCCTCCCGCGCCGACGTCGCCGTCGAGCTCGCCAATCTGGAAAAGATACGCGGCGACAAGATGATGAAGCTCGGGGCCGCGCCTCTGGCGGAGATCGAGAAGGATCCGGCACTGCTGGCGCTCGCGCGCGCCCGCGGCAAGACGGTGTTCGGCGACAATTGCGCGCCGTGCCACGGCAGCGGCGGCGCCGGCGCCAAGGGCTATCCCAACCTGAACGATGACGACTGGCTGTGGGGCGGCTCGCTGGACCAGATCATGCAGACGATCCAGTTCGGGGCGCGCTCGGGGCATGCGAAAACCCACGAAAGCGCCATGCTTGCCTTCGGCAAGGAAGGCGTCCTGAAGAAGGAACAGATCGTCACCGTCGCCAATTACGTTCGATCGCTGTCGGGCCTGTCCACCGGCAAGGGATATGACGCGAAAGAGGGCGCCAAGATCTTCGCAGACAACTGCGTGTCCTGTCACGGCGACGCGGGCAAGGGCAATCAGGAACTCGGCGCGCCGAATCTGACGGACAAGATCTGGCTCTACGGTTCCGACGAGGCCACCCTCGTCGAGACCATCACCAACGGCCGTGCCGGCGTCATGCCCGCATGGGTGGGGCGTCTCGACCCCTCCACGATCAAGGCGTTGGCGGTCTACGTCCACTCGCTCGGCGGGGGCCAATAAGCGCAGATCGGGCAGGGAAATCCTGGATATCGTTTGAGGTGGATCAACTTCGCACGCGGAGTTGAGTCTAGGCTCAAATAAATATGCGAGATAAATCCCTGCGATGAACAAGCCCGTGCCTCCTATCGAGCTGCAATACGAGGAAGACGCGCCGCTCTATGTCGCGCGGAAGAAGGTCTTCCCGCAGAGCGTCTCGGGAACCTTCCGCCGTACCAAATGGGGCCTGATGGCGTTCTGCCTCGGGGTCTATTACCTGCTGCCGTTCGTGCGGTGGAACCGCGGTCTGGGGGCGCCGGACCAGGCGGTGCTGATCGATCTGCCCAACAGCCGGTTCTATTTCTTCTTCATCGAGCTGTGGCCGCAAGAGGTCTACTATTTTACCGGCCTCTTGATTGTCGCCGCCCTTACGCTGTTTTTGATGAATTCGATCGGCGGCCGCATCTGGTGCGGATATCTCTGCCCGCAAACCGTGTGGACCGACCTGTTCTACGCCGTCGAACGCCTGATCGAAGGCGACCGCCGCGAGCGCATGCGCAAAGATGCCGCCCGCGGCACCATGAAGCTGGAGCGTTTCGCGGAGATCACGCTGAAGCACTCGATCTGGCTGATGATCGCCTGGTGGACCGGCGGCGCCTGGGTTCTCTATTTCAACGATGCGCCGACGCTGGTGAAGCAGCTTGTCACCTTCCAGGCGCCGATGCTGGCCTATATCTGGATCGCGATCCTGACGGCGACGACCTATGTGCTCGCCGGCTTCATGCGCGAACAGGTCTGCGTCTACATGTGCCCGTGGCCGCGGATCCAGGCCGCGCTCACCGACGAATGGGCGCTTAACGTCACCTACAAATACGACCGGGGCGAAAAGCGCACATCGCTGAAGAAGGCGAACGAATTGCGGGCATCGGGCGAAACCGCCGGCGACTGCATTGATTGCTATCAATGCGTCGCGGTCTGCCCGACCGGAATCGATATCCGCGACGGCTCGCAGCTCGACTGCATCCAGTGCGGTCTCTGCATCGATGCCTGCGATACCGTGATGACGAAGATCGGCAGGGAAACCCGCCTGATCGGCTACGA
>ORJL010622644.1_pt1 | contig 12250 bp, 14 predicted proteins | sample 1779941 | NCBI WGS metagenome assembly ORJL01 (sample SAMEA104232317, study PRJEB22302) | groundwater metagenome | biome: forest; feature: aquifer; material: groundwater | place: USA | collected 2011-08-07 | depth 5.8 m
GCTGATGAGCTTGAGATAGCGCTTCGCGTTGTAAAAAAATTTGCTCCTAAAGTGATTGTCGAGATCGGTATTGCCAACGGTGCATCACTTGCCAGTTGGGCCGAGATAGCCAAGCCGGATATTGCAATCGGCATAGACCCGCTCAATAATCCCAAAACAATGCAGCAGGAAATGAGTTTGGGTAAGCTCATCCATGATTACGACCTCAAGATTATTCCTCATATCGATCGCGCGCCGGAAGCACACAAAAAATTGATTGAACTTTTGGATGGGCGCAAAATTGATTTTCTTTTTATCGATGCCGAGCATCGGTATGATGACGTGCGGTATGATTATTACGAATACGTCAAATATCTCAATCATCCGAGCATTGTGGGGTTCCATGATGTCTACTTTTCCGAGCATATTTTTGATTCCGGCTCGCAGGTAAGTGCATTATGGGAGCGGCTCAAGCGCCAGAATATCGATTACGATGAGATTCACTTTCACAGTACGATGGGTATAGGGATTTTGCATATTCCGTGAGTATGAAATGGTGCATTGATATAGACGGAGTGATAACCGCCAACCCGGCGGTTTTTGGTTGGCTAACGTATCATTTGACCAAAAATGAGAATAATCAGACGATCATCATATTGTCGTGGCGCGACGGAAGCGACCCGGAACGCGTAAAGGAAACAGAAAAAGAGCTTGAGGAATTTGGGATACGATATAATCAGCTCGTCATGGCCCCGCGGAGATTTCCCAATGCCCGGGTAGCAATGTTTTGGAAAATAGCAAAGATTGCCGAGCTTGAAGTGGATATCTGGCTGGATGATGAGATCAAAAGTTATAAGCGTGATTACAGTATCAATCTTGATCGGCTCCTGCCGGGGGTACAGAAAATTTGGATATGAGAGTGGTTGGCCGATAGCAACCGGGAAACCGCAAGGCGAATTCGGCTGGTCGTCACCGGACGGTGTGCGCGGTTCAAATCCGAAACCACTCACCTATGAGATCAATCATCACGCATTTTGACGGTGATCCGTTTTTACTCAATTTTTGGCTTCTGCTCTATGGGAAGTATTGGTGCGGCGAGTGCGACAAAATTTATGTGACGATTTGCCATGATGATATAAAACTCTCCCCTGCGATCCGTGATTTCAATCTTCGATTGCTCGCCAAATACCCGGAAATTCAGGTTGAATCAATCCCCTATTCAACGCCGCCGGAGATGGGCAACCAGTTTTCGTATAAAACAAGCAGCAAAGACGATGGGCTCGTCGGGTTTATCGAATCCGACGGGTTTGTTTTCACCCGCGGGCTTGTCGATCAATGCTTCCGGTTACTTGAGCAGGATCAGGATATTGTGTGCCCGCACTGGACGCTCATTGATGAACCCTATGTTTGGTCGGAATTTCATCACAAGGGATTTATGCGGTGCTTCTTTTTTTCCAAACGGTCGCTCCTGGATAAAATAGACATGGATTTTATGCCTAAGAATATGAAGCGCGGTGATATCCTACCCAATAGCGCGATCCGTATAGACCATGACATGCCCATGGATTGCTTCGGGTGGATCAGCTTGCAACTGGCAATGCTTGCTCCAAAAATTACTTTTGTGCCGGCAAACGTAGCAAACCCGGATACTATTATGAACGCCGCGCAATATGACCAATGGGCGTGGTGTCATATCCGACAGATGAGTAGCAGCGCCCTAGGATTTGGCGGGGATGAGTATTATCTTTGGAAAGACAATGTACCGGAGTTGCACAAACGCATCATGCGGCTTTTTAACGAGGGATTTCCCGGCGGCCCGGCCGAATTTACCTATGCCAAGGCAATTGCGTTCAAACTTTTATTTTATGATGTAATGGTTGATAAGGCAGGGATTGAGGATGTGGCGCATGATTACTTGACGGTTTTGCATGCGGTTGCCGATATTTATAATATCCCCAAAGGTATGATTTATGAAATGAAGGGATTTTATCGGGGATTGATGAAAGTCTGACCTCTTGACAAGTATCTTACAACTATATTACGATATCATAAATTATGAACAGAAGCCGAGCTGCCATTTTACCCTTTCCCGGCGATCCCTATCTTCTCAACTACTGGCTGAGCTTCTACGATCGATTCTGGAAGGATGAAATTGACCGGTTATACATCTGCCTCAACTCCCCTATAGAAGCCGTCATGGTCGAATACATCAAGGCCAGGATAGCAAAAAGCAATGAGGATGGGAAAATTGTGTTTACTTATGATTCGGTGCAAATGGAGCATGGAGCGGTAATCAATAAGGCGCTTGACCATGTAGAAGAAGAAAATATCATGCTCATCGAGGATGATGGCTTTATTTTCAAGCCCGGAATTGTCAATTGGTGCTTTGAACAATTGGAATCGGGCAGATACGATATCGTCGGAAGTAAGCGCGGCAGTTGCGCAATGGAGATACTGACCCGTGCCCAACAGCTTTGGGGGCTATCGTATGAAGGGGAAGGCGATCATGGGCCGAATTTCTGGCCCTGTTTCTTTTTTACCAGGAAAGAAACGCTTTTACGAACCGATCGAAACTTTGGCGCACGCGCCTGGAAACGCGGCGAAACCATTGCATCATTAGATAATTATATCGTACAGGATGAAGTCAGCGCCGGGGATACGTTTGTCAATACCAGTTTGCAGCTCCGGGCGATGATTCCGCAGGAGCGGATTTTGTGTATCCCGCAATATCATGGCCACCCGGACGATCTTGACCATTTTGCTGCCAATTACGAGTACAGTATGTTTAACGGCAGATCATCCTGGTGCCATATAGGGAGCCTATCAAGCGGAGTGGGCGGATTACTGCGGGATGAGGTCGATCGGCCACTTACGCGCCGTCTTATCAATCCACCGGGTAATCCGACACGGCTTCCGACCCAATGGTGCCAAAGTGACTTTCAAAAGCGGGAATTTGAGCGTCGGGTACAGTGGTGGGCTCGGTTTTTTGATTGTGCAGAATCAACCCCGGAAACAAAAGAATTTTACGATTTTTATGGTTTGGCAATTTTTCGGATTATCCAGCAATTTGAGCTTTCAACTACAAATATATCACGCCGGCAGCAGGCATACGCGACACTCGGATTATGAAATCTGCTGATCTTATCATCGTGTGGCCGACAAATTGTGAATACCCACTGTTTCGTAGTTTTATCCGGCTCAACCGCAGTAAGTTTGCCCGGGTCATTATCGCGTTTACCGAAGTGCCGCATGGGGATGATTTCCGGCAATTTGTCATGGATTCCATGAAGGAAGACAGTATTGACTTTTTATCTCAACCGGCGACTGATCCGGGCGATTGGCGCAATAATGCAATCAATAGGGCGCTCACGTTTTCCGATGCAGAATGGGTGTGGTTTATGGAGCAGGATTTTTTGATACGCGAGGATTCGTTTTGGAATTGGGTTGATAATCTCATGGTGGTCAGTGACGTGATCGGCGTCAAAGACGGAGAACGATTGCATCCGTGCTGTTTACTTATTCGTCGAGAAATCCTAGAAAAAACTCACAAAGATTTTGGTATTATCCCAGATAAGCTCGATCACTTTGGGATGATTCAAAAGGATTTGGAATCAATAGGAGCGAAAATAGGCACTATGGATCAGTCGTTTTATCACCACATGGCCGGACTTTCCCATAACTATACCCTGGCACATCAGATGAAGGAAATTACCTATAAGTTGGATGAGTTTAAGAATTACTTGCGATTGTGCTTGACGATCCAAAACGTACCGCTTGATTCTCGGTTTATGAGGGTAGCCAAGGGGATAGTGCATAACTAAAGTGCGGGAATAGTGCGAAAAACAATGTTTTTGACCTATCCCCCACACTCCCCCGAAGCCTCTCCCCTTTTGATTTTGAGGCTAAATTAAAAAAGGGGAGTGCTTGACAATAGGGGAGAGTAGGGGATACTATTGAGGAATGAAATGTGAAAAATGCGGATCAGAGCTTACGGGAGATCAAAAGCGTTGGTGTAGTTCAAGATGTTCTAAATTGGGTCTAAAAAGCCTATACAAAAAGCGGAATCGGGAGAAACTCAATGCTTATAATCGATCTATCAGGAAATTGGGCATAAGAAGTAAATTGAAAATTCCTAAAAATAAATTGATTTGTTTGAAATGCGAAATTACTGAAAACGTAGAACAACATCATGTAAAATCGAGGATTTTGGGTGGTAAGAATGAATTTAATATAATTTTACTTTGTCATAAACATCATTACGAATTTGAAAATTTAACAAGAGAATTTTGGCAACCAGAAAAAAAGAAAATAAGGATAGAGAATAAACCGCTAATGATTGTTGAAACAATCTAACTATGTATACTGTACTGGCTGACCAACATCACATGAGCCTCTATAACAGCCTTCGGTTGCTGTTTGAAAATCGGTTAGAAGGGCAATTATATCGCCCGATTTGTCAGGATTGGCTTGATCGGGGTTTTTGGAAAATGGCAGAACTCTATCGTAATCATCCGGCGACGGTCGCCCAATATCTCGGCATCAATGAAAGCATGATTGACTATGGCAATGGACACTATGGAATCCGGGATACCCAGCATAATGTCATGACGCGGGCTATAACAGTTGATGCGTTTTTCAAAGCGCCCATCGATATCGTCATTGCAACGCTCCCCATGCACATTGAATCATTTGCAAAGCTTGCGGCCATGCACCCCAATCATCCCAAACTCATCTATCAGATCGGCAACGCCTGGAATGTACCGCCCAACAGCCCGATCAAAAACGTCATGGCGTCGGCAATCATCCATGAACCGATCCCGCCGGAGATTCACTTCATCAGCTATCATCAGGAATTTGATACCACTATATTTGCTCCCGACTTTGAAATAAAACCGGGAAAAAATATATTTTCATTCGTCAATTGCTTTTCAACCGATCAATTGTTTGCCGGCGACTGGCAGATATTCCTAGCTGTCGAACAGGCAATGAGTGATTGGACATTCCGTACCTATGGCGGCTCCTGCCGTGATGGCAGTGTAGGAACGGACGGGGAAATGGCAACAGCCATGAAACAGAGCCGATTCATTTGGCACACCAAGTATGGCGGTGACGGCTTTGGTCATGTGCTTCACAATGCCGGAGCGGTTGGGCGTCCCCTGGTGACCCGGGTGGGTTATTACATGGGCAAACTTGGTGTGCACCTTATGAAAGACGGCGTAACGTGTGTAGGTATTGATGGGCTCTCGGTGCCCGAAATAGTGACGAAAATAGAATACTACAGTGAGCCCACGCGCTATGCAGCCATGTGTTTAGCAATGTATCAAGCCTTTGAGCAGCAAGTTGACTTTGACCGTGAGTTTTTGGCGTTGCGTGACTTCCTCGAAAAGTTGGTATAATAGTTTCATGGCATCACGAAGAAACTATATTACCGCCGCAGAAGTGTTGGAACTCGCCGGATTTACCCCGACGGATGTGGAGATTTCCGAAGCCGAGGAGCTTATCGACGCCTATGTGGGCCCACAGGAGAAATTTTATGCCGGTATCCTTGCGCGCCGGGCATCAAGCGGCGGAGCATCGACGCTCACCCTTCATACCGACGATCAGAATGTTTTTGAGGTTGATTATCTCAAATGGTGCGAGGTTGAGATTGTCGGCGGTACCGGAGCCGGACAGCGCCGGATCATAACCGGGAGCACGAAGGCAGGTGTCATAACCGTGGCAACCGCCTGGACGACGACACCGGACAGTACCAGTTTTTACCGGATATACCAGCTCGGCAAATTCCCCCGGATACAGGATGTGACCTACTACTCCCAGGAATCACCCTACACGTACTACAAGCAGATTCCCGAAGCAGTCAAGCGTGCAACAGCGTTTCAGGCAGAGTATATCAATGCAATGGGTGATAGTTTTTTCAAGACCGATAAATCGGAAAAGGACAGCGAATCAATTGGTGATTATTCATATAGTAAAACCGGTAATCAGGGCGGGGTGGTAGATATAAACCAATTGGTTGCTCCCAAAGCCAGGGCAGCGCTCCGGGGCATTATGCGACGTGGCGGCGAATTGATCGTGTAAAGGGTATGAAATATGAGTCTTACAGGATTACTAAATCAGACAATTTCGCTGTACGGCAAGTCGGGATATAACGAACAGGGCCGGGAAACGGTCGGTGCCGCTACATCGGTATCTGCCCGGGTGCAGGTAACCAGCAAGCGGCGGCTTCTCCCCAATGGATCGATCGTCACCATTGATGCGATTGCCTATGTCCCCGCTTCAACATCAATCAACCTGGATGATAAAGTGACGTTCAGCGGTAATGATTATAAGGTGTTTGGTAAATATACGGCCGTGGACGGGGCAGGACAAACGGATCATATCAAGGTAGAATTAGTCAAATGGCGAGCAACATAGTATTTGATGATCGTGACTTTCAAAAACGAATATCCGAACTTATGGATAAGGTAATGCCTACGGCTGTTCGTCAGGGAATACATGATGTTGCGACAGAAATTCTACGATTGAGCGGCTTTGAAGTACCGCATGATACGGGATTATTGCAGTCAAGTGGCAGTGTCGAGGATCGAAGGGATGAAAGCGTGGTCGGATATAACAAAGTATATGCGGCCCGGCTCCATGAGCACCCGGAGTATCGTTTTCAGAAGGGCAGGAAGGGAAAATATCTTGAAGACCCGATCAAAAATAATATGGCTGTTTTTATAAAATATATCCGGTCAGCTATGCCATTTTAATCTATGGTACTCATCAAACAAATTGCACTCTATCTACAATCCCAGAGCGTCGGGACGCTCGGCACTGATCTTTTCTATTCCTATAATCCCGATACATCCAGTTTGCCGATCGTGGCAGTTATTGATACCGGCGGCATCCAGCCAAGCAAAGATGTGCCGACCAAGCACCCGACGTTCCAGGTATTTATCCGTGCCGCTGATTATGTGACCGGAAAAACAAAGCTCGATGCGGTGCGGTCGGCCCTGCATCAGACGAGAAATAAGGTATTGGCCGGCGGCGGCAGTACCTATTTTTACTATATCTATGCTCTGTCGGAAGGCGGTCATATCGGCCGGAACGAAGCAGGGATGGATGAATTTAGCATCAACTTTGAGGCATTGATCCGATAAACATATGATATCAATTGATGGAAAAGGGTATCGTGAAGCCCGCTGTAAAAATGACCAGTGCCGGAAGCTCTTGTTTTATGAGTACCTATTTGCCGGCCGGATTGCCATGTCGTGCGACCGGTGCGGAACGATGAACGTATTTGATTTTAAGCATTTGAAAACGCCCGATACGATTGCTACAATAAATAAAGAATTTACTGTAGGAAATAATAAAGTATGAGAGATTATCATGGCCGATTTACAAAAGGGGAAATAAGTCTTTTTAAGGGAAAAACACATAGTTTTGTTTCTCGAGAAAAAATGAGCGCTTCGAGAAAGGGGAAAGTGTTGACCGAACAACACAAAGCGCGTATTAGATTTGGTTGTATAGGTATAAATAAAGGGAAGGTCAGATCGGAAGAAACGAGAAAAAAAATATCTGTGACTAAAAAGGGGATACCAAGCCCTAAGAAGGGAATAAGGAGTGGTATAGTCCCTAGGAGTGATTTTAAGGCTGGTTATACTCCTTGGAATAAGAAAAATTTTATAGCTAAAATAATAAAACATAAGAGAATTTTAAAATCTAAAGATGAATTATTAGCCAAAAAGCGATTCAGAAATCAAAGATATAAAGCAAGTAAAATACATGCCATTGGTCATCATACTTTTGATGAATGGTTAGGTTTAAAGTTAATGTATAAAAATATGTGTTTGTGTTGTAAACAACAAGAGCCAGATATAAAACTTACAGAGGATCATATAGTTCCTTTGTCTATGGGTGGCACTGATGATATCAGCAACATACAGCCTCTTTGTGTGTCTTGTAATACGAGAAAGCACGCAAGGATTATTTCTTATTTGCCGGTTGGGAATAACAGTAGCATTTTTGCACTGCCCAATTAGGCAAGAAGGGAGCGTGAAAAAAATATGGGTTCTGCAACAAATGTACAGGTAGGTATATGTGATGTGTCGTACAACGGTCTTGATCTCGGTCATACGATTGGTGGTGTTGAAGTGTCGTATGAGCCGGAGCATCACGACGTGTCGGTGGATAAGTACGGCAATTCAGTCGTCCAAAGGTATCTTCTCGGGGAGAAGCTGACTGCAAAGTTAGCGTTGGCGGAATATACAATCGCCAATCTCCGCAATGCGATGCCGCAGGCGACCTTTGCCGGAGCTGCAAACACCAGAATTACGCTCGGTGCTGCTGCCGGGAAAAAGGCAACGGATGATGCGTACCAGTTAGTTTTGCATCCGATCAATGAAGGGACACGGCGCCATGATGTAGTGATCTACAAGGCGTATGTGGCTTCAACCGTGGTACTGCCGCACAAAGTTGATGAGGAAAAAGTAGTGGAAGTAACTTTTGAAGCTCTGATTGATGAGAGCAGAAGTGACGGAAACTATTTGGGCCTTATCGGTGATAGTACGACCTAACTTGTGTAATTGGGCAAACGTGGCCCGTTATAGTGGCCCGCCTAAATAAATTATGAAAACAATCAAAATTGAATTGGACAACACAACGATTACTATTGAAAAGTTGCCGCTTGGAAAATATGCAGAAGTATTGACGCTTCTCAACCAATTGCCGGAGAAGATCGGGGGGCTCGAGAATTTAACGAGTGATGAAATTCTGCGCAAACTCCCGTCAATCATCGCAAACAGTCTGCCGGAAGCCGTCAGCATCCTGTCGGTGGCGACCGGAATGACCGTGGAGGCAGTCAATGCTCTGGGATTGGATGAAGTCGTCAAGCTCGCGATTGGTGTATATGAAGTAAACAATTATCGCGATATCATAGAACGAATAAAAAAAGCAGCGCGCCCTCTGGAAACCGGCAAGCCGAAGGAGATTGGCTCTGGTGGGCGGTAGACTTGCTGGGAAGCGAATACGGTTGGTCAAAGCATGACATCCTCTGTGATGTCTATTTTGACGAGCTGTACTGGCTCACACGACAGATTGAACGAAGAAAGCTCACCGAGTACCGGATGCAGTTGGCTATCGTCCAGAATCCCCATGTGAAAGACCCCAAAGAGCTATGGCGTGTACTCAATAGTCAGGATGCGTCGCAAATTACGCGAACAGAAAAATTTGATGACGTGGGCTTTGAAGTATTGAAATCCCGATTGCGCGCTAGTCCCCGATTCGTAGTAAAATAATTCTATATGGCTGGATTCGAAGTAGGTAGTGTTATTGCAAGAGTAAAGGCCGATATTACCGATTTTCAGGAAGGGATTGGTAAAGCGAAACAGGAAGCTGCGAGCCTCAAAGATAAAATCGGTGATGTGGCGGGCGGTATAAAGAGTTTTGCCGAAAAGGCAAGTTTATTTTCCGCTGCCGCTGCCGCCGGCTTTGGATTATTGGCAAAAGACGTATTGGGTTCGGGTATCGCTTATGACCGGCTCAATAAAACGCTCGAAGTGGTGGCCGGAAATTTGAAAATTACGACAGAAGATATTGATGGGATGCGAAAAGCGTTGCGTGAAACCAACACACAGGGATCGAAAGCAACAGAAGTCATGTTGAAGTTTTTGCAATCCGGGTTGCAAGGGCAAGTTGACTTCAAAAAATATATCGGTGTCGTCAAAGATTTTGCCGCATCCGTTGGGGTATCTTCAGCACAAGGAATTGATAATTTTACACAAGCCATCGTATCGCTCCGGCCGGAACTTTTGGAAAATTACGGCATACAATTCAACCTCATTGATTTATATGGAAGATTTGCCGATGCTTCCGGTAAAAAGGTTGCGCAACTAACCGCAGAAGAAAAACGGATGGCTCTGCTCAATGAAATTTACCGGCAGGGTACTACTGTGGCAGGAGTATATGCAAAAACATACGATACGGCAGGAAAAAATATATTATCGATTCAGGATCGATTGGGTGAGTTGAAAGATTTTATAGGCATTATTTTTGTCCCGGCATTGACGCGGGTTACTAATTTAATTCAAAGTACGCTATCTTCATGGGTGAAATTTTTTGAGGATAATCGGGTGCTTATCAAATCATGGTCGGATCAGGTAACTGTTTTTGTCAATAACGCCGGAACAAAATTAGTAGAAATCTTTGCAACTCTTACAACTATATTGCTTCCGGTTGGGCAATGGATGATGGCGAATAAGGAATTGGTCATTTCATTTTTCATTGGGCTTGCGGGAGCTATAGGTGCTATTCTCCTAGTGGCTCCCCTTTTGGTGATTGCGCTCAATCCATTTATTCTTTTGTTTGCCTCTATCGGTGTTGCAGCCGGACTTTTGTATGCGGCATGGAATACAAACTTTTTGGGTATTAGAACGATCACCTTGGCTGTCGTCACTCAAGTTATCAATTTTTTCAACAATTATTTTCTCCCGGCGGCAAAATTGGTCATTGATACGTTTTTGGCAAATTGGCAATATCTTGCAGCCCAATTCAAAGGGATATGGGATATTATTGTGGGCTTGGTGCAACTGGCTTGGTCGATTGTATACGGCATTCTCAAAGTCGGATTGGCACTTTTGGTGGGAGATTGGAAAAAAGCATGGGATGCGACACTTCAGATGGTTGATGGAGCTTGGGCCGGCATACGAAGGATATTTGATGGTATTCTCGGTTTTCTCTCCGGCTGGGGCGGGCAATTGATTGATCGATTATCTCAACCATTTGGTGAAGCGTTACGTCGGGCAGAAGAAGCAATCAATAAGATCAAAAGATTGCTTGATTTTACAAAACGCAATTCCCCGTCGGTAGTTGATATCGTCACCCGCGGGGTTGATCTGGTCAATAAGGCACTGGAAGGGCTGGAATGGAATACAACGGTGACTCCCCATGCGGCAGTGGCTGTGGCAACCAATGGGGCTGCCGGGGGCAGTATGTTCAACCAGGTGACCGTGAATTTGGATGGGGCGATGATAAGTGACGAGGCAGGAGCAACGAGGCTTGCAGAAATCGTGGGCGACAATATCATTCGCAAGTTGCAATATAATGTGAGATTTTGATGGTATAATAAAAATATGGCAGACAACGTGACTCTCAACCTCATGTCCGGCGGAAGCGTCGTTGCTTCTGATGATATTACCTCGGTACACTATCAGCGGATAAAGCTCGTTCACGGAGCCGATGGCGTCAATGCCGGCGACGTATCCACGGCAAACGGCCTTCCTGTAACACTTCTGGCTTCCACGGCCGCAATTGGAAAGTTAGCAGCCAATAGCGGTGTTGATATTGGCGACGTAGATATAACGTCAATTGCCGCAGGAGATAACAATATCGGAAATGTGGATATCGTGACGCTTCCTGCCGGAAACCTTGGTATGCAACTCATGGCCGCGTCGCTTTCGACAGTACCGGCAAGCAATATCACGGATGCCACGTATATCGGCGATATAAAATTCGGGGAAGCATTGCCGGCCGGAACGGCGGCAATTGGCAAACTTGCCGCAAATTCGGGAGTGGATATAGGCGATGTGGACATTATGTCGGAAATTCCGGGTGTAGGAGCCACCAATCTCGGAAAAGCAGAAGACGGAGCGTCGGCAGAGGGGGATACGGGTGTCGGTATGCTTGCAGTCAGAAAAGCAACACCTGCCAATACTTCGGGTCTTGATGGTGACTATGAATTTTTACAGATATCAGCCGGTCGGCTTTGGGCAAGCGCGACGATTGATGCGGCACTTCCGGCTGGTACTGCTGCTATCGGAAAACTGGCCGCCAATAGCAGTGTTGACATTGGCGATGTTGATGTGACTTCGATTATTCCCGGAACCGGAGCGACCAGTTTAGGAAAAGCAGAGGATGCGGCCCATGCAAGCGGTGATACGGGAGTGATGATGCTTGCTGTTCGTGATGATACGATTGGCGTACTATCCGGCGCTGAAAATGATTATGAACCTCTGCATACGAATGAAAATGGCGCGCTATGGGTAGAGCATGACGTATCAACAAAAGGTGGATGGTTAGTAGGAAACTTCACTACGGGTGACACCTATACCGCACTAACTGCTACGGCTCAAGTGCTCAAAGCGAGCGCAGGAAAATTTGGCGGGTACTATATCTATAATCCCAATACGGCAGCCACCTATGTATTAGTTTATGATATTGCAGCTGCATCCGTAACGGTCGGTACCAGTACAGCAAAATTGGTATTTTGTATCCCTGCTTCATCCGGGGCTAA
>ORJL011671814.1_pt1 | contig 12250 bp, 10 predicted proteins | sample 1779941 | NCBI WGS metagenome assembly ORJL01 (sample SAMEA104232317, study PRJEB22302) | groundwater metagenome | biome: forest; feature: aquifer; material: groundwater | place: USA | collected 2011-08-07 | depth 5.8 m
ATAGAAAAGAGCTTGAAAGAGTTCACGGTAACCACACCTGCCCATTCGGTGGCATCAAAGGACTTTGACAGATGGAACGAAATCAAAAAGCGCACGAATGCCGAAAAATCTCGTCTGTATACCGTTCGGGAGATTTGGTGGTGTCGCTTCGGCGTGAATATCGGTACGGAACAGGATGGACGAGGCGGGAATTTTTTGCGACCTGCGGTTATACTGCGCGGGTTTGGCGCGGGTGCTTGTCTTGTGGCTCCGCTCACCACATCGGTACGCACGCACCCACTTCGTTTTCCAGTAGGATTGATTGAAGGGCGAAAGGCAAAGGCGAATCTATCTCAGTTGCGAGTTGTTGACACACGGCGTCTTGTTGAGAAAGTAGGTTTCCTAGAAAAGAGAATCTTTCTGGGTATGAGAAAAGCCGCCAAAGACTTGCTCTGACGGCTTTCTCCACATTCTCCCCCTTGCGGGGGTGAGGCCGAAGCCAACTGTTATTACATGATACACTTTCTTGGGTTATGATGCAAGTGAAATGAGGCGGATAAGAATAACCCTTTAATATAGCCATTTATTTATGCGTTTTCTAATCACAGGTCTTGGTTCAATGGGGAAGCGGCGCATCCGCAACTTATTCGCTAATGGAGAGAAAGACATCGTCGGGTTTGATATTCGCGCTGACCGAAACAAAGAGGCGGAAGAAAAGTACGGTATCCGCACCGTGAAAGCGTTTACGGATATCCCCCCGAGTGATTTTGACACGCTCATCATTTCAACTTCACCCGAATCTCACGGAAACTATATTCGCTATGCTCTCAATCACAGGAAACATTTTTTCGTTGAACATCCGACAAGCGACGACGGCTACGCGGAGATACTTGCGAATACGAACGCAACCGTGAAAGCTCCCTCATGCACCTTTCTCTTTAATCCTGCCATCAAGAGTATGAAGAAGATTTTAGATGAGGGGAAGATTGGAAAGATTTTGGCGTTTCAGTATCACATGGGACAGTATCTGCCCGATTGGCATCCGTATGAAGATTATCGCGATGTGTACTTTTCAAAAAAAGAAACAAACGCGTGTCGTGAAATGTTCTGCTTTGAACTCATTTGGATTAACGCTCTCATCAAGTCGGCTATAAAAGAGGTGAGTGGTACCATTTCTAAGCTTTCCGATCTTGATATGGACGCCGATGATACCATAACCGCTGCGATTACTTATGAAAATAACGTGCGTGGTACGATCCTTATCGATGTGATTTCGCGCAAGCCCTTTCGTACGCTCCGCATACTCGGTTCGGAAGGAGTTCTTGAATGGGAACGATTTGATTACACGGTAAAAGTATTTGACGCAAAAACCAAGGAGACCGAGGTTCTTACTGTTCCGAAGGGTAATCCCGAGAAAGGATATGTAAACGAAGAAGAAATGTACATTGAAGAAATAAAAGCGTTTCTCACGGCAATTAAAGATGGAGCGCCGTACCCCTATTCGTTTTCCGAAAATTACGAGAAACTCAATGCGCTTCGCAAGCTTCAGAACCAATAGATTTATGGTTGAGGTTGATCCTCGTAAATAAGCGGGTTCAATAGACACGACCATTACGCCGTTTTTCTCTGCCACTTTTTTCAGCTGAAACAGTTATATTTAAGCTATGTTCAAACAAGTTATTTCCATAGATGGTAAAAAGATAGGCAAGGGGCATCAAGTATTCATCATTGCGGAGGTGGGGGTGAATCATAATGGGGACAAGGAAATTGCGAAGAAGCTTATTGATGTGGCGGTTAGTGCCGGAGCGGATGCGGTGAAATTTCAGACTTTTGACCCCGAGACTCTCGTGACCAAAGAAGCAAAAAAAGCGGAGTATCAGGACAAGAACGAGAAAACGGTAAGGGGAGAGGAAACACAATACCAGATGTTGAAGCGTCTAATGTTGAAGCGTGAGTATCACCCCGAGCTCAAAACATACGCGGAACAGAGGGGGATAATATTTCTCTCAACCCCGTTCGCGCTTTCGGATGCGGAGTTTTTAAAAAAGCTTGGTGTCGTTGCGTTCAAGATCGGTTCAAGCGATACCAATAATTTGCCGTTCCTCAAAACCATTGCGACGTGGGGACTCCCCATTATTCTTTCCACGGGTATGTCCGACTTTGCCCTCGTTCGGAAGTCGGTAGACGCGATACGGCAAGCGGGCAATGAACATCTTATTGCGCTGCACTGCACGACCAATTATCCTGCGCCAATTCATGAGGTAAACCTTCGTGCCATGCAAACGCTTGCGCGAGAGCTACACGTCCTCGTCGGTTTCTCGGACCATACGGAGGGCATCATCGCTCCCGTCATCTCCGTCGCACTCGGTGCCTGTGTGATTGAGAAACATCTGACACTTGATAAGACAATGGTGGGACCCGACCACAAAGCGTCGCTTAGTCCGCAGGAGTTTATGGAAATGGTGCGCGCGGTCCGCGACGCAGAGCATGTACTCGGAACGGGAAGGAAAGACCTTTTTGCGAGCGAAAAGGAGATTGAGAAAGTTATTCGCAAGAGTCTCGTAACCTCCCATGCGGTTAAAAAAGGAGAAGTGTTTACCGAAAAGAATCTCACCGTGAAGCGCCCCGGCACGGGATTGTCGCCCTCATTCTTTGAATGTGTGGTTGGCACTACCGCCACAAAAAATCTTAAAGCTGATTCGGTTCTGACCGAGGACGATTATAGTTCATAAATCCGTTACTATTTAGACTATATTTTAGTTATACTATAAGCCTCTATTTGAGGTTTTTTTTGAACCTATTCATATGAAGCATAAGAAGAAAATCGCCTACATTTCAGGAACACGAGCCGACTTTGGGTTAATGACGCCGGTGCTCAAAGCCATTGAGAAAAGTAAGAAGCTGTCGCTTCAGATGTACGTGACCGGCATGCACCTTATGCCGTTGTTTGGAGAGACGATAACCGATGTTAAGAAACTTTTCCCGAAGGCACAGCGCATTGAGGGAGTATTTAATACCGATAATCGTTCTGGTATGGCACAGTTTGCCGGAATGTTTTTTCCAAAAGTAGTTGACGCTTTCACCAAAGATCGTCCCGATTTCGTGCTTATTTTGGGAGACCGCGTGGAAATGCTTGTTATCGCGGTTGTATGTCTCTATCTCGGTATTCCGACAGGGCATCTTCATGGCGGGGAGCGGACTACCACTATTGATGATGCGGCCCGCCACGCAATTTCCAAACTGGCTTCTCTTCATTTGACGACCACGAGAGATTCCGCGGGGCGTCTCAAGAAAATGGGCGAAGAGGAATGGCGTATTCACATCGTTGGAGCCCCCGCGCTTGATACGATACGGAGCGAAACGCTTCCGACACGAGAGGAACTGGGCGCAAAAATCGGTATTGACGCGACGAAACCCTACATCCTGGTCGTGCAGCATCCTGTGTCAGGGGAGACCGATGAAGCGGGAGAACAGATGAACGAGACACTCGCGGCTGTGAAGTCGCTTACTCTCCCGGTGGTTGTTATTTATCCAAATGCTGACACGGGGGGGAAAGAGATTATCGCCGAAATAGAGAAAGAAAAGGGAAATCCATTTTTTCATATTTTCCCGAACATAGCGCACACCGATTTTCTCGCGCTTCAGTGCTTTGCTTCGGTGTGGGTGGGTAATTCAAGCGGGGCGCTTATTGAATCGGCATCTTTCGGTACTCCGGTCGTGAATATAGGCACGAGACAGAATGGTCGAATACGGGGAGAGAATGTCACTGATGTCGGCTATGATATGAAAGCGATTAAAAAGGCGCTTGAGAAATCTCTTTTTGATACTGATTATCGTGTGGCGCTCAAAAAGAGTAAGAACCCTTGGGGCGATGGGAAGACAGGTCCTCGTGTAGCGAAGTTCTTGGAGAAGCTGACCATAGACGCAAAGCTTTTAAACAAACAAATCGGCAATTAACCGAGTTGTAATCACGCTGGTATGGTAAACACACGATTCACTAATTGGGAGAAACCCGTTATTACGCACGGCGTACCGACCAAATGGCACTGGCTCGTGCTGCATCCCGAAGGACTTACCTTGGGAGCGAACACCGACATTGGCGCGTTTACGCTACTTGTCGCCAAACACGGAATTGAGATACAAGAGGAAGTTCAGATTGGTTCCCACTGCGCGATTTATTCCTATTCCACGATTGACGACAAGGTGGGGAAGGTGACGCTTAAAAAGAATTGTCGCATTGGGACGCACAGCTCGATTATGCCGGGAGTGACCGTGGGAGAAAACGCCATTGTTGGCGCGCATAGTTTCGTCATCGAAGATGTTCCCGCAAACAGTATTGTCGTGGGAGTTCCTGCGAGACCTCTGAAGAAACTGAATGACCGATAACCCATAACTGAATCACTGAATAACAAAAAGAAAAAGGTTATTCAGTGATTCAGTCATATGTCATAAGTTATTTGTATGAAATATCCTCTCGCCAAACCTTCACTAGGAAAAGAAGAAGAGCGCGCAGTGCTTGAAGTGCTCCGCTCTGGTGTTTTGAGTATGGGACCGAAGGTAGAGGAGTTTGAGAGGCGGTTTGCTCGATTTATTGACGTAAAATATGCTATAGCCGTTTCGAGCGGGACAGCAGGGCTTCATCTTGCCCTCATTGGGGCCGGCATTCGTGCTGGAGATGAAGTTATTACAACTCCCTTTTCTTTTGTCGCCTCCGCGAACGCGATACTGTACGTCGGCGCGAAACCGGTGTTCGTGGATATTGAACCAGTCACGTACAATATTGACACCGACAAGATTGAGTCGGTCATCACGCCGAAAACCAAAGCAATACTCGTGGTGCATATTTTGGGTCAATCATCCGCAATAGAGAGAATCAGGGTCATCGCGAAAAAGCACAACCTCAAAATAATTGAAGACGCGTGCGAAAGTGTTGGCGCTACCCATAATAGAAAGCAAGTAGGCACGTTCGGGGAGTCTGCGGTCTTCGCGTTTTATCCCAATAAACAGATGACTACGGGCGAAGGCGGAATGCTGGTGACGAGCGACCCTAAGCTTAATAAACTCTTCAGGAGTTTGCGTAATCAGGGACGCGGAGAAGATAAAGTGTGGCTGGACCACGAACGGTTGGGATATAATTATCGTATGGACGAGATGAGTGCGGCCGTGGGCACTGCCCAGCTTCAAAAGATTGAGAAGCTTATTGCCGAGCGCGAGAAAATCGCGAAGTGGTATCAAGCTCACCTGACGCGATACCAAGGACTGGTGGAGACGCCTCGCATCGGAAAAGGGAATACCCACACGTGGTTCGTGTATGTGGTGCTCGTTCCTGAGGAAAAACGCAACAAAACAATCAAACGACTCCAAAAGAAAGGGATTTCGGTAAAGCCATATTTTCCTTCCATACATCTTTTCAGTTTTCATCGGGCGCGGTTCGGTTTTAAGGAGGGCGATTTTCCGATTTCCGAAGGTATCAGCGCGCGGAGTCTCGCGCTTCCATTTTATTCGGGACTTTCGGAAAAGGATGTGAACTATATTTGTGAATCACTCGCGCAAGCTCTTGCATAGTCCAATGCCAAACCTCTTCAAAGGAAAAACTATTTTGGTCACGGGAGGAACTGGTTCAATCGGCTCCGAGATTGTGCGTCAGCTCCTCACGAAAGAGCCGAAGGTGGTGCGAGTCTTCGCTCGGCACGAAGAACGACATCATCAAATGATGCAGGATTTTTCGGGCGATGAGCGCCGTCTCCGCTTCATCGTGGGCGATATTCGGGACCGCGACCGTCTTCGTATGGCGATGGAAGGAGTTGATATCGTTTTTCACGCAGCGGCGCTCAAGCATGTTCCACTCTGCGAGACCAATCCGTTTGAGGCGGTAAAGACTAATATCATTGGGACGCAGAACGTGATTGACCTCGCGCGAGAACTAGACGTGGAAAAAGTTATCGGTATTTCAACGGACAAAGCGGCGGAACCCGAAAGTGTGCTCGGCGTATCCAAACTGATGGCCGAAAAATTGTTCCTCGCCACCTATTTTTACAAAGGCAATAAAAAAGCAACCTTTGCGTGTGTCAGATTCGGCAATGTGCTCGGAAGTCGAGGGTCGCTCCTCCCTCTTCTCAAAAAGCAGATTACCGAGAAAGGCGAAGTTACGGTGACCGATCCCGCGATGACGCGTTTTGTGATGACCGTTCCGCAGGCGGTGGAGCTTGTGCTCCGCGCGGTTGAGCTTTCGCGTGGACAGGAGGTCTTTATTCTGAAGATGCCCGCGGCTCGGCTCGGAGATATTGTTGACGCGGCTATCGCGCTCTATGCTCCCGAGACGGGGAAGAAACCTTCCGACATACGGATAAAGATTATCGGCACGCGAAACGGCGAAAAACAACACGAACGATTACTCGCGGAGTATGAACTGGGGAGAGTCTTGGAGACCGCCGATATGTACATCTTGACTCCCAATGAGAAGGTTGGTCTGCAACATTACACGGCGGTATATCCAGGTGTCATAAAGGCACATATTCAAAAGAAACTATTTCTGTCTGACCACGTGCCCCTGCTTACTTTTGATAAACTTCGCGCGCTTATCAAAACGGTTACCTTTTAGTGGGCGAGACGACACTCGTCATTGTAGGATATGTTAGATCCTGTTCATAATCTAACCGCATTATTATAAAGCCAAACATAGCTTGCCTGCCGAAATGTCCAAGATTCTGCAGTCTGCGACTATTTCACTGCAAATTGCGTCTTTTTCGTCAGCATATCTCAATATATTTTCTCAAAATCCGCAATTTTCGCAACGAATTTTGAACATTTCATCTAGGCATTAGATTATGAACAGGCTCTTACAACTTACTTTTATTTCGCCGAAAGAGATTACTCGAATCAAACAGGGGATTTCTGAACCGATACAGAGGGCTTCTCTTCTGTCAGATTTATTCAGATTAAACACCCTGTCAATGATAGAAGAGGCAGGTTCCGGACATATTGGTTCGAGCTTTAGTTGCATGGAGATTTTAACCTGGCTTTGGATGGAGGAATTACGGTATCCGAACGAGATGGATAAAACAGACGCGGACATCCTCTTTTCCTCAAAAGGGCATGATGTACCGGCGCTCTACTCGGTTCTCATCGGCACCGGGAGGATTAAGTACGAATTGATACATACGTTACGAAAGCTCCACGGATTGCCAGGACATCCGGATGTTTCTATCCCATATATCGCCACCAATACGGGGCCACTAGGCATGGGTATATCAAAGGCACGCGGATTCGCTTTGGCTAATCGGCTTAATAAGAGAAATGGGCGAATATTTGTACTTACCGGTGATGGAGAACTTGAAGAAGGTCAGATATGGGAGTCGCTCTCGGCAACCGCCAATGAGGGGTTCGGGGAAATAATAGTGATTGTGGACCATAATAAGATTCAATCGGATACCTGGATTAAAAAAGTGAATGATTTGGGAGATTTGGAATCTAAGTTTAAGAGTTTTGGTTGGGCAGTGTCGCGGTGTGACGGACATGATATTGGTGCGATAAGAAGAGAACTCACTTTTTTGGAGAAAACCTATCCAAAACAGCCCAAGGTTCTCATTGCCGATACCGTCAAAGGTAAAGGAGTCTCGTTTATGGAAAAGCTCGAGAAAAAAGACGGAATTGAGCTTTATGCATTTCATAGCGGAGCTCCATCTGTTGAAGCGTATGAGAGTGCGGTGGCCGAGATTACAAAACGAATTTCAGAGAAAATAAAGAAATACGGATTATCGAATATCAGATATGATTATGTAGCGATGGAACCACGGATTGTCGTCGCAGACAAAGAAAGATTAGTGGTGGCGTATGGAGAAGAGCTCGTCGCGCTTGGTCGTGTGGATCAAGACATAATGGTTCTTGATGCAGACCTCATGGTAGATTGTGGTCTCTCGCCGTTTAAGCAAGAGTTTCCCGGTAGGTTTGTGGAATGTGGAATCGCTGAACAGGATATGGTCTCTGTCGCGGGAGGACTCGCTCTTAAGAAGAAGATTCCCATAGTGCATTCGTTTGCCTGTTTTTTATCGACGCGGGCGAATGAACAAATATATAATAATGCGAGTGAGAGAACGAAGATAATCTACACGGGATCCCTTGCTGGTGTATTACCTGCTACTCCCGGACATTCGCATCAGTCGGTGAGGGATATTTCCACCATCGGATCAATTCCCGGAATAACGATGTTTGAGCCCTGCAATGAAGCGGAGACTCGGATGGCGATACGCTGGGCGGTTGAGAAGAATCGGTTCTCAACGTATCTTCGGCTTGTGAGTGTACCGTGTAAAATCCCGTACTCTCTGCCGGCCGGCTACTCACTCAGAAAAGGGATTGGTGTTGAGCTCTTTCCCGGCAAGGACGTTGTCCTTTTCGCGTACGGACCCATAATGCTTACTGAAGCCGTCAAGGCGCGCGAGGAGTTGATGAAAAAAGGCATAAAAGTCGCGGTAGTCAATTATCCATGGCTTAATGTTATTGATCTGACTTGGCTTCGCAAAGTCTTGCTAGGAAAAAAGTTGGTGGTGACTATTGATGATCACTATATTAGGTTTGGGGCTGGCGAAATGATCGCCGCGGAAATCGCACGGCTTCGGATTCCATGCCCTGTGCTTTCATTAGGGCTTACGGACATTCCAGAATGCGGACAACCAGATGAAGTGCTTACATTTCACCATCTTGACGGGTTATCAATAGCACAGTCGGTCAAAAAGGCGTATAGAGAAAAAAGGAGAAATAACACACCTCGTTGATTGTTCTCAATTTTTATAAGGTAGTCTTTTAAAATCATGGTTACTACACACACACGCACACGGACGCTTCCTTCACGAATACAGATTGGCAAGACCTTTATCGGTCCTGACGACCCTGTCTTTTTTATCGCTGAGATCGGAAACAATCATAATGGTGATTACTTTCTTGCCAAAAAGACGATTGAAGCGGCTGCACTGGCAGGCGCGAATGCCGTAAAGTTTCAGAAACGCTTTATTGATGAAGTGTTTACCAAGGAGATGCAGGAGCGGCCCCAGACCAAAGATCAGGTCTACGGGAAGACGTACGGAGAATACAGAAGGAGCTTCGAGCTCGGTGAAAGTGATTTTCGTAAGCTTAAGAAAATATCGGAAGGGCTCGGGCTTGTCTTTTTTGCTACGCCGTTTGATATGAAAAGCGTTGATTTCCTGGAACGTATCGGGGTTGATGTGTACAAGATTTCGTCGTTTGATGTAACCAATCTGCCACTCCTTGATTATGTAGCAAGGAAAGGAAAGCCAATTATCCTGTCCGTCGGTATGTCCGACCTTTCTGAAGTAGACGAGGCCGTGGAGACGCTCCTTCGCTACACCAATCAGCTGGTACTCAAGCATTGCGTAGCGGTTTATCCGGCTCCTGATGAACTTCTCAATCTTAATGTCATCACAACGTTAAAGGAACGGTACCACCCGCTTCCGGTTGGTTACTCCGGTCACGAGAAGGATATTCTGCCGTCGCTTGTTGCCGCGGTGCTCGGAGCGCGGAGCATTGAGCGACATTTCACTTTGGACAAGAATCTCCCGGGACCAGACCATGGTACTGTGAGTCTTGCACCTGCTGAATTCAAGATGCTTGTTGACGAGACAAGGCGCCTTGAACGGGTGCTCGGTATGAGAGAAAAGAAGCTTATGGACGCCGAGAAGAAAACGCGTGAGAAACATTCAAAAAGCATTGTCACGACGCGAGCCCTTAAAAAGGGAGTGGTTATTACCAAGACGATGCTCACGGTAAAAAGTCCCGGGAGCGGTCTTAAGCCAAACCGTATGGCCGATATCATTGGGAAGAAGACCGCCGTTGCCATTCCAAAGGACACGGTTATTGAGAATAATTTTATCAAATGGAATTAACCATTGATTCATCGCGAATCAAGCGAACTTTCGCGATGCGTCATTGAGTATGAACGATATGCAATTATTCAGTCTTAACGGAAAGACGGCAGTGGTCACCGGGGGTTTCGGAAATCTTGGCCCCGTCTTCATAGTCGCGCTTTATAACGCGGGGGCGTCTGTCGCGGTACTCGACCTTCCCGGGAAAAAGCCGCCAGAAGATTTAATTACTCTTGAGCGCACATCAGGTGGGAAGATACAATTTTACGAAGCGGATGTGACTAGTAAGACGCAGCTAACCGAGGTTCGGGAGAAGATTAAAAAAGAAATTGGAATCATACGAATTTTAGTAAATAATGCGGGAATAGACGCGCCACCCGTAGCCGTTCAAAAGACCTACACACTCGTTGATTTTCCACTTGAGAGTGCCAATACGATTTTTTCGGTAAATACACTCGGTTCTTTTTTGTGCATGCAGGTTTTTGGGGAAGAGATGGTGAATGCAAAATCGGGTTCCATTATTAATATAGGTTCCTTATACGCCTCTGTTTCTCCTGATGCGCATTTCTACGACCACCTTCCGTCAGAACCGCCCTTTTTGAAACCGCCCGCGTACGGAGCATCTAAAGCAGCACTCTATAACCTCACAAAATATTTCGCCACGCATTGGGGTAGATTGGGAGTGAGGGTTAACATGCTTTCTCCGGGAGGCATTGACGGAGGTCAGGATCCCGCGTTTAAAAAGAAATTCAGTGCGCGCGTGCCCCTTGGACGGCTCGGTGCGAAAGAAGACCTCTGTGGGCCGATTGTGTTTCTCGCGTCTGACGCCTCAAGGTATATTACTGGTGAGAACCTCAAAGTTGATGGGGGGTTTACGGCATGGTAATACTGTCTGTATGACATATCCTAAACAAATCTTGCACTGGATAGATGGTAAGGAGGAGACGTCGCGTAATGGCGGATGGTTCTCCAAGTATAATCCCGCAACCGGTGAAGAAAGCGCAGTAGTTTCGCGTGGGACGAAAGAGGATATTGACCTTGCGGTACTGGGGGCGAAACAGTCCGCGCTGGGCTGGAAGGATCTTTCGCCGGTGATTCGCGGAGAAGTTTTGCGCAATGTCGCGCTACTCATGCAGGCGAGAAAAGAGGATATCGCGCGCATAGTGTCTCTCGAAACCGGTAAATCGTTCAAAGACGCGTTCGCGGAGACAGGTGTAGCAATTGAGATGGGATTTTTCGTGGCGGGGGAGGGACGAAGATTCTACGGTAAGACTGTCGCGAGTGCTATGGAGCACCGCCGTGCTATGACCATACGGGTTCCCGTCGGTGTCTGCGGGCTTATTGTCGCGTCAAATACGCCCATCGCGAACGTCGCATGGAAAGCGTTTCCGGCTCTCCTCTGTGGCAATACGGCCATCATGAAGCCGTCGGAACATACTCCGTATATCGCGCTCCTGTTCGCGAAACTTCTCGCGGAAGCAGGGGTGCCACCCGGCGTGTTTCAGATTGTGCAGGGGCTCGGAGAAGAAGCAGGAAATGCAGTCGTTTCGCACGAGGATGTTCTGCTCATAAGTTTTACCGGTTCCGTTCCTGTCGGAAGGTCTATCCAGGTCATTACCGGAAAGCGATTGGCAAAGACATGTCTTGAACTCGGAGGAAAGAACCCCTTTATTGTTTGTGATGATGCCGACCTTGACGTGGCCGCGCGCGACGCTGCGCTCTCCGCTTTTTCAAACGCGGGACAGAGGTGTGCCTCTGGTAGTCGCATCATTGTCTTTTCTTCCGTGTATGAGGAGTTTAAGAAGAAACTTCTCGCGATTACACTTAAGCTTTCCGTCGGAACGAAGGACAGCGATGATGTTGGTCCCGTTATCACTGAAGCCGCGCTTAACAGGATTCTTTCCTCCGTTGAGCGCTCGGTTAATGGCGGAGAGGCGCGCATTCTCTGTGGCGGGAAACGGTTGCTTGGCAAAAAGCGCGACGGAGGATACTTTCTGGCTCCCACGCTTCTTGAGCGCGTTCATCCCGATTCCGAGATTTCACAGGAAGAATTGTTCGGACCCGTTTCGTGTCTTTATAAAGTGAAGAATTTTTCGGAAGCCATCGCCCTCGCGAACGACACGAAATTCGGTCTCACTGCCGCGATTCATACGAACAGCATACACCGAATAGAGGCGGCACAGGAACTCCTGGAATGTGGTGTCGTCTCGATCAACGGACCGACATATGGTAGCGAACCCCACCTTCCCTTTGGTGGAGTAAAGAATTCCGGCACCGGTTGGCGAGAAGCGGGAACCGAAGCGCTGGATGTGTATTCCGAGTGGAAGACTATTTATACGAGATACAATCCGAAATTACTTTGAAGAGTATGTCACCGATACGAGTAATAGCTCTTG
>ORJL010441224.1_pt1 | contig 12249 bp, 9 predicted proteins | sample 1779941 | NCBI WGS metagenome assembly ORJL01 (sample SAMEA104232317, study PRJEB22302) | groundwater metagenome | biome: forest; feature: aquifer; material: groundwater | place: USA | collected 2011-08-07 | depth 5.8 m
TGGAACAGACCCAACATGATTCTTATGGGGGTAGTCTTACCGGCGCCGTTAGGACCGAGGTAGCCGAAGATATCTCCCTGCTCTACCTTGAAGCTTATTTCCTTCAAAACAGCCCGCTTACCCAGGCTTTTGCTAACCTTTTCCAGATTTATTGCTGCAGTCACTTATATGTTCCTCTTTGTGGGTGCTTCGCCTGGGTAATGGCCGGCCCGCGCAGGTAAGAAGGCTGAAGCGTTACCGGGTTATCGAGGTTACCGTCCTTGATTTGCCTGAGGCCAAGCTCCGCCAGGAAGCCAGCCCGCCTTAATCCGGCGACCGGACTTATTATCACCGCTTTTTGCTTCAATAGTCTCTTTAGCTCAGCGGCGATAACGGGCACATACTCGCCACAGAAGATTGTTTTATGGGTTGTATCGGCACAGAGAGCGTCCACTGTGGTCAAGCGCTCGGCGGAAAGCTGGCACCACTTATTACGCCGCATTTGATAGGTAGCGGCGGCAATATCACCACGGCCGGCGTTTAATATCGCACATACGGGTAGACCCCGCCCCGCGTGCTGAAAGGCTTCGACTTCCAGCGTGCTGATACCGACAATAGGGATGCTCAAACTGAAGGCCAGCCCTTTGGCTGTGCCTACGCCCACGCGCAAACCATTGTAGCTCCCCGGACCTTTGGCGACGATGATACCATCGGCCTTTTCCAGACTCAACCCTGCCTGTTTCAAGAGGTGAGAGAGGTTGGGTAGCAATTGCGTGGTGTGGCTCTGTTTACACCGCCAGGTCAGTTCCGCCAATACCTTGCCATCCTGCACGAGAGCGAGGCTGGCTGTTTCCGTTGAAGTATCAATAGCTATTTGCATAGTTGGTATCGTAATTTAACCTTGGTAAATCCTATTCCTCTATTTTCAAAAAATCCCACTCGTTCCCCCTTTGCCAAAGAGCCTGTCCCGTGCTTGACACGGGAGGGACTAAGGAGAATTTCCTTAGATAGCATCTCACTTCGATGTAGCTGATAGCGTTAAACTGCAATTGTTGACCGCCGCTACCCAGTAACCCTTCCCTGCCTCTATGGCGGTGCCATACAGGTAGGACTTGGTCACCGGATTCCACCAGTAGGTGAACTTCTGGACGCTATTATCCGGCGTATCTTCCGGGTTGGTAATCCCCACGGCGGCATTAACCGAGCCAATCATATTCCAACCGGCAGTAATGCTACTTGTCCAACTCATGACGGGAGACCCCACCACGGTAGCCACAGTATCTGCGGAAACAGCCACCCAGTAACCCTTGCCCGCTTCCAGGTTCGCTACCGTGGCGTAAGATTTACTGACGGGGTTCCAGGAATAGACCACCAGAGCGGTCGGGAATACTGATTTATAGTAAAGATTGGCCGGGACAACCGGTAGCGATACCATATTCCAGCCTGCTTTCAGGGTAATTTCAATGGCTTCGTCTGTAGTGGTGGTAAAGCCAAGCTCGTTGCCATAAGCAATTCCTTCGCCAACCGCTTTCGTACGGAAGTAGTAGGTAGTGTTATTCGATAAGCCAGTCAGGTTAGCACTGAAGGCACCGGTATTACTCATCAATATCGGTGTGGTCTCAGTGGTATAGTTACTAGAGTTTAGCCCCCACTGGAAGGAGACATTGGCGGATAATGCCGTGCCAAGACTGGTAAGAGTGCCATTGAGGCGAGCCGAAGTGCCATACACGTTGGTGGCATTATTAGTAGTGACGGTGGGGGCTGGTGATGCTATCTTGATGAGAAAAACATCTCCATTGCCTGCCCCAAAAGAATCAGTGCCGCCACCGATTATGTAACCGCCATCCACGGTCTGCTGGGCAGAATTACCCCTGTCACTTCTTGCCCCACCGAATGTCTTGCTCCAGGTTATGTTACCCAAAGCATCAACCTTGATGAGATAGACATCTGAACTGCCAGCGCCAAAAGAGTAGGTATAACCAGTGATGATGTAACCGCCATCGGCAGTTTGCTGAACCGCTTCCCCGTAGTCTTGGTTAGTGCCACCCAAGGTTCTACTCCAGGTCATATTCCCTAAGGCATCGGTTTTAATGAGATAGACATCTGGAACGCCAGCGCCAAAAGAGTAGGTATAACCAGTGATGATGTAACCACCATCCACCGTTTGCTGGACGGAATAAGCAATATCATCTCCTACACCGCCGAAGGTCTTGCTCCAGGTCATATTCCCTGAGGCATCGGTTTTAATGAGATAGACATCATAAGAACCAGCACCAAAAGACTGCGTGGAGCCGGCAATAATGTAACCACCATCCACCGTTTGCTGTGTGGAAGAAGCCCCGTCCCCGCTTGCCCCGCCGAAAGTCTTACCCCAGGTCATGCTTCCTGACGCATCGGTTTTAATGAGATAGACATCTCCATTGCCAGCACCGAAAGAATATGTAGAGCCGGCAATAATGTAACCACCATCCCCCGTTTGCTGGGTGGAAGAAGCCGCATCAGCTCCTACACCGCCGAATGTCTTGCTCCAGGTCATATTCCCTGAGGCATCGGTTTTAATGAGGTAGACATCGTAATAACCAGCACCGAAAGAAGTTGTATAACCGGTGATGATGTAACCATCATCCACCGTTTGCTTGACAGAATAACCCTCATCCTCGCTTGCCCCACCGAAAGTCTTGCTCCAGGTCATATTTCCTGATGCATCTGTCTTAATGAGATAGACATCATAAGAACCAGCACCGAAAGAAGTTGTGTAACCGACCATAATGTAGCCACCATCGGTGGTCTGTTGCACGGAAGAAGCCGAATCAGCTCCTACACCGCCGAAGGTTTTATTCCATTCGGTTGGTGCCATCGGTGAAAGTGTGTTGAAACTTTTCTCAACCCCATAGCTCGTGCCATCTCCCACTGCCTTGGCTCTAAAGTAGTAGGTGGTATTGGCGGAGAGACTGGTCAGATTGGCGCTGAAAGCACCGGTGGTATTCATTGATACCGGTGTGGTTTCATAAGTATAGTTACCGGAACTTAACCCCCATTGGAAAGAAACGCTCACCGAGGCGACTGTGCCTAGACTATTTAACGTACCGTTGAGGCTGGCCGCACTGGCGGCAATATTAGTCGCGGTAACCGTAGTCACGGTTGGCGCTACCGGTGAAAGTGTGGCGAAGCTCTTTTCCACTCCATAACTTGTACCATCCCCCACTGCCTTAGCCCGGAAGTAGTAAATGGTTCCTGACAACAACCCTGTAAGGTTGGCGCTGAAAGCACCGGTGGTATTCATGGATACCGGTGTGGTGGCAAAGGTGTAATTCCCTAAGCCTGTCCCATACTGGAAAGAAACGTTAGCCGAGGTGGCTGTGCCAAGGGAAGTGAGGTTGCCGCTGACGGTAGCAGAGTTAGTAGTAATGTTGGTAGCATTCCCGGTGCTAACCGAAGGTGCTGTTGACATAACGCTAGCAACGGCCTGATAGGCATCTACCCGGCCAAACCCCCAGGTGGTGTCCCAACCGGTAGTGCTCCTGTCTAAGGCGGTGTTAAGTATAGCGCTACGCACCCCGCTTGAGGTTAATGTTGGCTTGGCCTGCCAGACCAGGGCGGCAATGGCCGCCAGGTGAGGCGCGGCGGCGGATGTCCCGTAAAAGGGAGAAGAAAAATAACCCAGTTGTCCCGTTTTGTTGCTGACACCATCAATGCCGGTGATATTAGGTGTCTGGCGCTCTTCATAAGAGGGAAAATAAACTTTACCCGGGCCTCTGGAGCTATAAGGAGCAATGGTATCCGGCGTGGCGGCATTAGACGTGGCGGTAGAGAGCACCTCGCTTACTGCCTCATGGCCAACAACACTACCTTCTGGCACTATGTACTGCATGTCCGGGCCGCTGTATACGGTGTAGTCTAATACCATCGAGGCAGGGTCACTAGCCAGTCTATATTCAAGGACCATTATATATGCATAAACTTCCGCACCTCTATTGTTTGTCCAGGTAAGTGATTCATATGGTGCATCATTGCCATCCTGAACAAAAGTTGAACTGGCGACGATGTACGCAGTACTGTTGATACTGGCTATTAGAAAAATGTCAAAATCATCGTTGGCATAACCCCACCGGTTATTCCATTGAAAGACTGTGGTTAGGGAATCTCCGTCAGATATGTAGAGACTATTACCCATATCGCTGCCTGCGGGATTATAGTTATGGTAATAGGGATAGCTGCCTCTTGGTGCTGATACTGGCCCCGCTTTGCGGGTATAGTTTCCGCTGTAATGCCTTTGGGCGCTGTTACCGGCGGAGGTGACATAGACGCCACCGCTGTCGTAAAAGGCACGCGCTTCCAGGGCAATCGGGCCGTCTTCAAACTTAGGCTCGTTGAGAAAGGTAATATCATCAACGATAATCTTACTACCGGCATTCTTCAAGGCGCGGATACCGTTAACCATGTCTGTGCTACTAGTCGGCCCATAGAAAGCAAGTGGTGCCTGGGGGGCCAGGTCGTGGATAATCTCCAGCATGGCGGTACCCTCGTCGCCGCTACCTGCTTTGAGTACATCGACGGCAGGAGAAGCTGGCAGGTCTCCGGTAGCCACGACGTTAGCCAGGTGGCTAACCCCATCGGACATTACCCCCACTTTCTGGCCGCTGCCGCTAACACCGAAACTCGTACGGGCCTCGGCCGCCCTGGTCGCGGCATCGCCTTCGGAATTAACCGCGCCGGTATGGTACCAGGGGTAGCTGGGCGTCGTTATCCCCTTTACAAAGTCAAGTCCGGCGATATTCTCCACTTGTCCGTAAGGAACACTACCTTCGACGATACCGTACTCCGGTAGTGTCCGCACTACTTTCATCCCGTTGGCCTCGAGCTGGCGCATCTTTTCGGAATTGATACCGGTGGCGGTAAGCTCGATTTCGATATTGCCGGCATCGTCTGACTTGAGCAAAGGGGTGGACAGGTCGCTGAACCTGGGGCGCTCGCTAGCGGGTGATGCTGCCGCCCAGGCACTGGCGGTGCGAACTGCATCAAGGACAGCAGTGTCTATTTTGCGCTGCGGGGGTGTCAATGCCTGCTTTTGGTCATAGATTAGCGCCAGTTGCTCTGCCAGCTCAACCGTAAATGTTTCCTGCATAGGGGCTTCTCCGGCCGCTCGGGTTTGCAGAGTAGAAGAAGGCAGGTTGCTGGCCAAAAACGCCAGGAGAAAAGCGATAATTGCCACATTCTTGAATACGATAGCTATCCCCTTAATGTGCCCGTTCAGCGGGTAATATCCCTTTCCTGATTTCCTTCCGGTCTTCTCTTCCATCGTTCCTCCTCACACCGCAAGACCATCTTCGGTCACCAACTTCTTTAGCTGCCCCAGGATTTTGCCGTAGCGCTCCCCTTTCGCCTCCATCTGGATGTGACGTATGTCCCCGTCCAGATAGCTTACTTTAACCAGGAGGTGCTCCTGCGGCAGTATGCTCTCTCCTTTTTCCGCCCATTCTATCACACAAACACCTTCACCATACAAATAGTCGTCCAGTCCCAAATCTATGGTTTCTTCGATGAGGTCCAGGCGGTAGAGGTCAATATGATATAGCGGTAACCGGCCGTGGAGTTCTCTCATGATGACGAAGGACGGACTCATGGCGTATTCTTCGATGTCCAGCCCCCAGGCGATACCCTGGGTGAGGCAGGTCTTCCCCGTGCCGAGGTTCCCGGTAAGGAGGTAAATATCTCCGGGCATGGCGAGCTCGCCAAGTCGCCTGCCCAGTTCCTGGGTTTGTTCCGGACTACGGCTAATCACTTCGAGATTACTCGTGCTTGGTGCCACCAATAAAATGCTCCCAACCCGCTTTCAACAAATTGACAGGATTGCCTGTATTATCTACCAGGGTTACATTACCGACTTTTTCAGTAGTGATTTCACCGATTATCGTTACCGGGCACGAGGTTATCTTTTTTACATTATCGATAGTGCGCGCACTACCGGTAAAGATAAGCTCGTAGTCGTCCCCTCCGGAGAGCGCTAACAGTAGTGCCCTTTCCCCGAAATTAGCCCTGACGGCAGGGTAAACCGGTATACGGTCAACCTCTATCCTGGCACCAACCTGACTTGACTGACAGATATGGCCGAGGTCGGCAACCAGGCCGTCACTAATATCCTGGGCCGCTTTTATGCCCTGCTCTACCAGTATTTGTCCTTCGGCGATACGCGGAAATGGTTGCAGGAAAGCCTTTTTTAAGGATGAAGTAACTTCCGGGTCGAACTGAAGGTTTTTCGTCAGCACTTCCAATCCTGCGGCAGCTGCACCCAGATAGCCTGTAACGGCGATGCTATCTCCGACTCTGGCAGCAGAGCGAGTGAGTATATTCTGATTCTTGCTTTTGGTTTTGCCTAAAATAGTGATGTCAATAAAGACTACGGGGGCGCTGGTGATGTTACCCCCGACGATGGCTACCCCGAACTGCCGGGTGAGCCTAATCATGCCCTGGTAAAGCTCAGTTACATTATCCACGTCCGTATGGCCAGGCAAGCCGAGAGATACCAGGGCATATCCGGGTAATCCGCCCATGGCGGCAATGTCGCTCAGGTTGGCGGCCATGGCTCTCCAGCCCAGTTCTTGCCAGGAAGTTATATCCAGGCGGAAGTGAACATCCTGGACCAGGGAATCAACGGTGGCCAGTTGAATAGAATCATTCCCGTACCAGGCGGCAGCGTCATCACCGATACCGAGGATAAGCTTTTGCCATGATTCCTTCTCATTGTCCCTGGCACCATAAGCTATTTTAGACAGAAGGTCAATCAGGCCGAACTCTCCCAGCTCGGAAACTTTCATGCCCTGGATTATAGCATGAACCCTGACTGAGGAGCTAAATTTCCGGAGGCGTAACAGATTTGTGAAATCACTCCTCATATCTCCATAAACAAGAAAGACAACTATTGACAACTATTTTAACTCGTGATATTATACACTTTGTCAATCGGATTAGTCTACAAAGGAGAAAGTAATGAAGCTCTCCACGCGAGGGCAATATGGTACGAGAGCACTTTTAGACCTGGCTCTTCATCACGGGCAAGAGCCAGTCCTGCTAAGACATATTGCGCAAAGGCAGCAAATTCCGCTCCAATATCTGGAGCATTTAATCACTCCCCTTGTGGCCGCTGGTTTAATACGGAGCACCCGGGGCGCTAAAGGTGGCATTTGGCTTGCCAAACCTCCTGCTGACATTAAATTAAGCGAAGTCATTCAAGTCCTGGAAGGTTCAACAAATTTGGTCGAGTGTGTTAATAATCCCAAGATATGCTCCCGTTCTGCGCTGTGTGTTACCCGTGACGTCTGGAGTGAGTTGGAAGACGCGGTGAACGGGGTATTGGCAACGATAACCCTGCAGGATTTGGTCGAACGACAAAAAAGAAAAGAACAGCCGGAAGAGGCTATGTACAATATCTAACCAGGCTGAAACAGCACAGTAGAAGGAGAGTTAAAGTGGACCAAAAACTGAAACGTGAGGCACGGCGACTAAAACTGGATTTTGACACACTAAAAAGTGGTGGTTTTATCAAACAAACCCAGGAAAACCTCTTTACGGTAAGGTTGCGTTGCCCTGGAGGAAAGTTGACTTCAGCCCAGTTACGTGAAGCTGCGGTCATTGCCGAGAAATACGGACGGGGTGAGGTGCATACCTCGTTTCGGCAATCAATCGAGGTTCCCTACGTTGATTACCAGCACTTCGACGCTATTGCCGAGGAGCTAAAGGGGACTGGTTGGTCGGTAGCTTCCTGTGGGCCGCGCATACGGGTACCCACTGCCTGTGCTGGTTGCACCTGGAACCCTAACGGCCTCATGGATACCCAGTCCATGTGTCTTGAGGTAGACCGGCGCTATTTTGGCACGGCCAGCGGTCACCACAAATTCAAGATATCGTTTGCCGGCTGCCCCATTGATTGTGCCCGCAGCAGGGAGATGGACCTGGGCTTCCAGGGAATAGTTAAACCGGAAGTAAAGGCCGACTTGTGTAATGCTTGCGGATTGTGCATTTCTAGCTGCGAGGAAAAAGCGTTGACGCTGGTAAATGGCTTACCGGTGCGGGATGAGAGTAAGTGTATTTATTGCGGTGATTGTATCAAAGTTTGCCCGGTTGATGCCATGGTTACTGCCAAAAAAGGGTGGCTGGTCCGGGTAGGGGGCAAACATGGTAAACATCCTTATTATGCTTATGAAATCGCTCAGTTTGCCACCGACGAGCAGTGCTTGGCGCTGATTGAAAAAACTATTGCGTGGTATCGGACAAATGCCAAGGGACGGGAGAGAATTGGTGTTACCCTGGAGCGTTTGAGTCTGGTGAAGTACCTTGATGAAGTGGTAAGACCGTTAGGTATGGAGGTCGTCGCCACGCCGCAGGAGCGGCAGAAATACTGGTCGAGGGGTAACCAGTATCATTCGTAATACAGCGTAATACAATTCTAAGGTAATACGATATAGATGAATACAATATTGAGGCCAAGGAGACCAAGAGAGTGCATCTGTCAAGGGATGACTCGGAAATTTTGGTAAATATATCAGCCGGGTGGATAACCATTGGCTGAAAAATTGGAGATAAAAACTTGACAACCGAAAAAGTAAGTAAAAAAACTGATTGGTCATCCTTGTGGAAAAAGGAAGACTGGTGGGCGGTATGGATAGGCTTATTAATTTTACTCCTTGGAGTGGCAAAATGGCTGCCATCACTACCGAAGATTACCAAGTGGGCGACCGTAGCCAAGTCTTTTCCCGCGGGTCTGGGCACGATATGGCCGACGCTCTTGCTCTTCATCTTCCTGCTGGTCCTGACACTTGTAGCGATAGCTCTTATCGGCAAAGGTGTCCGGCGATTCTTCCCTGCTTTTATCGTCATTTTCAGCTTGGCATTCCTGGCCGCATGGGTGGGGAAGTATACTCTCTTCCTCAACTGGGGTCTGGAAACAGTGCTCTGGGCGCTAGTTCTGGGATTAGCTGTCGGCAATATTTGGCGTATTCCTGAATGGCTGAAAGCCGGTATACAGACCGAATTCTTTATAAAGATCGGTCTCGTGCTCCTGGGCGCTGAGATTCTTTTCTCGACGATAGCCAAAGGGGGTGCGGTTGGCATAGGGCAGGCTCTTCTCGTGGTAACCGCGGTATGGTTTGCCGCTTACTGGATAGCCAGAAAATTCGGGCTGGAAAAGAACTTTGCCAGCGTTATGGCCACAGGCCTCTCCATCTGCGGTGTTTCCGCAGCCATCGCCGCGGGTGGCGCAATTAAGGGTAACCCGAAACACACCAGCCATGTTATCTCTCTGGTTTTACTGGTAGCGATGCCTATGTTGGTAGGCATGCCCTTACTGGTCAAGGCTCTAGGGCTATCGCCGCAGGTCGGGGGGGCCTGGATTGGAAGCACGGTCGATACTACCGCAGCCACGGTCGCAGCGGCGACTATGGTTGACCCTCAGATTGGACTTCAAGTTGGTTCCCTGGTCAAAATATCCCAGAACGTTCTCATTGGCTTCGCTGCCTTCTTCCTGGCTATCTGGTCTACTTTTTCGGGACAGCGAAAATCAGATATACGACCAGATGTTGAAAGGCCACGTCTCGTAGAGATTTGGTATCGTTTCCCCAAGTTTATCATTGGCTTTGTGGTGGCTTCATTCATTTTTTCATTAGTCGTCGAGCCGGCCGTGGGTACCACGGGAACGAACGCTATCCTGGGTCTGACCAAAGGTTATCGGGAGTGGTTTTTTACACTGGCTTTCATTTCCATCGGTCTGGAAACGCGGTTTAAGGAGTTGGTTGCGGTTGGCGGGGGCCGCCCAGTGCTGGCTTTCGTTACCAGCCAGGTCGTTAACATTCTTTGGGCGCTGCTTATCGTTTGGATACTATGGTCGGGGACGTTCTTCGCACCGCCGATTAGATGACGGGGACAAGCGAAGAATTGAGGGGACTGGACGACGAGAGCAAAACCCTTAGTCTCTCTGGCCGTTAATCCTGTAGTGCGCCAAGGGTGGTGCTGATAATGTTATCCTTAAAGTGGTGTAATAAATGAAGAAGAAAAATAATTGCAGTTATATCGGAGAAACAAAAAGGCGGTCATGGCTGAAGTCCATCACCTGGCGTATAATCGGTATCTTCATTTTGGGAGCTATTACGTGGTTTTTTACCCATAACTGGGAAAAGGCATCTTTGATAACGATTAGCTTCCACTCTATTCGTCTTGTCCTCTACTATTTCCATGAAAGGTATTGGGATAACGTGGAGTGGGGTCGAATCACCGTTAAAGAGCAGATGGACCGCGGCGAAGGGATTTAGACTCAAAACTCAAAAAACTAATACCTCTGAAAGGTCGCTGCGTTAGTTTCCAAGGGAATCCTCCACCACTAAGTAAATTTGAGGGCTATGAGGCGTAGAGGGTGAGGCGTAAAGGTTTTCCTCTTCTCCTGGAATCTGCTAGAATTTTAAGGTCGTTTGGGAGATACAAAATGAGCCAAAACAAATCTTTAGAAAAGAAAAAACAGGTTAAGGATGTAGACCATAAATTACGGGTTTACTCTGATATAACGGAGCTAATCGCTAGTCCGGAGAACCCAACGCCGTTAGTCCGTATAAATAAAACTAATCCCCACAAGGATTTCCCAATCTATCTTAAACTGGAAAGATACAATCCGTTTGGTTCGATTAAAGATAGGATTGTTTACGGAATGCTAAAAGCCCTGCAAGTAGGGGATAGGACTATCGTCGAACCGTCATCGGGGAATACCGGTATTGCCCTGACTTGCGTCGCCAATGCGTTGGGAATACCAATCGAGATTGCAGTTCCTGATAAAATTCCCCAGGAAAAAAAGGTGATATTGAAGTTTTTAGGGGCTAAGTTGATGGAGGCTGATGATGCCTTGTGCCCTCTCTTTCCCACTGAAGGCGCTAGAGGTCTGGTTAATGCCTTAGTGAAAAGTCCGGGTACCAGAGATAAATACGTTAGCCCGAACCAGTATGAGAATACGCTGAATGTTCAAGCCCATTATGAAACGACCGGGCCAGAAATTTGGCAGCAAACCAAGGGCAAGATTACTCATTTCTTTGCTGGTTTTGGCACTTGTGGTACAATAAGCGGCGTTGGCAGATACCTCAAAGAAAAAAATCCGGCCATAAAGATTATCGGGGTGGAACCTGCTTCGGCCAATCATAAATTGCCCGGGATGAAGCGAATCACTGGACTGTCTGAAGACCTTATTCCTAAAATCCTGGATAGGGCAGTGATTGACGATGTTGTGGAAGTGGCCGACGACGATGCTTATCGGGCTGCTATGGAATTGGCGAGAAAGGATGGCATACCGGTTGGCCCTACTACAGGCGCTATTCTTGACGTTGCTTTGAAGTATGCTAAACTAAATACTATCGGTCTGGCGGTGGTAATATCACCTGATGATGCGTTCAAGTATGCCAGTTTCTATCAGGAATTCCTGGAATCAGGAAGCGGCAAAACCAGGAAAGGAGCAGAACATGAGTGGAAAATATGATTTGTGCGATTTGATTTGCCCGCTATCAAAAATAAGGGCGATAGAACTAATAGATAATCTGGATGAAGGTGAGACGGCCGAGATAGTATTGGGCGACAGGGATTCTCTGAAAAACGTGGTGCAGGAGCTAAAAACCAGAGGCATAAAACCCACTTTCCTGCAGGACGGTGAAAGCAAATTTGTCCTTACGATAACCAGATAATGAAACAAACAAGCAAAGCTACTCTTTGGCAGGAAAATACCGAACGAAAAATATAGGAGAGATTGATATGGCGAAAGAAAACAATGGCGTAGAGAAGCTGCGCTACAAAACGATTGAGATACCCAAACTAACCAGAGGTATCGCTAAAGACTCAACTGAATTGATTGGGAACACGCCGCTGGTCCGGCTAAACCGGGTAACCGAGGGGGTTAACGCAGAGGTAGTAGCTAAACTGGAATCCTTTAACCCTACCCACAGTGTGAAAGACCGGATAGGGGTATCAATGATTATAGACGCCGAGGAGAAAGGCTTAATAAAGAAGGATACGGTAATTGTTGAGCCTACCAGTGGCAATACCGGTATTGCCCTGGCCTTTGTCTGTGCGGCTCGAGGATACAAGTTGATTCTCACCATGCCTGATACAATGTCTATGGAGCGCAGGCAACTCCTTTCCATCTTCGGGGCGCAGTTGGTGCTCACCCCCGGCGCAGAAGGCATGCCCGGAGCGGTGAGGAGAGCAGAAAGGCTAGTAGCGGAAAACCCTAACCATTTTATGCCGCAA
>ORJL010649247.1_pt1 | contig 12247 bp, 10 predicted proteins | sample 1779941 | NCBI WGS metagenome assembly ORJL01 (sample SAMEA104232317, study PRJEB22302) | groundwater metagenome | biome: forest; feature: aquifer; material: groundwater | place: USA | collected 2011-08-07 | depth 5.8 m
ATAGACTCATTCGCGATTGCCCAAACATCGGCACACCTCCAAAAAACCTACGAATCCACTACAGGGCTGGCATCTTGCGGGACACATTGGGTCGTCGGGGAGGCCATTGGCGCCGAATCGTAACATGAGCCTTCGTGTCATGTCAAGCGCGGTGCAATCTCCAACACTTGTCAATGGCCAACGACGGAGGCATGTTCTGGATAAGGGGAGAATTCGGAGTCCTATTGGGGCGTGGTGGCGTGAGCTTGAGGCATTCGAGCCATGCAATCGTTACAGGTGAAATAGAGGGCAAGGCTATCCTCGTCGATATCAAAGCGGCCGCAGTCCTTTATGGGTAGCCTGGTATCCCAAGTGAGATGAAAAACGCCGCCGCAAGACGTGCAGATAGCGTTCTGCTGGGGATCTAGCTGCTCGCCGCAAACACTGCAATTCTCAGGCGGACCGCTTTTCATGCCTTAACCCTCTACAATCGATTTTCGCACAAGGACTACCTCGTCCTCTTCTGTTTTCACTGTTCCATCCAGCCTGGCATCGCGAAGAAGCCTAAGCAACTCGCCAACATGTGGGCCGGGCTTCACTCCCAACTCCATAAGGCGACGTCCATCAAGAAGTGGCTTGACAAGGCGCAGGCGCTCAACGTACAGGAGCAATCGCTCCTTGATTATCGCCGAGTCAGTGGCGAGGTAGCAAGTCCACAGGGCCTCCTCAACATGGCCTCCGAGTAGCTTCACGAAGTGACTGGGCAGCAGTCCACCTTGAGCGAGAGCAGGGGTGGAACTTTGGATGGCCTGTGCGTCGCGAACCACTCGTGATGTAGAGCTAGGAAGACCAAGATATCTGGTCACTCGATCCAAGTCCGGACCTGGAACCCTTTGAAGCCATAGCGCGAGGAATACTCTCGGAGAAGCCCTCCCGCAATCCCTGGCAGCGACGAACTTCTCCTGGAGCCAGTCATCCCAGGTTAGAGACAAGTCTATCTCTTGCAGAATGCCGAGGCCAGACATCCTGGCAAGCACCAACTCAGGCTGCCGCTCATTCAAGGCACGCTCTATCTCGTGGCGTACTCTGTCGCCGGAAACAGTCTTGAGCATCGAGAGGCATGAGTGTAGAAGCTGCTCGGTGTGGGCCTCCAAACGGAAGCCAAAGCGTTGCTCATAGCGTATGGCCCTGAGAATGCGCGTGGCATCGTCGATGAAGCTCCTGTCGTGTAGTACGCGGACGAGCCCTGCTCGAAGGTCCGCTTTGCCTCGGAATGGGTCGTGTAGGTCTCCGAAGCTGGAAGGGCTCAAGGCGACAGCCATGGCGTTTATGGTGAAGTCCCGGCGCCCCAGGTCTTCATCGATGGAGCCGGGCCTGACGATGGGCAAAGCACCCGGGCGGGCATAGGTTTCAGTACGGGCTGTGGCAATATCTACTTCTTGCTTGCCCGTTAGGAATTTGGCTGTACCGAACTGGCGGTGCGCCACAGCCATGCCCCCCAACTTTTCGCCAAGCCGCTGTGCAAGAAGCATCGCATCGCCCTCGACCACCAGGTCGAGGTCAAGGTTGGTTTCATCCAGGACCAGGTCGCGGACGACGCCCCCCACGAGGAATAGGGGGAAACCCTCCTCCCCGGATATAGCGGCTACACGACGCAGAAATGCAAGGACTTCTGCGGGCAGCCGATTTTCCATAAGATGGGCAAGGTTGTCTCGGACCGTGGGTTTCTCCTTCAGTCAATCAGAGGAATTATAGCATGCAACCGTCAGCAAACTTGCCAAGGCTAGTCCGCCAAACAGGCGTTTGACCATGGCCAGAACGCCATATAGAATTGGCTGTACGGAGGGATTGATGCTTGACCTTTCAGACCTTGAAAGGGCGCTCGGCGTGAACTTCAAAGACAAGGGTGTTTTGAGGACCGCGTTGGTCCACCGCTCCCATCTGCACGAGAACCCTCACCTGGAAGAAGTGTCCAACGAGCGGCTGGAATTCCTCGGGGACGCGCTTTTGAGCTTCGTTGTGGCCCACGCTCTTTACACACGCCACCCAGAACTGACCGAAGGCGGCATGACCAGAATCCGGTCGGAAATGGTACGCTTCGAAAGTCTAGAAAGACTGGCTCGGGACCTTAACTTGGGCGAGTATCTAATACTCGGGCGGGGCGAGGAGCAAGGAGGCGGGCGCACTCGCGAGAAGAACCTGGCTCGGGTCATAGAAGCGTTGATGGGGGCGATACTCGAGGACCAGGGCTACGAAGTGGCACGAGACTGGGTAATGAAGATGTTGCAGCCTCTACTTGAAGGCATCTCTAACGAGGTACCCGTGGACTACAAATCTGAGCTCCAGGAAAAAGCTCAGGCAAGAGGCGGTCCCTCCCCAGAATACAAAACTGTGCAGGAAAGCGGGCCAGCCCATGCAAAGGCATTCGTCGTAGATGTGATTGTGGGTGGCCAGGTGTTGGGTCGCGGTACAGGCAAAAGCAAGCACGCTGCGGAAAAAGAGGCAGCGAAACAAGCCCTTCGAGCGTTTACGGAATAAGAATCACGAGCCTTGCGCGTCAACCAGAAGCTAAGCTATTCTGCCGATAAAGCGCTTCCGAATGTCCAAGACAACCATCGTCTCGGTCTTCCGGATGCCGGGAACCTTGACCAAGAAGGTCTCAAGGAAAGTCTTCAGTTCGTCCAAGGTGGAGACTAAAATCCAGGCGACGAGGTCATAACGGCCGGTCGATATCGCCAAGAAACTGACCTCTTCCCGCCGTTCGATAGACTGGGCCACCTGCTCGAGTTTCTCCGGGGCCACGTCGATGCCAATCATTGCCGTCGTGTTAAGGCCAAACTTCACCGGGTTTGGTTCGGCACGCATCGTAACCGTACCATCTTCCACCAATAGTTTGATGCGTCGCCGGACGGTGGCCTCACTGACTCCTATGGTTCGGGCCAAGGCGGCATTGGACTGCCTAGCATCATGCTGCAGGAGTTGAATTATCTTGCGGTCGGTTTCATCAATTCTCATCATTTCTCTCGTAGACCAAATTCGGCGCCAAAGCCGCCGAAAATAATAAGTCTCCAATAGAACGCTGTCAAGATACGTCAAGACCACCGCACATGCTGATGACATCGTGCGCATGAAACATGATAGTAGTCCACAGGTTTCCGGATTTGGGCAACTGTCAACACTTCAGCCGGGAAGTCAAACTGGTGTACCGACTGAGTGGACTTCCGCCATCAGTCTACGACACCCCAGCCCAAGGCGGACTTACCATGCCTCCTTTGACACCGTATGCACCCTCTCATAGAATGAAGTCATAGCTGTAGAGAGGAACGGTTTTCCTTGGCAAGGAAAGTCAGCACCATTAGAAAACGGGACGGGCGAGTAGTGCCACTTGAGCCAGCCAAGATTCGAAACGCCATCTGGAAGGCGTTTTTGGCCACCGGGACGGCAGACAAAGGGGCCTCAGACGAGCTTGCCCAGAAGGTTGTAGCGCAGTTGGAAGCACGCTTCGCTGACCAGGTGCCAAGTGTCGAGGATGTGCAGGACATAGTCGAGAGCACCTTGATAGCAGGGGGGTACGCTGCAGTAGCCAAGGCCTATATCTTGTACCGTGAGAAGCGTTCCGAGATTAGAGAGGCCAAAAGGCTGCTTGGCGTCAGCGACGAGTTGAAACTCACGGTGAACGCCGTGAAGGTCCTGGAACGGAGATACCTTCTAAGGAATGAAGAGGGCAAGGTGGTGGAAACACCACTTCAACTCTTCAGGCGCGTCGCACATGCCGTCGCCAAGGCCGAGTCGATGTTTGACCCCAAGGCTGACGTGCAGGGGGTCGAGGAAGTGTTCTTCGGCATGCTTGCACACCGCGAGTTCCTTCCGAACTCACCGACACTAATGAATGCAAGCACCTCCCTGGGACAACTCTCGGCTTGCTTTGTCATACCAGTTGAAGATTCAATGAAGTCGATCTTCACAGCACTCCAGGACATGGCAATCATTCACCAGTCGGGAGGAGGGACGGGCTTCTCATTCTCACGGCTGCGCCCGAAAGGCGACATCGTGCGCTCAACCAAAGGGATCGCCTCAGGACCGGTGTCGTTCATGAAAATATTCGACATGGCCACCGAGGTCATCAAGCAAGGTGGCAAGCGCCGGGGGGCGAACATGGGAATTCTCGGGGTCGAGCACCCCGACGTTCTTGAGTTCATCGAAGCCAAGAGCCGCGAGGGGGTGTTGACCAACTTCAATGTGTCGGTGGCAGTTAGTGACCGGTTCATGGAAGCCGTCCAGAAGGGCAAAGAATACCCACTAATAAGCCCTCGCACAGGTGAGGAGATACGTCAACTCAGTGCTCGCCATGTCTTTGACTTGATTGTGGCAAGCGCATGGAAGAGCGGCGACCCTGGGTTGATCTTCATCGACGAAATCAACCGCCACAACCCGACTCCGCAAGTGGCGCGTTTCGAGTCTACGAATCCTTGCGGCGAGCTGCCGCTCCTCCCTTATGAGAGCTGCAACCTGGGCTCCATAAACGTGGCTAAGATGGTAATGGGGAATGACATCAACTGGGACAAGCTCCGTGAGATCGTCCGGCTGGCCGTTCGCTTCCTCGACGACGTCATTGAGGTCAACAAGTTCCCTGTCTTGGAGACGGAGCGCATGACTAAAGGTAACCGCAAAATCGGCCTCGGGATAATGGGATTCGCGGACGCACTGGTGCTGTTACAAGTACCATACAACTCAGAAGAGGCTGTGGCTTTTGCACGGAAGGTGATGAAGTTCCTCCTAGATGAGGCTAGGGAGGCGTCCGTCAACCTAGCGAAGGAGCGGGGCGTCTTCCCCAACTTCCCTGGCAGTGTGTATGTACCGGGTGGCCCGAGGATGCGAAACGCGACCGTGTGCAGCGTCGCTCCCACAGGAACAATAAGCATAATAGCCGGATGCTCGAGCGGCATTGAGCCTATCTTCGCCCTTTCATTTGTGCGCAACGTGATGGAAGGGGCGCGACTGCTCGAGGTCAACCCCACTTTCGAAAAGATCGCCAGGGATCGCGGTTTCTATTCCGCCGAACTGATGGCGAAGCTCGCCAAGGACGGCACCCTTCGAGACATCAAGGGCATTCCGGACGATGTGCGGGAAGTGTTCGTCACCGATTTCGATATCTCGCCAGAGTGGCACGTTCGAATGCAAGCCGCCTTCCAACAGTACTGCGACAACGCTGTGTCCAAGACGATCAACCTTCCCCCAGACGCGACGGTTAACGATGTAAGGGAGTCATACCTACGTGCATATCAGTTGAAATGCAAAGGGATCACCGTTTTTCGGTACGGGAGCAAGCAGCAGCAGGTGTTGTACCGTGGCGGTAGCCTAGACGAAGAGAATGGAGAAGTTGTCCAGTTCACCAGCGTCGATTCGGAATACTCGGGCGGCTGCCCGGAGCCCGTCTGCGAGTTCTAGGTTCTCTTTGACTTCATGACTATCTTCCCCCTTCCATTCAGCGAGCCCGGCTGCATAGATTCACACAGCAAAACAAGAGGACTTTACGCCTTAGGGTACAATGTAGCCGGACGTTGCAGGCTTCACTGAGAACTATCAAGCGTGATCGGTAACTGAGCCACGATGAGCATCAGAACTAGAGTCGTGTTCGCTTTCTCGATGTTGCTAGCCCTTATGGTCAGCCAGACAGCCATTGCGATAAGCCAAGTTGGAAGGCTCTCGGACATCACGGAACAAGCGACCCGGGTAGCCATGGGGAGAATTGAGCACGCCAGCCACATGTCCACTGATGTGCTCGAACTCAGGGCAGCTGAGCTTTCGCTGGTCTTGAGTGGAAGCTCCGAAAGCAAGCAAACAAACGAGGAGAAGATCGCGGCGGCCAGACAGAGCATAAGCGAAGGGGTAGCTGACTACACAGCACTTCTCGATAATCCACAACCTAAAGGCGAGTACGCAAGTTTCCTTGCTCACTATCAAGACTACCTGAGGATCGACCAAGAGCTCGCCAACCACGTCGAGGGCGGGCGCCTGGCAAACGCGCAGGACCTGTTCTCTAGGTCAAACGACACCTTCAATGCAATGAACGACCTGATTCATAGCGTCAGGCATGATGAGTTCGCAAACATGCAGGCCTCGAGCATCGAAGCTTCCCAATCGGCTGCGAGAAGCAGATACCTGTTCACGTTCGCCACGGGGATGGTCGCGGCAGTAGAGCTGGGGCTAGGGATATACATTTGGCGCTCTCTATCCGGCGGATTTCACAGGCTGCTTGATGGCACTCGAAGGGTCGGGCGAGGAGAGTTGAACGAACCCGTGTCTGCGACGTCGCGAGACGAGTTCGGCGAGTTGGCCCGTTCCTTCAACGCAATGATGGAGTCACTCCGCGGAGCCCAAGAAGAAAATGTACGGCTGACTTATGAGAAACTTAAGATGCAAGAGGAGCACCTGGCCCTGCTGCGGGATAGGATAAGTAGAATAACCAGAGCCCAAGAAGATGAGCGCCAAAGGATCGCACGGGAGTTGCACGACCAAGCAGGGCAGACGTTGACAGCACTTCAACTTGGTCTGGCGAGACTCGAAGGCCAAGTGAAGACAGACAGGGTGCGAGAGGAACTTGAGAGCCTGAGGCAATTAACCATAGAAACAATGGACGAGATACGTAACCTCGCCCTGGACTTGCGTCCTAGCGCGCTGGACGAGCTTGGGCTTGTACCTGCGCTGCGAGCATTCAGCCGGGAATACACCCGCAGATTTGGGACTCCGATCACTGTCGACACATCTGCACTGAAGGAACGGCTTCCTGCCGAGATGGAGGTAGCGCTATTCCGTATAATACAGGAAGCGCTGACCAACGTGGCGAAGCATGCCAAAGCTTCTCATGCGCAGGTGACACTGCGTCTAGTGAATTCGAGTGTAGAGGCAGCGGTTGCTGATGATGGTAGGGGCTTTGAGGTGGAACAAACCATGCGATCTGCTGAACGCCGGAGCCTGGGCTTGATAGGTATGAAAGAACGGGTAGAATTGTTCGGCGGCAGTTTCGGCATCAAGTCCCAGCCAGGGAAAGGCACAACTCTGACCATTACGTTGCCTCTGAGAAGCGCTATCCCATCGCACGGTGAGATGTCTCCGATCGAATCCAAGAGCGTGTGAGGTGGTCGATCAATGGTAAAGATAAAGGTATTGCTGGCAGACGACCATGCGGTGGTACGCAAGGGGATACGACTGATGCTCGAATCCGAGGGGGACATGGAGGTCGTGGGCGAAGCGGAGGACGGTTTCGAGGCTATGGCGATGACCGAGCAACTAAAGCCAGATGTCGTGCTCATGGACATAACAATGCCCAAGCTAAACGGCCTGGAGGCAGCCAGGCAACTTAAGAAGAGCAACGACCGAGTTGGGGTACTCTTCCTTACAATGCACCAGGGTGAGGAGTACTTCTTCCAGGCGCTCAAGGTGGGTGGCTCGGGCTATATCCCCAAGTCGGCCCAGGATACCGAGGTATTAGCAGCCATTCGAACTGTCGCTGAGGGGAAGCCATACCTACACCCTTCAGTCGCCCACATGCTGGTCTCGGACTACCTTGAGCGAGCACGGACCGGCACCCCTGAGGACCCTTACGAACGACTAACTGACCGCGAGAAAGAAATACTCCACTTGGTAGCATCGGGACACACGAACCGACAGATAGCAGACAAACTACATCTAAGCATCAATACGGTGCACAACCACCGTAGCAGTCTAATGGAAAAGCTCGGCTTGCATGACCGTATCGAACTACTGAAGTACGCTATTCGCAAGGGACTCGTGACCGAAGAAGGCTAACCGCCTTTGAAACGGCAAGTTGTAGTACCATCCGGATACCAACAATAGCCCATTTGGGCCATTCCAACCTGCACCCATGTTCACCATAATGGTCTTGTTCACTAGAACACAGACCACTTTGGGAGGGTGTCATGCGTTGGTTTGTCTTGTTTGTGGCAGCTCTGGCTGCACTTCTTCTTGCAGCTTGCACAACAGGAAATGGGGCTGACCCACCATCGAGCCCAGTCGCACCAACAAGCACCGCTCTTGGTTCAACCCCAACGAAAGCCTCGAACGGCCCCCCGCTAATTCCGCACACTCTTTCTGGCAGGGCTGAATGCCTTGTCTGTCACCAGAAGGGCATTGGTGGAGCACCAGGTGTCTCAGCAAGCCATGAGGGCAGGACCAACGACGTGTGCACCCTTTGCCACAAGACTGCCGGCGGGGCGTCTCCTACCGCGACGGCTGCTTCCAGTACTCCGGTGCCGGGCCAGACGCCCGCCAAAACACCAACTGGACAGACTGCAAGTCCACCCGGTATACCGCACACTCTTGTCGGAAGAACGGAGTGCCTGCTCTGCCATGGGCCAAACGGATTGAAGCCTGTCCCTGCCAACCATGCTGGCAGAGCGAACAACACGTGTACACTTTGCCACAGGTCATCTGGAGGAGCATCGCCCACGGTGACCTCTATTGCAGGGACACCTGTATCTCCACAGACTCCAGTTGCAACACCGACAAAAGCGCGAGAAACAGAAGCACCACCCAGTATACCGCACACTCTGGTTGGCAGAACAGAGTGCCTGCTCTGCCACGGGCCAAACGGATTGAAGCCTGTTCCTGCCAACCATACTGGCAGAGCGAACGACATGTGTACACTTTGCCACAGGCCATCTGGAGGAGCGTCGCCCACGGTGACCTCTACCGCAGGGAGGACACCTGTATCTCCGCAGACTCCAGCTGCAACACCGACAAGAGCGCGAGAAACAGAAGCACCCCCTAGCATACCGCACACTCTGGTTGGCAGATCGGAATGCTTGCTGTGCCACGGACCAGGAGGATTGAAACCCGCCCCAGCTAATCATGCAGGTAGGACTAATGACACCTGCACGGCTTGTCATAAGCCATTGGCAGGAACCCTAACACCTTCGCCCACCTCGGGGGCGGCTAGCGCGACACCCGGCAAGGCTACAGTAACCCCGATGCCTCCGACGGTCGCGCCGACTGCCGCAACCCAGGGGCCACCCAACATACCACACTCCCTTGCCGGCAGATCCGAATGCCTGCAATGTCACGGATCAGGGGGTGTAAAGCCCGCACCAGCCAATCATGCGGGCAGGACAAACACTACATGCACCCTCTGCCATAAACCGGCGGCATAATAGAACATCGCGAGGGGCAAACCAGAGGAGCCAGGGAGTGGGGATAAATGTCTGACCTGGATTTCCCATACGCTGGCGCTGTAGCCCTCTTCTTCTTCTATGGGCTAGCTTTCTTCCTCATGGGCTTTGCTATACTCGGCGAGGCGCAAAGGGCCGACAGGAGCAAGCTCGCCACGAGTCTACTGGCTCTCGCCGCTTTTGGCTTTCTTCATAGCGTGGTCGAGTGGAGCGACATGTTCGGGCTCATCTTCAACCACGCCGGCCTTGGCGGTCTCGACAAGGCCATGTCGGTGCTCAGAGCGGTGCTTTTACCAATATCTATTGTCCCTTTGCTTCTCTCCGGCCTCATCATTCTGAGGGGATGGGTCGAGGGAACCCAACGACTCTGGATGCTCGTCCCCACGCTAATAGCTGCATGGCTGGTGGTGGCCTTCTTACCAATAATTGTACCGGAAGCAGAGAAACTAGCCGGAGGCAATGACTTTGGAGCGCTTCAACGCTGGCAGGAAGCCTGGGCCCGCTATCTTCTGTACTTCCCTGCTTCGCTTCTGGCGGCGTTGGGTTTTGCTGCACTCTACAGACATTTCACCTCCCTTCACATGCCAGGGATAGCCCGCTACTCGGCGGTTGGAGCGACAGCATTCCTTTTTAACGCGTTCTTTGCAGGATTAGTCGTTCCCGAAGAAGGGTTCCCCTTGGCACACTGGCTGAACTACACGAGCTTCAATAACTGGGTTGGCGCGCCAACTCAAGTCTTCAGGGCAGCTTCTGCAGTGGTCGTGGCTTTCTCGGTAACTCAAATGTTGAGATTCTTTGAGCTTACTCAGAGGCGACGACTGCAACAAGCCAGCCAAGAGGCCTTCCACCTTCAAGAACAGGCCAGGCTCCAAGCTGAGCAGTGGGGAAGGACACTGAAAGCCGCAGTTGAAGAGCGAACACGTCAACTCGAGGCACTGGCGACCATCAACGCCGACCTGTCCTCCCTTCTTGAGCTGGACAAGGTGCTCGATACGGTAGTAGAGAAAGCGCAGCAGCTCATGGCGGTCGATGTGGCAACGGTAAGTCTGTTGCGAGAGGGCGGCAATGAGCTGGCTGTGAGGTCCGCTGTGGGCGCCAGGACTGTGGCTTTCCGTAATGTGAGGATGGGAATCGGGCACGGGGTTGCCGGAAAGGCCGTGGCTAAAGGGGAAGCGGTATTCGTGGAAGAATACTCGTCGGACACAACCATCACACATGAGTTGGACTCGCTCATGGAGACCGAGGGACTGTTGTCTCACCTTGCCGTGCCCCTGCGGATCGGCGACAAGGTGGTAGGGGCGATTTTTGTGGCGACTCGCTCGCGAAGGCGTTTTGTGCCAACCGAAAGTGAACTCCTTTCCAGATTGGGCCAACAGGCGGCCATAGCTTTAGAGAACGCACGCCTTTACCAGCAGGTCCAAGACATGGCTGCTCTGAAAGAGCGTGAAAGGCTGGCAAGAGAGCTGCACGATAGCATCGCGCAGGTACTCGGCTACCTAAGAGTCGAGGTCTGCCAAGTTGAGCAGTTGATCGGGCAAGGCGATGAGAAGAACGCCAGGCAGGTGCTAAAGGAAGTCGATAGAGTGGCAGAGTTAGCCTACGAGGACGTAAGGGAGGCAATCTTAGGCCTCAGAAGCACCGCCCTTTCGAAGGCAGGGCTCGTTCCGCTTCTCAAAGAATATGTTGAAACGTTCAGCATTCAGAACCAGCTTGAGGCAGAGGTCAAGATCGAGCCGGGGTTGAACTTCAGCCTGTTGCCGAAAGTGGAGATCCAACTTATGCGCATAGTGCAGGAAGCGCTCACGAACGTCAGAAAGCACTCGAAAGCCACCAGGGTGACGGTAACTTTCAGCGGGGATGGCCACGGGGTAGAGGTGGTCGTCAAGGACAACGGTTGCGGATTCGATCGGGCAAGTGTTCCCGGTGGCGCTGGACACCACTTCGGGTTGTATACTATGCGTGAGCGCGCCGAGAGCGTGGGCGGTCGTTTGGACGTAGACTCGGCTCCTGGGAAGGGCACGCGGGTTGTGCTATGGGTGCCTTCGATAAAGGAACGGGAGGTTGAGGCGTATGCCACCCATCAGAATCATGGTAGCTGATGACCAGATGTTGTTTAGGGAAGCCTTAGTGCGCCTGCTCTCGTCTCAGCCAGACTTCGAGGTAGTTGCACAGGCTCCCAACGGACAGGAAGCTGTGGAGAAAGCATCCCAGTACAAGCCCGACCTGATTCTGCTCGATCTGATGATGCCCGTGATGGACGGTCTGGAAGCAACCAAAGCACTCCATGAACTCACACCAGACACGAAGATCGTCATCCTGTCAGTTTCGGATGCAGAAAAGAGCGTGTTCTCGGCCTTGAAGAACGGAGCGGTAGGATACCTCGTGAAGAGCATGAAGGCTGAGACCCTGTTCCAGAAGGTCCGCGATATTGCCCAGGGGGAGATCGCGCTCTCGCCAGTACTAGCGGCCAGGGTCGTCGAGGAATTCGGACGACTGAAGCGCCGCGAAGAGAGCACAATGGGTGGACTAAGCGAGCGTGAAAGAGAAGTGCTTGCTATGGTCGTTGCAGGACAGAGCAACAAAGAGATCGCGGAGGGACTGGTCATAGCAGAGTCAACTGTGAAGAGGCATCTGCACAACATCCTCGACAAACTCCATGCGAAAAATCGGGCCGAAGCAGCAGCATATGGAGTCAGAGCTGGTCTGGTGGAAGAGAAGGAGACCTTGTAGGCCCACAAACAAAGGGCACTCTTAGGGGGCGTATCTGGCAGATACGCCCCTTTTCATTTCTCCGGGTACTTTTTAGCCGAAGGGTGTATCCAAAAGATACACCCTTTTTCTATGCCAAATACACCTGATGGCCGATTCTGGAGCAAGTGGTTTGGCCGACAATGTGACTGTAGAAACAAGAAGCACTGGTGAGGAGGCAGAGGTTGACGGTGACTCAAAGATGCGCAGTGGTCTACAAGCGGTCGCTCCTCGCCCAAGGCGTCGCCAGTCTCCTCAGATTGGCTCCAAACCTGGAAGTCACGGTGGTGGAGACTGACAAGGACGACGTGCCTACCGTGTTGCGGAAGAAA
>ORJL010355478.1_pt1 | contig 12245 bp, 6 predicted proteins | sample 1779941 | NCBI WGS metagenome assembly ORJL01 (sample SAMEA104232317, study PRJEB22302) | groundwater metagenome | biome: forest; feature: aquifer; material: groundwater | place: USA | collected 2011-08-07 | depth 5.8 m
AAACCACCCATCATAGATGGGTGGCATATTGCTTATCGCAAATGTTATAGCGGTTTTTGAGCACACTCGGAATTCCAGCAATATTTGGGTTTAGCTTACTAAACCACTATTCAAAGAATAGTGGAATTCCGATGTTTAAATTATTTTTTATATTGTATTGTTTTTATTGTTTATTGATTTAATAAAAAATTAAAGAAATCTTTTTACTCAGCTTTCTTCTTCTGCCACATGTAGTAGCCAACACCTGCTACAATTACAATTATTGCAACAACTATCCATGCTATTGCTGTGTTGCTCAATCCTTTTTTCTCCATTACCTCTGGAGCTTCTGCTGGCGGCACAGCTTCTGTTGGCGGCGCCTCAGTTGTTGGCGGCGCTTCTGATGGTACTTCTTCTGGCGGCGCTGCAACTGGAGCTGCTTCTTTGCTCCCTACAGCAAATGTGCTGAAGCCAGGCGTTGTCGCTGAATACAATACATTGTTAGCATCAGCGCCTGTTTTTGTTGTTGCTAGTGCATTCCATTTATTATCGCTGTATCTGTATAATATAACATCATCTTCTCCAACATTATTGCTTGCAAGCCATGATTTTGGAACTCTGAAGTTTATTGTAATCTTTGATGTATCTATGTCTGCTATATTGCTTCTTGTTATTTGCAAGTATTGATAGGCTTTGGCTGCTGCTGCTGTTGACAATGGGTTTGAATTTAAGCTTGCAACCTTTAATTCAGCATTAGAAACTGCATTCTTTACGTCAACTAAAACTCCAGTAACAGCTATGTTTTCGTTATTTATGGCCAATACTGCTGATGAGCCTACTGCCAAGCTGTCCCATCTTCTTGATGCTGATGCTGCTTCGTTGCTCGGGGCTGCTGCTCCTCCGCCACCGCTTGAAGATGATGCTGCGGCTGCTGCGGCTGCTGCGGCTGCTGCGCTTGTTGCAAAAGAGAACGTTCCATTGCCCTTGCAGTTTCCATTGAAGTCACATACTGTTATGTTGTAATAGTAAGTTGTGCTTGCTGTCAATCCTGTGATTGAGACTGCCTGTGTTGTGTTGAAATCTGTCTCCATCGCTGTGCCTGATAATGTTGTGTTAACTGATCCATAAATCACAGTTGCATTGACAGTTTCATTGACTCCTGTTGCAGTCACTGTTGCGCTTGTGGTGCTTGGGCTTGAAGTTATGATACCGCTGTTTGGTGATGTACGGTCTGTAACGTTGAATGTGAAGTTGTATGTATTTACATTGCCGCCTGTATCAGTAACATTAAAAATAAAGCTATATCCTGGGACTGCCATAAGATTTTTGAATCTCTCAGTTTGTCCCAAGCATATATTTCCACTCTTGGTCATTACATATTTGGTTACTGTTGAATTTATGGAATACTCACACAATACAGCATCTGCTGAAACTGTTATATTAGGCACAAATATGCTGACTGTCTGATTACTATTAGATTCTGGTGTTGTTACATTGATTGTTGGCGCTTCTGAATTTTCCGCAAACACAACAACGCTGAAATGAGGCACATAGATGTCTACTGACATATTATCTGTGTTATTCCAGCATACTGTTGTTCCTGCATGAGTTTGGCTAAATCCGGCAGGGCATTCACTAATATTGGTTTTAGTGTTCATATCATTATGGTCCGGGAAGAACCATAGATTATGACGACCACCTAAAGTTCCTGCCGCACTTAAATTGCTTATATTTAACCTTCCAAACCGAACCTTGCCAAAGTAGCTGTTATTATTATTTAAGAATTTTGAAAAGCCGCTGCTGTTTATGAACAAAGACCTATTGACTAATGCTGTTTGATTGTTTCTCAAATGCCTTTCTATTGGTGTATCACTTCTATTGCTTACTATAAAGAATATTTCGTTAGTAGCGTTCCAATTAGCAGCTGAGCCATTGAAGTTAATTGTTACTGTTAGATTAAGATTACTAACGCTTCCATTATCTAGCGCAAACAACTCAAATGTCTGGTTTATAGCAATAGGAGTGCTGCTATCAGAGATTAGGCCTCCACTTTGATTAAAGATGCTTAGATTTGATATGTTAACATTATTACCCCTAATGGTTTGATTTACGCCTAGCATATTTATTGGGCTTATCATTGTGAAGGTTATTAAGCTGCTATTCACGAAATTGCCTAAAGAGTCATTGGCTGTAAACTTAACTTTATGGGTTCCTGTGTGGTTCCTAAAGCTCGCACTTGTTGTGGATATTCCTGCTCCCCCTAGGTTTCCGGTTGCATTTAAAGTATTTAAAACAGCATCATTCTCGTCCAGATAATATCCAATGAAGTGCAAGGCCTGGTTACTGTCCAACACCGTTACATTAAATGTTGCATTAACATTATCGAATGTTTGCCCATTTGTTGGGTTGTTAACAGTTAATGTAGGAACAACATTATCTACTAAGAAACTGTATATTGTTGTGTTAGAGTTGCCGGCTGTGTCATTTATTGTAAGAGTTAAAGTTCTATTGGCAGATGCTGTATTACATCCTGATTCATTGAATGGGAAAACGATAGTGCCGTTATTTACCACAACTGTTGAAGACGAATTGCAACTGGACACATATTTTATTTTGTCAATGTTTGCTGTTGCAAGGCCCTTAGTTCCGAATAACGTTATTCCGGACTTTGAGGTGATATTCGATGTTATATTAGGGGTATCGACATAAGCTATGCCTTTGCTCCAAATACCTCCATTCTCATTAGTTAAGTTGAATGCCGATGTCGGAGCAGTTATGGTTGATACAGTAAATACATGCTCGAATACTATTTTATTTCCCCATGAATCAAATGTTGTAACATTGATGCTATGTGTACCATTTCCTAAACGACAGCTAGCATCGCTAGCGTCAACTGTAAATGAACCATTCCTATTTCTATCTACATTATTTGCTCCTGAGGATGTATCATAAAATGCTGCCCTGCAGCCATCGAAACCCGTACCAACAGGGAGCCTAGCATCAACGCTTATATTTATGCTTCTTAACGCATTATTTTCATTTACAACCCAGCTTACTAAAGGAGCAGTATTAGTCAAGCTACTACCATTTACCGAAACAGTACCGTTTATTGATACAGTGGGCGCAAATGTATCATTAATCTGTATTGTGAAGTTCTTGACAGTCATGTTTAAAATATGGCTATTACCTAAAGTATCGTTAGCAATTAATCTAAAGCTTACATTTCTTCCCTCAAACTCGTTACGGCCGGCTGGAGGCGTAAATGACAGATTAATCCAGCTACTATTCTCAGATGCTTTATAATTACTAGGAGAAGTACTTAATGTCTGCCATGAAACAGATGTAATGTTAAAGAATTGCAAAGCTCCTTGTAACGGCTGTGTTAAATTATCTGTAAAGTTTGCTAATGCAAATAATGTTCTGCCTTGTGCCGATGAATTGCCGCCATTCCCTAATTGATATGATGCATTGCTTGAGTTAGTAAAGTTATAATAATCAAATACAGGCGGTATCTGGTCGACAGTAAATGTTCTTCCTATGGAAGTATTGGCATTTCCTGGGCCATCAATACAGGTTACATTCCATGTATATGTTCCATTAATTAATGAAACAGTAGTGGTATTCTGATGGGCAGCCCCACTAGTAACATTTAAGTTAGAGATATTTGCAAAAAATGAGCCCCCTACTGTAAGGCTTATATTACAATTAATGTTAGTGTCATTATTATCAAATGCGGTAAAGTTAAAGATTGGCGCAGTTGCGCTGCTTTGATTAAACAGATTGATTGGATATGTCAGATTAATAGGGTCCGGAGGCGTTCCATCTCCTCCTATAGTGAATATTAAAGCTTGAGTGATATTTACGTTGCCGACAGAATCATTAACCTGTAAAGTGAAGTTTAATACAGTCCCCATAGCAATAGAGCTGTTTCCGGGTATTGTTGTAGTTAAATTAACAATGGTAGCGTTATCCGCCTCAACTCCGCTAGTTCCCCCTGTAATATTAACTTCATTATTCGCAACGCCCGAGAAATTTACAAAAAGTCTTACTGTATGGATTGTGGTAAAAGCGTCTGTAAAGTTTGCTGCTATGCGAACAAAGTCTCCTGTGGAAAGCTTGGTTGAGCTTGATGTGGTATTAAAAACAGTCGTATTGCTGCTAACATTAATCTTGGCAATTGCCGGGGCAGATTTATCAATTATAAAAAAGTTTGTTCCTGATTGGTTTATTGTTTTTGTTGTAGCATTATCTTCCTGCTGGCACATCCACGCATAAGTGCCTTCATCAAAGGCTGTTGATACATTAAATATGACAATTTCCTGTGCATTCTCAGCAACACTATGATTTAAGTGTTGAGTTGCATTTATTACAGAAGTGGTGTTAACCAGCATATCACTGCTATTACTGCTTCTATTTATAAACAATGTAACACGGGTTACATTATAAGTTGTGGCATTCAAAGAAGTAACATTACACTTAAATTGTGGATTTGTGGCATTAAAATAAGTCACATTAATGCCGGCAGCGGCAAAGCCAAATCTTGCGCTAGCATTGGTGTTATTTGTCGGAAATTCTAATGGAACTACACTCTCGACAAAATAAACAGTCAATGTAAAGATAAAAAGAATAACAAATAACAGCAATGTATTTACCCTGCCATCTTGAGAATTAAAAAAACTTCTAGTGCCCTCTTTTTCCATTATCACTCCTCTTTATGTTATGTTGCAACAACAAAACAATACTGGTTTAATTGCCTATATTTAAATATTTTGGTTGTTATATGAAGTTTTGGACTAATTTTAAACAAAACCAATATAAAAAACCAGCTAAACCCCAACATGAAAGCTAAAAAAATAGAAAGTATTTAAACTTTTGTTATTTTTGGAAAATGGCAATGCTAAGTTAATACCGATTATGTGTAATTTAATATGAGAATCAAAAATTTAACAAAAAATAAGATAATATCAAATAATGCAGTTATGTGCAAAGATGGCTTCTCGAAGTTTATGGGCCTGATGTTCACCACAAAGCAGAAAAAATCTCTTGTTTTCAAGTTCAAAAAAGAAACAAACATAGCTTTGCACATGTTCTTTGTCTTCTATCCCATAGATGTATTATTCCTCAACAAAAACAAGATTGTTGTGGATAAAAAAGAAAACTTCAAGCCTTTTACATTCTACAAGTCAAGGAAAAAGGCAATGTATGCGATTGAGCTGCTAAATGGGATTATTAGAAAAACAAATATTGAAATTGGCGATAAAATTGAAATACGGGATAATACCAAAAAAAATAATTAGGAAGTTAATCAGCCTGCCAAGAGGGGAAGCGGAAATACTTTTGCAAAGATTAAGGTATAAGCTGCATACTGAACGAGAAAAGATACTAGGGGAGGCTTTCAATAAGAAAATCATAACAAAAGAGGGTTATGAAAATAGCTATAAAGATATGTTCTATGACGAATTTGGATTTGATGGATTTTTGCAGTATATAGACGGCGTTATGAATGCCAAGGCTGATTATTTTGTGACACTGAATAAAAACTTGATAAAAAGAAGGGATGAATTAGAAAGCAAATTTAAATTGAAGATAATCGCACCAGAGGAATTAGAAGAGATTGCCAAAAAATAAAAACAACAATCTTTAAATAACGAGAATAAAAACTATGTCTTATCGGGGACGTCGTATAATGGATGATAAATCCGTACAACCTGGCATTATTTCCGGCTCCAGTATTCTGGAAATCTGAGTCGCAAGGCAATGAAAGAAGCAACCGGACGATTAGGGTTCGAATCCCTACGTCCCCATTTATTCTTTCTTTCTCGCCCTTGCTGCTCTCGCTTTCTTTAAAGCCCTTAATCTTGCTCTTCTAATTTTATAATTCTTGTATTTTGCTTTTATTGCACTTGAAATTTTCCGTCGGAAAACCAATAGAATAATCACAACAAACAACACAACATAAACGTAATACTGGTAAAAAACAAAAAATGATTTGAGCTTTGAAAATTGATTCTTTTTCAAAACAATGCCTATGTTTCTCGAATAAACAATATCATCAAATTTAATATTTATTTTGGCGGTATAAGTTCCTTCAGAAATATTAGCATTTGGATTTATGTTCAAATTTATATTGCCTAATTGTCCTGGGTTTATGGTTAAGTTTTCTGGTTCTAGAGACAACCAATTTGGGCCCTCTAGGCTAATCCCGTAAGTTGCTTGATTCATTCCATCATTTCTTATCTTTATTGGAACATAAACCTCAGAAAAATAATTTTTTATTGTTTCATCGGAAACAACTTCTGCTTTATAGCAGTCGTATTTAGGCACAGCTTCTATGGATAGTTTTTTCTCTGGTTTTATTGAGGGAAAATTCTCTACTGCCGCGCTTACAAGCACATCAAAACTGCCCTTTGCATTTGCAGGCACATCAGCATTTAAATCAAACCTTTCCTTATCCTCCGGAGCAATAGAAAAAATATTTTTGCCAATGCTGGTCCAATTCGGGCCCTTTATTGTTAACTCAACGTCATTTCTTTCTTTTCCTCTGTTGATTATTTCTCCTTCATATTGCTGCTTTGTTCCGCCGCAAACTTTGTCCTCTTCCTTCTCAAGCTCCAAATCTACAGAATAGCAGTTTTCTACATGTATGCCTAGGCTTAACTCTTTTTTGAGGTTTCCAACAGAGGACATTGCATTTATCTTAATGCTGTATTTCCCGCTGGCATCCTGCCCGGGCTCCAATTCCAAAAAGACAACTCCATTTTGCTTTTTTGGCAATGAAAACTCATTGACATTCAGCTTCAGCCAGCCTGCCCCAAGAGCTTCCAGTGAGTATTTATTGACTGCATTGCCTTGGTTAACAACCAGTATAGGAATTGTTTTTCTCTCATTACTGCAGATCCTGTAAGTTCCATTATAGAATTTAAAATCAATTTTTTCCTCGCCTTCCTTCAAGCTGTAAAATTCTCCCGAGAACAAGGAATAGTCGAACGCGAGCTCGCGAGCAGCTATCTGGGCATAAACAAAATTAATTAAAAATAGGAATACAATAAAAAAACCCAGTGCTTTTTTTAATACGCCCTTTATTTTATTCATGAAAAATCAGTAATAAGTTTCTTTCACTTGCTCTGAAACTTCTTCGCTGTTGTTTTGCATAAGCCTCTTGACGCCGAAAAACACGCCCATAGCAACAAGCAAAACAACAAATCCAATTAAAACTATCTCCAAAAAGTTCTTCAATTTAGATGCAAGAAGCCCTTTTGCAGGAACAACATTGCCCTTTAACGGCAATTGCTTCAGAACCTTATCATTGCTTTGAATAGTAACCAGGAATATTTGCTCGCCTGCTGCATTTTCTTTTGATGACGCAAATATGTTTATTGTTTTTGACTCCTTAGGCTTTAAGACAAACACATTTGAGTCGCTTAATCTTAGATCAGCCCAGTTTGCCCCGTCCAGCAGCAATGTGTATGCATTTGCATCCTTGCCTTCGTTTGTCAGTATGATAGGATAAACAACTTCGCTGCCGTCATTCTTTATATTCTGCTTTACAGTCGGAACATTAATCACAAGCTTGTCATTGACAATCTGCCTGTTCTGCTCGCTTGTTCCAAGAATAAATACTGGTATTTCCCTGATCTCGCTTTCGCCGCCAAATTGGGAGGTTATCTCAGCCCTTACTGTATAAGTTCCTGTCGGCACATTGTCCAGAATTTTTAGTATAAATTCGTCTCTCATCTCAGCTAAATTACCGCTGTTTTTTATCTGGTCGATAAACTTTGTAGACGAGACGCCAAGCTCGGGCATGCTTATAACTACATTTATGCCATCAAGCGGCACTACACCGCTATTTTTGAAATTTAATTTTACTACAAGATTTTTTCCTGCCTGCACATTGCTTTCAGGACTTAATGAAATGCTGCTTACAACAAAAGGAAATTTCTTCTGGCTTATTTTCAATCCATAAACTTTTTCCTCTGAATCTCCTTCAGCATCCACAACCTTTACCTTAAGCTTGAAGCTGTTCTGCTCGAATCTGCTAATCAAAGGCAGCTCAAGCTTCTTGACTAAGCTGTCTCCATCAGCAATGTCAAAAGTTGTTGTTGCATCCGCAACCACATCGCCATTCTCAAAAGCCAGAACAGCGTCGATATGCGCATCTTCAATATCTTCAAGGGATGTAAGCCTTACCCTCAAATCAAGCTCTTTCTTGCCCTCTCCTATGATAACAAAATTATTCTCATTTTCAGCTACAACCTTGCTCTCAATCTCTACACTGTCAATTGAGATGTCTAAGCTTCTAGAAGCGCCTCCGGAAATTGCGCCATTGCCATCGCGCATCCTTATGCCATATACTTTCTGCACAGCATCGCCTTCTGCATCAACAATCCGTACAGTCAGCTCAAATGAGTTGCTGTCCTTGAGATTATCCAGCAATTCCAGCCTTAACAATTTTGAAGCGCTTGTATCGCTGCTTAAATCAAAATTCGGCGAAGCGTCAGCAACAACATTGCCGCTTTTTAAATCCTTCAAAATCGCTTCTGCATGAGCGTCTTCCATATCTTCAAGCGCTGTAAACTCAACCAAAACATCAAAATCATTGCTTTCCTTGATAAAATTGGTTCTTGAGGATGCAACTACCTTGTCATTTACTCTAACCCTGTCTATTGAAACGTCAAGCGCGCCTCTTGAAGTGGTTTGCCTGGTTTTAATGCCATATGTCTTCTGCTCTGAATTGCCCCTTACATCAACAATCTTTATTGTTAAATCAAACTCATCTTCTCTCTTTAGCCCGTCTGTCAGGACTAGCGATAGTACAACTATTGAATTCTGCCCTTCTGCTAAATCTAAGTTGCTTGTTGCATCAGCTACAACATCTGAGCTTTGCCTTCCCCTTAAAACAGCCTCTACGTGACCATCTTCAAGAGCCCTAACAGCAGTAAATTCCACTATAACAGAAAATGCGTTTGCATCATCTATTAGATTGCTCTTAGATTCGCTGACAACATCGCCATTAACTCTAACCCTATCTATAGAAACGTCAAAGCCTGAAAAGCTTGATGTGCCTGCATAGGAAATGCCGCTGAATAAAGTACTGAGTATAAGCAAAAATACAGTAAAAGCGAAAATCTTCTTATTCATGTTTCCCCCTATAAATGATGTGGTAGTATACAGCCCTTTTTAAAGTTTTCGTTATTGGATAGTAGGTACAAAATTGGGCATTAAGGACATTATCTATATAAATCCTGCAAGATACCCCCAAGCCATGATAACCATAGTCGGCGCAGGTCCTGCAGGCTCTTATCTTGGCTATTTGCTCGCAAAGCAGGGCAAAGATGTTGTAATATTGGAAGAGCACAACACAATTGGCTCTCCTGTCCAATGCACTGGCATTGTCACACATTCTATTGAAAAATTCTTCAAGCTGAAAAATGAAGTCATAGCAAAAAGGCTTGACAAGGTTATTGTAGTAAGCAAAAACAAAAGAATAGATGTTAATGTTGAAGAAATCGTCATGTGGCGCAATAAGTTTGACCAGTTTGCTGCAGAAATGGCTCAAGACGCAGGAGCAAAAATATTGCTTGATCATAAATTCATAGGTTTCGATGGCAAAAATTCAATAAAAATAAAATACAAAAAAAACAGCAAGATGAAGGAAATAAAATCGGAAATAATTGTAGGTGCAGATGGCCCTTATTCTGCTGTTGCAAAAGCTGCCGGAATAAATTCAAACTTAAGATATTATGTTGGAATGCAAGCAAAGGTAAATCTCAAGATGGACACGTCATCATTCGAAACATATTTTGGCTCCGAATTCCCAGATTTCTTTGGATGGTGCGTTCCCGAGTCAGAAGATGCTGCAAGAATTGGCATTGGCTGCTTTGAAAATGCCCAGGAGCACTTTTACAGATTCCTTAAAAGCAGGACAGGCTCAAAAGGCATAATATGCTGGGAATCTGGCTTGATTCCATTGTACAATCCAAAAAAAACAATTCAGAAAGATAATGTTTACTTGATTGGCGACGCTGCAACGCAAGTAAAGGCCACAACAGGAGGGGGTATAATTCCGTCATTAAAAGCAGCGCACACATTAAGTGATTGTATTGTCAACAAAAAAGATTACAACAAGGAATTCAAAAAACAGTCAGGCAAAGAACTTCTTCTCCATTTAAGGATAAGAAAAATTCTTAACAAATTTTCCGATAAGGATTACGACAGACTGTTAAATTTAATGAGCCAGGAAAAAGTAAGGAAAATACTGAAAAAATACGACAGGGACACACCAATACCTTTAGTCACTAATTTGCTGCTCAAAGAGCCGAGATTTTTGGGATTCTCAAAAGTTATTTTTGCATAATTTGAATTTGTATTATAGTAGGATTATTACTCCATTCAATAACACTTTCAGGCAAAAATAGGTATGAGGGCACCCATTAAAGCCCATGGAGGCACATGGGTCTCGGGTTTTTGAAAATTAAGGCTGTATAATTATCCATATCAAAAGCTTTTTAAAAAGCCATATTTACCTCTACAGCGTGGATAAGGTGGCAATCTAAATGGAAAAAGGTGATGAAGATATTTCTATAGATTTTGGCAAGATGAAAAAATGGTTTAAAGGTGATAAAGACGAGAAAAAGGTAGAGATAAAAACAAGCGACGAAGGCAAGTTTAAGGAAACTGTTGTTGACATAAAAACAAAAGATGAGGAAATAAAGGTAGATGTCAAGGAGAAGAAAGAAACAGATCTTAAAATAGACATAAAAGAAAATGATGATGAAATATCCATAGACTTTGGCAAGCTCAAGAAATTCTTCAAGGATGATGACAAGCACGAATCAAAAGAGCATAAAAAAGACGATGATGAGATATCATTTGACTTTAGCAAGATCAAGAAATTTTTCAAGTCTGGCGATAAAGAATCTTCGACAAAAGATGACGAGCTGTCAGTTGACTGGGGCAGAATTGTTGATTTTTTCAAAAAATATGGCGTTGTTTTTCTGGCGCTTATTCCTATAATATTGTCCATATACGTCAGAATGCAGGTTGGATTTCTTCCTGTTACAGACGACTGGGCAGCTAACAGCGTAATCAACGGCTTAAGATCGCAGATAAAATCATCAATCGACCAGCAGTATCCTAATCTGCCGGATGCAAATAAAAACGCGCTTGTGGATACTGAAATGCAGAAGATGATAAGCCAAAACAAGAAGCAAATTGATGATCAGGTAAAAGCCACATCAAATTACTTCAAAAGCTTCTTCCAGGATGAAAGCGGAAAAATGTATATGCCGGATATAGATACTTACTATTGGTCAAGATACGCAGAAAATATTATCAAGCATGGATACCCGGGCGATGTATTAAAAGACGGCAGATCGTTTGATAATCACCAGTTAGCCCCTCTTGGAAGGTTTGTATTTCCGGACATGTTTCATGCATATTCTTTGGCTTATTTCTATAAGTTTCTGCATTTTTTTGCGCCTGGCTTGGGCCTTATACAGTCCATGTTCCATCTCACTATGTTCATTTCAGCATTATGCGTACTGCTTGTGTTTTTGATTGCAAGAAAAATTGCCGGCAATGTCGGCGGGTTTTTTGCTGGATTGATGATGGCTGTCAACGGCGCTTTCTTATCGAGAAGCCTGCACCCGGACAATGATATATGGGTTATATTTTTCCCATTGCTGGTTACATGGCTTTTCGTTATGACAATAGATGTTAAAAATACAATAAGAATAGCAGTCTTATCTACGATTGCTGGCTTTTTCACAGGTTTGTTCACAAAAGCATGGAGCGGCTGGTGGTATATTTTTGACTTCTTGCTTGCTACGATTGCAATTATATTTTTATATATATTATTAACCAAGTTTCAGGACATTAAAAAAAATATAGGCCTGGTCTTTTATGATACATACCTAAGAAACATTTTAGTTATAGGGCTTGTTTATTTTATAACTACAGCAATTTTTGTAGTTCTTTTTTCCGGATGGCCTTCCTTTGTGTCAAGCTTTACCGGCCCGCTTGGCTTTAAGTCAATAAAAGAGCCAGTTATTGAGGGCATATTGTGGCCCAATGTGCTGACAACAGTTGCAGAGCTTAATGAAGGCTCTATCAACGGCATTATAAATTCAATTGGCGGCCCGTTTCTTTTTTTCATAAGCTTGCTGGGGCTGGTTTTGACAATATCAAGAAGTGAAGGTGTAAAAAAATTTGATTTTGTTTATATTATAGGAACAGCCCTCTTTTACGGCTCTTACTTTTTATTAATA
>ORJL011497656.1_pt1 | contig 12244 bp, 7 predicted proteins | sample 1779941 | NCBI WGS metagenome assembly ORJL01 (sample SAMEA104232317, study PRJEB22302) | groundwater metagenome | biome: forest; feature: aquifer; material: groundwater | place: USA | collected 2011-08-07 | depth 5.8 m
TTCGGCCGTTTCGGCGGCAAGAACCGGATTAACCTCACCCGCCGGTTGTGCGCCCTCGCCCTTCGGTGCCGGCGCACCGGCCTCGGAGCCGAATCCGCCCGCGATCACGCTGATGAAGTTGCGGTTCATCGCCCGGCACATGATGTAGGACAGGATCGCGCCGCTGGAGCCGACCAGCGCACCGACGACGATCAGGAGGTCGTTCGAGAGCATGAATCCGGTCGCCGCCGCCGCCCAGCCGGAGTAGCTGTTGAGCATCGAAATCACCACCGGCATGTCGGCGCCGCCGATCGCCATCACCATGTGGATGCCGAACAGCAACGCAATGACGGTCATCACGACGAGCGGCATCATGCCGGCATCGATCGATTCAGCGTGCAGGAATTCGCGCCCGAACCAGATCACCACCAGCAGGCCAGCGAGGTTCAGCCAGTGACGTCCCGGCAGCAGCAATGTCTTGCCGCCGATCTTGCCGGAGAGCTTGCCGAAAGCGATCACCGAGCCAGTGAAGGTCACCGCGCCGATGAGGATGCCGATGTAGATTTCCATTTCGTGAATCGACTTCGCGGCGCCGCTGAATTCCGCCGAGGCCGCCGGGTCGATGTAATTGGCAAAGCCGACCAGCATCGCGGCCAGGCCGACCAGACTGTGCATCAGCGCGACCAGTTCCGGCATCTGCGTCATTCTCACGACGCGCGAGGCGTACAGACCGATGCTGCCGCCGATCACCATCGCGCCAAAGATCCACGCATAGCCAGCCGAAGTGACGTGCGGCCCGGAAACCGTCGCCAGCACGGCGATGGTCATGCCGATCATGCCGTACAGATTGCCGCGCCTCGAACTCTCCGGATTCGAGAGGCCGCCGAGGCTGAGGATGAAGAGTATTGTCGCTCCGATATAGGAGGCCGTTGCAAGAGTCGCGGACATGATTCGCTCTCCCTATTTGCGGAACATCTGCAGCATGCGCTGCGTGACGGCGAAACCGCCGAACATGTTGATCGCGGTGAGCGCGATGCCCACCCACGCCAGCCAGTGGATCCACTGCTCCGGCCGCGCCGCGCCACCGCCGAGCAGCGGCGGCGCGATCTGCACCAGAGCGCCGATCGCGATGATGCTGCTGATCGCATTGGTCACGCTCATCAGCGGTGTGTGCAGGGCGGGCGTGACGTTCCACACCACCATGTAACCGACGAAAACCGCCAGCACGAATACGGTAAAGTGGCCGAGAAACGCCGGCGGTGCAAAAGCGCCGACGAACCAGAACATAACCGCTGCGACCAGGAACGTGATCGCCGTGCTCTTGCCCGAGGCCGGGGCGCTCGCCTCGCCATGCTTGGGTGCCTTGGCCGGCATCGCCGCGGGCTTGGCGGCCGGCGGGGCCGGCAGCTTGAGCGGTGGCGGCGGCCAGGTGATCCCGCCTTCCTTGATGACCGTCAGGCCGCGGATGGCGTCGTCTTCCATGTTGACATTGATGACCCCGTCCTTGGTCTTGCACAATTCCTCGGTGAGGCGGAACAGGTTGGTCGCGTACAGCGTCGATGATTGCTTCGCCAACCGGCTCGTCAGATCGGTGTAGCCCACGATGGTCACGCCGTGCTTCACCACCGCCTGACCGGGCTCGGTCAGCTCGCAGTTGCCGCCCCGCTCGGCCGCCATGTCGACGATGACACTGCCCGGCTTCATGCTCCGCACCATCTCGGCGGTAATCAACCTGGGCGCCGGCTTGCCGGGGATTAGCGCGGTGGTGATGATGATGTCCACCTCCCTGGCCTGCTTTGCGTACATCTCGCGCTGGGCGTTCTGGAAACCCTCGCTCATCACCTTCGCATAGCCGCCGCCGCCGGAGCCTTCCTCCTCGTAGTCGACCTTCACGAATTCGCCGCCCAGGGACTTGACCTGGTCGGCCACTTCGGCACGGGTGTCGTTGGCGCGCACGATGGCGCCCAGGCCGGCTGCAGTACCGATCGCCGCCAGGCCGGCGACGCCGGCACCGGCAATGAATACCTTGGCAGGCGGCACCTTGCCCGCGGCGGTGATCTGGCCGTTGAAGAAGCGGCCGAAGGCGTTGGCAGCCTCGATGACGGCGCGGTAGCCGGCGACGCCGGCCTGGGAGGTCAGGGCGTCCATCTTCTGGGCGCGGGAGAGCATGCGCGGCAGCGAGTCGATGGCCAGCACGGTGACCTTGCGCGCCGCGAGCTGCTTCATGAGCTCGGGGTTTTGCGCCGGCCAGATGAAGCTGATCAGGGTCTGACCCTCGTGCATCAGGCCGACTTCTTGAGCGGTCGGTACGCATACCATGAACACGATGTCGGATTCCGCCCACAGCTTGGCTGCGCTGTCGACGATCTCGGCACCGGCAGCGCGATAGGTTTCGTCGCTGCAATTCGCTGCGTCCCCGGCGCCAGATTCGACGGCGACCTTGAAGCCCAGCTTGATGAGCTTTTCAACTACTTCGGGCACGGTAGCAACGCGTTTTTCGCCCGCCGCTGTTTCCTTGGGCACCCCTATGAGCTGAGGCATAAAACCCCTCCTCTAAATTATTCGGGAGATTGATTGATCCCAGCGATCGCGTGAGACTCGCCAGAGTCCTACATCGAGCTTGATCAGCATGGCAGCCTGTCCCGCACCAGCAGGCCTGCTGAAATTTCGCTTGGCGTACTCTACTTTTACGCGCTAACTAGGGGTTGATGTAGATCAAACTCCAGTCAGACCAGCACGCGCGCCGGGACATGGCACCAAAGGTGCGGTGCGCCATCAATTCATTCACGTCCGGCATAATCAAGGCCAGCGCGGCGACTGAAATGGCGTGCGCTATATGGCTTGGGAATTCTACGCGCTCGCCGCCGCGCCCGCACCGATGAACTGCAGTGCAGCCAGTTTGGCGTAGAGGCCTTTTTCGCGCACCAGATCGTCGTGCGTGCCGCTCGCAATGATGCGGCCCGCTTCCATTACGACGATGCGCTCTGCGTTTTGCACCGTCGCCAGGCGGTGCGCAACGATAAGCGTGGTGCGATCCTGCATCAGGCGCGCGAGTGCCATTTGCACATAGTGCTCGCTCGCGGCGTCGAGCGAGCTCGTCGCCTCGTCAAGCAGCAGTACCGCGCGGTCGGCGAGCAGCGCCCGCGCGATCGACAGACGCTGGCGCTGGCCGCCCGAGAGACGCACGCCGCGCTCGCCGAGAAAGGTGTCCATGCCTTCGGGCAGGCGTTCGATGAACTCGCTCGCGTAGGCGGCTGCGCAGGCATCCTGCACGTCGGCGTCGCTCGCGTCGGGGCGACCGTAGCGCACGTTCTCGCGCACCGAGGCGGCGAATATCACCGGATCCTGCGGCACTAGCGCGAATCGCTTACGCAGTCGGCGCGGATCAGCGTCGCGCAAATCGACCCCGTCCAGGCTGATAGATCCGGCATCGGCATCGTAGTAGCGCAGCAGCAGCTGCAACACGGTAGACTTGCCCGCGCCCGAAGGGCCCACCAGGGCAACGCGCTCGCCGGGCTTCACCTCGAGCGAAATATCGGCGAGCGCCAGAACATCCGGGCGCGAAGGATAATGAAAGCTCACGTTCGCGAGACGCACGTTTCCGATTTTTCGATCCGCATGAGGCTCGGGCAGCGGTCGCGGGTTTGCCGGAGCGCGAATCTGCGGCTCGGCTGCCAGCAGTTCCATCAGGCGCTCGGTCGCGCCGGCGGCGCGCTGCAAGTCTCCGATCACCTCCGACACCGCGCCCATGGCGCCTGCGACCAGCACTGCATAAAAAACGAAGGCGGACAGCTCGCCCGCGCTGATGCGCCCCGCGAGCACGTCGTGCCCGCCGATCCAGAGGATGACGCCCACCGCGCCGAAAGCGAACAGCATCACCAGCGCGATCAAGAGCGCGCGCTGGCGTATGCGCTGGACCGCCGTGGCGAAGGCCTCTTCGACGCGCTCGCCAAAGCGCGCGCGATCCTCGTTCTCGTGACCGTAAGACTGCACTGTGCGGATTTCGTGCAGGGCCTCATCGATGTAGACGCTGACGTCGGCCACACGCGCCTGGCTCGCGCGCGACAGGTTGCGCACGCGTCGCCCGTAGAGCAGGATCGGCGCGATCACCAACGGCACGCCCAGCACCACCAACGCCGTGAGCTTGGGGCTGGTGACGATCAGCATGACGAGACTCCCCACCATGATGAGGGTATTTCGAAGCGCGAACGACGCGCTCGAGCCGATTACCACTTCCAGCAATGACGTGTCGTTGGTGAGGCGCGAGATCACTTCGCCCGTGCGCGTGACCTCGAAATATCCCGGCGACAGATCAAGCAGGTGGCCGAACACCGCGCGGCGGATGTCGGCCGAGACGCGCTCGCCGATCCAGGATACGAAATAAAAGCGCGTATAGGTCGCGAGCGCCATGACCACGATGACCGCGAGCAGCGCAAAGAGCGCTTGATCGAGCAGCACCGCATCGCCGCTTGAAAAACCGCCATCGATGACGCGCCGCAGTCCCTGGCCCAGCACCAGCACGCAGGCCGCCGCGACCACCAGGGCCACCAGGGCAATTGCGATCTGCCGGCGATAGGGCGCGATGAAGCCGAGAATGCGCGCGAGCTGGCGGATGTCTTTTGTCGTCGGCCTGTCGGGAATGGTGTCTCTTAACCTTGCCATGGTCGTCTATCGGCTGCGTGCGTCACACTACGCACTCTAGCGCATAACACCGCCAACGCGCCGTGCTCGCGTCCCACTTCCATCGATCGGACGCATGCGACCGGGCTCGGATGGACATTCCGTGAAAGTATGATTATCATACACGCATGGCAAAAGCAGGTCGAACCTCGTTTCTCCCCCGGGCCGCGGCGGCGGCGGTCGCACGCGCCTTAAAGGTTTCGCCGGTGGTTGTGGTGCTCGGTGCACGCCAGACCGGCAAGACGACGCTAGTGCGCGCCATGCCCGAACTCGCCCGGCGCCCCTATCTGACGCTGGACGATTTCGATCTGCGTGCGCAGGCCCAAGCCGACCCGGAAGCGCTGCTCGAACGCGCGCCCGCGCTGATTCTCGACGAAGTGCAGCGTGCCGGCGATTTGCTGCTCGCGGTAAAGCGCGCCGTCGATCGCGATCGCCCGCGCAAACCCGGACGCTTTGTCCTCACCGGTTCGGCCAATTTGCTGATGATGGAGCGCGTGAGCGAAACGCTGGCCGGGCGCGCGGTCTATGTTACGCTCTGGCCGCTCGCGCGCCGCGAACGCCACGGACTGGGCCGCGCGGGCGCGTGGGAAGAACTGCTCGCCGTGCCCTCTCCCAAGTGGCGCGAAGTGCTTACCGGGTGCGCTGGGCCGCGCGAGGACTGGCGCGCCGCGGCGGCCATCGGCGGATTTCCGGTCCCGGCGCACGAACTCTCCGATGCCGATGCACGCGCGCTTTGGTATTCGGGCTATGTACAGACCTATCTCGAGCGCGATCTGCAATTATTGCGCGCGGTGGAGAGCCTCGCCGATTTCCGCCGCCTAATGCGCGCCGCCTGCCTGCGCATCGGCAATCTGATCAATCAGACCGAGCTCGGGCGCGACACCGGCATCTCGCAGCCGCAGATCCATCGCTTTATGAACCTGCTGGACGTAAGCTTTCAGGCGATCCGGCTGCCCGCTTACTCCGTCAATCGCACGCGCCGCCTGATCAAGGCGCCCAAACTCTACTGGTGCGACGCCGCGCTCGCGCTGCACCTAGCCGGCGAAACCGAGCCGCGCGGCGCCCACCTCGAAAACCTCGTGCTCAGCGACCTGCTCGCCTGGCGCGATCTGCAGGTGAAGCGGCCGGAAATCCTCTACTGGCGCACCGCCAGCGGGCTGGAAGTGGATTTCGTCATCGAGACGGCGAAACGTCTGCTGCCAATAGAAGTGAAGGCCGCGACCCGCGTCCGGCCGGCGGATGCGAAAGGCCTGGAAGCCTTCCTCGACGAATATCGCGATCTCGCCGACGGCGCACTGCTGCTCTACGGCGGCGATGAAGCGTTCCCGCTCACGCGGCGCGTGCTTGCGGTGCCGTGGTGGCAGGTGTGCTGATGTGCGAGGGTATAGGACCAACAATGACAGGCCAAAACCAGGGCATTTTGTAACATACAAGCAGGCTAGAACCAGCATAACTCCAAGGAATAGCCGGATATAACCTGCCATTTCTACCTCGGCACCGGCTCGTGGCATCGGTAACCACGGCCCGGAACACCGTTGAAAATGCCCGGAGATCAAGGAAAGACGGGGTTCTTCAGGGGATGCTCCCTGCGCCGGCGGGCAGGGCGTGCGGCCCCGAAGTCTGCGATGAAGCGGGGAACTACGACGAAGCCACTGCACGAGAGCGGGAATCCTTGATGCGCTTCACGAACTCGGTTTCCCGGCTGCACGTCATGAGCAACATCTCCATTGCCCGTGTCATGGCGACATAAAGCAGCTTCGCTTCTTCCGTCGGATCCTGCTCGCCAAAGGGCACGCGGTCCAAGCCCGGAATAGCGACCACCGGAAATTCCAGCCCTTTGCTGCTGTGCATGGTCATGACCTTGACGCTGTTCTCGCTCGGGTTGAATTGCCTCTTGCCATTTCCCTCGCGCAGCCACTGTACCGGAATGCCGGCCGCCCTGAGGCGCCCGACAGTTTGCTCGCCGATGAAGTGCGCACGATATACGACTGCCATCTCGCGCCAAGGCCATCCTTCCTTGTTGATCGCGGCCAACTCCTTGGCGATGAAATCGCCTTCCCGACCGAGGCTGGCCAGTTGATTGAGCACCGGGACCGGTCCTCTGCGGCCTGCGCTTTGCGGGGCTACCAGTGGCACGCCGTCTTCCTCGGCCTCGGCCGGTGTGATGAAATCCTTGGCGAAGTCATAGGCGACCGCAAGGATTTCGGAAGTGTTGCGGTAATTCAGCCTCAGGATGGTGGTCCGGCCCTGCGCCAGAATGCCGACGCTGGAGAAGCTGAATTTGCGCTTCTTCTTCGCATCGTAGATCGATTGCGCATCGTCGTAGAGCACGAGCAGGGAATTGGTGCTTGGATCGACCATCTGGGTAACGACTTTCAACCACTCTGGTTTGAAGTCGTGTCCTTCGTCGATCATGACCGCGCCGTACTGTGCTCGCGGGATCTGCCCGCGCTCAACCGAAGCGATCACGCTTTCCACCACGGCGTCGAAGAACTCCGTGCCACCGGGCGGCACCTGAACGTTGTATAGCCGCAGCTGGTCGAGGCACCACGAATGAAAAGTTCGAACATTAACTTTTTGGTCGAGGCTCTTGAGCTTGATGGCGGCACGGAGTTTCGCCGCGAGCGCCCGGTTGTAGCACAGCACCAGAACTGGCTTTTGCAGCACGGGCGCCAAGCGCTCGCAGCGAAAGCCGAGAATCAGTGTCTTGCCCGAGCCGGCGACGCCGTGAATCACACGATGGCCTTCGCCGAGATTGCGCGCGAGCTGCTCCTGCTGCAGATCCATGACCTTGAGCAAATCTGGCACAGTGTCGGCCACCGATTGCGGCGTGCCGGGCGAGTCGATGAGGAGGAGCTGTTCCGAGCGAATACGGATTTCCGGAAAGAGGTGCCAGCGGATGCGGTCGATCTGCGGGAGCGAAAGGAGGGTCTTGAATCCGACCGTGAACATGTTCCACAGCCGTTGCTGGAATTGCTCTGGATCCGCGGATTCGAACATTTCGTCCTGGCAGATGACGCGATCCGGAGGAATCACCTCGCCAAGATCGCTGCTTTCGAACACCTTGCGCGTGATGTTGGCGAGCACGGCACCGTAACCCCAAGGGAAACAGAGCCGGTTCTGATACGGGCCTTCGGCGTGAACCGTGAGTTGCGGATCGCGCTCGAGCACGCCGACGATCAGGTGCGCGAACTGACGCGCCTGTTCCATCGGATTGTCGTCGATCTTGAGCCCGGTATTCGTGAGTAGCGTCACGCTCGCCCGGTCTGCCTTATGGATGGTTTCGAGCTTCCAGTCCTTCACTTCGACTATCAGCAGACCGCGCCTCGGGTTGAGGACGACGAAATCGGGATGCGCGCCTTTGGGGCAGATGGGCACGTCGTACCAGCAGAAATAGTCGTCTTCGAGCTTGTCGATGAGGCGTTGCGCGAAGCGGCGCTCGCCGCTCGTCATGCGGCGGGTGCAGGTGTTGAGCGAGGGGATTAGCGTTGCCATGTTTCGCTTGCCGCCGCGTTCATCGCGTGACTTGCATTAGTCCTCTGTGTCTTCTTGTCCGGAATGCACCTGAACCGACTTGCCTTTGTGTAGCTCTAAGGACTGCTATTCCTGATCTAAGATCAGCGTGAAGATACGAATCCTGTATCACAGAATCTTGAATGCGATGGCGCCTGGTTCCATTCTGACGGTATACGGCATAACCGCTATTCGTCTTGTCTGCATTCCTGCTTGAAAGTCTCAAACAGCTGAGCCATCGCTTCGTAGTGGGGCACCCCTTGAAGGGACGTGATGTCGAAAACCAAAGCCGCTTCGATGTCTTTATGCGAAAAGTAGTTGGCGTGGATCAAGGCGCTGTCAATCTGATCTTTCGGTACAGAAAACTGCCAGTCGTCCGGGTTCCAATTCTCGACCAGGAATTTTCGCATGCAGTCGTGAAGGGTCTGGCCCATATGAGATTGGATACGGTCAATTTCTGTCATGATTTGGGCGATGTGTACATCGATGTTGTCTTTGCAGTTGAAGAACACCGTGCCGCTAGGGTGGGCAATGCGGTTTCGCTGTTTGACGAACTTGGAGAATTCCCCACCTTGCCCACGAGGATGTCGCGGGCGGTGTCGACGCGGCGCTTGGTGTCGGTGTCGAGCACAGCTATCCTTTGATTTGCCTGACCGCCGGGGCGGCCGTCAACACCCGCATCTGCCGGATCGCGATCTGGTTGAGCCGTTTGAGCCGCTCGCCCTGGGAAAGACCCATGTGGATGAGTTCGGCATTCATCCCTTCGAGGTTGGCCAACACCAGCAATTGTTCGACCGTGGCGTGATCGCGCATGTTGCCGTCGAGCTTGGGATTGGCATCCCGCCACTGCTTCGCCGTCCTGCCGAACAATGCGACATTGAGCAAGTCGGCCTCGGTAGCGTAGGTGATAGCGGCCTGAGCCGGCGTCACTTCCGGCGGAATCAGGTGCGACTGGATGGCGTCAGTGTGGATGCGATAGTTGAGCTTGGAAAGGGTGCGGTTCAGATTCCAGGCTAGCGACAAACGGCGGCTTTCGTCTTCCTTGAGGCGCTGGAATTCCTTGATGAGGTAGAGCTTGAACTCGACCGAGATCCAGGAGGCGAATTCAAAGGCGATATCTCTGTGAGCGTAAGTGCCACCGTAACGGCCAGACTTGGAGATCAGACCGCTGGCATGGGTCGTTTCTATCCATTGACGTGGCGTCAAGACAAAGCTGTTGAGTCCAGCCCTAGTTTTAAACCCCTCGAATTCGAGGGGTTTAAAACCGGCGTTATTCAGCCGCTCCCATACGCCCAAAAACTCGATGGTATTGCGGTTTCTCATCCAATTCTGGATAACCTGATCGGATCGATCCGGTTCTTTGTGCTTGGCAATGTCCGTCAGCGAAATAAAGTCATCACTCGCTTGGCTAAGAACGGTGACCGCGGTTCCCTGTACGTCTATGGTCGTTTTGCTGGTCTTGGGCATCGATTCACCTATGGCGCGAACTGGTTCAGGGACACATAGTCCTTGACGTATTCCGGGACCAGCGCGCGGTACTTCGCCGGCACCGCCTTGAAGTCGCGTGTGGAAATCATCGGATGCGTCGCAAGCACCGTGTAGTCCTTGCTATCGATGATGTGGCGCAGCTGGTCGCTGCTGACGTAGGCCTTGAAAAAGGTCTTGATGGCGGGGATGGCCTCGGCCTCCTCGGGCTTGAAGTCAGCGACGAACTTGGCGAACTCTTCCTCCGGCAGTTCATCTTTCGACTTGAAGCGCGGAATCAGGCGGAACACCTTCTCCAGGATCTCGCGCAGCGTCAGGCGGCGGTCCACGGCGGCGGCTTTACGCAGCTTGTCGAGGGTGGAGAAATCCTCGGGCTTGTCGAAAACCTCGCGATTGACGTAGTCGATAACGTGATCCCACTGCCCGGCCTCGACTGCCTTGGCGATGGTCTCGTTCTGCCGTACCGTGTCCTGAAAGCGCTCGAAGAACATGCGATCGATTTTCATGCCCTCGGCAGTGATCTGCTCAACACGCATCGACGCGAGAATGTCGGCGCCGAGGTGTTCGTACGTGCCGCCGGTGACCACAGGGCCGCCGCCTCCCCCGCCGCCCTTTCCTGTGGGCCGGGGCAGCTCCAGCACTTCGTCGTAGTTGAAGTCCTTTTCGAAGTATTCGCAGCTGGCGAAAAAGTCGAACAACTTGTACGCAGTCTTTGATGGCTTCTGCACGCCGGCCTTCACGCTTTCGTCAAAGACCTGCTCGAGGAAGTTGTGCTTGCGCGTGCCGCGGCCCTTGATCTGGATGAAATCGGTGGGCGAGAAGATCGGACGGAAGAGGCCGAGGTTGAGGATATCCGTGCAGTCGTAGCCGGTCGTCATCATGCCGACCGTGACACAAACCCGCGCCTTGCAGGTCTTGTACGCGGCGATGAAATTCCCCGAACCATGCAGGTTGTTGTTGCTGAAGTTGATGGTGTCCTGCTGCGCATCGGCAATCTGAGAGGTGACCTGGACCGCGAAGTCCGACTGGTATTTCCCCGGGAACATGCGATCGGCCATCTGGTTGAGAACTTGCACCAGCTTGGCGGCGTGGTTCTGGCTGACCGCGAAGATGATCGACTTTCCGATCTCGCCACTGACCGGATCGCGCAGGGCGTTCTCGAGAAACGTCTTGCACAGGAGCTGATTGGTAGCCTCGGCGAAGAAGCGCTTTTCAAACTCGCGCTGCTTGTAGGCCTGTTGTTGGTCTTCGCCCGTGTCGTCGGTGAACGACACTACGAAGCCCTCTTCGGATAGCAGCTCGGTGGTGATCTCGGTACGGGCGTCCACTACGGTCGGGTTGATCAGGTAGCCCTCCTTCACGCCGTCGAGCAGCGAATAGCGGAAGGTCGGATGGCTGTTTTCGCAACCGAAGGTGCGATAGGTGTCCAGCAGAAGGCGGCGCTCGGCCTCGCGCGGATCGCGCGTTCCCGGCTTGGAACTGTCGAACCGGCGGAGATAGTCGCGCGGCGTGGCAGTCAGACCCAGTTTATAGCCGATGAAGAAGTCGAATACCGCCCGCGCGTTGCCGCCGATGGAGCGGTGCGCCTCGTCGGAAATAACGAGGTCGAAATCGGTCGGGGAGAAGAGCTTCTGGTACTTGTTGTTGAAAAGCAGGGACTGCACCGTGGAGACGACGATCTCCGCGCGGCTCCAGTCGTCGCGATTCTCCTTGTAGATGACCGTCTGAAAGTCGGCGGATAGCAGCGCGACAAGAGCCTTCTTGGCTTGATCTTCCAGCTCCAAACGATCCACGAGGAACAGCACGCGGCTGGCGTTGCCGGAGCGAAGGAACAGCTTGATGACAGCCGCGGCAGTAAGCGTTTTACCGGTCCCCGTGGCCATCTCGAACAGGAAACGGTCCTTGCCCGCATCGACAGCGGCCTGAAGACTGTGGATGGCTTGTAGCTGATAGGGCCGAAGAAAGCGCAGCTTGTTGGCCTGGATGTAGCCCGGGCGCTCGCCTTCGTTCTTCCATCCGGCCTCGGCCTGGTAGCTCGGGCGCTGGGTGAGAACGATGTAATCGTCTCCGACCTGTTCCGCGATCAGGCGTTCCGGCTTGGGCGTGACCTTCTGGTAGCCGATGACCGAATCTGGGGTCGGAAAAGAGGTGATGACGTATGGGTTGCCGCGCTCGAGGTCCCAGAAATAATTCAGGTTGCCGTTGGAGAGCATGACGAAGCGGCAGTTCTGGGAGCGCGCGTACTTGCGCGCCTGTTCCTTGCCGATGAGCGGGTTCTTGTCCTCGGCTTTTGCTTCCAGGACGATGAACGGGAAATTCTTGGCATCGAGCAGCAGGAAGTCGACAAATCCTCTCCTGGTCTGCTCGAAATTTTCCCCGAGCGCGTTAAGGTCGGTAATCTTGATTGCGACGCTAGGCTCTAGCCGAATGTTCGCGCGCCGGCCACCCTCGTCGAAGAAGCGCCAGCCGGCAGCCTCGAGTAGCTTGTTGATCTTGATGCGAGCAGCGGCTTCTTTCATGCGGGCAGCGAATTCGAAAGTCCATTGGAATACTCGCTGGACGCTATGAGCAGCCGGTCAATTTCCAA
>ORJL011017013.1_pt1 | contig 12240 bp, 8 predicted proteins | sample 1779941 | NCBI WGS metagenome assembly ORJL01 (sample SAMEA104232317, study PRJEB22302) | groundwater metagenome | biome: forest; feature: aquifer; material: groundwater | place: USA | collected 2011-08-07 | depth 5.8 m
AAATGAAACATTAAATAAGGTCATCCAGTCTATTACTATTGGAGAGAAGTCTCCTGAACAGGTTGCTTTAGAAGTAGCAAAGATTAAAGAAAGAGAAATGGCCAAGAAAAATAATTAACATATGAAGTTCAAATCTCTTCTGGAAAATTACGTTTTTGTTCTCCCCGCAGTTATAATATTTTCCGTATTTTACATCATTCCTTTTATCTGGGTTTTTCAGTTGAGTTTAACTGATTGGGACGGGATACTGCCTACTAAGGCTTTTGTTGCCTTGGGAAATTTCAAGGAGATTATCTTTCAGGATTCTAACTGGTGGCAGTCAATACGCAATGCCGGTTACATCACCCTGATTGCGCTGACTTTTCAGAATGCCCTGGCGTTTTTTTTGGCTTGGGCCTGTGACCGTCAGATTAGGCTTAAGCATTTCTACAGTGTGATTTTTTTTATTCCTCCTGTGCTTTCCGAGATCGTTGTGGGTATAGTATGGCGTTTTATTATTAATGACACAGGTGGCGCAAATATCATAAATCGTATGCTTATCAGCATGGGCTTTGCGCAATTAACGCATAATTGGCTAACTGATCCTCATATTGCGTTGACCACTGTGGCGCTGGTGCATAGTTGGAAGGGTTTTGGCTGGGGTTTCCTGATTTTTCTTGCCGGACTGCAGACTATTCCTAAGGAACTTTATGATGCAGCGCGTTCAGATGGCGCCAATTCGTGGAATTGTTTTAGTAAGATTACTTTCCCTTTAATGGTTCCGGTGATAGTCTTGGTAGCGATCCTAACTCTTTTAGGTACGATGCAATCGTTTGCATTAATCCTTGGGCTTGTAGGCGGAGAATTTGCCGGGCACACATCGGTTCCGGTTCTAAGGATACTCTCTGCCATGCGTGATTCGTCGCGCTTCGGCTATGCCTGCGCGCAGGGGATCAGCTTCGGAGTGATGCTGGTTGTGATTTCTTTTATTCAGTACAGATTATCTAGGAGATACCGCCAGGTATGAAGAGTGTAATTTATTACAAGACAAAGAAAATCACGCTGAATTTATTGGTTCATTTAATACTTATCAGTGTTGCCGTGACCTGTCTTTATCCGTTATTATGGATGGTAGTTTCAAGCCTTAAGACACAAGAGACTATTTTTAGCGATATTTCGCTTATCCCTAAGCAATTCTATTTTGAAAATTATTATCTTGCGATCAGGGGGAGCGATTTTGGCCGGTATTTCTTAAACAGCGTTTTTTACACCGTTAGTGTGGTGTTGGGGATAGTGTTTATTTCTTCGATGGCGGCGTATGCGTTTTCGCGCCTGCGTTTTCCCGGAAGAAATATCATCTTTATCGTTTTTATCGCGGCAATGATGATCCCTATTCCGGGGAGCTTTGTGGCTTTATTTGTCCTGTTGAATAAAATACACCTGCGTAATACGCCGCTGGGTTATATTCTTTGCATGATTAGTGTCGGTCTTTCTATGAGCATATTCTTACTGAAAACTTTTTTTGATACGATGCCAAGAGAGCTTGAAGATGCTGCGCGCCTAGATGGATGTTCTAAGATAGGGATATGGTGGCATGTGGCTATGCCTCTTGCTAGGCCTATGCTGGCGGTGGTAGTAATTTTTAACGCACTAAACGTCTGGAATGAATATGTGCTGGCTTTGATAATATTTGATAGCAAGAACCTTATGCCTCTTCAACGGGCATTGATGATGTTTCAAGGAGAGTTTCTGACTAATTATCCTCTCTTGATGGCAGGGCTTACTATAACGGCTTTACCTATTGTTATAGCGTATTTGTTGATGCAGAAGTATATTGTCAAGGGGGTAGCTTCCCATACGCTCTTTAGTTGATAGGCAGGATTTCGATATCTGCGGTGATAATAATATTGCTTACGCCGGATAAATTTGTTATAATACAAAATTCGTTGTCATTAATTAAATCAAAATAGGAGGACTATTGATAAAGCAACCAGCCGGTAAACCAAAGCACCGTATTACAGCTCCCGAAGATCGGGTCTCCATTTTTCAAATGTTTATATACAGTATGGGTGCATTTGCAAATACTGCCCAGGCTGCTTTTATCGGACAGATGGTTATTGTTTTAAACCTCGGCTTAGGCGTAAATCCGGCGTTAGTGGGTTTGGTCGGAGCAATTCCGCGTATCGTTGATGCCATATCTGATCCTATAACCGGGTATTTTTCCGATAACCTGCGGACACGCTGGGGCCGGCGCAGGCCGCTGATATTTTGGGGGGCTATTACCGGAGGGCTTTGTTTTATTCTGATGTTCCAGCTCTATAAGGGGCATAGCGAACTCTTTTATTTTTGGTATTTTTTGGTGTTACAGATTCTCTATTTCATCGCATTTACCTGTTTTTCTATCCCCTGGATCGCACTTGGTTATGAAATGACACCGGATTATCATGAGCGCACACGGCTGCAGGGGGCTAGCAATATTGTTGGTCAATTGCCATGGCTTATTGCTCCTTGGTGCTGGGCTATTATGCATTATCAGGTTTGGTTTCCGGATATCGTTTATGGTGGGCGCGTTCTCTCTGTTATTATCGGCTCCATCATTATCCTATTTGGTATCCTCCCAGGCATCTTCAATAAAGAGCGTTTTCATAATTTACCAAAGCCTGATGTTAAGGGTGCTTTAAATGTGACGAAAAGTTTTTTTTCCGGGGCTTTTATTACTCTGAAATGCAAGCCTTTTGTTAAACTTTGTGTAGCCACCTTGTTAATCTTTGGCGGATTCATGTGCGCTTCAGCGTTTACCATTTACGTTGTTTTCTTTTACGTCTTTAAGAACGCCCCTGTGCTTGATCAGGCTTATTCAAAAGGTGGTATTTTGCTTGGGTTCTATGGAACGTTCAGCGCTATCTGTACCATGGGCGCAATTTTTGCAACCACATGGCTTTCTAAAAAGCTAGGGAAAAGGAATGCATTTCTCATTACTATCCCTCTTTCAATCATAGGTTACGCTTTAAAATGGATAGGGTATAATCCAGATAAGCCCTATTTGCTGTTTATTGCTGCTCCTTTCATTGCTTTCGGATTAGGGTCGCTTTTTACTCTGATGAGTTCTATGGTTGCCGATGTTTGCGATCTTGATGAACTCACAACCGATACCCGGCGCGAAGGAATGTTTAGTGCTGTGTACTGGTGGATGGTTAAACTCGGAATAGCGCTCGCATCGTTTATCTCGGGGTTTCTTATCAACGCAACTGGATTCCGGCAGGAGATGGGATTGGCTCAGACGCCTTACACTCACTTATGGTTGAGGATTTATGATATCGGCATTCCGATTGTAACTTCTTTAATCGCCATATTTATTATTATGACTTTTGACATTTCAGAAATTAAGGCATGCGAAATTCGTACGCAGGTAGATAAGCGAAGAGGAGAAAGGCGTAGCGAAGAAATGCGGGTAGAAGAAGAGAGGCGAAACAAAGAAAGACGGGAAGGGAATGAAAAATAAGAAATTAACAAGCTTAGTTTTAGCTTCTAGTTTTGCGTTTTTCCTGCTAATGTTTATCTGCTTGCTGGTCGTACCAGCGGCTCGCAGTCTGCATGCAGAAGAAGGCAATCTCGCTGCTTCAGCGGATCTTATTAATAAGGCCTGGAAGGTGCACGGAGAGCGCGATATCGAGGCTACTTTTAAATATACGCAGCAACTGATTGATTTGTATAAGGATGAGGCGGATAAAGAACAAGCCGGCTTAAAGGGGCTCCCGAAAAGAAAAGACGAAATAGAGGCAGTTGCCGCCTTAAATGACGTAGCCACAGCTTATTTTATCCAGGCAGAGAGTTACCTGCGCCAGGAGAAAATCCTTAAAGCCAAAGAGCTCCTTCAATTGATCATTGACAAATACTCTTATGCTCAGGCTTGGGATCAGCGCGGCTGGTTCTGGTCAATAAAATTAGCAGCAGAGCAGACCATTAAAAAGATGGAGACTGGCTCAATTGAGATTGAGAAGAAGAAAAAAGTCAGTCAGCTAGTTACAAAAATTAACCTTTATGACCCCGGCAAAGAGGATTTTGTCAATTATGCAAAATACGGTGAATTTAAGAATGTCGGCACTAAGGATTATAAATATATAGTTACTGACCAAGAGGGGTTGATTGCGGCAGTAGGAGAAGGGATATATCCTAATACAACTTCAGTAAGGTGGGATCCGGCGTTTAAAAAAGCATTAAAAGAAAAACGTCTTGACGGAGATGTTTGGGATTTTACCCATTCTCCTGATTTGGAGGCGGCATTCTTTAAGTGGTCTACAGGTTCCGAGCCGCAAGGAGCGAGGTTGTTTTATGCCGGCTTGATTTTAGAGAAGGCGGGATTAATTAAGCATGCCCTTAAATGTTATTATGCGATAGTAGTTCATTTTCCCGGGAGCTATGGATGGACATACTGGCATACCCCTTGGTATATCGGTCAAGCTGCTATTGCCAAGATAAATTTTATTTTGAGTAACAATCCCCAATTAGGTTATAAATTAGTAGATGCGGATATTAAAATAATAGATGGTTACGATAATATTATCTCTAATGATATTGTGGTGGCAAATCCGGGAAGATTGGTTAAGGTTAGTGCGTCAGCCAGGATTAAGGCTAAGTTGGGTTCTAAATTGAGCTCTAAGCCTCCCTTAATCAAGAGAAAATCCGGAGAAGGAAAAGTATATACAGTGCAATATGAAAATGGGGATTGGCAACTTATGGTTGAGGGGAAGCCTTATGTAATTAAAGGAATTACTTATACGCCTACTAAAGTGGGGCTTTCTCCTGATGAAGGGACAATGACCGGATGGACAGAGGACGATTTTAATAATAACGGAAAAGCCGATGGGCCATATGAATCTTTTGTCGATACTAATCCTACGGTTCCGGTGGGAGATTTTCAGTTAATGAAGGAGATGGGGGTAAATACAATAAGGCTTTATCATCATCCTCAAAAGATTAACAAAGAAGTTTTGAAGAATATGTATAATAGATATGGGATAAGCGTAATTATGGGAGATCTGCTCGGTAAATATGCGCTAGGATCCGGAGCGCAATGGAATCCCGGGACAGATTATAGAAATGAAGAGCAAAAAAAGAATATGATTGATTCAGTAACCAAGATGGTTAACGAATATAAAGATGAGCCGTATATATTGTTCTGGCTTTTGGGTAATGAGAATGTTTACGGCTACGCCTGTAATGCCGATTCAGAACCTGATGCCTTTTTTAAATTTGCCAATGAGGTAGCAAAAATAATTAAAACCATTGACCCTAATCATCCTGTTGCCATATGCAACGGAGATACCTTATTTTTAGATAAGTTTGGTAATGATGCGCAAGATATTGATATATTTGGAGCCAATGCTTACCGGGGGCCTTATGGATTTGGCCGTCTCTTTAAGAGTGTCAAGGAAGAAGCCGGGGTACCGGTCTTTATTACCGAATGCGGTTGCCCTGCGTTTGCGGAAGGGAAAAGCCTCGAGGAGGCTGAAGATCTTCAGGCAGCGTACCATAAAGGCTCTTGGGAAGATATAGCGAATAATATGGCTTTCGGTTCAGGTGCGGGAAATGCCATTGGAGGGGTAGTTTTTGAGTGGCTTGATGAATGGTGGAAACAATACGAGCCGTTTATGCATGATTCAAAAGGAGTGGCAATAGGCCCGTTCCCCGACGGATATTTTCATGAGGAATGGTTTGGTATCTGTGGCCAAGGTGATGGTAAGGAGAGCCCGTTTTATAGGCATTTACGCAAGTCATATTATACTTATCAGAAGATGTGGAGATAAGCGAGGAGGAGAAGGGAGGCAGCACGCGGATAGTAACTTCAAGAATCATTAAAGTGTCAAAGCATTTTTAACAAAAAAATGGAGGTGTAGTAATGAAGAAATGGTTGGTAGTTTTATTAGCGTTAAGTTTGAGTGTGCCGGCTTTAGGTTTAGCCGAAGATAAGCCTAAAGAGTTTGTGGTTTATACTGACAAGAACGCCAAGGATAATCACTTTATCCCTTCCGGCTGGATAGGCGATTACAACGACATCAAAATGGATGATCGTTCAGCAGATAATCCCCATTCCGCGACAACTAGTATAAAGTTTACCTATAGCGCCAAGAAATCCCAAAATCAGGGATGGGCAGGTGTTTACTGGCAGAGCTCGGCGAATAACTGGGGGAACAAAAATAGTGGTTTTGACCTTTCCGGAATGACTAAGCTTACCTTTTGGGCATGTGGAGCAAAGGGAGGAGAGGTAATACAAAAAGTTATGGTTGGAGGTATTAAGGGTGGTACCTATCCGGATTCAGCTGTTGTTGAGATGGGGCCGATTGAGCTTACTAATTCTTGGAAGCAGTATACCGTTAATCTCGTCGGTAAAGATCTGACATATATCAACGGTGGTTTTGGCTGGACCACTACTGCAGATTTAAATCCTGACGGTGCAACCTTCTACATCGACGATATCAAATTTGAGGCAGATCCGACAATAAAGCCGGAAGGTAGAAAACAGGAGATGATGCCTTTCTACATTTATTCTGACCGTTCATCCATTAAAAATCACTTTATTCCGTCAGGCTGGATGGGTGATTACGGTGATTTAAGATATGAAGGCTCGTCAAAAGAAGATCCTTACTTAGGCGACAGTTGTATTAAGATAACCTATAGCGGAAAATCAACGCAGGGCGCTGGTTGGGCAGGTATGGTTTGGCAAAACCCGGCGAATAACTGGGGTAATGTCGACGCTGGGTTTGATTTATCTAAAGCAACTAGTCTTACCTTTTGGGCAAAAGGCACAAAAGGCGGAGAGCGTATTGAAGAGTTTAAGATGGGTGGTTTAATGGGAGAGTTTTCTGATTCCGACAGCGCGGTTATCGGTCCGGTGATCTTAAATAAAGAGTGGACTAAGTATACTATTGATTTAAAAGGCAAAGATATATCTTATGTCATTGCCGGTTTTTGTTGGTCTGCTAATGTGGATAATAATCCTGAGGGAGCAGTTTTCTATCTGGATGAACTTAAGTACGAATAAAAATCTTAGGGTCGGTTCTCAAGGGCGGTTAAAAGTGTCCCCTTTAAGCTTAAGGGGACACTTTTCTCTTGTTTGGAGAACCGTCCCTATTTTGCTTTTGGTTCTTTGTATTTTAGGTGCTGCTCCGAGAGAGAAGCCCAAGGTTTTTATAAAAAAACTTAAAAATAATCATTATCAATTAATCGTGGATCGCAAGCCCTATATTATCAAAGGAGTCTGTTATAATCCCATCTCTATAAGTCAGAATCACGAATATGACTGGTGGTCTGATCCTAATAAACCCTGGGAAGTAGACGGAAAACTGATGAAGGAGATGGGGGTTAATACCATAAGGCTCTACCAGGTGCACAGTAACAGCGATGAAGTGAGAAAAGTGATCCGTGACTTATATGAAAAGTATGGCATTCGAACTATATTAGGCAGTTGGCTTGGTTTTTGGGAATATCCCTGCCCTTTTTATGGCGATAAGAAATTCCAGGATAGGATAAAAAAAGAAGTATTGGAGATGGCCAGGCTTTATAAAGATGAGCCGGGTGTTTTGATGTGGGTTTTAGGTAATGAAAATAATTACTCATGTTTAGGCCATGTTAATCCTTGGTCGAGCGAAGAGATTGATAAAGAGCCGGATCCTCAGAAACAAAAAGCAATGCGTGCCAAAGTTTATTATACTTTTGTAAATGAACTCGCGCGTGAAATCCATAAAATTGATTCAGACCACCCCGTAGCTTTGGGTAATGGCGAGCTGGTGGGATTGGAATTTGCCAAAGAATATGCCCCGGATGTGGATTTAGTGGCTTGCATAATTTATCGCGGCAAAACATTCGGCAATCTTTTTAAATCTCTTAAAGCGACATTTGATAAACCGATTTTTATTTCGGAATTCGGAGCGGATGCTTACGACGCCTATTTAAAGAAGGAAGATCAAAATATGCAGGCGTTTTTCTTAGAGTCTCAATGGCGTCAGATATATGAGAATTTAGCCGGGAATAAAGATGGGGCGGGGAATTGTTTAGGCGGGGCAATCTTTGAGTGGACTGATGAATGGTGGAAGCATAATCAAGATAATCCTGATTCTTGGGCATTGCAGGATACGGAGTCAAATTGGTCCAATGGCAGCTACTATTTTGATATAAAAGCAGCAGGTAACAAAAATATGAATGAGGAGTGGTTCGGCCTCATGGCTTTATCCCAAGATTTAGAGCAAGGAATTAATAAGCGTATTCCGCGTAAGGCATATTATGTTATACGTGAGTTTTGGAAAAGGCCGAACCTAAATAATAAAAGGAAGAGATGAGAAAATTATTGATTATTTTTCTGGTAATTTTTTTGTTTTTACCATCTATATATGCTAAAGATAACAAAGAGTTGGAGGAGAATTACCGTGCCGCTCTAGGCCGTTACCAACATCTTAAGCATCTGGAAGAGACAAATAGCTGGGATGAATATTTTGCCAAGGGTAATGATTATCGGAATGAAATTGTCGATAAGGCAGAAAAAGTCTCTTCGGCAGCGGCACCAGACGATCCATTGCGAATTTATTCCCGGTTACTCCTGTATTCTTTCCATAAAGACCAGCAAGATACTTTTACCGAAGAGGCTCTCTCTAATTTAATGAATTCCGTCTTAGATTATGCCAAGCTTAATAAGGATGTTTTGCCAATTAAAGAAACTGCGGATAAACTTTTATCTTATGATGAGAAAGTAAAGGCTAAAGAATTATATAAGATCTACGCTAAAGGATTAGTTAATTCAGATATTAAAGATGAGGCGTTAAAAAAGATCGCAGAGGATTTATACAAAAACGGTAATTTGGAGTTGGCCGAAAATATTTATGATTCTTATATTGAAAGAATCAGTAAAGAAATGCCTAAAGATAAATTAATTCTTGAGCTGAAAAACATAGCTTCGACCTTCGCTTATAAAGACGTAGGTTTTAAGGATATGGCCTATGCCGAGAGTACCTTTAAAAGGATAGAGAATGAGGGTGGGGTAGAGGTATTTGATGAGGAACTAATCTATATGCGCGGCTTTAATTTAGAGAAAAATAAAGAATACCGCCAAGCTAAAGATGCATATTTATTATTGTTGCAGAAATACCCCAATAGCAAGTACACAAGTGAACTAACTTACAAAACAGGAATTATTTTTACCTATATATTTAGGGATCTTAAAACAGGCAGAGAATATTTTGATAAGCTGGCTGATGAAAAATCAACCATTCCATATTCTCTGGCAAGCTTATATCAACTAGGTTTACTTAAGCAATGGGAAGGGGACCTGGCGCCTGCTAAAGGATACTATAAGAAATTAATTGAGAAATCTGAAGGGAAGATCACAGATACCTTGGAGATGGCTCAAGAGAGGCTCAAGGAGTCAGAAGAGGGCTTATCTATGGAGTACAATTTGAAGACCTTTATGGACGTTTCTTTAAAAGAAAAGTCCGCAGAACTTGATATGAGTAAAGTCGATCTAAGGTCGAGTATTTACAATCCTAAATTAGGTGAAGAGACAAATGTAAAATCTTCCGCTTATTTATCCACAAACGGTTGTTTTAATGTGGAGCTTCAATATCTCTGGTCAGGTAACCTCGGAGATATTAAGCCGAACACACAACAATCCGAATTCAAAACTCCTTATAAGAATCAAGGAACTAAGATGATCGGTTTAGTTTTAATCTCGCCATCCGGTATAGTAGATTATACCTTTGACCTTATTGACGTACGTTAATCCATCCTTGCAAAAAACGCTATTTCTGCTATAATATACTTCCTATGGAATGAAAGCCTGCCGGCCGGCAGGCCTGTCTACCGACAGGTAGAGATTAGAGGGAGTATAAATGATCGAGCGTTATAGCTTGCCTAAAATGAGAAGTATCTGGCAGGATGAGTTTAAGTTCAAAACCATGCTAGATATTGAATTATTCGCCTTAGAGGCATTAGCAGGCCTTAAAGAAGTACCTCCCCAGGCAGTAAAGAGAATCCGCAAAAAAGCCAGGTTTAATCTCCAACAGATACAGAAAATTGAAGAGAAAACACAACATGATGTAGTGGCATTTGTTACTAATGTTGCCCAGTATATAGGTAGTGATGCTCAATACCTGCATCTTGGATTAACCTCGTCAGATATTTTAGATACAACACTTGGAGTACAATTAAAAGCAGCCTCAGATATCTTGATTGATGATATAAACAGGTTGCTTAAGGCGTTGGCTAAAAAAGCCAAAGTCTATAAGGATACAGCCTGTATTGGCCGAACTCATGGTGTGCATGCAGAGCCGACTACCTTTGGATTAAAGCTTGCCCTTTGGTATGATGAGATGAAGCGTAATCTCTCTCGGCTTGAACTCGCGAAAGAAGAGATAGCCGTTGGTAAAGTCTCCGGAGCTGTTGGTACTTTTGCTAATATTGACCCAAGAGTGGAGGGTTATATTTGTAAGAAGCTCGGCCTTAAGCCGGCAAAGATTTCTACCCAGATCATCCAGCGGGATATTTACGCCGTATTTATGGCGAGAGTTGCGATTGTTGGTTCGAGCCTGGAGAAATTTGCTACTGAGATAAGACATTTGCAGCGTACAGAGGTTTTGGAGGCGGAAGAACCTTTTGGCAAGGGGCAGAAAGGTTCATCAGCCATGCCTCATAAACGTAATCCTGTAATCTGCGAGCGTATCTGCGGGTTATCTCGCCTTTTACGCGGTAATGCTTTGGCCGCGATGGAGAATATTGCCCTGTGGCATGAACGCGATATATCACATTCATCTGTTGAGCGTGTGATTATACCGGATTCAACTTTAGCTTTAGATTATATGTTAAATAAATTTATCCAAGTCGTTGAAGGTTTAAATGTTTACCCCGAGAATATGATGGCGAACTTAATTAAAACCAAAGGGTTGATATTCTCACAGAGAGTACTTTTAAGCCTTATGGATTCTGGGATGCCTCGGATTAAAGCTTATGATATCGTGCAACGCTCCGCTATGCGTACTTGGAAAGAGGGGATAGATTTCAAGAATAGCCTTATGCTGGAGAGTGAAGTCTTAAAGCGCCTCAACGAAAAAGAGCTGGATAAGATATTTGATTTAAACTATTACCTGCGTAAGGTAAATGTAATTTTTGACAGAGTCGGGTTATAATAAAAATTTTACCCACCTAACACCCCTTATTTATAACCATGTTTTATAAAATTGAGATAGAGGATAAACCCGGTATTTTTGACGCTGCTGGTGAAGGCGTTAAAAAAGGTATTTTGGATTTAGGGATTGATACTGTCCGGGATACCCGCTTTATTCAGGTCTATAATCTCGAAGGTGATATCTCAGATGTAAATGTTGAGAGGATCTGTCAGGAGCTTCTTACTGATAGGATCTGCCAAGATTATTCTATAAACCGAATTGCTGAGAAATCCAATAAAGAAGAATTTGTTATCGAAGTCGCCTATAACCCTGGGGTTATGGATCCAGTCGAGGAGTCCACGCTAAAAGGCATAAAAGATTTAGGAATAACAGGCGTGGATTCAGTTAAAACTGCCAAAAAGTATATAATCCGCGGTAAACTCTCGCCCCAACAGCTAAAAACAATTTGCGATAGGCTTCTTTACAATAAACTTATTCAACATATTGTAAAATCTGAAGAACATCTACCCAAAAATGAATTCTGCTATCAATTTAGTCTTACGCATGTTGATTTGTTGAGTGCTTCTGACCAAAAACTGCAAGAGATAAGTAAAAAAGGCCAATTATTTCTTAACCTTTTTGAGATGCGCGCGATTAAAAAGTATTTTAAAGGAAAAGGCCGTAATCCTACGGATTGCGAATTAGAGACCATCGCCCAGACTTGGTCTGAGCATTGTTTCCATAAAACTTTCCGGGGTAAAATAAAGTATACGGAAAAGATTAATAATAAATCCATTACAAAATTAATTGATGGACTGCTCAAGTCCACAATCATGAAGGTTACTAAAGAATTAAATAAGCCCTGGTGTGTTTCGGTCTTTAAAGATAATTCAGGAGTGATACGTTTTGACGATAAATATAATGTTTGTTTCAAGGTCGAGACGCATAACCATCCTTCAGCCCTGGAGCCATTCGGTGGTGCGAATACAGGTATTGGAGGAGTTATCCGTGACCCGATGGGAACAGGTATGGGGGCTAGACCTATTTTAAATACTGATGTTTTTTGTTTTGGGCTTATAGATTATCCTTTTAGTAAATTACCTGAGGGAGC
>ORJL010975458.1_pt1 | contig 12238 bp, 12 predicted proteins | sample 1779941 | NCBI WGS metagenome assembly ORJL01 (sample SAMEA104232317, study PRJEB22302) | groundwater metagenome | biome: forest; feature: aquifer; material: groundwater | place: USA | collected 2011-08-07 | depth 5.8 m
ATCTCATGATTCTGGTAATTGCTATTGCCTGCTGGTCACTTTATGTAACCACTGTTTTCCTTGCCGGACGACTACCGCTTTTTCTGGAACAACTGCAATCTGCGTTCCGCCTGGATATGCTCTGGAATCTTGGTGTGACTGAGCGAATCGTTGGTACTGAAGCTCATCAAACAATGAATATTTTAAAGTTGGTGTCCGTTGCTCTCATTTGTGCTGTTGGATTTGCTGGTGGTGTCATGGCATTAAAGAAAAGAGGCAATTCTGACAATGATAAGTTTGTTCTTGCTAGTGTGATAGGTATACTTGTCACACTATTTACTATAAGTGTTGCCTATACTTTTGAAACGCTTCAAAGGGTCTATTTTTTTACTTTACCAGTCATAGCTTACTTCGGTGTTAAATTACTGAAGTTTAAAATTTCGGCTACCATTCTTACTATTGTCTTAATAATTACTCTGCCTTTGCACTTTATCACTCTTTATGGTAACGCATTAGTAGATTACGTGTCCCCGGCGGCGACAACAGGGGTTTATTTCTTTAATGAACACACTGATGAAGGTTTTCTTACGGGAGCACTCGTACATTTTCCTCTAGGTAAGATGGAGAATAGAGAGAAATATGAATGGGTTTGGTTAGACCGCTTCCGATTTGAAGATAATTTGCTGAAGCATCCAATTGGATATCCGAACTATGTCGACCATTACGTTTATCTTAGACCAGAGGATCAGGAGATATATAAATTTCTGGGTGCTGGTGGAGACGAACATATAAACGAGAAATCCAAACTTATCCTGAATCAGCTTGTTCAACGTATTGACAGTCTTACAAACTGTAATTTAATCTATGCTAGTTCTGATCTTTCCATATATGCAGTTAGAAGCACCCTGTATATTGAGAGTGAAGAGGTTAGTCCTAATTAGAAGTTTATAACAACGTTCGACGATACGCATGAATACTAAGTCAACTAAAAAGGAGGGTTAACATGAGTAAAGCTATTGTGACAGGAGGGGCTGGGTTTATTGGGAGTCATCTAACAAAGCGGCTTGTTGATGTTGGTTACCAGGTAAAAGTTCTCGATAACTTTCTCAGTGGAAAGATGGAAAACCTGGAGAAGTGCGATAAAAACAAGGTGACAATCGTAAATATGGATTTAACCGACTGTACAAAAGTTATGAAGGAAATAAAAGATGCTGAGGTAATCTTTCATTTTGCAGCCGACCCTGATGTAAAAAGCAGTGGGGAAAATCCTGATTCTCATTTCAAGAACAATGTAGAAGCCACCTACTATGTGCTTGAAGCCTGTAGACAAAATAATGTTAAGAGGTTAGTGTTTGCTTCTTCATCGGTAGTATACGGAGAGGCCAAAATAATGCCGACGCCAGAGGATTATAATCCACTTGATCCAATATCTATTTACGGTGCTACCAAATTGGCTTGTGAATCAATGATAAATGGCTATGTTCGTTCTTTCGGGCTTAAGGCTTTAGTCTTCCGCCCCGCAAATATAATTGGAAGCGGCGGTACACACGGAGTAATTCTTGATTTTATTAATAAATTGAAAGTAAATCCATATGTTCTAGAAATATTGGGGGATGGGACTCAGCAAAAAAGTTATTTACACATTTCCGATTTTATTGAGGCTGTCATGCAAAGTTACAAGGTTTTTACTGACAAGTCTCTCGATTTGGAAATTTATAATGTTGGTAGCGATGATCGGCTTAATGTGAAGGAAATCGCCCAAATAGTAATCGATGAAATGAAATTGAGAGATGTAGGTCTTAAGTTTACTACAGGTGCAGCAGGAGGACGTGGATGGATAGGCGATGTGAAGGTAATGTTGTTAGCAATATCAAAATTAAACAACTTGGGTTGGAAACCTTTCTTAAATAGTAAAGAAGCTGTAAAACTCACTGCACGTGAACTTTTTTTGAGCTAATTTGGATTGTAAAAGGAAGGTATTGAGTGAGGTCAAAGGAAAGAAAGGTTCTTCCCAAACACGGGTGGGGATTGGACCGTATGCCTGCAGGGAATATATTAATGCCATACCGCCTATTGCAGGAACACGTTGTACGTTATATTTTCGCATCCCGTTATGTCCGAGGTAAGACCGTCCTGGATATTGCTTGTGGAAGTGGTTATGGGGGAAGTTATTTATTGAGTAAAGGAGCAAGAACAGTCGTTGGCGGAGATTCTTCGGAAGAAGCAATAAGACAAGCAATTCAGTATTATAAAAAAGACAATCTTGAATTTATTCTGTTAGACGCGACTAAAATGCCAATCGTTGAAAATACTTTTGAAATCGTTGTCTCATTTGAGACAATTGAACACATACCAAACTACGAAGAGTTTTTAAGTGAATGCCAGCGAATTATGCGGCACGATGGTATTTTTATCTGTTCGACACCGAACGTTATCATTCCAGGAACAGAAAAATCGGTGAATCCTTTCCACGTTAATGAGTTTAATGTAAAGCAACTCGAAGACACTTTGCATAAATACTTTAGTAAGGTCGAACTTTTCGGAGAAGGCTGCCAAAATGATAATAAAATTACCGTAAAACAAAAAATAGCTAATATTATAAAAAACAGATTACTCTGGTTCCCCTTTATAGGAAATCTAAACAGGCTTGTAACGAAGTTCATTTTAAAAGATTACCGCCTTTTAACACTTACCGAGGTAGAGGATTACGACACATTATGGAATGAGAAAAACAAACCACTTCCGATCAATCAATGTACCTCAAAGCCGGGCAACATAATTGCTATTGCATATAAATAATCCTAATGAGAGTGGGATATGAGAACATCGATAGTTATTCCAAGTAAAAATAATATTGCGACCATAGATAAATGTTTGGCTTCTCTAATGCCATATTATCGAGCTGGGTATATTACGGAAATAGTAGTTGTAGATGGGCATAGCACTGATGGAACTCTGGATGTAATTAATAATTATCCGGTGAAGCTGCTTTTCGAGCAAGTAGAAGGCAACATTGGCCTGGCTTATGAGTATGGCTGGAGGAATACACAGGGAGAGTTGGTTATACTCTTTGACAGCGATGTATACATGGATAGTGGCTTTTTCCCCAAGATATTTGAGATGTTTTCCGATAGTAATGTTGGATGGATAAGCTGTCAGGCAAAAGCTGTCGTAACCAATAGGATTACTAAAACACAGGGGCAAGATTGGGAAAAAGGTGCACTAGGACTGAGTCCCACTGCGAAATCTCCACTTCGACGCTTGTATTCACGGATTGCGTATGGCGGTACTAAAGAACCTCTTTGGGGCGGTCCCTGTATGGTTGTACGTCGTATCTGTCTTGAGGCAGTGGATGGCTTACAGGGATTGAGCTCTGGTACCATAGGCCTAAAGGGTGTTTGCCTCGGTGATATATGCCTTTCATTAAGGATTGTCAAAAAGGGATGGAAAGCTGTTTGGTGGATAGATGCCCCAGTATTTCACCATCCTCGTCCTACTCTAAAAGGATACAACAAACAGATGTACAACTATGGAAAAGCTGCAGCTTATATGCAATTAGAACCAGAATTTGAGAAAGACTTTCCTTGGCAAAACAAAGTTATGAGCCTCGTTGCTCGGTTAGGCTCCCCATTAATCGGGATTTATTTAGCCATCCGCTACTGCAATCCATATCAGCTCATCGTTTATCCAGTACCCCGTTTCTACTGGGCGTGGGGCTACATCCGCGGAAGGATTCAAGCCAGGAAATCCAACCAGCACTTCTACTCCGGGCCGGGCATCACCCCCTCTAAGAAACCCTTGACCTGACATTTCCTCCGTAAATAATACCGCGCGTCTTAGATTTCTCCGCTAGAACGCTAGAGCAAATCCGTTGCTCTTTCGGCGGATTTTTACCCATCTAATTTCACTGAAGAACCAGTATGGGCCGATTCGTAAATGGCATAAGCAAGTCTCAAAGCCTGTAATCCGTCATAACCGTTACTCAATGGTTCGCGATTCTCACGTATGGCAGAAACGAATTCCAGCCACTCTTCCTGCCAAGAACGGTCCTCACTACGGAATTCAATGATTTCCTCACGGAAAGGCTCTAGAAAAGCTCTTTTACCCAAGATTGCTTTTTCTGTACCGTAACTTCCACCCAACCCATTAATGGTAACGTACCCATCCTTACCGGAGACCTCAAAAATGAACTGGTTTTTCCATTGTGTCCAGCTGGTATGCATTGAAACGATTTGCTCCTTCTTAGTGCGCAAGAGGGCAAAAGCGTTGTCTTCCAGCGGCATGTCCCAATAACTAGTGGCCAAGAAACCAAAAACTTCGTTAAAATCGCCTATGAACCAGCGGCACAAATCTAAAAGATGCATCCCCTGATCCATAAGCTGTCCGCCACCCGCGATTTTTGAATCTGCTCGCCATTCTTTATCGTATCCGGGTCTGCCTCCGATGCCATATTGACAGCGTATTGAAATCAATTCGCCGATTGATCCCTGATTGACCCATGTTTTGGCCTGCTTTATCCCCGGATGGTGCCTGTGGTTAAAGCCACCCTTTAATTTGACATTGTTGTCCCGAGCCGCCGCTACCATTTTCTCTGCCTCTGCAGGATTCATCGCCAAGGGTTTTTCGCACAAAACATGTTTGCCGTTCTTCATGGCAGCTATACCGATGGGGGCATGCAGATTCGGGGGAGTACAGATAATTACGGTGTTAATATCGTCTCTTTTAGTGATTTCTTCCCAGTTGCTGTACACGATTGCATCAGTACCAATCGCTAAAGCCTTAGCAGCATCCTGATTGACGTCAACGACTGCTACCAGCCTGTCGTCTTTGGATTGCCTTAACGCCTGAGCTCGGCGTCTGCCCTGTAACCCTGCTCCAACTATTCCAATATTCATCACCAGTCATATCCTCTGTCTTTGGGGACTATTCTTCTCAAAGTGTAAATATCAGATGGCATTATTTTATCAATATGTTGTGGGATATCTCGCCAGTCATCCCAGAGGAGACTAATTAATCTACCTGATAACCCGTCAGATTGAGATGAAGCCAAAAATACTGCCAGTTCAGCTACTTTTTCCGGAGGCACCCCCCCCTCCTGTTTTTGTTTGATAGACTTGCCTAGAAAATCTTTACCTGCGGCTTCACCGGCGGCTAATGCCTGGTCCAAAAAGCGGGTATTCACAGCTCCGGGGGCAATAGCATTGATACAAATATTATATTCCTTAACCTCTTCTGCCAGAGTCTCGGTTAACCTTACCACTGCTGCCTTAGAGGCACTATAAGCGCTAAATCTGGGGAAAGGCGTGACTGCTCCACCACCGGACAAGTTTACAATCTTCCCCTTTTTATTCTTTATCATGGTAGGTAAAACAGCCTGTATACACAGGAATGTGCCGTACAGGTTAATATTTATCGTCTCCAACCACTTCTTGGTATCGACGTCCGTAATTAACCCGATCGGACCATAGACACCAGCACAGTTGACCAGGATATCAATCGTGCCAAACTTCTTGAGGGTGAATTCCACTAATCCGGTCACTGACTCTGGATGGGAAACATCCGTTGTGAATATCTCTACTCCAAGTGAAGTTATTTTGGCGATTTCTCGCTGGGTAGTTTCAAGGTCCGTTTTTGTTCTCGAAGCCACTACCATGCGGGCTCCTTTCCTGGCATAGGTTATGGCTATCGCCTTACCAATGCCGCTACCACCACCGGTTATTATGGCTACATTGTCTTTCAGTACCATTTAGCAGTCTCTCCTATCGTCCTCTGCCGACACCGAGGTAGATGAACCCCTCTTTGCCCATCTTATCGTCATCAAGCATGTTCTTGGCGTCGATAAATACCGGTTTTTTCATTAATGACCTGATTCTTGCGAAATCAAGTTCCTTGAATTCCGGCCACTCAGTCACCAAAACAAGGGCATCACTGTCTTTGGCAACGGTATATGGGTCGCAACAAACCTCAAACTCATTGTGGGTAGCTAGTTCTTCCGGGTCAGCCTTGGGGTCGTAGGCTTTAACTTGTGCACCTTCAGCGACCATATCTCTGATTATCTCCAGCGCAACCGAGCGCCGTAAGGTGCTTGTGCCGGCTTTGTACGTCAGACCTAGAACCCCTATTCTCAAACCATTGATTGAGCTATATATATTCCCTAGCTTTCGCAGTACCAGTTTGCCTTGTTGTTCATTTACACATAGCACCGCGTCAACAAGATGTGTTTCATAATTGAGGCTATCTCCCAAGTGTTGAAGTACCTTCAGGTCACGTGCCAGCGTTGCTCCGGAGAATCCCAGTCCGGGTAGCAGAGGTAGTTTATTCCCTATCCTCTCGTCCAGGCGAAGAGCAGTTACCACCTTCAAAGCATCTACCCCAAGCTCATCACAGAGATTAGCCATTTCATTGCCAAAGCTAATTGATACGCCAAGAAAGGCATTGAGCATATGCTTGGTCATCTCCGCACTTTTCAGGCCCATTCTCAACTTGGGCGCATTTATAGGTGAAAAAAGCCGTTCTACTTTGTCCAGCGTCTCATGGCTGTCAGCGCCGATGACAATCCTGCGTGGATTCTTGAAACTCTCTATAGCCTGTCCTAGTCGCAGGTTTTCAGGACTGTATGCGACATCAAATTCCAGGGAAGGCCTGCTCTGCCCGATCATGGATTTTATCCGGTCGCACGTACCAATCGGGACTTGACTATTAATAACGATCAAAGAGCCGTTCTCCAGATATTCTCCAATCTTAACACTGAGCGAGAGTATCTCTGATAAATCAACTTCGTCCTTCTCATCGACAGCGGTATCAAAGGAGACCAATACATATCTAGTGCCGCTGAGAGCTTGTTTCAGATTCGTGGTATAGCTTAACCTTTTTGACTCAATGTTACTCTTGATAAGTTCGCTTAGGCCGGGCTCAAATAGTGGGGGAATGCCTCTATTCAAATCGGCTACCCTCTTTACATCCTTATCCACACCGGCCACATAGTAGCCAAAGTCAGCTAGACAGGCTGAAGTCACAGTGCCAAGGTGCCAAATCCCAATTACGCAGACTTTATCCATCATCAATTCTTGTCTTTCCCCACCCACCTATTAAATACCTTGGGCTATAAGACGTTTTGCCGCTTTCCGTACCGCCTCGGCCGAAGTATGACTGGCTCTCCACCCCAATTTTGCCATTTTATCGACGTTGAAATGAACAATGGGTGCATCTCCAGGCCAACCCCTCTTTCCGCCAGTATACGTGAATTTGACATTCTTTAATCCCATCTCTTCTGCTACTATCTCTGCAATATGAGTAACTGTGATATAACTTTCGCAACCGAGATTGTAGACGTCATACTGACTCTTTGAATGTTTGAAGGCATGGAACATGCCTTCAAGGCAATCCTCAACCATGAAATAGTTCTTTTCCTGCTTGCCATCACCCAGTATCTCCATTTCCCTAGGATTGTTTTTCAGTTTCTGTATGAAGTCATAAATAACACCATGCCACATCTTCCCGCCGACCACATTGCCAAAGCGGAACATCCATGCATTCATATCAAATAGATGGCAATAAGCACTAATGAATCCCTCGCAGGCAAGTTTCCCCGAACCGTAGAGGGATATTGGTAGGATAGGTCCGAATGTTTCAGAAAGAGCAATTGGAGGAGTATCCCCATAAACTGCTGCAGTGGACGCGAATAGCAATTTCTTGATGCCATTCTGCTTCATCGCTTCCAGCGTATTATATGTACCATAAACGCAATTTTTCAGGTCAAAATCGGTGATATTGTTCCCTTTCACGATATCTGTATTTGCCGCTAGATGCCAGACAATATCATGCCCTGCCATTTCACGTTTCAAAGTATCAAAATCCAAGATATCTGCCACCACAAATCGGAAGCCATTTTTACCAATATGATGTTCAATCCATTGTTTCTTGCCGGTTACGAGATTGTCATAAACTGTGACCTGGTTGCCTTCATCCAGTAGCCTTTCTACCAGATGTCCGCCGATGAATCCTGCACCACCAGTAACAAAAAACTTTGCCATTTTATTCTCTCCTGTCTCTACATAAAACGAGTTTTATTGCTTTTGCTCTTGATTTAATACCTAATTCCAAAAGAACTGGAGATATATCAGTCATTATAAACTCCTAAGTTCGAAATGATTTTTCGGTGAATCCGAAAAGTTGCGGCAGTGCCCCAGTTGAATACCCCAGAGCCACATAAAATAACACATAACCTGTAAAAAATAGCCGTTTCCCGGATTGAGTCGGATTTTTGAATAAGCCTATCACTGATTGAGGTATCAGTTTAAGCAAAATGCGTTTTAGCAAGTCCCTTTCCTTAACAAGAGCTTTTGTATCCGCATCGTCGGGATACATTTTTCTGAGCAGAGCTTTTGAATATCCCTGCCAATAGCTCTGCCCACTAATAAATTTTCTACTGAGACGATATTTATAAACCTTATGATAAACTTGAACTAGCGGATTATACATAATAGACTTATTTGTTTTTAGTCTGAGTTTGATTGAGAATTCCGCATCATCAACTGGTCCCGCCTTCCAAGCTTCCTTGCCTCCGGTAGTCTGGCCGAAGCTAGTCGAAAAGAGACATTGACTGAATGCTTCCCGCCGGAAAGACATATTCATTCCCCATGCGCTACGGACCGTTCTTTCGCTGGTCCACCCCGTAAAAGCTGTCGCACTCACTATCCAGTATAATTCTTCGGGAAGCCAGCTCTTTTCCCCCTCTTCCCACATTGGCAAACCGGGACCAGTAACGCCGATAATAGACTCATCGTGATAAGCCTTAACCATCTCCTCTGCCCAATTAGAAAACAAAACAACATCATCATCGATGAAGGCAATTATTTCCCCACCCGCTTTAGTAATACCAAGATTCCGTGCTCCGGACAAGCCGAGTTTATCTTTACTGAATAACGCTTTAACGCAGGCAATATTCTTTTGCTTGATGTAGCCATTTACCTTATTGAACAACTCTTCAGAACGTTCGATAACGAAAATAGTCTCAATATCTTTAAGGGTTTGAGTTTTTATGCTATCCAGCAACTCATAAATATCATTAATTCTCTCAGTGGTGTACGCGGTTACTACAATCGAAAGTTTTACTGATTTTGCCGGTTCCATATTTGTGACGAACCAATCCTTTTATTCATTATTCACCCGTGCAAATCTCTTGGCGGCCAATGAAAACGTTTCTGCGGCCTGTTTTTCGTTTGACACCCCGATGGCAACGCCATTTATGGCCGGCAAATTATCGATATAATCTAATGCTTGCGGGAGTTTAACATATCCGGCAGCTAAAATACTAAAGGCAATTATTTTGCTTCCTGGAGCATTACTTATGGCATTTTCGCATTCGATTTTTGAGGGACACATCTGAAATCCCAGCGGATTAAAAGGGGCTTCAATTACCACCCCATTAAAATCAATTTGCCATTTATTAAACTGTTTAACAAAACGCGGCAAATTGCGGGTCTCAAAACCGGGCTGTAGCTTTAATTGTTTCATTAATTCTATATGAGCTTTGAATAACCACTGCATATCTAAAGCCAGTGCCATATCAGTCACAACTTCATGCAAAAGAATCGAGGCTAAAAATAAATTATGCCCCTTGTTGATGGTATTCTGAAGCCGTAGATATTCATATTTCAGATATGCTTTTAAGATTGATTTCGGGTTATTTCCGATAGCGCCTCTTATCCCATCCCCCAACAATTGGAAATCCATAACTGCAGACATTTTCTTGGCCATATCCTTTGTCAAACCGATGAGTCCGCCAGTTGATCCTGCCGTCCTGACGAACTCATTTACATTGGGTACGAGAGGATAAAGAGGTATTTTATTTGGGAGCTTGCTTTTATTGATTTCACGTAATATCGAAAGAGTAGTTTCACTGACAGTGAAAGTAAAGCCATTAGCACCATTATTAACCGAGGAGACTACTAATTCCGCGGCGTGCTTTGAATCCAAAATATTCCCAGGTCTCAGTAATGACCTCTCACGCGAAACATGACTTACTCCGTGAAAAGGATTGTCTCCAACCAGAACTAATTTATTCCTCATAACGGTCATGCTAATGATTTTTCCACAGAGTCAATAATCTCATCAACTTTTAAGGCTGTGGAAAAACTTGGTTCAATTGTCGTTCCTGTCTTGACGGCATTCGTATATTCTTCATCCTCGCGGAAATAGTCCGCTCCTCCTAGCATGAAGTTTATTCCATCATTCAAGTCCTGCTTATGCCATATCCTTGTTTCACCCTGTTTGTTACTTAATTCCACCTTATCGTCATTAACGGTTAACTTTTGACCTTTTGACCCTTCCATTACAAAGCCAATTTCCGGCAGGCGATAGTTGGGTTCACGCCATGATACTTTGATTAGTCCGGTTATCCCTTTAGCTGAAGATACTGCAAAACTTGCATAATCTAGAACTCCATCACTTGACGTCTTGCTTGAGTTAATAGATTTGAGATTAATATTCCCCACAAACCAGATAGCAAGGTCGATGGCGTGACACCCTAAGTCCTTCAGCACCCCTCCTCGATTTATCCCTTTCCCTTCCCTAGAATCGGCTAGGAAATCGGAGGAAAAAGCATAACCCTCGAAATTAACAATTTCTCCGAGAAGCCCTTCCTGAATTATTGCCATTGCTTTTCTAAAAGTTACATTGAATCTTCTGTTGTAGCCGACCATGTAAATCCCAGTGTGTGTGGACTTCCTTACCAAGTCGCAAAGTTGTTGAGAGTCAATGGCACTGTTCGTTAGCGGCTTTTCAACAAATATATTTCTGCATAGTCCCTGTTCGATGACAGCTCTAATAATCTCATAATGCGTCGTTGTCGGTGTGGTGATATAAACAGTGTCAAGGTTTAGGTCTGAAAGGTCACTTACATTAGAAACTATTTTGACATTAGAAAATACGTTCTTAGAAAATCTGTTAATTAAGCGGCTCTTCTCGCAGACAGCCACCAACTTTACATCAGGAATTACATTCAACAAACTTGCATGAAGCAAGCCCATTTTCCCTAAACCTATGACGGCAACTCTATTCATGTCATTCTTTCTGTAAGGATAAAACGCTCCTTCAGTATCGCCTTCCAAGCACCCCATCCTTGTTGCCAACTGGGCAATTTGCTTTCCCCGCTAATTCTACCTTTATCGAGAGTGGAGACTTCGGTTATTTTTAAGCCAGCTTTTTGGACCCTGATAAGAATCAGGGGCTCATAACCGAATTCTTCAGGGAATTTTATTTTTGCCCAGGCTTCTTTCCAAAAAGAATTGTAACCCGAGCAGACGTCGGTAAATTTTGTTCCGAAGAGTAGATTCACTTCAGTACGAAGAACCCAGTTGCCGAAATGACGGTGACGTGGCATTTGCAGTGGTCTTGTCTTGAAAAAACGCGAACCCTTCGCGAAATCATAACCCTTGAGAAGTGGTTCGATGAAATTTGGAATCTCCTTTGGGTCAGTATTGCCATCGGCATCGAGGGTAATGACAATGTCCCCAATTGCTAACGGAACCCCATATTCTATAGCGTCGTTCTTCCCTTTATTTGGTTGATATTCAATTCGAATATCGGGCCATAATTCGCGAGCCACAGCGACTGTGTTGTCCGACGAATGTCCGTCTATTAAAAGAACTTCATCAACCCACTTAGGTATCTGGGGTAATACAAGGGGAAGGTTTTTCTCTTCGTTGAAGGCGCAAATGAGAACGGTGATCTTCGGCTTCTGATCAAGTTGTCTCGTGTAATTCATCTCAATTAGTTGACCATATGAGGTACTGTCTTAAACGTATTATCCATACGCTTATTTTGTAGCGAACTGAATAATAAGAATTGTATACCATCAATTTACTCTCAGAAATGACTAGGTAATTTCCTATGTTGCTAATTTGTAACTGTGTTTAGGTGAGACGGGAATGTCTTGTCAGATAAACCCGAGTAATTACCGCTCAATTTGGGCAATTCCATATTGGTAATCATTGTTGTCTTTTTCCCATCGATTTCCAAAATTATACCTTTAAGGGCAGGACATTGCAAAGTGGCAACCTTTAACGCCGGTTACTCGTAGTGCGGGTTATTGTAGGTTTGAATGTAAGGAAGGCTATTCTAGCTCCTGCTCCGCAGTGTTAAGAGGATGGCGGTTCCGGAAGGATTTGTCCAACCCCGCGGCATCACGAATGTCCGCTTCGATAAATTGCGCTTCCCGGGGCAGGGCGGCACGGTGTCCCTGCTGCAGGTTGTCCAC
>ORJL011681954.1_pt1 | contig 12238 bp, 10 predicted proteins | sample 1779941 | NCBI WGS metagenome assembly ORJL01 (sample SAMEA104232317, study PRJEB22302) | groundwater metagenome | biome: forest; feature: aquifer; material: groundwater | place: USA | collected 2011-08-07 | depth 5.8 m
CCGCAGTGTCTCTGACCCCTTTGTTGACCCGGCTACCGGCAAGCCTGCCGTGGCCCTGACCATCCCAATCCGAGGGAGCCAGGGAACGCTCATCTCCATGCTAACTGGCGTCATTGACATGTCGAGCGCCGAAGTGGTGGGTATCTTGGAGCACGCCCGGGACCTGGGCGATACGGGACATGCGGAGCTGGTGGACAGTCGGGGCCTCACCATCGCCTCTGATGCCTACGGCGGCTTCCTCCAACCGGGCGAGCACCTGGACTTCTACCTCAGGATGTTTCAGGGCAATGGTTCAGGTATCGAGAACACCCCCTATGTCCCCTGGCACAATGGCGCCACGACAGCGCAGCGACAGAACCATGTCATGGGCTTTGCACAGCTCTCAACCGCCCCCTGGGGGGTGTCCATAGGTGGCTCCGACTGGGAGACCTTCGCACCGGTGACCAGGCTGCGCAACGCGATCTTGCTTTCCGGGGCGCTGTCCCTGGTGTTCCTGTGGGCATTGACCCTGGTGGGCGCCCGTCTCATGGTCCGCCCGGTGCGGACTCTCACCGGGGCGGCCCGACAGATGGCATCAGGCAACCTCGATGAGCCCGTCCACATTCGCGAGGGTGGGGAGATCGGCGTGCTGGGCGAGAGTCTGGAGACGATGCGGGAGCAGCTGAGGACCTCCCTGGAGCGGGTGCGGACGTGGGGTGAGGAGTTGGAGGTGAAGGTCGCCCAGCGCACAGAGGAGTTGAGGGCTCGAAACCGCCAGTTGGCCGCGGTCTCGGCGGTGGCTACGGCCGCCAACGAGGCCAGGGACCGAGAGGACATGCTTCGCCATTGTCTGGAAGTGGTCCTGGAGCATACCCGCATGGAGGCGGCCGCCATCCGCCTGATGGATGGCGGGGGCTCCCAACTGGCAGTGGCCACTGCCCTGGGTGAATACTCTGGTTTCCCCTGTATGAACCAGGCCGTTGGCCTTGACCAGTGTCCCTGTGGGTATGCCGCCTCTCACGGCACCCCGGTCTACCTGACGCCCGAAGAGCATCAGCGCTTCCGGCCAGCGTGTCAGGCGCCCCAGGCCCGCGTCATAGCTATCCTGCCCCTCAAATCCTCGGAGGGAATCCTTGGTGTCCTCTCCCTTTCTAGCAGCCACGGTGCCCTTCCCAGCCCCGAAGATCGGGCGGCCCTAGAGGCCATCTGCAACCAGATTGCCGTCGCCATCGAGAATACCCGACTGGTGGGCGAGCTGGGCCGCGTGCAGGCGCAGCATGAGCTCGACCGGATGAAAGCTGAATTCATCTCCGCCATCTCCCACGAATTGCGGACGCCTCTGGGCTTCATCAAAGGGTACGCGACGACGCTACTCCGGGACGACATCTCCGTTGCGCCAGCCATCCGACAGGAGTTCTTGAATATCATCGCCGAGGAGTCGGACAAGCTCCAGCGCATGATCGATGAGTTGCTGGATGCCTCGCGCCTCCAGGCCGGCGGCTTCCAGATGAACGCAACTGCTATCAGCCTGGGTGAGCTCCTGGAGGGCCCGCTGAAGAAGGCCTCGGCCAGCCTCCAACAGGCCGGCCATTCCCTCCAGGTCAAGCTCTTGCCGGATAAGGTCCGGGTGCTAGCAGACACCAACAGGATCGAGCAGGTGCTCCACAACCTGCTCGACAACGCCGCCCGCTACTCGGGCCCCGGCTCCCGGGTCGAGGTGGCGGCGACCACGGAAGATGGCCGGGCCATAATAAGCGTCAGGGACTACGGCGACGGCATCCCGGCGCAGGAGCTGCAGCGAATCTTCGAGCCCTTCTATCGGGGGGATAACTCCCGGCGTCGGGGGGCTCGGGGCACCGGCCTGGGCCTGACCATCTGTCGTGGCATAGTGGAGTCCCACGGCGGCAGGCTATGGGCAGAGAGCAGCCCCAGCAAAGGGAGCACCTTCTTTTTCACCCTACCCGTGGTGGCGCAGCCAGCGGCGGAGTCTGGGGCGCCGGGAGCCTGACGATTCTTGAACTGAGAGGCCCAGTGACCAGGGAACGCATCCTGGTAGTCGACGACGAGCCCCGCTACCTCCGCTTGGTCCGGTTCAACCTGGAGGCGGCAGACTACCACGTCACCTGCGCTGCCACGGGCGAGGAGGCCCTGGCCGCGCTGGCGAACCAGGCCCTAGACCTGGTGATCCTCGATGTCATGCTCCCTGGCCTGGACGGGTTCGAAGTCTGCCGACGCATCCGTGAGGTCTCTGTGGTGCCCATCATCATGCTCACCGCCCGTGGCGCCGAGGAGGATAAGGTAAAGGGGCTGCACCTGGGCGCCGACGACTATGTGGCAAAGCCCTTCTCCGCCCAGGAGCTGTTGGCGCGGGTGGAGGCGGTGCTCCGCCGCACCCACCTTGCCGAGGCCCCGAGCAAAGAGACCAGCTTCAAGCTGGGCGACCTCCGCGTGGACTTCGCGGCCCGCCGGGTGACCGTGCGGGGCCAGGAGGTACGCCTCTCCCCCACCGAATACCGGCTGCTCCACTACCTGGTGGCCCACGCCGGCAAGACGGTGACGCAGGACGAGGTCCTTGAGGATGTCTGGGGTAAGGGCTACCGTGGCGAGAACGAATTGCTCCGGGTCACCATGTGGCGGCTGCGCCATAAGCTAGAGGACGACCCCCAGCACCCACGCAACATCGTCACCATTCCCGGCATTGGCTACATCCTGGGGGGGCCAGTGTAACGCTGTACCCCGGTCATCTTTGAGGGGGGCCGAGCCGGCCCCCCTTTTTTGCGACTGTAACGCGGTTGTTACGGCGCACACCTGCCTTGTTACGGAACTGTAACAGACCCCCATGATACAAAGCACGCAGAAGTAGTCGTCGGCATTATGGCCGGCGGTAAGAAAGGGGATGCGATGAGCAAGCGTCTGACCTATCTGGTGGCAGGGGTGAGCGCCGTGGCGCTGCTGGCGACAGCCTGTAGCGCGGACACCAAGCCCCTGGAGGACAAGGTGGCCGCTGTGGAGCAGAGCGTCGCTGGGCTCCAGGGCAAGCTGGTGAGCCTGGAGGCCAAGGCTGGCAAGCTCTCGGTTCCTGCTGCTGCGGTGGAGTTTACCGTGACCGGGGTGGAGTTGAAGGGCTCCACCGTCACTAAGGACCTGGCGGCCCCGCCGGTGGACCCCAAGACCCTCAGCGACGGCTATCGCTACAAGGCGCCAGGGGAAGCGGATAAGGCCGACCCGACCAAGTGGGAGGTGGCCTCTTACGTGTGGACCCCCGGCGCGATGACCGTTCTCCAGGGCAACACGGTGAAGCTCCGGGTCTTCGCCGTCAACGGGGACAAGCACGTCACCTGGGTCGAAGGGCCTGATGGCTCCGAGGCAATCAAAGAGCGGGAGCTGAACCGGGGCCGTGACTACACGTTGACGTTTACCGCCAACCAGGTGGGCACCTACAGGCTTATCTGCACCACCCACGACCCCACCATGACAGCGGTGATCACCGTTCTGCCCAGGTCATAGCAAGCCCCGAGATTTGGGAATGGCAACGGAGGGGAAGACTGCCTGGCCCACTCAAGGCCAGGGCAACCGGCCGGCAGCGCGGCCAGGCAGGCACCCCCTCGATCACAAGGGCTGGGGCCTGGATGCCTTGAGCAAGGCCCACTGGATAAGGCTCATGGCCTGGACTGAGAGGGCGCGCCGAGGGCGTGCGGGTACTGCGGTGCTCCTAGTGGGGGCTCTCTCGCTCACCTTGGCTGCCTGCGAATACCCGGGGGTACCGCACCCGCTGGCGGCCCAGGGGGAGGGCACGGGCTCGGCAGGGTCGCCAGCACCGGCGTTGGCAGCGCCAGAGAAGGAGCCGCCTGCGGGGCAGAATCCGGGCGGGTCCAACCCCGGGCCGCTGGCCTTGCAGGGTACGGTCGAAGTGGCCCTGAAGGACTTCAAGCTGGACCCCGACCACCTCACCGTCAAGGCAGGGGCAGTCACCTTTGTATTGAAGAACGAGGGGCGCTATACCCATGACTTCCGGGTAGAAGGCCAGGGGATTGATGACAAGGCCCCCAAGGTGGGACAGGGGCGCACCTTCGAGTGGGGGATCACCTTGCCGCCGGGGTCCTATCGCATCTCCTGCCCCATCAGCAACCACGCCGACCGCGGCATGAACGGCACCCTGGAGGTAGTGCCATGAGAGGGCCAGGATTCACTTTCGTTGCGTCTCAAGGGATGAGGAGCGGACGTCAGTGCCAATAGACGTCCCCATCGTAGGAGCCAGGTCGGCGGTCTGGATGGCCGCGCAGCTCCATCTGTACCTCGCCGCTTTTGTGCTCGGGGCGCCTATCTTCATCGTCCTCTGCGAGTACTTGGGCGCTGCCCGCGGCCACCGCAACTGGCGCGTCCGCCTCCCCATAGCCGCTACTCTCGCTGCCCTCGCAGTGCTGGCGCTTGTCTTCGCCAGCACAGCCATAGACCGCATCATCATTCTCCTGGCGATGACGGTGGTCCTGGCCCTGGTGCTCTTCATACGCTGTACAGGCGATGCCCGCTACGAGCGCCTGGCGCACGAGACCATGAAGGTAGTGACCATCGCCTACAGCCTGACCGCCATCTCCGGAGCCGCCTTCGCTTTCGTGCTCATGGGCCCTTACAGCCAGGCGATGGTCCACCTCTTCGATCGGTTTGGCCCCGTCTTTGGCCTCTACGCTCTGCTGTTCTTTATTGAAACGATTCTCATGTACCTCTACTGGTATAGCTGGGAGCCCCTGGCCCGCCGCAAGGGACTTCACATCACCTTGGGTGTAACCCTGAACGTCGTAGGCACTGTGGTGATGCTGTTGATGAATGCGGTGGGGTCCTACATGCTCACGCCGCCCGAGGAACCAGCGACGGCTAGCGTCTGGGCCCTGGTGAACAACCCTACCTGGAGCGGGCTGAACCTACACCGGTTTATCGCCAACGTCACCTTCGGCGGCTTTATGGTAGCCCTCTTTGCCGCCTTCATGTTCCTGACGGCGAAGAAAGAGGAGGAGCGGGCCTTCTACGACTGGATGGGGTTCGTGGGAAACCTCATCGGCGTAGCCACCCTTATGCTCCTTCCCCTAGCCGGCTACATCCTGGCCAAGGAGATCTTCCTCTACGACGCCACCATCGCCACCTTCATGATGGCGGACAAGCTCTCTACTTTCTTTGTGACGCAGGGGCTCCTGGTCAGCCTTCTTTTTCTGGGCGCCAACTACTACATGTGGATGAGCATCCGGCGCATCACCGGAGCGCAAGTATACCTGGGATACATGCGCCCCACCTTCGCGGTGATCTTCGTGGGGACGGTGATTTGGGTGACGCCCCAAAACTTCCTCCCCGATCTCACGAGCCCCCTACCCGAGGGGATCAGCGAGGCGGCCCTGTTCATTCCGGAGCGGGCGGCTTTCATCGGGTTGATGATGGCCAAGGCCCTGGCGGTTACCGCCATCATCATGTTCACCTTCCTGACCTATATGGTCTACCGCCGGGCCATGTCGCAGGGGACGATGCGCTGGGGAGAGATCGCTCCGCAAGCCCAGTATGCCCTGGTGTTCATCCCAACCGTAGCGGTTTACCTCATGGGGCTCATGGGGGCGATCCGGGAGTTGGCCCGCCAGGACTGGCACGTATACACCGTCCTCCGGGACACCACCCCCTACTGGTACACCACGCCTCTGGCCCACACCAGCATCATGGTGGGCGTGGCCACCCTGGTGTTCTTTGTCCTCATGGCCTTCATGTTCTGGATCGGATTCAAACTGGGGAAGGTGGAGTAGGAGGCTGATCAAGGTGCCCAGTCGCCCCTCAGACACGCCGAGAGGTAGGCCCCTGGCCAGGGCGAGGGCGGCGCTCAGCTCCCTGAGGCGGGCGCCCGGCATTCTTGTCGGTCTCTTGCTCCTCATCTGGGTTGCTCTTCCTTTGCTGCCGCAGACGACGGGGCTGCGGTTCGGCGTGGGCTTCCGGGCTTTCTTCACGATTATGCTCCTGCTGGGGGCGGTTTTCTTCTGGTTCCTGGGCAAGGAGCGCATACCCCGACCTCGGGGCTCGATGGGTGTAATGGCCAGTCTCACCGCTGTTTGTCTTGCGACTGTAGGTATCTTGGTGGTGGCCGGAGTGGTTTACCCACAGTTCCAGCTCCCCCAACCTCCCGCTGCCGCGGCGCAGGAGGCTGCCGAGCGGGGCAAGGAGCTGTTCTGGGGCGCGAGTGTAGGGTGCTTCCGCTGCCATGCCGTTGGGGGTAAGGGTGGCACCCGCGGGCCGGAGTTGACACAGGTGGCGTCCAGAGCGAGCCAGCGGGTCCAAGGCCTCTCTGCGGAGCGATACCTCTTCGAGAAGATACACGCTGGGGCCACCTACGAGTTCAAGGTCCCCGAGTATGTCCCTATGATGCCTCCCTTCGGTCAGATTATCTCCGAGGAGCAGATCAGGGACCTGGTGGCCTACCTCCTGTCGCTGGAGTGAGAGCAGCGAGGGCGAGAGACACATGGCGACCGAATTTAGGGGGCGCGTCATAGCCCTGCTAGTGGCAGCGTTCCTGGTCGGCGGCGCAGTGGTGGTGAGAGTCTGGCTGGCCGCCACCGGGGGTTATAGCCAGGCGGCGTACGCGGCGCCCCTGAGAGTAGCCAGCGCCATAGCTCTCTTCGGCGGCCTTCTGTTGGCAGGCCTAGCCGCAGCCTGGCCCGTGAGGCGGCCGAGGGCCTAGAGACAGCACTCGGCCACTGGCGATCCTGCTAGCGCCTCGTCGCCAGGTAAGGCGGGGGAGGACGAAGATACTTGAGCAGCGGTGGAACGGCCTCGACCAAACCAGTACCCTGGCGAGCCCTCGGGCTTGCCCTGGCGACGAGCATAGTAGGCACTGTCGCCGTGGGGGGCGCACTATTCGTTCTCCAGCAAAACGTCTGGTTGCTTGTCTTAGGTGGCCTGGGCTCACTCTTTGGCGGAGGCGTCTACCTGGGACGGCTGAGCCGGGAGCCAGAGCCCCTTTACGGTGCTTTACTAGCCGTCCTGTATTTCGGACTGGTGGTTGGCATCCTCTTTGGCGGCGAACTGGCTGAGGCGCTGCCAGACCCGCTGCCGGGCCTGGCTATTGGCGACTCCACCTTCTTCTTTGTCTCGCCTCTGCTCATGCTGGTCGCCGCGGTGACCGGGAGTGTGGTGGGAGGTCGTCGGCGCAGGCCCAAAGCGTGAGGAGGTCCGGTGTACAAGAGAATTTGCGTGGCGGTGGACAACTCGCCTTTCAGTGACGCCTGCTGCGCGGCGGCCGTGTCCGTGGCCCGTGCCTTTGGGGCGGAGATCACCGGGACCCACGTCTATGCTGCACGCCTGCATGAGCGGCGCTTCCGCCAGATGGAGGCCACCCTCCCAGAACAGTACTTGGCGGACAGTGAGCTGGAGCGACAGCGGGCCATTCACGATTCCCTCATAACCCTGGGGCTGCAGCTCGTCTCCGAATGTTACCTGGATGCCCTGGAGCGGCGCTGCCAGGAGTCAGAGGCGCCCTTCGTCCGTAAGACCTTCGACGGCAAGAATTGGGAGAGGCTGGTCCAGGACATCAACAGCTCAGGCTACGACCTCGTGGTCCTAGGGGCCCGTGGCCACGGTGTATCCCGTCGCGACGCCGTGGGGAGCGTTTGCCTTCGAGTGCTCCGCCGCACCCGCGTTGACACCCTTGTGATCAAGGAACCGGAAGTCTTCAAGGATGGGGCGGGGCGAGGCATCCTCGTGGCTCTCGACGGAAGCCAGGAAGCCTTCGGGGCCCTTACGGTGGCGCTGGCCCTGGGAAAGGCCTTCGACCGGCCCGTGGAAGCTGTGGCGGCTTATGACCCTTACTTTCACTACGCGGGGTTTCACAGCATGGTGGAGGTGCTCTCGCCTAAAGCGGCCCGGCTGTTCAGGCTCAAGGAGCAGGAACAGCTCCACGAAGAGATCATCGACTCGGGGCTGGCCCGCCTGTACCAAACCCACCTTGAGGTGGCCAAGGGCATCGCCGCGGCGGATGGCGTTAGCCTGAGCACAACCCTGCTGGCGGGCCGCGCCGCCGACGAGGTGCTGGCCTACGCCGAGAAGGCCCGTCCCTGGCTGCTGCTTCTGGGACGCATCGGCGTTCACAGTCGCGAGGAGATGGACATCGGCAGCGTCACCGAGCAGGTGCTCCGCCTGGCCTCCTGCAACCTGCTGGTCGCCAGCCGGCGCTTCAGCCCCCCTTTGGAGCTGTGGGGGCGGTCTGCGCTGCGCTGGACGGAGGAGGCAGAGGCGCTCCTTAAGGGAGCGCCAGAGCATTACCGCGTCGCGCTGCGCCTGATGGTGCAACGCCTCGCCCTGGAGCAGGGGCACACGGTCGTCACCGCGTCTCTGGCGCAGGAAGCGATGAGCTCCATACGACCACGCCCGGAGCAGACCAAGCAGATGCAGGAGGCTGCCTTCTCCGTGGCGGTGGAGGCGCTCCGCAAGGAGCCCGGCCGTGTCTTTCTGTGCTCAAGGTGTAGCCAGGCCGCCCGGACGCAAAGGCCGGCAGCCTGTCCCGCGTGTGGGCAGGACGGGCAATTGTTCCTGACAGTTGAGGCGGACGTTCTGGAGGCCGCTGCCGCGGCCCAGGGTGGCGTCGAGGAGACGCGGGCCTTCGACGGTGCGTCCCTCCGCTGGTCCCAGTCTGCCCTGGACAGCCTGGGACGCCTCGACGATCCCGACGAACGTCGCGGCGCCCGTCTGCGGATCGAGAAGGCAGCGCGCCTGGCTACGATGCCTATCATCACCCTGGAGTTCGCCCAGCTTCACTTGCCCGAGGCCCAGCATTGAGAGGCGCTGCACCAGGACCGTCGGCGTTGGGTTGGCCGTGGAGCTGGGGCGTTGCGCTCGTGGCGCTCTACTTCTTGGTTGGGCTTCCACTCCAATGGTGGAGCTACCTTTCAGCGCCGCTACCACTCATGAACTACGGCCCGCCGGTCTGGCCGAACTTCCCTGCCTATGTGGTAGCCGGTCCGCTGGCCGCCTATCTCCTGGGGCGTAGAAACCCCCGGGCTCGTCTGGCAGCCTACGTATTTCTGACCTTCGACATCCTCCGCTCGGTCCGCCTGGCGCACTGGCTTCCCATGGGGATAGACGTCGCCATCATCCTGTACCTGCAGACACCAAGCATGCGGCGTCTCTATCCATCCATGTGGAGCAGGCGGAATGCCATATGGCGTTGGCGTGGGCCGAAGTAAGGAGGCGCCCCTGGAATACCGTCCGCGAATCGTCTCCTGGAACATCACGGGGGCGTGCACGCTGCGCTGTCCCCACTGCTATATGGACGCTGGGAGGCGCTGGTCTGGCGAGCTCTCGACAGACGAGGGGCTCCGGCTCATCGACCAGATGGCCGAAGCAGGAACGGAGCTCCTTATCTTGACAGGTGGGGAGCCCCTCTTGCGGAAAGACCTCCCGCAATTAGCCTCCCACGCTGCGGCGAAGGGCATCTCTGTAGTGTTGGGGACCACCGGCACCCTAATAACCTCCGCGATGGCTAGGGTGCTGAAGGAGAGCGGTGTGCTTGCCGCCGGGATCAGCATTGACTCCCTGGATGCGGCGAAACACGATGCCTTCAGGGGGGCTGTGGGAGCCTGGGAGCGCGCGGTGCATGGCCTGGAGGCCTGCCGCGAGGAGGGTCTGGATGTGCTAGTCCATACCACAGCTCTCAAAAAGAACCAACATGAGGTGCCGGGGCTAGTCCAGTTCGCTCACGAGAGGGGCGCCCGGGCCTTTCATCTGTTTTTCCTGGTATGCACCGGGCGAGGCGAACGCCTTACCGACCTCTCTCCGCAAGAGTACGAGAGCCTGCTGTCGTTCATCCTGGAGGCCCAGGAGCGCTACCCCGGCATGATGGTGCGCGCTCGCTGCGCTCCCTATATTCGGAGGCTGGCTTATGCGCGGGACGCCGCCCTCGCATGGAGCGCAGGTTGTCTTGCTGGCACTAGCTACTGCCGCATCACTCCTTCCGGCGACGTCACCCCTTGTCCTTACCTACCCACGCAGGCAGGGAACGTGAGAAGGGCCAGCTTCCAGCAGATCTGGGAGTCATCGCCGGTGTTGGCCGGCCTCCGGAGGCCGAGCCTAAAGCTGCTCGGCAAGTGCCTCGAATGCCGCTTCAGCCAGGGCGACGATCCCGTCTGCATAGGATGTCGGGCGCGGGCGCTTGCCCTCACAGGTGATGTGCTCGGAGAGGACCCCTGGTGCACCTATGAGCCGAGCCACGAGCACGGCCCAGGCAGACAGCAAGTTCATCCATCTCTAGAAACGCAGCCGCAGGCTGCCTCCCAGCCTTTGCTAGTTTGGACAGAGGAGGCCGAAGAGAGGCTGAACCGCGTTCCGTTCTTCATACGCGGCCGGGTAAGACAAGCGGCGGAGGCGTATGTCCGTCAGCTTGGACACCTCCAGGTTACCCCAGAGGTTCTGGAGCATCTGCGGAAGAAGGCGTATCATACACCGCGGTGAGCACTCCCCGCGGGCCGGGGAGTGCCTCCGAGACCTGACCGGTGATGGTGGGCTCTCGTTTCCGTGAAGCCGGAAGACCGGTAGTCGTTTTTCGAGAGCCGATGGAACCCTCGCCAAGGGAAGGAATAGACGTGCCAGAACACGATAACGCCAGGCAAGTGCCAGCTGGGGGGCTGGTTACAGTGGCCATCCGAAACCTGGAAGGCGAACTCCTCCGGCTGCGCAGTGGGGAGATCACCAACGACGAGTTCCGGCCCAGCAGGACCAGTTTGGGGGTATACGGCCAGCGCCAGCCAGAGGAGTATATGGTGCGGGTGCGCGTCCCCTGTGGAAGCCTCACCTCAGAGCAGCTCCGCTGTCTGGCGCTGGTTGCCCGAGAATACGGCAACAACGCCGCCCACGTCACCACTAGGCAGAACGTGCAGTTGCACTGGCTGAAGCTGGACAAGGTCCCTGAGGTGCTTTGGAGGCTGGCTCGGGCCGGACTTACCACGCTCCAGTCCGGGGGGAACTCGGTGAGGACCGTGGCTGCCTGCCCTATGGCAGGCGCGTGTCCGAGGGAGCCCTTCGACGTGACACCCTATGCTCAGGCGGTGGACGGCCACTACCTGGGGGACGACGCGGTGATGCACCTGCCCAGGAAGTTCAAGGCGAGCTTCTCGGGGTGCCCCGCTGATTGCGCCTACACCAGCATCCAGGACTTCGGGGCCGTAGCGGTGGCGCGGCAGGAGAACGGCACGGAGCGCAGAGGCTTTCGAGTCCTCCTAGGGGGCGGGCTCGGGGTATATCCTCGCCTGGCAGAGCCCCTGGAGGACTTCGTGCCGGAGGAGGACTTGCTCCCCACCTGCGAAGCCGTACTGCGCCTGTTTAACCGGCTAGGAGACCGGAAGAACAAGCAGAAGGCCAGGCTCAAGTTCGTGCTGCAACGGCTCGGCCTTGAGGAGTTCCGCCGCCTTGTCCAGGAGGAGCGGGAGGCCCTGCGCGCCGAGGCCAAGCTACTTTCTGACACCTTCCCTCCAGACGCTGGGGTCCCGCTGGCCAAGCCACACCCGTCCGAGAAGGCGGAGGGACCCGCAGACCCTGGCTATGTTCGGTGGCGCCGATGGAACGTCACCGCACAGCGTCAGCAAGGGTACAGCACGGCCTTCGTCCCACTCTCTTTGGGCGACATCACCTCAGAGCAGATGGAGGCCGTGGCCAACCTGGCCGACCTCTACGCTGAGGGGGCACTCCGCACCTCACAGCAGCAGGATATAGTGCTCCGACATGTGCCGAACAGCGCCCTTCCCGAGGTGTACCGGGGGCTCCGTAACGCTAGCCTGACCGACATCCGGGCCGCCGGAGTTGCTGACGTGACCTCCTGCCCCGGCACCAGCGCCTGCAGCCTGAGCCTCACCGCGTCTAAGGGACTGGCTCGACAGCTGGTGGAGAGGCTCCGGGATGAGAGGTATCAGGAGGACCCGGCGCTGGCAGGCCTGCGCATCAAGGTAAGCGGATGCCCTGATTCGTGCGGCCAGCATCACCTTGCCGACATTGGTCTCCAGGGATGCGCTCTCCATGCGAGCGGCAGGCTGTATCCTGCGTTCCAACTCTTCATAGGCGGCGAGGTGACTGAAGAACGCACAAGGTTCGCGCAGACGGTGCTCAAGCTTCCGGCCCGAAGGGTGCCCGAGGCGGTGGCCCGGCTGCTGGCGTTCTACCGCTCCCAGCGCCAGCCCGAAGAACGCTTCTCTGCCTTCGTAGACCGGGCGGGGCTGGACCAGTTCCGCCAGCTCCTCGCCGATCTCAC
>ORJL011927078.1_pt1 | contig 12238 bp, 9 predicted proteins | sample 1779941 | NCBI WGS metagenome assembly ORJL01 (sample SAMEA104232317, study PRJEB22302) | groundwater metagenome | biome: forest; feature: aquifer; material: groundwater | place: USA | collected 2011-08-07 | depth 5.8 m
CCTTCGCCCCTCGCCCCTCGCCCCTCTCCCCCTCCCGCGACTATCGCCGCCGACGCGACGCTCGCCGGCGACACCCCCTCCGAGGGGACCCTCGTCGTCGGTGCGCGCCGGCCCGCGGCCTCGATCCGCCCCCGCAGCCCCGCGACGCTCGCAGGGACGTTCGGCAAGTTCGAGATCCGGGGAGAGCTCGGCCGCGGCGCGATGGGGACCGTCTACCGCGCCCTCGAGCCCGTCCTCCGCCGCACCGTCGCGCTCAAGGTCCTCCACGGCTCGCACGCCTCCTCGTCGAGCGCCGTCCAGCGCTTCCAGAAGGAGGCTATGACCGCCGCGAAGCTCAACCACCCCGGCATCGTCCACATCCACGAGGTCGGCGTCGTCGGGAACGCCCACTACATCAGCATGGACCTCGTCGAGGGGAAGTCCCTTTCCCAGCTCATCGCCGAGAAGGCCCTCCCGCTCGACGGCTTCCTCGCCCTCTTGAAGCGCGTCGCCGAGGCGGTCGACTACGCCCACCGCCGAGGCGTCATCCACCGCGACCTCAAGCCCTCGAACGTCCTCGTCGACCCCGCGGGGAACCCGTTCGTCACCGACTTCGGCCTCGCGCGCGAGGTGGAGTCGTCCACGCGCCTCACCCTCTCGGGCACCACGCTCGGGACGCCGCCGTACATGCCTCCCGAGCAGGCCCTCGGCGAGACGAACCGCGTCGACCAGCGGAGCGACGTCTACTCGCTCGGGGCGATCCTCTACGAGATCCTCACCGGCGAGCCGCCATTCACCGGCGGGACGCCGTTCGACATCATCGTGCGCGTCATCTCCGAGGCCCCCGAGCCGCCGAAGAAGCGGAACCCCGACGTGCCGAGGCCGGTGGAGACGATCTGCCTCAAGGCGATCGAAAAGGACCCGGCGCACCGCTACCAGACCGCCGCGGCCTTCGCGCTCGACCTCGAGCGCGTCCTCCGCGGGGAGCAGATCGCTGCGAAGCCGGTCTCGATCATCACGCGCAGCGCGCGCGCCGTGATGCGGAACCGCCTGCTGACGACGGTCGCGACGGTCGGCGCGATCGCCTTCGTCATCGCGGGAGGCTGGGCCCTCAAGAAGCGGGCCGAGATCGCGCGGCAGTCGGGGATCGAGGAAGACGCCCGCAAGCGGCGCGAGGCCGACGCCGAGCACGCGCGGCACGAACAGCGCCGGCGCGAGGCCGCGCGTCAGGAGGCCGAACGCCTCCTCGCCCAGGCCGCCGCCGCGCACGGGGAAACGGCCCTCGCCCTCGCGACGAAGGCCGTCGAGGCCGACCCGGAGTATCCGGAGGCCTACCTCGTCCGCGCCCGCGTCCTCGAGACGCTGCAGAAGTTCGACCTCGTCGTCGCCGACCTCACGCACGCCATCGAGCTCGACCCCGTGAGCGTCCCCGCCTACCTGCGGCGGGCGTGGGTCTACGACGATTACCTCTATGACCAGGAGAAGGCCTCCGCCGACTACCAGAAGGTCGTCGAGCTCTGCCCCGACAACGACATCGGGTACCTGGCGCGCGCGAAGTTCAACATCGTCGGGAAGAACTACGGCGAGGCGGAGGTCGACTGCAACAAGGCGCTCTCGCTCAACCCGAACAACGCGATGGCCTACGCGACGCGCGCCTTCTCGCGGTGGCTGTCCGACCAGCCGAAGAAGGCGCTCGACGACTACAAGACCGCGCTCAAGATGGAGCCGGAGGCCGTCCGCGCCTACCTGACGCAGACGCTCATGTCGCTCTCGGGGAGGAGGCCCTCGACGGCGCTCATGGAGATGACGCGCGGGATCCAGGCCGACCCGGAGAGCCGCATGGCGAAGCTGGTGAACAAGGCGTTCGTCTCCGCGCTCCAGGAGCAGTGGCTCGTCGTCCTCCAGTGCATCAACCAGATCGTCGCGGAGAACCCGGAGGCGTACTGGGGGCACCTCGCGCGCGGGGCGGCCTACATGAACGCGGGGATGTACCCGGCCGCGCTCGCCGACTTCAACTGGTGCGTGAAGAAGGATCCGACGCTCTCGGAGGGGTACAACTTGCGCGCCTACGTCCGCTACCAGCAGCAGCAGTACGCGCTCGCGATCCCCGACTACGAGAAGGCGATCGCCTGCGAGCCGACCGACGAGACGAGCCACAACATGCGCGGGTGGTGCCTCGCGCGGCTGGGGAGGAAGGACGAGGCGCGGAAGGAATTCGACAAGAGCAAGGAGATCGCGCCGCGGAGCCCGCGCGTGCGGACCGAGCGCGGGGAGTTCTTCCAGCAGTCCGGCGACGTCGAGGCGGCCCTCGCCGAGTACCGGAAGGCGACGGAGCTCTGCCCCACGGACCCGCGGGGGTACCTGAAGTGCGCCGGGCTCCTCCTCCAGCAGAAGCGCCTCCCCGAGGCGGCGGCGGAGTTCGAGAAGGCGCTCGCGCTCGACCCCGACGACCCGCGGACGTGGTCGGACCGGGCGAAGGCCTGGCGCGAGGCGGGGGAGCACCAGAAGGCGATCGACGACTTCAGCCACGCCCTCAAGCTCTCGCCGAAGGACGGGGACATGTACAACGAGCGCGCATGCTCGTACTTCGCGCTCGGGAAGTTCGATGAGTCGTTCGCGGACTTCGACGCGGCGCGGAAGTTGGTGCCGGGGAGCGCGCTCTTCGTGTCCAACTCCGCCTCCGCGCTCGCGCTCGCCGGGAGGCACGCGGAGGCGCTCGAGACGTTCGACGTGGCGCTCCGGATGAACCCGGGGGATTCGAACGCATACAATTGGCGCGCGGTCCTGTGGGTCAAGGAAGGGAAGTACAAGGCCGCCGCGCGCGACGCGCTGCGGCTCGCGGACCTGACGCGCGACGCGAACCACCGCAAGGAGGCGGAGGAGCTGATGCGGCGGTCGGCGGCGTTCGAGGGGACGGGGAAGCTGCCGCGGGGGCCGCGTGTCGACTGACCGGATGAGGTCCCCTGTCGCGATCGCCCTCTGCGCGATGTCGGGCGTGCTGGTCGCGCTCGCCTTCCCGCCGTACGGGCGGGCGTTCCTCGCGTGGGTCGGGCTCGTCCCCGCGTTCCTCGCGCTCGCGCGCTGCTCGCCGAGGGGCGCCATCCTGGGAGGCCTCGTCTTCGGCGCGCTCGCGGTGACGATGGGCGTGTGGGGGCTCCACGCGGCGGGGAAGTCGATCCCCACGACGGAGCCGGGCGACGTGCGGATCGTCGGCATCCAGGGAGAGGGGATCCTCCTCGACGACTACCTGCAGACGAGCGTGGAGGCCCTCCGCCTCTCCCCCTCCGCGCGGCTCGTGGTCTGGCCGGAGTACGCGCTCGGGAGGACGCTGACGGAGCGTGGCAGGGAGATCGAGACGGTGCGCGCATTCGCCGGGGAGTGGAACGTGCCGGTGCTCTTCGGCGCGGCCCGCGGGCGCACGAACACGGACTTCGAGAACACGCTCTTCCTCGTCGGCGCGACAGGCGTCATCGGGACGCAGGTGAAGTCGGAGCCGATCCCGTTCTTCGTGGACGGCCACGCGGCGAAGGGGCGCGAGCCGCTCACGGCGGGAGGGATGACGTTCGGCGCGGCGATCTGCTACGACCTCGACTTCCCGTACGTGTCGCGGGAGCTGGTCGCGAAGGGGGCGCAGCTCCTCGTGTTTCCGACGATGGACGCGGAGCACTGGGGGGAGGTGGAGCACATCCAGCACGCGACGATCGCGCCGTTGCGCGCGGTAGAGCACCGCCGGTGGATCGTGCGCGTGGCGAGCTCGGGGATCTCGCAGGTGATCGACCCCTATGGCGAGGTGCGCCTCTCGACGCCGATCGGCAAGCGGGCGATCCTGCCCGCGGACGTGCGCCTCTCCTCGGAGACGACGCTCTACGACCGGGGAGGCTGGCTCCTCCCCCACGTCTGCCTGGGGGTCGCCGCGCTGCTCGTCGCGATCGCCGCGGTCCGCGAGCGGGCCCTATCGAAGCGGCCGCCCGCCTGATAGAATTCGGGTGGCGCGAGGTGGGAGGTATGCCATGCCGATCCGAATGATGACGAAGGACCTCATGGGGCAGATCGAAGTCAGACTGTCTCTCTCCGATTTCGCGGATGAGGAGATGGCGCGTCGTGGGCTCCTCGCTCCGGCCCAGATCCGCCGCGCGGAGGTCGACGCCCTCGTCGACACGGGGGCGACCAGGCTCGTTCTGCCGAAGGCCATTGCTGATGCACTCGGCTTGCAGGTCCTCGGGCAGCTCCCCGTCCGCTTTGCCGATGAACGACGCGGCGTGCGAGACCGCGTGGGCATCGTGGTCGTGGAGCTCATGGGGCGCCGCGCCGAGGTGGACGCGCTAGTCGACCCGAACCGCACGACCGCGCTCCTCGGGCAGATCCCGCTCGAGGCCCTCGACTTCTGGATCGACCCGGTGGGCCGGCGACTCGTCCCCAATCCCGACTCGCCTGACGGCGCCCTCTCCGAGATGCAGTAGGGTCGAGCACCGCCATCGGACCAGATCGTCTGGAGAAGGCGTCCATGGATGCGGCGCGCGCGATTCGGGCGGCCTGGCTGGGCGCTCGCTTGAGGCGCGCGAAGGGCTTGGTGGTCCGAGGGGACGGACTCCAGGTACCCTTGCTGCAGGCGGAAGACACGGAGGAGTGGACGGATCTGCTCCTCGGCATCCCGCCGTGGTATCTCTCGATTGACTGGCACGAGCACGCGCCCTGGCTCGCGGTCTCGTTGCATACCGTACTCCTTCACGGCGGGGCGCACCTGCTTCGCGGGAAGACGAACCCCACCCTCAATCCCGTCCGCCATCCGGGTCGACTGGAGCGGGCGGTTCTTGCGTGGGAGCGCGGCGACTCGGGGAAGGTCCGCGAGATCGTCGAGGGCGCTCGAAGGACCCACCACTTCTTCGATGCGGCGCTGATGGCGGCGACGTGCCTCGGCGACCAGGGGCTGGCTGCGGAGTGCCTCGAGAAGACCCTGCTCTTCGAGCGGAGCAATCCTCGCATCCAGATCGACTGTGCAATCGCGCTCGCGCGGCTCCTGGAAGCGCAGCCGCGGGCCCGCAAGATCCTTTCTGGGCTTTCACTCGAAGCATCCTGGCCCATGTCGCACCTCCCGACCCTGGCATGGGTATGGAAGGAGGTGCTGTGTGAACCCGATCGCGCGCGGCTGTGCGTCGCTCGATCGCGGCAGCAGACACAAGGCCTTCTCGACTGGGGGAGGCTTGCCGAATACGCCCTTCTGGTGGAGGGCGACACGGCCGAGGCGGAGCGGCGCTTCGAGGAGGCGAGAGGCAGGGCGCGCGACTGGCTGGAATGGGAGTCTGTGGCGCGAGATGCGGTCTCTCTGTTTGACCGATCGAGCGTCGCACGAGAGTCCCTCGAGAAAGCAGAGCTCGCGGCGGACTCGACCCACGCGTGGATTGGCATTGCGGAGGCCTGGGTCGAGTTGTTCGGTGACGTCGAAAGAACCAGGGTTGGCTTGGAACGGGCCCTGGACAAGATCGACTCGTTCTCCTACTGCGATGTGGCAAGCGCGCAGTTCCATCTGCTCGCGGACGAAGCTGGCGCGAACGAGACACGGCAGCGGTTCGGGACCGAGGCCAGACCGTTCTTCGGTTTCCGACACACCGCAGAGGCTCGTCTCCGGATGTTCGCTGACACCGTGTTGGCGCGACAAGAGCTGGAGAAGCGACGGCTAGCGGGCCCCTTCGAGGTGTATGACGCGTGTCAGGCCGCCGAGGCATTTGCGGAGCTCTTCATCGACTCTGACAAGGCCGTCGAGGTTCTCAAGCAGGTCGCAGGGTCGGCGAACTCCACTCGGGATTGGACGCGTATCGCGGGTGGGTGGATCGATGCTGCCGGTGAAGAACCGGCAGCGAGGGAAGCCCTCAGGCGTGGCGAATCTCTATGCGAAGACACGAGCGACTGGTGCCGTGTTGCCGAGGCGCACCGGAACCTGTTCGCTGACAATGATACGTTTGAACAACTATTCCGGAGAACCGTCGATAGGGCAGCATCAACTTGCGATTGGATTGCCATCGCAAACACGTATCGAACGACCCTCCTCGAGGCGGAGAAGAGCTCGTGCGCCGTGGAGAAGGCCACCTCCCTGGCGGCAGGCACTAGCCCGCACTATTCACGAACGCGCCGCGGCGCGCTCGTGAATAGTGCGCCCGCGGCTCTGGGCTGCCGCAGCAGCCTGGCCGCGGGCCGACCGTCGCGCGACACCGTGTGTCGCGCGATGGGCGGAGCTGTCCCGCGGAGCCCGCCCCGCAGGGCGGGCGGAGCGGCCCGCAGGGCGGATCATTCATGAAGGCCCGCGGGCCTTCATGAATGATCCGGGCTAGCGACTGGTGCCAGCTCGCAGAACACTTTGGATCCGAAATACAAGACAGCGCCGCTGCGCAACGGGCACTGGAATCGGCCGAGCGAGTCGCCACAAGTTCCCGAGATCTCTGCAAGGTCGCAGATTCCTGGCGCTCCACCCTAAGAGACCCAGCCCACGCGCGGTCGCTCCTGGAGCGAGCGGAGGGAATGGCCGATGGCCTCGTCGACTGGTTTTGGCTGGGGTTTTCATGGAAGATGCTCGGCGAGGCTAACCGCGCAGAACCCTGGGCGCGGCGGGTTGAAGAGTCGATGCCGTGCCAAGCGCATCCTCGAGACTCCTCGTTCTCCGGGGACAAGCCTGCGGAGGGAGCGGGGCCACCCGTCGCGGACCGCAGCGGTCCGCCACCCCCCGCCCCCTGACACGCAACGGACCTCTCGAGCATTCGAAGCTCGACAGATGCGCAGACTGAAGACTGGAGGTTCCCATGCGTAGCACGTTCGCCCTGGCCTGCCTCGTCCTCCTCGCGAGGGTCGCCTCCGCCGAGGACGCCCCCGAGCGGTTCAAGCTCCACTGGGGCTTCGCGAAGGGCATGAAGCTCGAGCAGACCGTCACCGTCCACGGAGAGGCCGACGCGTTCGGCGACCAGGGCCTCTCGCTCGAGGTCAGCAGCGAGGCGACCTGCACGAAGAGCGACGGCTGCGACTTCGTCCTCAAGACCCTGGCGCTGAAGGGGTCCTCCGGAGGGTCACTCGCGCTCAAGCTCGACTACCAGGACGGCGCGTGGAAGGAGGCCTCCGCCGGCGGCAGCGCGGATGACGAGTCGATCGCCGCCGTGAAGGGATTCGTGGAGGCCGAGATCGAGATGCCCTTCTACTGGGGAGACGACACCGCCCCACCGGGAAAACTCCTGAAGGCCTGGGCGGAAATGAAGGCCGGCCTCCTGCTCGACACCGACGTTCCGGGGTTCGCGGGGGGGCGCCTCCCTCCGACGTTCGGCCTCGGCCTCCACCTCCCGATGGAGCCCGAGGTGCTCGAGCACGGCGTGCCGGTGGGCGAGTCGTGGACGGGCTGAACGAGGCGGGGAAGTTCGCCTTCGAGGCGGTCGAGACGGTCGACGGGAAGCGATGCGCGCGGATCGCTTGGACGGAGGAGGCGACATCCAAGGAGGCGAAGGAGTCGATGCAGGGGACCTATTGGCTCGGCATCGACGAGGGGTATATCGTGAAGGCCTCTCTCTCCGTCGGCCGCTCGAACGCCCTCAAGGGCACGGTGAAGCCGCTCGCGAAGTTCAGCGTGGAGGTCACCACGCGGGTCCCGTAGGCGGGTCCCCTCCGCGAGCGGTCACGCGCCGTCTACAGCGCCCGGGCGAGCGTCGCGGCGAGGCCGGCCGTCGCGAAGTGCTGGATGATCGCGGCGGCGATGGCGATCACGAGCGCCATGAACGTGTCGCAGCCGAAGACCGAGCGGATCGCGATGACGTGCATGAAGAGCGCCCAGACGAGGAAGACGACCGAGCCGACGATGAGCCCCGCGGGAGAGGCGATCCCCTGGCCCGCGCCCAGGTAGAGGGCGAAGAGGAAGCTCATCGCGACGAGCTGCACGCACCCCGAGACGAACCCCACCCCGACGACCGCGCCGAGGAAGTTCGTCTTCTCGCCGAGGATCGAGCCGGCGAGGACGAGGCACCCGACGAACACGGCGAAGCGGACCACCGCGAGCCCCGTCGCAAGGGCGAAGAGGGCGGGGTGGCCGAGCGACCCGACGTACCCGGCCGCGACGAACGTGAACGCGATGAAGCCGAGGATCTTCCAGAGCATCGCCGGCTGCGACGCGTGAGCGAGGAGGGAGTCGGCGGTCGCGACGGGGCGGGTGAAGATCCCCGCGCCGATCTTCAGGAAGCCGACCGGCCTCTCCTCCTCCTCGATCCTGCGCTGCGGGCGAACGCTCGTGTTGCGGAGCACGCGGCCGGTGGTCAGGCAGAGGCCGCACTCGACGCAGATGACGCTCCCCGCCGGCAGGAGCGCCTGGCAGCCGGGGCACTCGGCGCGGGGCGTGCCGGTCTTGCGGCCCGGCGCGGGCATGGGCGGAGGCGTCGGCCTCGCGGCGGCGGGCTTCGGCGCGGCGGGCTTGGGCGCAGCAGGCCTCGGCGCGGCGGGCTTCGGCGTGACCGGTTGCGCCGCGCGGCGCACGACCCTGGGCTTGGGGGGGATCGTGGGGATCGCGGAGTTCCTGGTGCCGACGGTGGCGTTCGACATAGGTGGCTCCCTTCGTCCAAAGCGAGAATGCCCTGAACGGTGCAAGGGTGCTGCCCACCCTGCCGGGGCAGCGTGATTCCAGAATCCCCTATGGTACTGTAGGTTACGGAGGTGGACTCCGGACACTCACCTGCGTGCGTATCCGCCTGCACTGCGAAGGGTGCACGTCTGCCCCTGCCGAGCGACGCTGCGGACCCAGCGTGCTCCTCTCCAACCTGGAGAAGAGGCGCCACTGCATGACGCAGCATGGACGACTCGAGGCCTTCCATGCATGAGCCGCGCACATCCGAAGTTGGGGGATGACCCCCGGAGCTCCCCCATGAGCATTGGAAGCTCGTCGTTCATCTCGCGATGCTCCGAGGCGAGGTGGCCCAGGTGCCCGCCGACCATCGTGTCACGGCCGACGAGGTTCATGTCATCGGTGTTCGACCTTCTCGACACGGACGGCCGAGTGGCGATCACCGCGCTTCAGCTTCCGAGCTCGGCGGGCCGAGTGGCTGACTCGGGAGGCGAGCTTCGCGACTCGGAGGCCCGAGTTCGGAACACGGCGGGCCGGGTGGGCGACTCGGAACGCGGAGTGGGCATCAACGCCGTCGACCTCGCGAACTCGGCCGTCCGTGTCATGAGGGGGGGAGGCCAAGACGGCGTGGTGGCGCGCCATGATCAGAGGGTGAACGGCGGCGACGCCATGCCGGCGGGCCGCGTCGAGGGGGAGGCCTCCCGGGACGCGGGACCGTCACCTCATCCGGGTGTGCGGCGGCCTCTTGCCGTGGGAGATGGCACAAGCGATACTGATTCACCCATGAGATGGCTTCATCTCCTGATCGTTGCAATCTTCCTCCTCGCCTGCGGTCTGACCTCATGGACGAGGGCGGGCGAAGGATCGCCCGCGTATCCTGACGTCGGTCTCGACGACGACTGGGTGACAGCGTCGATGAGGCTGGGAGATTCCCTCCAGGCATCGACCCTCTCCGCGCCGGCGGAAGACGCGCTTCGCAATCCTCAGCTACCGCGGTCGCCGGTCGAGTCTTGGATCACGGAGGTAGTGACGCTCGCGAGGGCATCGTCAGACCCGATCCTTCGGCAGGCTGCGCTCGAGACCATCGCCATGACTGTCGTCCGAGGCACGGCTACGGTCGCGTCGTCGATGTATCTCCGTCTCTTCGAGGATCTCGTGAACGACCCGTACGCGCTGGTTCGGCGTGGAGCGCTGACCGGGCTCGTGGTCCTGTGGGAGCGCGATCACCTGGAGGCTGCGAGGCAGACAATCGTACGAATCGCCGACGAGCACCCCGATGGGAGTCTGCGAAAACTGGCGGCGCTCTCCCTTCGCGGTGAGCCGTGGCCACAACGGGGGCGATCCGTTTCGGTTGCGAACCCCTCGTCCGCGGACTGGCAGACAGCGGTGGCATACACACAGTAGCCGGCGGCTACGCAGCGCCCAGGGCAGGCGGCATCGTGTACCGACAGAGCCCTTCCAGAGTGCGCACCTGCCTTCGCAGGAGTGAGCGGACGGCGGACGCGGGCGGGCCTATGCGCTCCCCCGACGCTCTGGGTCGCGGCCGCGCTGGAGGTGGAGAGTCGGGAGGGCACCGCGGGTCCCCCTGGCGGCGCTGAAGGATCAGCTCTTCGGAAACGTCGATGTAAACTGCGCGCATGCGACTCCGCTCCGTCGTGCGAGACGAGGATCATAGCACCCTCACCGGGCCCAGACAACCACGACGCGGGGTCCGGATCAGGACCCGATGTGATCATGTCAAGTCCATCTCAAGCCAGGATCGCGATGTCGTGAGCCTACAGACGAGGCCAGCCTTGCCGCGCTGGGTCAGCGACTCGCCCTCTTCTTCGGAAGGACGAACTCCTTGGCCTCGTCTTCGCTCAGTTCCTTGGTCGACTTCTCGAGGAGCAGGGCCGCGAGCTGCATCGGGGCGATCCGCACGCCCCCGCGCCCCATGACCCGTGCCGTGAGCTTCTCCAGACGCGCGAGCGTCCTCGCCGCGAGCGGAATGAGCCTGCGCTTCGTCCAACGCGGGTCCGTCGGACGACCACCGCCCCCTGGCACCCGGAAGCGAGCCTGGATTTCCGCCATGAGTTGCAGTGCCCCGAAGAAGCCGCCGGCCGCGCGGACCTTGCCTCTGCGTTCGGCGCCAAGACCCCTCGCGATTCTCTCCATGTCGAGACGCGATTTCATTTCCTGCTCCTCCTCTTCGCCATCCAGCTATCAATATAGATCGCTTGGACTTGGAGAGCAACCCTGGCTAGAAGCGACGTGCAGCGCGCGTGCAGCTACGGCGCGAACTTCCCCTTCACCTTGCGCCACAGCAGGGTGAGCGCCGTCTCGCTCCCCGTGACCGAGGAGACCTCAACCTGCATCCCGATCTGCACCGGCTGCGCCTCGCCGCCCGAGCGGAACTCCGATTCGGCGAGCGAGAGGCGCACCTTGTACACCGACATCTTCCCCCCGCCGGTGTCGACCTGCTCCGCGTCCCCCGCCTTCCACTCCACCTTCCCCGAGAGCGTCCCGTACTTCTGGTAGGGAAACGCCTGGAAGCTGAACTTCGCCTGCTGCCCCTCGTGCACCTGCCCGATGTCCTGGTTTGCGACATAGGCCTCGACGACGAGCCGCGCCCCACGCGGGACGATCACCGCGAGCTGCTGTCCCGCGGAGACGAACTCGCCCGGGCGCCGCCCCGTGAGCGCCTGCACCGTCCCCGCGCACGGCGCCGCAATCTCCCCCTTCGCCAGCTCCTCCTTCACGGACGTCAGGCGCTGCTTCAGCTCCGCGATCTCCGCCTCGAGCGAGGAGACCTCCCGCTCCTTGTCCTCGAGCGTCCGCTTAGCTGCGCCGCGCTGCGCGTCGGCCGCCGCCTTCTCCCGCTCCTGGTCCCCCTCCGCGAGCTTCAGGTCCGAGCGGTCGATCGAGGCGAGCGCCTGCTCCGCCTGCTTCGACTTCTCCTCCGCCGTCTCTCGCGCCTTCGTCGCTTCCTTCCAGTCCTGCTCGCTGCCGATCTTCGCGTCGAACATCTTCTTTTTCAGGTCCTCGGTCGAGCGGGCGTGCGCGAGCTCGAGCGCCGCGAGCCGCGCGTCCGAGCGCGCACGTTCCTCGCGCACTCGGAGCTGTTCCCCCGCCGCCGCGACCTTCGCCTCCGCCTGGCGGATCGCCTCCTCGCGCGCGCGCTCCTCGAGCGACTGCTGCGAGAGGAGCGATTCCCGCGAGCGGCGCTGCGCGTCGAGCGCTGAGGCCCGGCCGGCGAGCGTCGTGTCGAGGCGGTCGGACTCCGCGCGCTGCGAAGCGAGGTCCAGGCGCACGAGGACCGCGCCGGCGGGGACCGTGTCGCCTTCCTGAACGAGGACCTCCTTCGTCGTGCCGCCGAGGACGGCCTGGACGCGCGCGACGTCGCCCGTGGGACGCACGACTCCGCTCGCCTTGATCGTGAGGTCGAACCGCGCGAGCGCGGCCCAGAGGAGGAGGACGACGACGGTGACGACGAGCGAGATCGTGAGGAGGTGGGCGCGGAGGCGGGGGCGACCGAGGAGGACTTCCGCCACCTCGTCGAAGTCGCTGATCTCGACGTATTCGTCGGCCATCGATGCCTCCGCAGGCAGCCTCACGGCTGCCGATCCGCGGCTCGCCCCCCCGAGCCGCACCACGCCGCGCCTGCCGCCCCCCCTCCCTTGCCGGCTGCCCCCTGTTTCG
>ORJL010018600.1_pt1 | contig 12234 bp, 7 predicted proteins | sample 1779941 | NCBI WGS metagenome assembly ORJL01 (sample SAMEA104232317, study PRJEB22302) | groundwater metagenome | biome: forest; feature: aquifer; material: groundwater | place: USA | collected 2011-08-07 | depth 5.8 m
TAGGTTTTCGCCAGTTCAATGGCTTCGTTGATGATCACGCGGTAGGGCGTCTCGGGGTGCAGCCTGAGTTCGCAGGCGCCGAGCAGCAGGATGCAGCGCTCGATGGGAGAAACTTCGTCCCAGCGGCGGTCGATATGCGGCGCCAGGTCGGCTTCGAGCGCCGGCGCCTGTGTTCTGGATTCTTCGAGCAGTGCGGCGTAAAGCTCACGATCCACCTTGTCGAAGCCGGCGACGGATTCGGCCTGCAACTGGATCGCTGCTTGATCCTGGCCGCCGACCTGCCACTGGTAGAGGCCCTGGATGACGAACTCGCGGGCGCGCCGCCGCGGCGACTTGCCGTTGCTCACTACTTCAGCGCCTTCAACAGCCTGGCCATTTCAACGGCCGCCTGCGCCGCCTCCGCGCCCTTCTGCACCATGCGCACCAGCGCCTGGTCGTCGTTCTCGGTAGTCAGCACGGCGTTGGCGATCGGGATGCCGCTGTTCAGCTGCACGTCGGTGATGCCGCGCGCCGACTCGTTGGAAACGATCTCGAAGTGGTAGGTTTCGCCGCGGATCACGGCCCCGAGCGCTACCAGCGCGTCGAAGCGGCCGCATTGGGCCATGGCCTGCAGGGCCAGCGGCAGCTCCAGCGCGCCGGGTACCGTGGCGTAGGCGACGTCTGCATCGGCGACGCCGAGGCGCGCCAGTTCGGTCAGGCAGCCTGAGCGCAGGCCTTCGCCGATGTCTTCGTTGAAGCGCGCCTGTACCACGCCGATACGCAGGCCGCCGCCGGAAAGATCGGGTTCGAGTTCGCGGATAGTCATGCTGTCTTTTCCCCGTTCGGCGTGAAGTAGCCGGTGATTTCGAGACCGAAGCCGGCCATGCTCGGCATCTTGCGCGGGCTGGACATCAGACGCATCTTGCCGACGCCGATTTCGCGCAGGATCTGGGCGCCGATACCGTAGATCCGCGGATCCCAGGTGTAGGCCGGGCGCTCCGTGCGTTCGCTTTTGAGCGCCGCCAGCAGTGCATTGCCGGTTTCGGCGCGATGCAGCATCACCAGCACGCCGCGTTTTTCTTCGGCGATCTTGCGCAGCGCGAAGTCGACGCTGTAGGTGTGGCCGCGGCTGCCGTGGTCGATGAAATCCAGCACGCAAACGGCTTCATGCACGCGCACCAGGGTTTCCTCGCCGGCCGTGATTTCGCCACAGGACAGCGCCAGATGCACGTCGCCGCTGCTGCGGTCGGCGAATGCGCGCAGGCGGAATTTTCCCTGCGCGCATTCGACCTGCTTGTCGGCGACGCACTCGATCAACTTCTCGGTTTCCGAGCGATGGTGGATCAAGTCGCGGATGGTACCGATCTTGAGGTCGTGCTCGCGGGCGAATTCGAGCAGGTCGGGCAGCCGCGCCATGGTGCCGTCGTCCTTCAGGATTTCGCAGATCACCGACGCCGGCTGCAGGCCGGCGAGCTGGGCGAAGTCGCAGCCGGCCTCGGTATGGCCGGCGCGCACCAGCACGCCCCCGTTCTGCGCCATCAGGGGGAATATGTGGCCGGGCTGGACGATGTCGGTCGGAGTCGCGTTCTTTGCCACGGCAGCCAGCACCGTACGCGAGCGGTCCTGGGCGGAAATTCCGGTGGTGACGCCCTCGGCGGCCTCGATCGAGACAGTGAAGGCGGTGCCGTGCTGTGCCTTGTTGTCGCGCACCATCAGCGGCAGGTCGAGCTGGCGGCAACGGGCTTCTGTCAACGTCAGGCAGATCAGGCCGCGGCCGTGCTTGGCCATGAAGTTGATGGCTTCGGGCGTACAGTGTTCGGCGGCAATGACGAGGTCGCCCTCGTTTTCGCGATCCTCTTCATCAACCAGGATCACCATGCGGCCGGCACGCAGGTCGGCGACGATATCGAGAACGGGGCTGATGCTCATGGCGCAGGTACCAAGCTTGGGAAGGCGCGCATTTTACGCCGCGCCGGCCGACAGCATGCGCTCGACGTAGCGCGCGATCAGGTCGATTTCAAGATTGACCCGGGCACCAGGATGCAGGCGCTTCAGGGTCGTCACTTCGACGGTGTGCGGTATCAGGTTGATCGAGAAGCGGCGGCCCTTGACGCGATTGGTGGTCAGGGAGACGCCATCGACCACGATCGAGCCCTTGCGGGCAATGTACTTGGCCAGCGCTTTCGGCGCCTTGATCACGAGTTCGTGCGACTCGCCGATCGGCTCGAATTTCTCGACCTCGCCGACGCCGTCGACATGGCCCGACACCAGATGGCCGCCGATGAAGTCCGACAGGCGCATGGCCTTCTCCAGATTCACTTCGCCACCCTGCGCGTCGAGGCCGACCGTGCAGTCGAGCGTTTCGCGCGAGACATCGACCTGGTAGCTGTTCTTCTTTTTCGCGATCACGGTCAGGCAGACACCGCCGTGGGCGATGGAATCGCCCAGCGCGACATCGGCGAGCTTGAGCCCGGGCGCCTCGACGGTGAGGCGCAGGCCCTTTTCCAGCGGCTGGACATGGCTGATTTTTCCTACGGCGGTGATGATGCCGGTGAACATGGGAACTCCGAAGTGACTAGCGCAGGGCGCGCTCGAGGGTGGGCAAGAACTTGTCGGCCGGGACGAAGCCGATCACACGCAGGTCGTTCAGCTCGCGCCCGCCGGCATCATAAAAGATGATGCCAGGCGGGCCGAACAGGCCAAAGCGCTTCAGCAGCGTCTTGTCGGCGTCGTTGTTCGCCGTGACGTCGGCCTGCAGCAACACCATCTGCTGCATGCGCGCGGCGACCTTGGCGTCGGCGAAAGTAAAGCGCTCCATTTCCTTGCAACTGACGCACCAGTCGGCGTAGAAGTCGAGCATCACCGGCTTGCCGGCCGCCTTCGCTTCGGCCAGACGGACATCCAGTCGTTCCAGCGTGGCGACGCGCTCGAACGTTGGCCCGTGGGCTTCGGCGGCGTTGCCACCGCGCAGGAAGCCCAGCGGTTGCAGCGGATCCTTGGCGCCGCCCAGCACGCCCATCAGCATCGCCGCGCCGCCGAGCAGCAACACGACGCCGAGACCCTTGCCCAGGCGCTGCCAGCCCTGGGCATGCGGCGGCAAGGGGTCCAGCGCATGCAGGTAGATCGCCGGCACCACCATCAGCAGCGCCCAGCCCAGCATTTGCGCCCACAAGGGAATGACCGGAGAAACCAGCCACAGCGCGGTGGCCAGCATGACGACGCCGAAGAACTTGTTCACGCCTTCCATCCACGGCCCGGATTTCGGCAGCAGTGAACGCGAGAAGGCGCCCACCAGCAGGAGCGGCACGCCCATGCCCAGCGCCATGACGAACAGCGCGCCGCCGCCCAGCACGGCATTGCCGGTCTGCGCGATGTAGAGCAGGGCGCCTGCCAGGGGCGCGGCGACGCAGGGGCCAACGATCAGCGCCGAAAGCGCGCCCATCAGGGCGATCGCGGGCAGCGAGCCGCCCTGGAGGTTGGCCGTGTCCGAGACCCGGCTTTGCAGCGCGGCGGGCAGTTGCAGTTCGTAGAAGCCGAACATCGAGAACGAGAGTACGACGAAAATCAGGGCGAAACTGCCCAGCACCCAGGCATTCTGCAGCGCCGACGACAGCAGCGTACCGGACAGGCCGGCGGCGACGCCGACCAGGGCATAGGTGGCCGCCATGCCCAGCACATAAGCCAGCGAGAGGATGAAGGCGCGCAGGTGGCTCACCGCGTGGCCATGGTTCACGATGATTCCGGACAGGATCGGGATCATCGGGAAGACGCAGGGCGTCAGGGACAGCAGCAGGCCGAAGCCGAAGAAGCTGAGCAGCACCAAGGCCAGGTTGTCGCCCTTGAACAGGCCGGCGATGCGCGAGCTTTCGTCGGCCGCTCCAGCCACGTCGGGAGTTGGCGCCGGCGCCACGGCGGGGGCGCCCGCCATGCTCAGCCTGGCCTCCTGGTTGATCGGCGGGTAGCAGATGCCACCGTCCCAGCAGCCCTGCGACACCGCCTTCAGCGTGACCGCGCCGGTGGCCTCGACGGGGACCCGTATCCTCACCTCCTTGCGGTAGACCTCTACATTGCCGAAGGTCTCGTCTTCCTTCATCTTGCCGGGCGGCAGTTTGGGCGTACCCGCCGTGCCGCCGTCGAGGGCGAACTTGAACTTGTCGCGATACATATAGTACTGATCGGCGATCTGCCAGCGCGCTTCGATGGTTCTGGCATCGATCACGCGCGCCGAAAAGCGATAGGCTTCTTCCGGCGGCAGGGGCTCCTCGGCCCGGACCGGGCCGGTCAGGGCGAGCAGTATCAGAAACAACAGGCGGATCAGCATGCGGCGGGGCTTTCTCGGACGGCGATGGGCAGGGTTTCGGCCGCGACCCAGTTCAGGTAATCCGGCAGGCCGCGAGCGATTGGGACAGCGATGATCTCGGGAAGTTCATAAGGATGGCCGGCGCGGATGGCCGTTTCCAGCTCCGCATAGCGCGCCGCCGTTGTCTTGATCAGCAGGGGCACCTCCTGCGCCTCCTCCACCGCCCCCTGCCAGCGATAGACCGAGCGGCAGGGTGCCAGGATATTCACGCAAGCCGCCAAGCCTTCCTCGACCAGTCGGACTGCCAGCGTCCTGGCGCTGGCTTCGTCCGGCAGATTGGTGAGGATGAGCAGGGTTTGCGCGGTTTCCATTAGTCTATTCTACCTTCGGCACCCGGCTGCTCTGGGGTAGTCTGCCGCATCCGGATGCCCGCCATTCGGTCCGCAGCCTGGAGCGTCGATTGAGCAAGTTGTTGACCAAACTGATGGAAGCCGAGCGCAAGCGTCGTCAGCTGAACTCGGCCGAGGGTGGGTTGCCTGCTCCCGTGGTGCAGGCCGAATCCATTGTGGATAACAGGTCGCCGGTTGTCATCGAGGCGGACCGAGGTGCGCTCGGAGAGGCCCGGCGAAAGGAACTCCTCGCCGTCCAGCAGGCCACCGCGGCTGCGGCGCGGGCCGAACAAGAGGCGCAACTGGCGCAACGGGCGGCGCAGCGCGACACCGAACTGGCCCGGCGCGCCGCCGAGCGTGCAGAGGTCGAAAGACAGGCGGCCGCAAGAGCCGCCGAGCAGACCCGCGCCGAGCAGGCCGCCGCAGCGGCTGCAGAGGCACGCACCGTCCAAGAACAGAATGCGGCGCAGGCCGCTCGCAAACGCGTCGAGCAGGAAGCCGAACTCGGCCGTGCCGCCGGCGCTCGCCTGGAAGCGGAACGGGCTGCGACGGCAGCCACCCAGACCCGTATCACCGAAGAAACGCGGGCCGCGACGGCGGAAGCCGAGACGGCCCTGCGGCAACGCTTGGAGGCCGAGCAACGCCTGATGGATGTTGCCCGTCAGGACGAACGCGTGGCGACCGAACTTGCCGCCGCTGCCGCCATCCGTGCGCAACGGGACTTGGAACTCGCCCAGTTAGCGGCCGAGCGGGCGCAAGCCGAACGACGCGCCGCTGAAAGTGCCGGTGAGCAATTACGCATCGAGCAGGAGGCGGTTGCCGCCGCCGAGGCCCGCATCGTCGAGGAAGAACAGGCCATGGCCGCGCATGCCCGGCGCACCGCCACCGAAGTCACGGCACAAGCGGCGAGTGTCGAAAGGATTGCGGCAGAGCGGCAGGCCGAAGAGGCGCTGCGCGCGCGCCTTGATGCCGAGCAAGCCGCACTTGAAGCAGCGCGGCGCAGCGAACATGCGGTGGCGGAACTCACCGCTGCCGCCGCGGCGCGGGCCGCGCAGGAGACCGAACTCGCCAGACAGGCGGCAGCCCGGGTTGCGGCGGAGAACCTGGCCGCCGAGCGCGCGGCAAAACAAGCGCAGGCCGAACAGGCCGCAGCCGCGGTTGCCGCGGCCCGCATCGCCGAGGAATCACGGGCCGCCGATGCCGCGCGCAGTCGAGCCGAGCAGGAGCTTGCGGCCGAACGTGCTGCCCTTGCCCGTCTCGACGCCGAAGAACAGGCCCGCGCGGCGCACGCCGAGCGGGAAGCCGCCGAGACGGCGGCGAAGGTAGCCGCGATCGGCAAAGCCGAAGCCGAACAATTGGCTGCCGAGCGCGCCGACGAGCAACTGCGGGTGGAGCGGGCTGCCGTTGCCGCGGCGCAAGCACGCATCGCCGCCGACGAACAGGCCGCGCAAGCCGCGCGCCGTCGGGCGGACCAGGAAACCGAGGCAGCGCGCGCTGCCGTCGCGCGCCTTGAGGTCGAGCGGCGGGCCGCCAGGGCCCGACCCCGGCGGCTCGCCGCCGAGGCCGAGGCACAGGCCGCCGCGGCCGATCATCAACGCGTTGCGGCCGAACTCGATGGCAGCCGGGCCGCGGCGCCCTTGCCTGCTACGACGGTGCGGAAGACCGAAACTCCGTCGCGGCAACAGGGCGACTGGCGCCGCCTGCTGGCGGGCTCGATGCTGGCATTGGCGATCGGTGTCGGGGCCGGTCATTGGCTGGGCAAGGAACCGGTAAAAACGCCGCGTCCGGCGGCGGCTGAATCGGACTTTCCGCGCCTGCGGCTGGACTATGAAATCGCCCGCCCCCCTGCGCCGGATCGGAGCATCGTTGCACGCGACTTTCCGGCTTCGGATAAGCGACCGTGACAGGTGGCAACACAGCGGTGAACATTGCTTGGAGTGCTTGATTTAGCGGTTGCTAATAATCCTGGAATTTGCTAGCTTTCATCGCATGTTCGAGGCATCACCGGATTTGTTTAACTTTCAATGTTTGCATTAAGGGTTTTTTCTATGAGCAGAGCGATAGCCAATCTTCTGGCTGCCGGCGCCATTTTGGTCGTCGGATCGCTGAATTCCGCGCTTGCGCAGGATGTCACTTTCGATATTGCTCGTTTCCAGATCGAAGGAAATTCGATTTTGCCGGCGGACAGGATTCAACAGCTGGTCGCCCCCTTTGCCGGCACCAACAAGCGTTACGGTGACGTGCAAAAGGCGCTCGAAGCAGTCGAGGACGAGTTTCGCCGCCTTGGCTATGGCACGGTGCAGGTGTATGTGCCGGAGCAGGAACTCACTACCGGCGTCGTTCGCCTTCAGGTCAGCGAGGGCGTGGTCGGCAAGGTCGCCATTACCGGCAACAAATATTTCGACAACGACAACGTGCGCGCCAGCCTGCCGCAGTTGAAGGAAGGCACGGCGCCCAACATGCGCCAGCTTTCGGAGAACGTCCAGCTCGCCAACGAGAATCCCGCCAAGCAGCTTGAAGTCACGCTCGGCGTCAGCGAGGATGAAGGCAAGGTCGACATCAAGGTCGAGGTCAAGGAAGAAGACCCCGAGCGCATTTTCGTCACGCTGGACAATACCGGTACCAAGGCCAGCGGCAAGCATCGTCTCGGCGTTTCCTACCAGAATGCCAATGTCGCCAACCGCGACCAGGTGTTGACCCTGGCCTACACGACGGCGGCGGACGCCCCCGCCGGCGTCAAGGTCGATATCTACAGTATCGGCTATCGCCTGCCGCTGTATTCCATCGGCGACAGCATCGACGTCATCTACGGCAATTCCAGCACCAACACGCCGGCGTCGGTGCTGGCGCCGAACGGTACGCTGGCGCTGAACGGCAAGGGTTCGGTGTTCGGTTTGCGCTACAACCACATCTTTCCGCGCGCCGGGGAATTCACCTCCCGGTTCGTCATGGGCTTCGACTACAAGCACATAAATTCACGCTGTACCGTCGCCGGCGTGCCAACGGCCCCGGGGGTCACCGCCAGTTGCACGCCCTATACGCTTCGTCCGATTACCGCGACCTACAGCGGACAGTGGCAGAAACCCGGCGAGGCGGTCGATTTCAACGTCGGCTTTGTCCATCACCTGTTTCCGATGGGCAGTCAGTTTGCCGGGCCGGCCGGCATCGACCGCTATTCCTTCGTCACCACCCGCCAGACCACCGACACGTTTTCCGCCTTGCGCCTGGGCGGCAGCTATACCACCGCGATTCCCGGCGATGGCCTGGTACGCGCCGCATTCACCGGCCAGTATGCGAACAACCCGCTGCCGTCGGGCGAACAGATCGGCCTGACCGGCAGCAATACCGTGCGCGGCTTCCTCGAACGCGCGGTGTCGACCGATCGCGGTTATGTGGCCAATCTCGAGGTGTATTCGCCGGAATACGCAAAAATGCTTGGTGTCGAAGGCTCCCTCAAGGCCGTGGCGTTCTTCGACTGGGCCAGCGGACACAATTTCGCCGCGCTGGCGACCGGATTTGCCCGCGCAAACGTGGCTTCCGCCGGCATCGGCTTGCGTTACAGCCTGAAGAAGGACATTTCGGTTCGCTTCGACCTTGCCCGCGTCTTGGAGGGGCATCAGCCGACCCCGGGCAACTCGGCCGAGGCCGCCAAGCCGGGCGACTTCCGCGGTCATTTCGGCCTCGCATTCGGTTTCTGAACGGGGAGCCGATTTCGCCCAGAGTGTGACTTCCTCCCTGTTAAACAAATGGTTTTAGGGCTATAAGCCAAAGATGAGCGGGCGGCTGTTCCGCCCTTGGAGTTTGCATCATGAGCTACAAAAACCATTCCCCCAGGCATTGTTCCCAGTTGTCTACGCGAGTTCGTGTCGGCGTCGCGGCGGTTGCCGTCTGTTTCGCAACCAGTCCGGTGCTGTCCAACCCCCTGAATCCGGTCGTGGTCAATGGCACCGCCAGCTTCAATCAGGCCGGCAATGTGCTGACCGTGACCAATAGCAACGGCGCCATCATCAACTGGGACAAGTTCTCGATCAAGGCCGGCGAAACCACGCATTTCGCCCAGACCGCGGCGTCCAGCACCGTGCTCAACCGGGTATTGAACGATCCCACGGCGATTTACGGCACCCTCAGTTCCAACGGCCGCGTCTGGCTGGTGAACCCTGCCGGCATCCTCGTCGGCGCCGGTGCCCGCATCGACACCGCCGGCTTCCTGGCCTCCACGCTGAACATCCGCAACGAAGACTTCCTCGCCGGCCGTCACCTGTTCGTCGATGAGGGCAGCGCGCAGAACGTCATCAACCAGGGCGAAATCCGCACGCCCGCAGGCGGCAGCGTCTACCTGATCGGCAGCAATGTTGCCAATGAAAGCATCATCACCACCCCGGGCGGCGAAACCCTGCTCGCCGCCGGCGCCACCGTCAGCCTGATCGACAGCGCCACGCCGGGCGTCAAGGTCGATATCACCGGCAGCGAGGGTAATGCCACCAACCTCGGCCAGATTACCGCCGAGGCCGGCCGCGTCGGCATCGCCGGCGTCATCGTCAGGAACAGCGGCCAGATCAACGCCAGCAGCGCAGTTGCCGAAGGCGGCCGGGTCTTCCTCAAGGCCAGCCGCGATGCCTACGTGGATGGCAATGGTCGCATCGTGACCACCGGCACCAAGGGCGGCCGCGTCGAAGTGCTCGGCGATCGCGTCGCGGTCATGGACAATGCCGGCATCGATGCCAGCGGCAGCAATGGCGGCGGCCGCATCATGGTCGGCGGCGACTATCAGGGCAAGAACGCGGACGTGCAAAACGCCAGTGTCAGCTACTTCGGACCGAACGCCAGCCTCAGGGCCGACGCCACCGAAGTCGGCGCCGGCGGCACCGTGATCGTCTGGGCCGACGACACCACGCGCGCCTACGGCAGCATTTCAGCAAGGGGCGGCGCGGTCGGCGGCAATGGCGGATTCGTCGAGACCTCGGGCAAACGTTTCCTGAGTGTTTCCGGTGCCCGGGTCGATACTCGTGCGCCGAACGGAAAGACCGGCAACTGGCTACTCGATCCGACAGACATCGACATTGTTTCCGGCGGGTACGGAGGGCCGCTCGGAGGAGTGTTCGATCCGGGCAGCAACTCGACGATTACCGATGGCGACGTCAATGCGGCGCTCGGATCCTCCAATCTGACAATCCAGACCGACGGTGGTACGGGCGGCAACGGCCACATCACGGCGACCGGGGTCAATATCAGTGGTTCCAACAGCCTCACACTCGCCGCCTATGGCGGCGGCAGTGCCACGGACGGCAACATCACGATCGCCGGCAGTACCATCAATGTCGCCGGCGGCTTCAAGGCTCTTGCCGGCTGGAATGGAGTTCCCAGCTATTCGGGTTCCGACGTGATTGCCGGTACCGGCGACATCTGGATTTACGAATCGCAAATCCAGGCAAACTCGAATGTCGATCTTCACGCCGGGCATGACATCAAACTCGGCACCGACCTCTCCAACGGGATGGGGACATCGATACAGGCGCAGGGCCTCATGTCGGTCAGCGCCGGCAATGACATCAAACTTCTTGGCGGCTCAGGGATCATTTCCAGCATTTCCACCATGCAGGGCCCCGGCGTCATGCTGATCGGCCAGGGCGGACAGGACATCACGGCCGGCAACGAAATCCTGCTGCAGGCAGGCAGTGCCAACAATACCGTGTATTCCGGCAGCGTCACGTACGGCGGCTCGGTCGCGATCCAGTCGGGCGCCAGCCAGAACATTTCCGCCAACCGCATCAAGGTCTATGCCGGCGCCAGCGGCCATGACAATTCGGCCGAGATCAAGGCTTATGGCGACCAGACGATCACCATCACAGGAACGGGCGGGCTGCTCGAAGTCAAGGGCGGCGGTGACGGCAATGCAAGCGTTTACGATGGTGGCGCCGGTAGCGTGGGCAGCTTCAACAACCAGGCGCGCATCCAGCACGGCAACACCAGCGATGGCGATACCTATACCGGTACCGGGAACCAGACCGTCACCGTCTTTGGTGGCGGCACGGTCAATGTCCGGGCCGGTGACGGCACCGGCAAGCTGGGCTATTACAGCAACGAGTGCGCCACCGCAACGGGCGACGCTAATGCCTGCCGCGGCAGCAGCAGTGGCGCCACCATCGAAAACGGCATCGGCGCGCAGACGCTAAATTTCCTTGCAGTCGGAGCCATCGGCGTCTTTGGCGGCAGCGCCGGTACCCAGAACTGGGCCGGCATCAACAACAAGGGCGCCGGTACCTCCCAATCCATTTACGGCAGCCCGAACATCACCCTGACCGGCGGCACCGGCGGCGGCGTGGTCAGCTACCTCGACGAAGTCTTCCAGCTTTCCAACGATGCCGGAATCTTCAGCAAGGGAACGGGCGCCCAACACATCTACGCCGATTCAATCACCATCAACGGCGGCGGCGATGCCACAAGCTACGGCGGCGCCGGCATCAGCAACGAGAGCGGCCAGAGCCTTTACATCACCGCCACCGGCAACCTGAGCATGTATGGCGGCGCCAGCAATACCGGGGAGATGTTCGCCGGGGGCGTTTATATCGGCAACAAGAACGGCGGAGCGATCGACCTGCAGATCGGTGCCAATCTTTACGTCAAGGGCGGCAGCGGCGACTCCGCGCCCGTGCTGATCGGGTCGGTCGACGGCCTGGGCAGCGTCAACATCGTGACCGGCGGCAACGTCGACATCATCGCCGATGCCAGCGGGGTCGGCATCGGCTCGCTGTCCTCCAGCGATGGCGCCACGGTCGGCATCAGGTCGAACGGCAGCCTTGCCGTCAGCGGCAGCGCCACGAGGGGTGTGCTGATCGGCAGCCTGTTCGATTCCGGCGCAAGCAGTCTCAATGACGACGATATCGTCGTCGGGCCGGGAAGCAGCTTGACAGCGAATTCGAATTTGAGCTTGATGTCACGGAGCGATCTTTCCATCGCTGCCACCGTGCCGGTCAAGTCCTACGGCGGCGCCATCACGCTGGTCGCCGGCTGGGACGGCATCGTGGCGCCTGTCCCTGTCGTCGGCGGGCCGGGTACCGTCACCGCCTATGGCGGCTTCATCACCTACGGCGGCGCTTTCAACGCCTATGGCAGCACCGGTATTGAGCTGGGCAGCATCAGCACCGATGCGCCCGCGGGTAGCGGAAACAATGGCGGCGCGGTCTATGTCGGCGCCAACAACGGCCCGGTCTACGTTGGCTCGATCAGAGCCAATGGTGGCGACGCGTCCGGCTTCGGGAGCAACGGCGGTACCGGTGGCAACGTCACGCTCCTGTCCTCCGGTCTCCTGACCTTGGGCAGTGGCGGCATAGAAGCCTCGGGTGGCAAAGGCAGCGACGGCGGCGAAGGAGGGTTTTTCAGTGCTCGCCAGGGAGGCAGCGGCGGCCAGGTGGCGCTCACCTCGACCACCGGCAATGTCACGGTGAATGGCAATATCGTGGCCAAAGGTGGCGAAGGTGGCGTGGGTGAGGCGGGGTCAGACTCCACCAGTAACACCGGTGGCTGGACTAGTGGGGGATCGGGCTACCAGGGCGGCGATGGCGGCGA
>ORJL010639173.1_pt1 | contig 12233 bp, 13 predicted proteins | sample 1779941 | NCBI WGS metagenome assembly ORJL01 (sample SAMEA104232317, study PRJEB22302) | groundwater metagenome | biome: forest; feature: aquifer; material: groundwater | place: USA | collected 2011-08-07 | depth 5.8 m
CAAAATCGTACTTACGGCCTGGAATCCAATTTCGTTTCGCTTGGTGATTGACGGTATCGTAGCGGTTATCTTAGGGCCGCTTTTTTTCAAGGACGAGAAGCGCATTTCGTTAAACGGCTTTGGTCTTTTGCTTTTGACCAATATTCTGACCTCAATCGCCTGGACACTTTTTTACTTTTCCTACCAGCGCTCCGGCATTGTTTATACGACGCTTATTTTTTCCCTGCAGCCGCTTTTGGTTTATTTTACCTCCCTTTTTTTCTTGAAAGAACCCTTTCATATGAAAAAATTTGTTGCTTTTATCATTGTGCTCGCTTCCATCGCAATTGCCCAATTTACTGGCTAACGATAGGATATATTTAATGCCGCTTAGACTTTTCAATACACTAACCAGAAAAAAGGAGTTTTTTAAACCCGCGCGCGGAAAAACGGCGCGGTTTTACGCCTGCGGTCCGACCGTGTATCAGGAAGCGCATTTGGGCAATCTACGCACTTATATAAACGAAGACATTTTGAAGCGGGTCTTGTTGCTCGACGGCTACAAGGTGAAGCATGTGATGAATATCACGGATGTGGGGCATCTGGAGCATGATTCCGACACCGGCGAGGATAAAGTGGAGAAAGAGGCCAGAGAAAAACATAAATCCGCCTGGGAAATTGCCAGCAAGTATGAAAAAATTTTTAAGCGCGACTTGAAAAAGCTGGATATTCTGCCCCCAGAGCTTTTTCCGCGCGCGACCGGGCACATCAAAGAGCAGATCGGTCTTGTAAAAAAACTTGAGGCCAAGGGATTTACCTATCCGACTTCCGACGGAATTTATTTTAATACGGCTCGTTTCAAAAAATACGGGGTTTTGGTAAAAAGTAAACTTCGCGGACTTCGGGCCGGCGTGCGAACAGAACTGCGTGAAAAGAAAAATCCAACGGATTTTGCGCTGTGGAAATTTTCTCCGAAGACCGGCCCGAGGCGCCAGATGGAGTGGCCCTCTCCGTGGGGCGCGGGCTTCCCGGGGTGGCACTTGGAATGTTCCGCGATGTCGATTAAATATTTGGGAATGCCGATTGATATCCACGCGGGCGGCATTGATCACATCCATCCTCACCACACGAACGAAATCGCCCAGTCCGAGGCGGCTTACGGCAGGAAATTTGCCAATTTTTGGATGCACTCCGAATTTCTTTTGATGAAGGAGGGACGGACCCGTCTCGCCGGAGCGGAGCCGAGGCGGATGGGCAAATCGGAGGGCAACGCGATTACCCTTTTGGATATAGAAAAAAGGGGGTTCGAGCCGCTCGACTTCAGATATTTAACTTTGACGGCCCATTATCGCTCTCCCCTGTCTTTTGGCTGGAAATCCTTGGAATCCTCGCGTAACGCCCGCTTGAAGCTTGAGAAGAGGGTGCTTTGGGCGCGAGAAAGAAAAAATAAGAAAGACGGCCTGGCTTCTTTTAGAAATGCTTTTCTTCGACGAATCAACGATGATTTGGATGCGCCGCGCGCTCTCTCACTTTTATGGAAGCAGGGCGTCCAGTACGAGGAGTTTTTGTTATCCGACATGATATTCGGCCTCGGCTTTGATAAAATTAAGCCTTTGACTTCTCCCACGGCGGTGCAAAATCTTTTGGAGACAAGAGAACGGCTTCGTTTGGAGAAAAAATGGGGTGAGGCCGACAAAATAAGGGATAAAATAAGAAAGCTCGGATTCTTGGTTGAAGATACTCCGGAGGGCCCCCGCCTTAAACGGGCAACTTAAACACAGGTTATTAAGAAAACTGCTTGAAGGGAGGCGGGGAAGGTTCTATCTTGATGTTATGGCAGCCGCTGAGGAAAGATTCCGCAACCAAACCATTGAATCTCCTTTTACCGAGGGCCGTATTCGCGTTCCGCCGCAGAACCTGGAGGCGGAAATTTCCACTTTGGGAGCTTTGATGCTCGATCAAAACGCCGTCATTAAAGTGGCGGATATTTTGCGTCCGGAGGATTTTTATCGTCCCCAGCATCAGGCGATTTTTAAGATAATTCTCGAACTTTTTGAACGCCACGAACCGATTGATGTTCTTTCCATGACTTCGCGTCTCCGCGAGCGCTCCTTGTTGGAGTCCGTCGGCGGCACCTCCTATCTTACCGATTTGGTTAACGCCGTTCCCACCGCTTCCAATGTCGCGCATTACGCGGAGATTGTGAGAAAAAAACGGATTTTAAGAGAACTGATCCAGGCTTCTTCCGAAATCGCCGAACTGGGTTATCGCGAAGGGGAAGAGATTGACCAGCTTTTGGATGACGCCGAAAAAAGAATTTTTTCAATTTCCCAGCGCTCGCTCTCGCAGCGCTTCACTCCTTTGGGGCAGACTCTTGAGGAAGCCTGGAACCGGATTGACTATCTGCATAAAAATAAAAATGAGCTCCGCGGAGTCTCAACCGGATTTCGAGAAATTGATAATGTTCTGGCGGGGCTGCAAAAATCGGATTTGATAATTATCGCGGCCCGCCCGTCTTTCGGAAAAACCGCCTTGGCTTTGGATATCGCCAGGCACGTGGCGGTGGAACAAAAAATTCCCGTCGGCATTTTTTCATTGGAAATGTCGGACCAGCAGCTGGTGGACCGCTTTATCGCGGCCGAGGCCCACGTGGATTTGTGGAAACTCCGGACCGGCCGGCTTTCCGACAATTCAGACGATTTTTTGAGGATTCGCGATGCCTTGGATCGGCTTTCGAAAGCCCCTTTGTATATTGATGATGAGGCTTCCAACAATGTTTTGCAGATGCGGGCGATGGCCCGGCGCCTTCAGGCCGAGCACGGCAACCTGGGGCTTTTGGTAATAGATTATCTGCAATTGATGCAACCCCGTTTCGCCACGGAGTCGATGGTTCAGCAAATCACCGAAATTTCGCGCTCCTTGAAGGGGCTTGCCAGGGAGCTCGATGTTCCGGTGGTGGCGATCTCGCAGTTGTCGCGCGCGGTGGAACAGCGCCATCCTCCCGTTCCCCGCCTCTCCGATCTCCGCGAGTCGGGTTCGATTGAGCAGGATGCCGACGTGGTCATGTTTATTTATCGCGAAGACAGGTATCGCGAGAATTCTTCCCGCCCCAATCAGGCCGATATAATAATCGCGAAACACCGCAACGGCCCCATAGGCAAAGTGTCTTTGTATTTTAATCCCGAGAAAGTTACTTTCACGTCGCTCGAAGAAGGCACCGGGTTTGAGGCCTTTGAGGTCGGAGAATAAGAATCGCTCGCTATCCAATTTTTGCGACCTCGATTTCCGCGAAGATAAATCATAGTCGCCTTGCGACGAAAAAATGTCACCCTGCTCTAAAACATCGCGTGTGCCCGCCATTTTTTCTGCTCGCCTCCTTGATTTATAGCTTTGCTCCAATATGGTCGGCAAAAATTAATAGCTCGCTTGGGTCAAAGTCGCGAGCCAAGTCTCTTGAAAGACCCTCTGACGACGAGCGGGCATGGTTCCGCCTTGGGCGGAGAGCGAGGAGGAGGGAGAGCGAACGAATCGCTGGTGAGTGAGCCTGCCTGCCGGCAGGCAGGCGTGTCTTGAAAGAGAGCTTGGCGAGAGACTGATTTCAAAACTTTGTTGCGAGCTCTTAATGAAATCATAAAAATTGATAGCTCGCTGCGGCGCATTTTGCTATAATGGCAGGATAAATGGATTCTATAATATATAAATTAATTGAATTTTTTCAGAAATTGCCGGGAATCGGGCCGAGGCAAGCCCGGCGTTTTGTGTATTCCCTCGTGGACGAAGACCCCAAAGTTTTGGGAGAATTTTCGGATTTGTTAAAGCGCCTCAAGGAAGAAGTTTCGCGCTGCGCCCAATGTTTTCGTATTTTTCAGGGCAAGGGAGATGTTTGTGAAATTTGCGGGAGCTCTTCCCGCGACAGGTCCAAACTTTTGATTTTGGAAAAAGACGCGGATCTGGAAAATATGGAGAAAAATCATATTTATGACGGCAAATACCATATTTTGGGCGGTTTAATATCCCCCCTAAAGCCGAAGTCACAGGAAAAACTTCGCCTCAAGGAGCTATATCGTCGCGTGGAGGCCTCTAAAGATATTCAGGAGGTCATTCTGGCGCTATCCGCGACCACGGAGGGAGATATGACCGTTCGTTATATCGAGAAAATTTTAGAGCCGATTCAAAAAACTCGGAAGCTTACTCGTCCGGACTTCGACGGTGAGCTCAGTCGAACCGCAGGCGAGCTTAAAATCTCGCGCCTGGGGCGGGGGCTTTCAACCGGAACGGAGCTCGAATACTCCGACCGCGACACCTTGAAGCACGCGCTTGAGAATAGGAAGTAGTTATTTTACAACTATCTCTTTTATCAAAACCTCGGTGAAGGGCTGGCGATGGCCTTTCAACTTGCGGTAGCGGGTTTTGGAGTGATAGCGGAAGACGATTACTTTATCGCCCTTGCCTTCCGAAAGCCACTCGGCCGTTACTTTCGCGTTTTTTAGGAAAGGCGTTCCGATTTCCATTTTATTTTCCTCCCCCGCCGCTAGAATTTCATCAAAATTAACCCCCCCTTTTATAGGTTTGGGAATTTTTTCAATTCGGAGCTTTTTGTTGGGAGTTACAAGGTATTGCTTGCCTCCCGTTTTTATAACGGCAAATGTAGACATGGTAAAAACCAGTTTAGCAGATTAGAAAATTTAAAGCAAGCTTGGACCGGCTAGCGTGGCGCGGCCTTCAGCTTATTGATTTGGTCCTGTAGCGCTTTTATTTGATCCTGAAGGGTCTTGACGTCAGATTGCGGAGCGTTTGGCTGTGGCGCGGGCTTCGGGGCCTCCATCCCCTCTTTTCCGAATACCTCCGCGAGTTTCGCTCGGGTAAGCGGTCCCACGCGTCCCACCTGTGGCAATCCGTATTTTTTCTGGAAACGCTTTACGGCCTCGCTGGTTAGTTTCCCGAAAAAGCCCGAGACAATACCCTCCGGGTAAATGCTTTTGTCGCGAGCCAGAAGCGCCTGGAGCTTGGTCACTTCACTTGAACGGCTTCTAGGCGCAAGGTCTTTGGTAATAAACTCCCCCCTGGGCGCAGGGCTGGAAACGCTTGGGCTCGGTGTTGAAGGCGGGGCCGAAGGAGTTTGCGGCGGGACTGTCGGAGCGGAGGTTCCTCCCCCTCCCGATATGATGCCTCCGCCGAGCACGCTCGAAGAACCGGAATCCGCGCTGGTGCAGGTTCCGGACGGAGTTACTGTTACTGTCACGCCCGTAGCGTCGGTGGAAAGGTGTGTGATTATAAGTGAAGATTGCGTGGCGCTACAGCTGTAGGTCCGATTTAAGTTGTTATCGAGTTTCTTTTTATCGGCAGAGATTATTCTTATAATCCCGCCGGACGAAAGAACGAAATCAAAGGTTGACGAATTTATCGTGATGGAATCGGCCGAGCTCCCGGCTTGCAGGGTATATTGGGTGGAGTCGGACGGAAGAACCAAAATGATATCATCCGGAACCGCGACTTCGTTTGTCGCAAGCGCCGCCAAGGGGCTTATGGCAAGGAAGATGGCCAAAAGCAATTTTTTCATTTTTTTAGTTAGCTTTAGCGGAGAGAGATGAAGTTGATGGAAATATTTCCAGTGGCGGTGGCTCCACCCGTGAGATCCAGTCGATGAATATAAAGACTGATGGTATCCGTAGCGGAGGAAGAAGCTGACAAGAGAATGAGGTTGGTGGGGAGAGAGCTCGTCGCCATTACAAAGACTCTGTCACTGGTTCTCACTCCTGTAGCCGAGGTGCAGTTTACGGCTTTGGTGGTTGAAGCCGTAATGGTACCGCTCGAGAGATTGCAGAAACCGAACACTATGCCAGCTATGGTAGAACCGTTTCCGCCTACTACGAGATTAGTGGTGCTCGCCGTGCCATTGACTTCAAACGAAGTACCGGGAGTAGCGGTCAGAACTCCTACCCGGTTGGCATTCGGGTCAATCACGAGAGTGTTGGAATCAAAGTTGAGACCGGCTTGGTTAAATGTGACTGTTGTCGTTGCGGCTTTGTCAACAGTAAGATTGCCGTAGAAAGTCGCCGTATCTCCGAAAAGGGCGGTTGATGACGCCTGAAGTGTCCCGGTAAAGAGATTAAGGTCGCCGGCCGCGTCTCCGAAAGTGGCGTTGCCGTAAGTGGTAATATTCCCGGTAAAAAGCGCGGTGCTCGATGCCTGCAGACTGCCGGTTAAAGTAGTAACGCCGGTCGTGGTCAGAGTGCCCGTTACGCTCACGTTTGTTCCCACGCTCGTGGCGTAAGCCACAAATGTGATTGCGAGCGCTCCCACTAAACACGACAAAAAGAACCCCAAAAACCTACTAGCTCGAAGTTTAGTCATATTTTTCGTTAATCATTAAAAAGTTAACAGACCAGGCTTTTTATTAAAATAAAGCCTACTTTCAGTATACATTATATGTTGTAAGTTTCGGAGGGGGGTGGGGGGTGGATAACTATTTTATTTGATATCCTTGACGATTTCAGAACCTTTGATCCGGTATTTTTTATTTTTATAAATCTTTGAGACAACTTGGTTGATAATCCAGGTTAGAACAAGCAAAACGAGGAAATATACAAGTCCTTGAGCCGTAACCTCGGGCAGTTTGTCACGGCCCAGATATCCCAGAATGCCCGCCACTACTCCGATGGTGGTTATGAGTTGCAAAGATGAGATCGTGTTTTTGGTGCTTTTGGCCTGTAAATCCGAGAAAGTTTCAATCGCGGAGCCGAGATAGTTTTTAGTCATGTCCCATAGATGTTTAATATATTCGTGGGTGTCTTGAAGCGTTTCAAATTTGAATTGGAACAGGGGCGAGAGATATTCATCAATTTTTTTCAGGTCTGTCATTTTCTGGCGGGTTTTGACGTAACTCGCCATTTGATTCAGGCGGGCGCCGATGAGGTTCACCGTTTTCTGATAATCTCCCAGCTCCCCTCTTAAAGCATCAAGCTCCGTTCCTTTAATTTCCCCTCGCTCTTTAATCTTGGCGATTTTTTCCCAAATGATGCGGTGGATTTCAAGGTAGCGATGCAGTTGCGATTTGAATTCGCGAAAAAATATTTGGGATTCAATGATCTCGCGCGCGAGGGCCTCGTCTCGCAGGTTGTTTATCAAGATTAGTCCGGAAGCTCGGAAAACCTCCACATTTTTGCTCGCAAGCCGGGAATAAATTTCTTCCGAAGCGTCAGTAAACATTTTTTCAATTTCCGCCGTCGTCCCGTCTTCAACGGTTACAATATAAGGAAGGATTGTTTTTATATTGGCGAGTTCTTTCGGGACCGGCGCGCCCTTGCTGAAAATCAATGACAATGCGGGCGACAATTTTTCATCATAGTATTGTTTAATGGTTTCAAAATCTTTCTTTAAGTCCGTAAAATCTTTTTCGAGGATAATCAGGCCGTCTTCGTAGATGCGGTATTTTATTTTACCGATAGCGTCAACGAGTAAATACTCCAGTGGCCCGTTTTCCCGGCTTACGCTATTTATTCCGAGCGCTTTGCGGGCTTCATTCAGTTCTTGTGGCGAAAGATCCAGATTGGATTTTCCACGGCTCAAAAAATCCCAAATTTCGGTGAGATGCAGAGTAGTGCGCTGGAACCAGCCGCCGATATAAATTTTTTGGATGGTCATGAATTTATTTTGCATCTTCCTCCTCGCGAGGCCGCGCGATCATAACCGGCTCGGCTTCAATCCCCTCTCCTGTGATGCGGTAGATATCTTTGTCTATCTTTGTAAACTCTCCGTAGGCCTTGTCGTACATACTGACCGTAGTGCCGAGATTTTTGCCAAGCTTTTTCAGATAGTCTTCGTAGCTTATGAAGTGGCGCCGGAGGTTTTCCACGAATTTTCGCATCTCCTTGGCCGATTCCTCAATCTGGAGCGCTTTTAGGCCCTGCAGAACCGTCTGAAGATAGGCCAGAAACGAAGTCGGCGAGACAATGATGACATGCCGCTCTTTAAAGGCGTATTCAATCAAATCCTGCGTGTTGATTTTAACCGCGCCGACTTTATTTATAAGCAAGTCGTAATACACCGCCTCGGAAGGGATGAACATAAACGCAAAATCCAAAGTGCCTTCGGAGGGCTTGACGTATTTTGAGGTTTCGTCAATCCGATTTTTGAGGTCCTGCCGGAATTGGCGCTCTAAGCGCTCGCGCTCCGTCTGGTCGCGCGTCTCCACCAGACGGTTATAATTTTCAAGCGAAAATTTGGAGTCTATGGGAATTATTTTGTCTCTGACGTGAACTACGGCGTCTACTGCCGAGCCGTCTTTGAATTGATACTGCATTTCATAGCTCCCGGGAGGCAGAACATTTTTCAGAACCGTCTCCAAAAAATATTCTCCCAAGACCCCGCGCTGTTTGGGGTTTTGCAAAATGTCCTGCAAGTTTCTCAACTGGTCGGCGAAGCTCACCACTTGGCGGTTGGTTTCATCTAATTTAGTCAGGCGCTCCGTTACCTCGCGGATTATCTTGGCGGATTCTCCGAATTGCCTCTGCAGGACGTCCGTTGATTTTCCCAGCCCATCCTCGAGTTTTCGGGAAATTTCGTTCATCTGATTTTGAATTAAGAGCAGCTCGCTCGAATCTTTCCGGGGCTTTCTCAAAAAATATATCAAAAAGCCGCCAAGGATGAATCCAAGAATGCCAAATAAAAGCTCGCTCATTTGTTTAAAAGCTTATCGAGTTTTTCATTAATTTGTTGAAGATCGCTTCTTACGTGCTTTAATGTGGTTTCTTCCGCTTTTATCTCCTCCTCGCTCTCTTCGCTTATTTTTTTCTCCTGCCGCAGTGCCTTGATTATAATTTCATCCCCTATGAAAAAAGAGACGAAGAGGCCTGTTATGAGCAGGACTAGAGCGCTTATTGCCAGTGAAACCGGACCGTTCAAGAAAGGAAAGAGGTCGGCCGTAAGCCAGACCCCGCGCCAAAAAAGAACGATAGCTGTCCCGCCGATAAAAGTATAGAGAATGGGGTGCCTGGAAAGGGATTTTCTTATTTTGTCTTCGAGCTGGTCGAAGAATTGGAGAAGCTGTTTCATAGTGTGTATTTTACCACAAAAAATCTCCATCGTTTTTCTGCCCATTTCCCGGCATAATCCACGCCGATTCTCCTGTCGGTTTTGATTTTCAATTTTTTCCCAGTCCCCCTTTCTATCCAAAGCCCGGTTTTCTTGCCGAGCGGCTTCTGGTTTAAAGTTTTATCAATATGAAAATATTTTGTGACCTTGCCCGGGCCGTTTATATGCTTTCCATTCGCGAGGACGCCTCTTATCAAAACTGCCGCCGGATAATCTTTTTCTTCCGTGACGATATTCAAACAGTAATGCATCCCGTAAATCAAATAAACATAAATCGTCCCCGGCTCGCCGAACATCACTTTTGTCCGCTCCGTCCGCCCGCGCGACGCGTGCGACGCTTTATCATTCGGCCCCACATACGCCTCGGTTTCCGTAATGATTCCTTTTATCAGTTTCTTGCGATATTTTCGCATGAGGGTTTTCCCGAGTAAGTTTTTTGCCACTCGCAAAGTCGGCTTTTTGAAAAAGGCAGCAGTTAGTCTATAGGACATATTCGTGCGAATTAGCCCATACCCCCATTCTTTTCAAAAAGAATGGTTCAATTATTTTAAGTTAGATAAAGCTTTTATTGTCGCCCCGAAGGAAAGTGTGAAATCTTCCGGTTTCTCGTCAAACCACTTTTTTAATTCCAATATTGAAATCCAGCGGATTTCGGCAACTTCGTTTTTATCGATTTTAAAAGCGGAGTTTGGGAGGTCGGATTTAACAAAATACATTTGGCGAAAATATTTATGGCTTGTTTCGACATATTCTTTTGTGCCCGCAATTAAGTTCTCCTCGCTTATTTTTAGGCCAATTTCCTCTTCTGCTTCCTTGATTATATTGGAAGCGTAGCTCTCCCCCTCCTCAACCGTTCCCGCGGCGGACGGCCCCCATTTTCCCGGGTCGTAAATTTTATTGAGAGCTCTTTGGGCGATTAAAACCTCGTTTTTGGAATTTATAACCCATAATCCGGCGACTCTAGTTATATCGGTATCATTTCCATCTTCTCTGCCCCTATAACCTATTATTTCGTCTTTTTCGTTGACGATGGGAATTCGAGTCATCTTGTGATTACTTCAAATTGGCCTTCCGCCAGGGTGATAATAGGCAAAACTTCTTTGTAGTTTTTCAATTCAGAATACGCTTTATCCCAGTCAATACTCGGCGCATTATAATCAGAGCGATAGTGGACAATAACTTTAATCGGCAAAAGCCCCAGTCCTTCACACAATTTTAGACTACTAAGCCCATAATAGTATTTGGCAACGGCATTTGCCCCAGCGGATGTCCCCGCGAGAGTTTTGCCATCTAATTCTTTATCCCACCCCTTATTTTTATTCAAAAGCTCCTTCAATTGGCTAGTTCTGCCGCCTTTCAGATAAATCACATTTGCCCACGTTGCTTGCTCAATAAATTTTTCAGGGTCGGCGAGCTGGATTTCTAATTTTTTATTTGGCAGATGCTCTCTAAAAAACTCTTCATCATAAGCGAATAGTTTTACCCACATTTCTTTAGGACGGGCAAAGATACAATCCAAAATCCTGACCGGCTCTTCAAAATCTTTTACAACTTCTTCACAAAACGCCTTGCCTTTGTCGGACGCTTTGTCCGGATATCCGCCTACCAAAATATATTTTGTCATAGTAGTTTTGCGCCCCCAACCGGAGTTGAACCGGTGTTTGACGGATGAGAACCGTCTGTCCTGGGCCACTAGACGATGGGGGCCGACTGATTTAGATTAGCAGTTTCGCGCTAAATTTCAAGATGGAATAATTCGCGCGCCTGCCCGCCGACTTGTCCGCCAAAGCCTTAGCGTCGGCGGAAGCTTTAGCGCAGGAGGGAATAGTTCCAGCTGTGCAAATTTCACAGCTCCGTTATAATGAAAATATGCTTGCTTTCCCCATCACCGCCCTTTTCTATATTTTTGAGGGGACGGTAGCCCTGCTCTACGGAATAAAAAGTTATTATACTTTCAAAGAAACCAGGAATGAATTTCACCGCCTGTTTTTTCATTTGGGAATAGGAGTGGCGCTCGCGTTTTATTTTTACGGCTTCCCCAATCTTCTTTATCCGACGCGGTACAACTTAAGCGGCGTTTTCTATATTCTTTCATTTATTCCGCTTTTCTGGGGTCTGGGCGAAGCTTTAAAGGTAACGCTTTTAGCTTGGAATTATGAGGATCTGGAGCGTTTCACCTCTTTTTTAATTCCCCTTTTTACTGTCCTTTTTGTGATTTGGCATTTCTCCGCTATCCCCGCCGCGAGCATCGATGAATTCGGGCTTATTCACTGGGGCGTTAAAGCGCCCTATGACATTGTTCAGGTTCTTTTCGGTTTGCTTATCACTCTTTTGCCGGGACTTTTCCTTCTTTTGACCGACGCTCCCTCGAAAAAGGCCTTCTATAAAAAAATTCTTTTTGGCCTCACCTTTGTTTTGGGAGGGATTGGCGGCTACGGGGTAACGCTTCTGGATGAAACTTTTTTGCCGCTTTTGGCGGCTTATCTGGTGGAATTCATTGGCTTTGTTTTTCTGAGCATTCTTTTCTTGATAGATATTTTTATGAAAGAAGAGTAATTAACGCCCGCGCCATTCTGTGTCCTGTCTGCATAAAAGCTCGGATGCCTTTTCCGGCTCGGCCATTATGGCCTCCGTTATTTTTTCCATCCGGATGGACTGCGAGCCCTTTATTAAAATTAAATCCCCGGGCTTTATGAGTTCCGGCAGTTCTTTGGCGGCTTCGTCGGAATCTCCGAATTCCAGAATATCTTTTTTCTTAAACCCGGCCTTGACCGCGCCTTCTCCGAAGAATTTCGCGCGAAGGCCGATTGTAATCAAAAGTCCTACTTTGTCCTCTAGATACTCCCCCACTTCACGGTGCGCGGTGATGGTATGCTTGCCAAGTTCGAGCATGTCGCCTAAAACTGCAATCTTTCGGCTTGCTGGAATTTCATCTAAAACTTCAAGCGCCGCGAGCGCGGCTTTGGGCGAGGAGTTATAGGAGTCATCCAGAATTATCGTATTTTTAATGCCGTGGATTATTTTCAACCTTCCCGAAGGCGCTTGGTAAAGCGAGAGAGCTTCGGCTGCGTCCTTAAGTTTAATGTCAAAAATGGTTCCGCAGGCGATGGCGGCAAGGGCCGATAAGGCCTGATGTTTCCCAAGGGCGTTTAGACTTTTGA
>ORJL010013994.1_pt1 | contig 12232 bp, 9 predicted proteins | sample 1779941 | NCBI WGS metagenome assembly ORJL01 (sample SAMEA104232317, study PRJEB22302) | groundwater metagenome | biome: forest; feature: aquifer; material: groundwater | place: USA | collected 2011-08-07 | depth 5.8 m
CAATCCATTCGCTGAAAGCTTGGCGCAGATTTCCTCTGCCAGCTTTTGAGTGTAAGGAACATTCGAAAGCTCGACCAGTTTCCTGCCCTCTTTTTTCGCCTTTTCTAACTCGCTTTCGCTTATCTGGTTCGCAAGCAACGATTGCAGTTTCTCAAGCTCCTTGCCGCGCTCCTTCCACTCGTTGAAAAAGCGGAGCGCAGTTGCTTTCAATTGGTCTTCTGGAACGGAAAGCGCCTCTGCCGCCTCGCGAAGAAGCCTTTCGCGCTCCTCGATGTGCTTTATTGCTTCCGGCCCGCATTTGATTACCACGCGCTCCACCCCGTCCTGCACGCCTTCGCGCCTGGCTATTTTCACAAGCCCAAGCGCACCCGTGCTTTTTACGTAATTGTGCGTTCCGCCGCACGCCTGATGGTCTATGCTCCCGATTGAAACAATGCGCAATTCCTTGCCTGGCACTGCGCCGCCCTGATAGAGGCGGAAGCCGTACCTTGACTCGGCATCAGCCCTGCCAAGCACCTCGATTTTCACAGGCAGGTTCTCAATCACACGCTTGTTTGCAAGCTGCTCTATTTTTTCAAGCTCATCCCAGGTAATTTTCCTGTAATGGGTGAGATCAATATGCGCCTTTTTCTCGTCCTTGTACGAGCCGCCCTGCCAGATGTGAGGGCCGAGTATTTCGCGCGCGCACGCGTTTATGAGATGGATGGAGGTGTGGTGGATGGATATTTGCTTGCGCCTTGCGCCGTCCACTTTTCCGTGCACAATTTGCCCGACCTTAAACTCGCCTGGCTTTGCAACCTCGTGGAGTATGACGCCTTTTTCCTTCTGTACATTGGGCACTTTCACTCCGTTCAACTCGCCGATGTCAAAAATCTGCCCGCCGCCTTCTGGATAGAATGCAGTGGAATCAAGTATCACCCACTTGCCCTTTACTGCGAGCACTTTTGCATCAAACTCCTCGACAGAATCGTAAAAGAGCGTTTTTGTCTTTTCAGTCCCTTCGACATCCACCGCATGCTCTGATGCAGGGCCTGCCTCGTCGTCCTTTTTCAGAAGCGAATAGAAGTTGTCTGGCATTTGCACCTTCACGCCTTTTTCCTTTGCGATTTCCGCCACAAGCTCGATTGGAATGCCGTCGGATTCGTAGAGCTTTTTCAATTCCTCGGTGCCGATTGCCTTGCCGCGCGAAAGCAAATTCGCGACTTTGCCCCTGCCCTTTTCCTTTCCTGCAAGATATTTCCTTTTCTCCTCATCCACAATCGCAATTGCGGTTGGCACGCCCCCCTGCAGCTTGGGGAACAGCCCCTTGAGGTGGTGGGCGTGCGCCTCCAGCACCTTTGCATAGTCAATGCCCATGGAATATTCTTCGTCAAACCCGAATGTCCGCCGCAGAATCATGCGAAGATTGTATCCGCCGCCGGAATTGGATGGCAGCATGCCGTCAGTTGAAGTGAACAGAATTGTTTTCAGATGGTCTGCGCAGGCATAAACTCCATGAAGAGGTGCGAATGTGGAAAGAAGCTGTTCGCCTGTCATGCCCAATTGCTTTGCGACTTTTTCGCGCTCGGCTGCAATGTCCTCCACTTCGTCGGTATTAAGCGAGCCTGAAAGCTTTGCGTATTGCAGGAAGAGCTTTTCATCCACTTTCACGCCGGCTTTTTTCATTAATTCATCCACAGCGGAACCGAAAGTAATCCCATAACTTATCGGCGAGCCGTGCGTTATCCATGCCAGCCGCTCAAGCCCTGCGCCCATGTCAATGACCTTGGTGGAAAGCTCCCTGCCCGAGCCGTCGGGCAGCACTTCGTATTGCATGAACACGCAGTTGCCAAGTTCCAATCCGTCGGCAAAATACTCGATGCAGGGGCCGTAGTTGCCGCCGCCCACCCATACGTCTTCGAGGAAAACCAAATGCTCTTCGTTTATGCCAAGGTGCGAAAGATATCCCAGGTCGTGCGCGATTGCCTCATTTTTCCAGTAGAAGTCGCCTGTCTTTTTGCTGTTGAATGCCAATTGCCCGACCATGACAAAATCAGTGTAGTGCCTGCCTGTTACCCCGACATTGGAAACGTCCGAGAAGCGGATGCATGGCTGAGGCACGATTACAGGATTTGCCTGCGGCTCTATTTCACCGCTGACAACGTATGGCTGGAAGTCATTCACAGATGCGATGGTGAAATACAAGTCGTCGCGCCACCTTGGCACGGTGGGGTAGGGCTCGACATAAGTATGCCCGTTTTTCGTGAAGTATTCCTCGATTTTTTTCCAGGTTTCAACGTAGCCCAATGGCTTTTTTGCCATTTTCTTGCCGATGAACTGGTAGCCTATGCAGGACGGGTCGGAGCAGATTTTCCTTTCCGCAACCGACCAGAAAAAGCGCGAGCACTTTCCGCACTGCTGGCGAGTGTAACCGCGCTCGATTAATGCAGCCACCTTGTAGTGCTTCTGCCAGTCTTTTTTGAATTCTGCGCGCAGCGCGTTTTTGTCCATGGGTTTTTTCTCTATTTACCAAAATTTATATGCTTATAGAGGCAGAAAACGACTGCGCATGTGCCCTTAGTGGGATGGTTACACAATCGAACTTCGTTCGACTTGCGGTCTCCGCTTCGCGGCGCCGGACGCGTCGCTTCCAGCACAACACTGGGCCCGTAGTGGAATGGTTAACACGTCGCTCTCACACAGCGAAGACTCCCGGTTCGATCCCGGGCGGGCCCATTCTCCCTCTTTTTATTCGTTTCTATTCTAACTTCATCTGCGCTCCCATCCACTGGAGTTTCGACTCCACTGTCTGGTAGCGCTAATGCGCTCCCATAGTCTAGTGGCTGACTTGGGCAGAATTGTCTGCCCGCGCAAGCCGGACATCCCGGTCAAGGACGGAGCCCTCTCAGAACCCTTTTTGCTTGTCTCGCTCGCAAAAAGCGTCGCAATTTTCGCTTCGGCGAAAATGCGCGCAGTTTTGCTTCGCAAAACTCGCGTCGCGGAAAACTGAATTTGTTTTCCCTGTTCGCTGCGCCTGCGGAAAATGCAAAACGGTTTGCAGAAAGGCTCTAACTCGGGTTCAAATCCCGATGGGAGCGCATTTTCTTTTTTATTTTCAAAATTCGATTCGCCCATTATTTCTTTTTCTCGCGCTTTTCGTGCCACGAATCCTTTTTGCGCGCGAGTTTATGCAAGCTAGGGTAGGGCTTCTTCCTTTGCTTTTCAGGGAATTCTTCTTCTCTTTTTTCCATCATACCGCCAGAAAAGAATTCAATCCAGCAAATATTTCCTGTCCCCTGTTACCATGTAGCCAGTGGCGTGCGTTATCCGCACGGCATTGTCTGCCGCGCGCTCAAGGTATTTTGAAATCATGTAAGTCCTGAAAGCAACCTCGGTGTGAGACCTGCCCTTCTGCGCCTCGGTTTTCAATTTCTCAAGAAGCTCGCGCAGCTGCCCGTCGGTTTCAACCTCAAGTTTCGAGACCTCTGGGGAAAGCTGCATGTCCTTTTCCACAAAGCCGCGCACTGAAATGCGGACTGCCGCTTCCGCGCTTTCTGTCATCTGCCTTATTTCAGGCAGCCCGGAATTCACCCTGTTACCCAAAAGCATGGCGGTCTGCGAAATGTCCGAGGCGTAGCTTCCGCAGCGCTCGAGCTTTCGCGCGGCATGGAGCGCCGATGTTATGAAGCGCAGGTCGGATGCCACGGGCTGCTGGCGCGCCAGCATGCGCAGGCACTTTTCCTCAAGGGCAAGAAAACGCCTTTTTGCCTTTGCCTCCATGGAAACGACGTCCCTGTGGCACTTCTTGCCCCCGCGCAACAGGCAGGTGGAGGAAAGCGTAAGCATTTCGCACACCATGTTGCCAAGCTCCGACAGGTCGCCTTTGACCGATTCCAGCTGCTGCGTGTAATTCTCGCGGACCATTGTAACACCTCTGATAAACTCAACATCACCGGATTAACCGGGCATCCCAAAATTGCGCGGCTCATCCGGAACTTTCACATCACTTATCCAAACCTTCCGGTCAGGTACATTTCCGTGCTCTTTTCTTTCGGCCGCTCGAACATCTCATCCGTCCCGCCATACTCCCCTATTTTGCCCATATAAAAGTAAGCCGCATAGTCCGAAACGCGCGCTGCCTGCTGTATGTTGTGCGTCACTATCACGACGGAATATTTTTCCTTGAGCCTGCCTATCAAATCCTCTATTTTCGCCGTGGAAATCGGGTCAAGCGCGGAGCAGGGCTCGTCCATGAGAAGCACTTCAGGCTCGACAGAAAGCGCCCGCGCAATGCAAAGCCGCTGCTTCTGCCCTCCTGAAAGCTCCATCGCGGGCTTGCCCAAATCGTCTTTCACCTCATCCCAAAGCGCGGCTTCGCGAAGGGAGCGCTCCACCACCGCGTCAAGCTCGCCCTTGTTCAACTGGCCGTGTATCTTCGGGCCGTAAGCAACATTCTCGTAAATGGATTTCGGGAAGGGGTTGGGAAGCTGAAAGACCATGCCGACTTTTTTCCGGAGCAGCACCTCGTCCGTGCCGTGGGAATAGACCTCGGTGCCACCAAGGGTTATTTTCCCTTCCACCCTGCAGCTTGGAATCAGGTCGTTGAGGCGGTTTATGCAACGGAGAAAAGTTGTCTTGCCGCAGCCCGACGGGCCGATAAGCGCGGTCGCGCAGTTGGAATATACGTCAAGTGAAACATCGTGGAGCACTTTTTTTGCGCCATACCATACGCTGACGTTTTTGGCTGAGATTTCCACGCTTTCCTTTGAGCTGCCTGTTTTTGCCATTTGCATTTACCTCTTATTGCCAAAATACTTTCCATTCACCATCTGTATTTCCGCCTGTAGTGCGCGCGGAGTATTATCGCCCCAAGGTTCAAAAACAGCACCAGTGCGAGAAGCACAAGCGCGGTGCCGTACTGCAAATGCTGTGTTGCCTGCAAATTGAATGACTGGGTGGAAAGTATATACAGATGATAGGGAAGCGCCATGGTCTGGTCGAATACGGACGAGGGAAGCGAGGGCAGGAAATAAGCCGCCGCGGTGAAAAGTATGGGCGCGGTTTCGCCAGCCGCCCTGCCAAGCGCAAGGATGGAGCCTGTCATTATTCCGGGCATTGCATAAGGAAGCACATGATGCTGGATTGTCTGCAATCGCGTGGCTCCAAGCGCAAGCGATGCCTCGCGGAATGAATACGGCACGGACAAAAGCGCCTCTTCTGATGCCTTGATTACAACAGGCAGCACCATGACTGCAAGCGTCATGCTGCCTGCGAGCATGGATGCGCCAAAGCCGAAGAAATTCACGAAAAGCGCAAAGCCGAAAAGCCCGAAGACAATTGATGGCACTCCTGCGAGATTGGAAATCGCGCCGTTTATCAAATCAAGCCGCCTGCCCTCGCGCGCGTATTCGGTAAGGTAGATTGCCGTTATCACTCCGATTGGAAGCGCGACTGCGATTGCGCCTAGGGCTAGAGCCAGCGTGCCGAAAATCGCAGGGAATATGCCGCCCTCGCTCATTGCCTTTCTTGGAGAGTCGGTGAGGAATTCCACCGAAATCGCGGGCGCGCCTTTTGATATTATGTCGAAAAGCACGATGAAAAGCGCCGCAAGCACGATGAATGCGCAAAGCCTGAGAAAGGCAAATGCGACCGCCTGCTCGAATTTCCTCTTTTCAAGATTGGAGGGGAGCCTGGCAAGCGGGAGCAGGCTTTTGACGTTGAGAGGATTTGTTTGGCTCATGAATATCGTTGCCCCATTGCAGCGCAGTGCGATTTTTCTTTCTTGCAGCTCATGAATATCTCTGCCTCTTTATCAGCATGTTTGCCGCGATGTTCACCGCGAAACTTATCATGAACAACAAAAGCGCGAGCATGAAAAGCGACTGGTAGTGCGCGCTTCCGATTGCCACCTCGCCCATCTCTGCCGCGATTGTGCCAGTCATTGTGCGCACCGGGTCAAGAAAGCCTGACGGGATAAGCGCGGCGTTCCCTGTTGCCATAAGCACAACCATGGTTTCGCCAATCGCCCTTCCGAACCCGAGAAGCACGGCAACCGTTACGCCCGGCAGCGCTGCCGGAAGTACAATGTGCCATATTGTCTCCCATTTCGTGGCACCCATGGCAAGCGATGCCTCGCGGAACCCTTTTGGCACCGAGCGCAGCGCATCCTCGGAAATAGTTTCTATTGTTGGCACCACCATGAGCGCAAGCACAATGGCGCCGTTTAGCGCGTTCAAGCCGGATGGCACGCCGAAAATCTGCGAAATGGCAGGCGCAATGACCACCAGCGCGAAAAATCCAAGTATTACTGATGGTATGCCTGCGAGAATCTCAATTGTGGGCTTGAGTATTTCAGAAACCCTGCCGCCCGAAAGCTCGGAGAGGTAAACAGCGCAGCCTATGCCAAGCGGGATTGCGATGGCAAGCGCGCCTGCTGTGGCAAGAAGTGAGCCCAATATCAGCGGCAGCATGCCATAGCGCGGGTTTTCCGAAGTCGGCTGCCAGTCTGAGCCGAAAAGCATGGTAATCAGGCTTTCTGTCTGCAGGAGTTTTAGCCCTTCGGAAAAAAGGAAAAGGAAAATCAGTGCAACTGCAATGACCGACAGGTAGCCCACAAGGGAAATTGCCTTTTCAATTGCCAGCTCGGCAGGTATTTTCCTCAAGCCAATCCCTTTCAAATTCCGTGCGCGGGTTTTCCTCAAAACAATTTCTTTCCTGGGATTGAATTCCAGGAAACCCTGAATTCGCAGTTGGTTATTTTTTTTGCCAACAGTTTTCTTTGCCAACAGTTTTCTTTGCCAACCGTTTTCTTTGCCAACCGTTTTCTTTGCCAACCGTTTTCTTTGCCAACCGTTTTCTTTGGCAACAGTTCAGGAAACCCTGAAAGCCCATGTGTCTTCGCTTCAGGAAACGCGGAAGTAACCCGTGTCCTCTGCGATTTTCTGCCCCTCATTGCCAAGCACAAATTCCACAAATTCCTTTGCCTCGCCTTGCGGAGCGCCGTTGGTGTAAAAATTCAGCGAGCGGGCAATTGCGTAGGCGCCGGACTTCACATGCTCCTTGTCAGGCAGGTATGCCGAAGCGCCCTCCTCCTTTGCAACTGGCAGTATTTTCACGTCCTGCCTGTTCCTTGCATATGCCACGCCAGTGTAGCCTAATGCAGCCTTGTCCTGCGAAACCGATTCCACCAGCACCGCGCTTCCTGCTGAATACTTGACAGATGCCGCGTAATCGCCCTTTGCAAGCACGTGCTCTTTCATGAATTCATATGTCCCTGACGATGATTCGCGGGAGTAGATGCTTATTGCCTTGTCCTCGCCGCCAAGCTCCTTCCAGTTGGTTATTTTGCCTGTGAATATGTCGCGGAGCTGTGCTATTGTAAGAGTGGTGACAGGGTTTTCAGGGTGCACGATTATGGCAATGCCATCGTATGCGACTATGGTCTTTACCGGCTCCACGCCCTTCTTTTTGGCAGCAGCTATTTCCGAATCCTTCATGTCACGGGAGACTTCTGCAACATCAATTGTGCTTTCGGTAAGCGCGGATATGCCGACACCCGAGCCGCCGCCAGTTACCGAGACTTTCTTTTCCGGCTTTTCCTGCATGTACTTTTCAGCCCATGCCTGCCCGAGTATGACCATGGTGTCCGAGCCGCCCACCTTCAATTGCGAGGACTGCCCGCGCGCAGTGCAGCCGAAAAGCAGCAGGGCTGCCGCGAATACTGCCGCCAATACAAAACTGAATCTTTTTTCCAAAACAATCTACCTCCGATTTTTTGTTTTTTATTGAGATGAAATTTTTTGCCTTCAGATAAATTTTTTGTAGCCAGACGTATTTTTCCCCTTCTTCCTGCCTGCCTTTTTTCAAACGTACTTTTCCCCGTCTTCCCGCCAGCCTTTCTTCACATGTATTTCTTCCCTTCCTTCACTATGTTCTCGAAAAATCGCAGGCTGTTTTTCTCGTGTGAAATGCCCGCTGTCCAGCGCGGGAAGGTGTGCTTTCGGACAGAGCATTCAGGGTGAGGCATCAATCCGAATATTTTGCCAGTGGAATCGCAGATGCCGGCTATTCCCCGCGGCGAGCCGTTCGGGTTTTGCGGGTAAGGCACGGAATCGCCGAGCTTTTCATCCGTGTATTTCACCACTACAAAGCCTTTTTTCTCAAGCTGCTGGAGCGCTGTTTCGTCTTTGGCTATGAACCTGCCCTCACCATGCCTGACCGGACATTGAATGAAATCCACGCCTTCGAAATATTTGCAAACGGATTTTTGCGGCTTGAGGGAAACCCACCTGTCCTCTACCCTGCCGCTTGCGTTGTGCTCGAGTGTTGCCTCCTGCGAGAATGCCATGCCTGCATTGGGAAGCGCGCCAAGCTTTACCAGCACCTGAAAGCCGTTGCAAACGCCGATTATGGGCTTGCCGGATGCGGCAAACTGCTCGAACTGTTGCCGGAAAGTTGTCTTCAATTTGTTTGCGAGGACTTTTCCACCAGCTATGTCGTCCCCGAATGCCCAGCCGCCTGGAATTGCGAATATCTGATATGTTTCAAGCTTGACTGCGCCAGATGAAATGTCCGAGAAATGCACTACGGATGCTTCAGCGCCAGCGAGATTGAATGCATGCGCAAGCTCGGCTTCGGAATTCAGCCCAAAGCCCGAAAGCACAAGCACCTTTGGCTTGCGCACTTCCAGAGGCGGCGTTGCAAGAGGTTTTTTTTGCGTAACCGCTTTTGCCACGGGTTTTTGCGTTTGATGGGTTTTTGCAGCAGTTTTGGCTTTCATTTTCAAGACCTTTTGTTTTGCAGGAATTGTGACTTTCTTTCCAGATTTTTGAACGTGGTGCGCCTTTATTTTTTGCTTCGCGATTTTTTTCACTTGCGCCTTCATTTTTTTTGAGTGGATTTTTTTCGCTGGCACTTTCAATTTTTTCGTAGCCAGTTTTTTTGTTTGCATTTTTTTCTTCGCAATTTTTTTCGTTTGCAATTTTATTTTTTTCAGGACTGACACTCGGCCTTTGCCCACTTTCCTTTTCGAGCTTTTGAGTTTGCTTTTCATCTCAACCGCCGATGTTCGGCTTCCACAACCTTGTTTTTGCCAGTTTCAATCTCGCTATTGCAATCACCAATCCATTGTTTTTTTCCAGGCCGCCCGCAAATTGGAAAGCGGAACGGCAATTTTCTCGCCGCCTGCAAGCGCAGCGCCGGAATTCCCGCCAGCAAAGGCGATTTCGAAGTTTTCGCCTGCAAAAACCTCGCCCACCCTCTCGCATTTCACGCCGCGCATTGCCAGCCTGAATTTCTGCTCGTCCTTTTTCTTCACTGAGACTACAAACCGCCCGGCTGATTCGGAGAAAAGCGCCTGCCTTGCAGTAAGCTTGCTCGCTTGTGCATAAGCAAACAGGTCGATTTTCGCGCCAACCGCGCCGCCTATGCAGCACTCGGCAAGGGAAACCGCAAGCCCGCCGTCAGAGCAGTCGTGGCATGATGAAACGAGCTGCCCTTGCAGGGCAGCCTCAAGCTTCCGGTAAAGCGCGAAGTTTTTCTTGAAATCAACCTTTGGCACGTTCGCGCCTACAAATCCCTTCATGGCATAATACTCCGAAGCGCCAAGCTCGTTTGCGGTTTCGCCAAGGATGTAAATCGCGTCGCCTTCTGATTTGAAGTCTGAAGTAACAGCAAGCGAAATGTCGTCAATCCGCCCCACAGCAGTAATAAGGAGCGTGGGCGGCACTGAAATCCTCCACTTGCCATGCCGATAATCGTTTTTCATGCTGTCCTTGCCGGAAATAAGCGGGACGCCGTACGCAAGGCAGATGTCGTGCAGTCCCTGGCACGATTGCAGAAGCTGCGCCATTTTGTGCTTGCCTTCAGGATTTTCGGGCGAATGTATCGGGTCGGACCAGCAGAAATTGTCAAGCGCGGAAAGCCTTTCAAGCGAGCCGCCGGTTGCAACGTAATTGCGGACAGCCTCATCAACCGCGTTTGCAGCCATCTGGTAGGCGTCAATGTCCACGTAGCGCGGGCAAAGCCCGTTTGAGATTACCAGCCCTTCGTTCCTGTCAAGAAGCGGCGCAACAACTGCCGCATCCGAGGGGCCTTCTGCCTTGGCGCCGCATAAGGGCTTTACCACTGAACTTCCCTGCACCTCGTGGTCGTATTGCCGGATGACCCATTCTTTGGAGCAGATGTTCGGGCGAGAAAGAAGGAGGAGCAAATCATCAGCAAGCAGGGAATCTTCCTTTTCCAAATTCGGCTCGGAGAATTTCTGCTCCTTCAATTCAGCCTCAAGCTCAAGCTGCGGCACGCCGTTGTGCAAGAACGCCATGTCAAGGTAAAGCACGCTTTTCGCGCCGTATTTGACGTGCAAAAAGCCGTTCGAGGTGAACTCACCCAAATCCCAAACGTCCACGTTCCGAAGAAGGGCGAGCGACACGAACTGCCCTGCCTTTGCCGCAGGCACAGCAGCAGTCATCCTTTCCTGCGATTCGGAAACGAATATTTCCCACGGGTCAAGCCCGGGGTATTTCAGGGGTGCGCGGTCGAGGTGGAGAAGGCAGCCGCCTGATGATTGCGCCATCTCGCCAACGGATGAGGAAAGCCCGCCTGCGCCGTTGTCCGTAATTGAATTGTACAAGCCCAAGTCGCGCGCTTCAAGAAGGAAGTCTGACATTTTCTTTTGCGTGTACGGGTCGCCAAGCTGCACTGCCGAAACAGGCGAGCCCTCATGCAGTTCCACCGAGGAGAAAGTGGCGCCGTGTATTCCGTCCTTGCCGATTCTTCCTCCCACCATGAATATCCTGTCGCCTGCAAATGCGCGCTTTTCGTGCGTTTTTTTCCCATTTATTTCAGCAGGCATCAGCCCGCCCGTGCCGCAGTAGACAAGCGGCTTTCCCAAATAGCGGTTGTCAAAAACAATTGCCCCGTTCACGGTCGGTATGCCGCTTGCATTCCCGCCTGCAGCAACGCCTGCTCTCACGCCTTCAAGCACCCTGCGCGGATGGAAAATTCGAGGAGGGAGTTCGCCCTTGTAAAATGGATCGGCAAAGCAGAATACGTCGGTGTTGAAGATGGGCTTGGCGCCCAATCCGCAGCCGAGTATGTCACGGTTCACGCCCACGATGCCCGTTATTGCGCCTCCGAACGGGTCGAGAGCCGAGGGGGAATTGTGCGTTTCCACCTTCATTGCCGCATTCCAGCCCGGGACGAATTCGAAAATTCCTGCGTTGTCCGAGAAAACCGAAACCAGCCATTTCTTTTTCCTCATGAGCTTTTCAGTCGTGGCGCGGATGTAGGATTTGAAAATGGAGTCGACTTTAATTTTTTTCTTGCCGATTTTTGCAGACACTTTTGCGTTGAATATCTTGTGCTTGCAGTGCTCTGACCACGTCTGCGCGATTGCCTCAAGCTCGACATCGGTCGGCATTGCTGGCATGCCCGCCCTTTTCCGTTCGACAAGCACATCCGGGTTTTCAAAATATTTGCGAATTGCCTTCATTTCGGCAAGCGAAAGCGAGAGCACGTTCTGTTTTGAAAGCTCAAGAAGCGCCTTGTCAGGAAGGTCGAGATTGATTTCCTTCACCAATCCCCCGCCTGCAACGTCCACCTTTGGAACAGAGATTGCAAATCCTGCTTCACCGAACTCAGAATTGGATTTCACCTCGAATTTTTCAATAAGCTCGTTTGCCAGTAATTCGCGCGCGATTTTTTCCGCGTCCGCCCTTGAAATCTTGCCAGAAAACAAATACTGCTTTGAAGTATAGACTGCACCCGGAAGTTTCCTTCCCAGCAGTTCCTCAATCGCCTCTTTCGATGTCGCGCCCACATTGTCGCGCACCCCTGGGCGCAGGGAAACATGGATTGCAAATGAGAATTTCGAGGGCATGGCAAGCGGCTTATTGGCTGAAAACTCCTGCGTTATCGGGTCGGAAAAAAGCTCAGCGCCAAGCTGCTGCAATTCGGAATCGGAAAGCTCGGCGTCAATGGTGTAGCAGGAAAGCACGCGCACCGAGGAAACGCCTTTTATCCCGAGAAAAGAAGCCGCCTTTTTGGGCAGGGATTCGCCTTGCGAATCAATCAAGCCTGGTTTTGAGCCTACCTCTATCCTTGAAACCATGAAAATCGCCTGATTTTCAGATGTGGAACGCTAAGTTCCACACGGATGAAAATTTCCCCGAGGAAATTTACATACAGCTGCCAGATAGGCAACTGGATACTCCCACGGGATTAGAACGAGGGTATGCTTTAAAAGAAGTTCGGC
>ORJL010689731.1_pt1 | contig 12231 bp, 10 predicted proteins | sample 1779941 | NCBI WGS metagenome assembly ORJL01 (sample SAMEA104232317, study PRJEB22302) | groundwater metagenome | biome: forest; feature: aquifer; material: groundwater | place: USA | collected 2011-08-07 | depth 5.8 m
AAAAATGAAAAAAACAACTAAAAACAACAACGCGAAACTATGGGACTGCGAAGCAGAGCAACCTATGACTGAACACGTGCGAGGCGAGTATTTAACCGCTCTTTTCACAACTGCAGCGAATAAAAGCATAAATCTAATTAAAAAAGATAAAATAAAAATATTAAAAGTTGATTTGTGGAATGAAGGCATAGATTTTGAAAGAAACATACTAAAACATTACACGAAAGAACAATTTGAGCTTTACGGAATAGACATATCAAAAAATGTCTGCAATGCCGCACTAAAGAATCAACCACAAATTAAAACAAGCAATGGCTCAATAACAAACTTAGCGTTCAAAAATAACAGCTTTGATGTGATTCTTGACTTATCAACATCAGATCATTTGCCCCTTGAAAACATACCTGCAATATTTGAAGAATATTGTCGCTGTTTAAAAGAAAATGGCACACTTACACTTATTTTTGATTGGTGGGGCTTTTTTTGGAAACATTATTTAAAATATGTTGAAAACAAATATAAAAGAACAGACAGCGAATTTTTGGCAACAGAAAAACCAAAAAGATACATTCACCAAATAGAATTCATGAAACAAGAATTAAAAAAACACTTTGACATAAAAGGAGAATATTGCATAGACTATTTTGGATGGACTTGGAACAGATTCACAAAGCCGTTGTGGGACAGAATGCCTAAATTAGGATATGCACTACTTTTAAAATTAGAATTTTCAAAAGCGTCTAAATTTCTCAAACCATTTGCAAAACAATACGTGATAATTGCGAAGAAAAAAACAAAATGAAAATTAATTATGTGACTTCGAAAGAAAAATATGGCGGATTGCACACTTACGCATCAAACTTGAAGAACAAACTTGACAAATTTACAGAATTGCGAATAATTCCAAACAATGTGAAGAGCATTTTAGGGGTGCCATACAGATTTTGTGAAAAAAACAATTGTAGCCTAACACATTTCACAAATCAAGAACTAATTTCGCCACTTCTTGCCAAAAAAACAAAATTTATTGTCACAGTGCATGATTTGACAGTTAAAAAAATGCAGATATTTGACAAGTCACCTAGCAGATACAAAAAACTTGCGAAAAGATTGTATGACTATAAATTAAGCTGCTTACGCAAGGCCGCAGGCATAATTGCAGTTTCAAATAACACAAAGCAAGACATAATAAACGAATTCCGCATATCTGAAGAAAAAATTAAAGTAATCTATGAGGCAGCAGATGAATCTTTTAAAAAAATCCAAGGAAATGCAAGAGAAAAAAATACCTTGATTTACGTTGGAAATGAAATGCCTCACAAAAATTTAGAAACACTTTTCAGAGCAATTGCTATTGCAAAAAGAACAATTCCTTCAATAAAGCTAATAAAGATAGGCAATTCAGGGTGGAAATGTGCAAGAGAGAAACTCATAAATCTAGCAAATGACTTGAATATTTTAGATTCAATAGAATTTAAAGAAAATGTTTCAAACTTGTGCAAAGAATACAATTCAGCAACAGCATTAATATTGCCTTCACTTTATGAAGGATTTGGATTGCCAATTCTTGAAGCCATGGCTTGCGGATGCCCCATTATTTGTTCAAACGCGTCATCAATGCCAGAAATCGCAGGAGATGCAGCAGAATATTTTAATCCATCTGATGAAAATGAAATGGCTCAAAAAATAATTAAAATATTGCAAAATTCTAAACTAAGAAACAAACTTGCCAAAAAAGGTTTTGAAAGAAACAAAAAATTCAGCTGGGATAAATGCGCAAAAGAAACAGCAGAGTTTTATAAAAAAATCACTTCAGAAATAAATTCTTAAATTTCTTCCACCTGTATTTTGCAACCCATTTAGGCATTTCAAGAGCATAACTATGCGTTGTGCAACGCTGATAGCAATCCTTGCAATTTGGAGCGACGTTTTTTCTAAAAGATTCTGCTTTTTGCGAATGCCAAATATTTTCAAATCCTTCTTTTAGTGCATTGCCAATTGATGGCTTGTGAATGCAAGGCTGAATTTCACCTTTTGCAGTTATTACAACCCCGCCAGTTCCCGCATAACAAGGAGTTGGCCTGTCTGCTTTTAAAAGCCATTCTTCCATAAAAGCATCATACAAATTAGTAATGGGGAGAGTTTTAGCAGTTTCAATAATATGCTTTTTCATTTCATCACTTAATGAAAGATCAGTTGAATTATTGTTTCCAAAGTGATAAGGTGTTGTTTGAACTGGCTTGTAAGTAAAATCCTCGTTTTTGAAAAATTCATATGTCTCTTTTAATTTATCAAAATTGTTTCGCATCAAAGTCATGCTAATTCCTGGCTTTAAACCATATTTTTTAATAACTTCAACAGATTGCATTGCAAGCTCGAAAGTCATTTGCCCTCGAATTTGGTTATTCACTTCTTTTAAACCATCAAATGACATCGTAACACCTGCAATATATTGCTTATGAGTAGATAACAATTTATCCAAAACCCTGGGCAGCATTCCATTTGTTGCAAGAACTGGCTTAATTCCTGTTTCATCATAAACTGTTTTAATTATCTCAGGCAAATCAGGGCGCAAAAGAGTTTCGCCGCCAGTTAATTCAATACCTTTTAGATGCCTCAAAGAAGGAGAGCGCAACAACTGCCTTATTTGCTCAACAGTAATCTCGTCTTTTTCGTGATTCTGCCAGTAATTGCACATAATACATCTGCTGTTGCAGTTATGAGTTAATATTATGAAGCAATCAATTGGCGCTTTAGATAAACCTAATTTATAATAAACCCATCTTGGAAAAAAAATTCTAAAATAATCAACCAGCCATTTGCCTTTGTAATTCATTATTGGAAAGACAGTCATAATGTTTAAAAAGGTTATGAATCCAACACTTTTGAAATGGATAAAGTGAAATATTACGAAATAGAAGCAGCAGAAGTTAACATATTTGGAAACTTAAGAGAAATCTGCTTTGCAGACAATATCATCCCCAATATTTCAAAAAAAAGCAAAAGCTTAATTGACATAGCTTGTGGAGATGGGTATATTTTATACAAAGCAGCAAAATCAAAAAAAATAAAAAATGTTTACGGGCTGGATTTAGCCAAGACACGGCTTGAGAAAACAAAAAAGTTTGTTTCCAAAGCAAAATTAATTCAAGGCAGTATTTTTAATCTGCCTTTTTGCGATAATTCTTTTGATACTGTTGTTTGTTCGGAAACAATTGAACACCTCAAAAATTACCAAACCGCAATTAAAGAATTAATTAGAATCACGAAAAAAGAGCTCATAATAACAGTTCCAAATGATGAATTTCTAAGCACTGCGCGATGCCCACATTGCAACCACCACTTCCCAATAAACGACCACATTAATTCTTTTACTGCAAAAACACTCAAAAAAGCAATAAAAGAGCAAAGCAAAAATGTGAGAATTAAAAAAGTAATTAAATTCCACACAATATTTTCATACAATAATACTACAATCAAATTTAATAGATTTTTTAGAGTTTTGCTGGATAGAACGCTTGTTTTATTCTCAAACAAACTGCCATTTTTTAAGCCAAATTATTTATTGATTTCTGTTAAGAAAATTAAATAACAACGGCTTTAATTCTGAAATTACTGCACGATTGATTAAAATAGTTAAAAAAAAATAAAATACGCTGCAAGATCCAATAATTATCAATAAATTAATAAAATTGCTGCTGCTTAAAAAATAAATAACAACTAATCCGAAACAATACATCAAAACTGAAGATAAAAATGCCGGGCCTGCAGATTTTAATAAAATTTGCCTGCTTAAATTTAATTGTTTTGAACAAACTAAAATATAACTAACAAAACCAAAAAAATATGCAGCAGACATTGCAAGACTTGCGCCAATTATCCCAAATTCGTAAGTTAATGGCAAAAATAACAACAACATCAAAACAACTGAAGAAATCATTATTTTAGAGTCTATTTTTGAGCTGCCAGTTGCCTGCAAGAAAAAAGATGGAATAACTGACAAAGATTTGAATAATGCTAAAGATAAAAGAATAACAAAAGGCAGATATGCGGGCAACCATTTTGAATTAAGAATAACCACAAATATAAAAGAAGACACCAAAAGCATTCCTGAAATTATGGGGAATACTATCGTGGTTGAAATAACAACACTTTTTATAAAACTTGTTTTTAAAACTTCTTTACTATCTTGGACATGTGCAAAAAGTGGAAATAAAACACGCGAAAGTATATGCGCCATATTAACAGACGGCAACGTCGCCAAGGAGTACGCAAGGGCATAATACCCTAATTGTTCACTGCCTAAAAATTTAGCAACTATAAAATTATCGCCCTGCGATAAGATAATTGCCGTGATGTTCACAAAAAAAATGTATTTAGAATAGTGCAAAATTTCTTTAAGCAAACTTAAATCAAATTTTAGTGAAAGTTTAAAAGGCGACAAAATAAAAATAAGAACCGCATAACTCATCGACCCTGCAACATATCCTATCACTAAACTCATGTACCCAAAACCAAATAAAGCCAAGATAAGCGACAAACAACTTCCAAAAATAACTGGCAGAGTTTCCGCCAAAAAACGCCTAAAAAATAACAAATTCTTGCAAATATGTGCAAAGAACGGCACAGTTGCCGCACTAAAAGGAAATGTCAATGCAACAATCAAAATAGAATTTGACAAATCTGCAGTATTAAAAAAATAAGCGATATTTTTTGAAAACAAAACAAAAATACTTGAAAAAATTACGCCAAGAAAAGTAACGAATACGAAAACTGAATTAAATGACTCTTGAACTTTGTCTTTTCTTTGAACTAGCGCAGTTCCTAAACCTAAATCCTGAAAAAAACTAACAAAACTAACAAGTGAAATAATAATTGCCATAATACCAAAATCTTGAGGTGAAAGAAGTCTTGCTAGAAATATTTTGATTGCAAACTGAACCAAATTAACTAATATTCCTGCAAGAAACATCCAAAAAAAACCTTTTACAACAATTTTTTTAATGCTTCCTGCGCCAGTAGACTCAGAACTCATTTTATTTTTTAGCAACAATTGCTAATTCCTCCATTTTTCCAACCAAAATTAAAGAGTCTAATACGCAAAAAAATTTAAGTAAAGGGATTAAAAGTGTTCGAATATACTTGATTCTAACCGTGTGTAATTTTTGATCAATCTCCCATGCAAACCTGCCAAAAAAACCAAAAAAGTTTGATTTGTTTATGATTTCTAATCCTGCTTTTTTAATTATATTGACTAATTCAGACTCTGGCAATTGTAAATCTCTGAAATTATGTTTTTGATATTCTCTGAATGCCGCAGGCTCACAAATTATTTTTTCTTCAAAACTCCCCTTAAAGCAATCCTGAAAATAAAACAAACCATTCTGTTTTAAAAGTGCACAAATTCTGTTTATGAATTCTTCTTTATTATCGACTGCATGCAAAACTTCAACACAATAAATAACATCATACTTATTTTTGCTACTGAATTCTTCTAAAGACTTATTCGAAAAGTTAACTTGCAATAAATTGTTTTTTTTCTTAATTTCATTTGCACAAAGAATGTTTTGGCTATTTGAATCAATACCTTCAATTTTTAACCAAGGATATTTTTCTGCCAAATAAAACGCGTAATCTCCATTTCCACAACCAACATCTAAAACATGAATAATTTTATTTGAGATTATACTTTTTATTTTTGATCTAAACCACATACTTTGAATGAATTTAGCGATGTGCGGATTACCATGAATAAAATAACTTATTTTTCCAAAAAAAGACAAATTTTTATCTTTAATACAATATTTTCCAAAACGCACCATTAAAAAACTAGTTAATTATTTGATTTAAAAGTCTTGTGCATTAGTTAACGTTTGGCCCTGCTGCAGAATTATTAGATGCGGCAAATAGCGCTTTTTTTGTAGCATACCACAATTTATCTGGAATCATTGGGCGCAATGCTTGCTTTAAGCCAATTCTTTCAGTGTAATAAACAAAATTCCAATAAAATGAGTTTTCAACAGACATTAGCTTTCTTTTTGCATAATCTCTTCTTCTTAACGCTTCTTGAGGAGTAAATTCTGGACAGCTAATATTTGCCTCTGTTGGGTCACCTGGAAAGTATAATAACTCTTCAGGATCTTTTCTATAAAACCAATCATTTTTTTTGCATTCGTTGTACATATTTGTATTTGGATATGCTCTTGCGACATTAACTCGCCAATCTTTTATTCCATACTTTTTTCCAACATTCATGCAAAAAGACAATGATTCCTTGAAAGTTTTTTTATCCTCTCCAGGATATGCCACAATTAAAAATGATGCCATATTAAGCCCAATTTCTTTGCCAATTGATGCTATATTTTCAACTTTTCTCAAATCAAGTCTGGTGTTCATTCTCTCAATCATTTTTTTGCTTCCATGCTGAATTCCTAAAACCAAAGAATTACAACCTGCTTCTTTCATTCTCTGCATTATTTCGCGGTCAAGATAATCAACACGAATGCCATTAGGCAAGCCCCATTGCAAATTAAGATTTTCGCTAATCATTAAATCCATAATTTTTAAGAATCGCTCTTTGTTGCCATTAAGATGATCATCTAAAATTGCAAGCTCTTCAACATTGTAGTTCTCTTTTAATTCAATCATTTCATCAACAACATTTCTAGGAGAACGATATCGCCACTTATAGCCATTCATAAAATGAATCGAGCAAAAATTACAATCATATGGGCAACCTCTTGAAGTAATAATTGGAACGCCTCTTGCTTTTTTTTCAACAATATCAACACCCTGCCTTATCTTGCCAACACCTTTTCTATCAAGAATTTCATTGCAGTGAAAAACATCACGTGCAGGAAAAGGAAGAGTATCCAAATCAACAACAACCTCAGTTCTGCCATTAACCTGCAGTTTTCCATCATTCCACCAAATCAAGCCTTTAATGCTTTCATAGGACTTTCCTTCGAGCAATTGCTTAATTGCAATTTCTGCCTCGCCATTAAATCCAAAATCAACATTAGGCAAATCTTTTAACTCTTCAGGAGAAGTTGAAGGATATGGGCCGCCAATTAAAATTTTGGCTCTTGGGTGAGTTTTTTTAAGAACTGCTGATAACTCCTGCATTATTTTTTTATGATTAGAAAAAGGTGCTGCAATTCCAATAAAATTTGTATCCTGCGGAATTTGCCTTGAAACATTCTCGTATGAAACTCCAACGCGAAAAACATCTTGATATTTGAACTTCACAGGAACTGACTCAACAGGATATTGAGGAAATTCAAATAGTGCGTCAACTGGAATAATCTCGTGGCCTTGCTCGCGCAAATATGCAGTCAGATAAGACAAACCAAAGTTTGACGCCATAAACTTATCAGGAACTGGACTGTACCAAGGGGGATTAATTAAAGCAATTTTCATATACTTTTGCCAAGAAAGGGGTGTATAAATATGTTATGGCTTTATTGCAATTCTGCCAGTGTAATCCACCCTATTTAAAAGAATGCGCAGTTTATTATTTTTTATGTATTCGTCAACTGCTTTTTTTGCGCCTGTAAAAAAACCATAGTCGTCGATTATTAAAACACCTTTTTTTACTAATATTGGGTATAGATGTGTTAGTTCATGTTTTGTAGAGCTGTACCAGTCTGTATCCAATCTAAGAAGAGATACTTGGGGGGGGGATGGTTTTTGGAATTGTATCTTCAACTAAACCTTTTACAAACACAATTTGTTTTTCAGGATATCCTATTAGTAAAAGATTGTTTTTTACTTCAGTTATTGTTGATCTGCACCACTTGTTTTTGCTTCTTTTTTGTTCTCTTTCCCAAATTTTTATTGCGGATAAATTACGATAAATCGTGCGGTCTTCTTCTGTTGGTTTTGGCATTCCTTCAAAAGTATCATACAAATAAATTTTTCTACTAGTATCGCCTAGTTTTAGAAGTGTTGCTGCGATGCACATTGCACTGCCGCCCTTCCAAACACCACACTCAACAAAATCACCAGATATGCCTGCATAAACCACATATTTAACAGATTTGTATAAAGCATACATTCGCTCAATTGACGTCATAGTATACTCTCTACATTTCAGGTAAACTTCTTGAAAATCAGAATCCATATCTGGAGGAAATGAAGGTGTTGTAGTATCATCTTTATCAAAAGGAATTATTTTATATCCAAATTGATTACACGATTTTTGTATTATTCTCCTAAGCATTGAAATCATATTTACCCACTAAACAATAAGTCATTATAAATAACTTGTGAAAAAAGTACGGCAATAATATTTCAAAACAAAAAAATCTAAATTTGTTAATTAAGCAAGGTTTTTAATGTGCTTCTATTAAAAACCCAAAATGAGCATTAAATCTGCATTTAAACTGATTTTAAACTTAAGCCTAAGAGCCGCTTTTACATTAAAAATAGATTTATTGCTCAACAAAAACAAGCTACTAGTTCTAATGTATCATGGCGTTACTGACAAAAAAGTTCTGAGGGGCAGTGTTGAAAATTATGATGGAAAGCACGTTTTTGCCAAAAAATTTGAAAATCAACTAAAAAAGTTATCAAAAAGATACACACCGATTTCTTTAGCGCAACTGAATTCATGGATTCTAAATAAAAAAAAACTGCCAAAAAACCCAATACTTTTTACTTTTGATGACGGATATGAAAATAATTATTCTATTGTTTACCCGTTGCTTAAAAAATACAATGTTCCTGCAATAATTTTTGTGTGCCCTGATTTAGTTGGAACAATTAACTGGCCTGATAAAGTTGAGTGGATAATTGCAAACGCGCAAAGCAAAAAAATATTCATCTTTTTAAACAAAAAATTGCTGCATTTTAATTTGAATTCGGATTCTGAAAAAATAAATGCAATAATTAGGCTAAAAAAGGAATTTGCAGATATAGCAACACAAAAAAGAGAAGAAAAAATAAATGAGCTTGTAAAAACAACAAGAGCTAAACTTAATTTTTCTGGAAACTACAAACTAATGAATTGGAACAAAATAAAAGAGTTAAGCGAAAATGGAATTGCAATATGCTCCCACTCAATGACACACCCAGCACTCACAAAAGAACCACCACAAAAAGTAAAAGAAGAGCTTGAAAAATCAAAAAAAATAATTGAAAACAAAACAAAAATTTTGTGCACGGCACTTGCTTATCCTAGTGGAATTTATGACGAAACTGTTAAAAAAATCACAAAAGAAACAGAGTATTTATGTGCATTCACGGTGGACTTTGGAAAAAATACAAAACAAACAGACAAATTCGCAATAAAAAGAATACCTGTTACCAACAACCAAAGCAATACAATACTATTTATTAACTTAATTTTTAATTTCAACAAATTGCTTTTTAAGATGAGAAAATGGCTTGCCTAAAAAAAATACTAAACTATTTTCAAAACACAGTAACACCAATTGATTTACTCAAAAGCAAGTTTTGCAAGCAAAAAGGAAAAATAAAAATAGGCTGGTGCTCAGTATTTCCGCCAATCGAAAATGGCGCTGCTGCGTTTTCTTACTATTTTGTAAAAGAATTAATGAAAAATTCTGAATTTGAAGTGTACGCAATTCCTGTTAATAACAAAATTAAAAAAAGTGCTTTTAAAGGAATAAAATTTGCAAAAATAAATAACAAAAAACTGGATGTAGTTGTATTTTGGTGTTTGGGAGATTTACTGCCCAAATACTTTAACAAATGCAAATGCAAAAAAATTGCTTGGCAAACAATGCATTACACACAAGAATCCGAAAAATTAATGGAATACTTGAAAAAATGCGACAATGTGCTATTTCCAACAAAATCAGCGCTAAAATGGCACAATTTGCCAAACGCACAATATCTTCCTCTTGGAACAAAAATAGAATTATTTAAAACAAAAAAGTCTGATCGCGAAATAATTTTTGTGAGCAGAAGCCATTATTACAAAGGAATGATTCCATTTTTACAAACAATCCCCCTTGTTGTTAATAAACACGCCAATGCAATTTTTAGGCTTCACTCACCAATTGACAAAAATACACCGCACAAAGAAGAAATACAAAAAACCATTGAAGAAATGCAGCACAGGTTTCCAAATAACTTCTTTTTTGAAAACAAATGGCAAAAATACAAAGAAATGCCATCAATTTATGAAAACGCAGGAATTCTTTTGTTTCCAAGCAATAACGAAGGATTCGGAGTTCCGCTTGTTGAAGCAATGGCCAGTGAAACTGTCTGCATAGTTCCTGATGCCGCGCCAATGAACGAACTTGTTTTGAATAACAAAACAGGGTTTTGCATAAAATACGAAAGAAATATTGAACAGCAATATCACGGATTTAAATTCCCGCACCCAAAAGATATGGCAAATAAAATAAATTATTTGCTTGATAATTTTGAAATATTGGATAAAATGAAGAAAAATTCAAAAATTAGAGCAGAAAAAGAATACTCAATGAAAAAATGCGTTTCAGAATTCACAAACATTGTCAAAAAGGTGCTAAATGAAACTGCTAATAATTAATGATTATGGCATTTCTGGCGGAGGAACAGAAAACAGAATCAAACTATTAGTTGAAGAACTATTAAACAGAAAAACATTTGAAGAAATACATATTTTATCGCGTTTTGATAACAATAAAGACACTGAAAACTTAAAATTTCACGCTTGCAAAACACAAAAAGAATCTTTTTCTTTGGCTTGGAAAATAATCAGAAAGAATAAAATAGACATCGTGCAGGTTCACAATGCACTTGCTATATCCCCTCTGCCAATACTTGCGGCAAAAATACTTAGAAAACCAATTGTATTTTTTGCACATGATTACTGGCCAATTTGCGGGCGAAGATCATTTATCCTCGCAGAAACTGCATCACAAGAAATATTGTGCAATGAAACAAAACTCAAAAAATGCATTCAATGTGTTGGATGGAAAACAGTTTTAAAACTAAAAATCTTCAAAAAAATAATTAATCTCTGCAGTTTTGGAATTTCATCAAGCAATTTTTTGGCAAACATTTACGAAAAAGAAGGCACTTTGAAAAATAAATGGAAAATAATTCTGCCATGGATTGATTTGGGCAAATTTGCGCAAAATGAACAAGTATTGCACAAAGAAAACATAATCTTATTTGTAGGCTCGCTAATCGAATTCAAAGGCGCTTGGATTGCAGTAAAATCACTCAAATATGTTCTAAAAGAAATCCCTGACGCAAAACTTGCAATAATTGGCGATTCACAAGAGGAACAATCAATCCACAGAAACAAAATTGAAAATCACATTAACAATGATTTGGTTTCAAACAATGTTTTGTTCTTAGGCAAAAAAAATTGGGATGAACTAAAAGAATGGCATCATAAATCAAAAGTATTCGTGTTTCCAACAATTTGCATGGAAACATTCGGCCTTGTGTGGGCAGAAGCAATGGCTGCAAGATGCCCCGTCATTGCAAGTGAAGTTGGAAGTGTGCCAGAACTTTTGAACAGCCGCGGAATGCTTGTAAAACCGCGCGATGAAATCGAACTTGCAAATGCAATAATTAAAGTGTTAAAAGATAATAATTTACAAAATAAAATGACACAAGAAGGAATTAATTATGCGAAAGAAAATTTTGATGTTAAAAAATCCGCTGAAAAATTAATTTCAATTTACAAAAGCTTACTTGAATAATTGTGCATCAGTATACTGTATCCAAGAATCAACCTTTGCTTGTTCTTTTTTAGAAATGTTAAGTTTAAATCTGGCTAAAATAGCTTTAGGCAATAACAGAATTATTGAAAATGCCATTTTTAGTTTGCGTATGCTTTTTGAAGGAGTTTTTGACAAAATCTGCACATTCTTAATTGACTTTTTTTCTTGTTTATTACACCAATATAACTTCAAAGAATTAAATATTTGCCTAAAACTGCCAAATTTAACAAGCAAATAAACTCTATTTTTAAAAGAATAAAAACTTCTTGAATTGTTATCTTCAGTTCTATTTCTGCCGTGATGATGCCATACCGCTTCAGGATTAAGAACTATTCGCCACCCTTTAAGCTTTAACTTCCAGCTCAAATCAACGTCTTCACAATACATAAAATAAAAATCATCAAAAAAGCCAACACTTCTTAATGCAGACATTCTGTAAATAACAGATCCTCCACCCATCCAAACTTGATCATCAATATTGTGCGATTCACTCAGAACTTTTGAGTTCGAAAGAAGTTCATCATATGGATGCTCTGCTGCG
>ORJL011458739.1_pt1 | contig 12231 bp, 17 predicted proteins | sample 1779941 | NCBI WGS metagenome assembly ORJL01 (sample SAMEA104232317, study PRJEB22302) | groundwater metagenome | biome: forest; feature: aquifer; material: groundwater | place: USA | collected 2011-08-07 | depth 5.8 m
AAACGAAAAGAGCGCCTATGGCGAAATGGATCACCATAAACATGCGTTGCAGCTATGCCTGCTTCTCCCCACATAGTCGCTTTTTCATATAAAAGAGATGCTAGCTTATGATGATTTTCTTTTTCAGCAGCTTTTGCACCTTCGACCAACGTACCGGCCTTTAAATGTTCTTGAACCGTCCGTGGATACAATTCATGCATAAGCGAACGAATAACCTCTTTGGTTGAGCCGGTTAAAAGATCATCTTCTGAAAACTCAGTTTTAAATCGAGACCAATTAGGGGCAGCATTTCTATTATATTCGTCCGATTTAAGTATGTCCTTTAATAAAACACTGTGCAAAAACCCCAATTTGCCACTAGCTGAACCGAACCTTGCAATGTATGTTTTAATTTGTTTACGAGTCAGAGACATAATAACAAAAACCTGAAACAATAGGCCACAAATTGCCTAATAACACTTTGGAACATTTGAAGTAAGCACTGAAACTTCAACAGCGACATAGTTCAACGCAACTTTATTTTTAGCTTTCATATTTATCACGCCATTAACTGCTGTGCGGCTAGCTGAATGTCTTCCCGCTGTACATTGTTCCGGCCAGCGTGTCGCGCAAGGATTTTTGCCTTGAACGCTATTTCTTCAGCTGAATCTTCCAGCAACTCACGCAACTTCTTACTCGCACGTTCATCTACGCGGTCAGCTCCAGCTGTGCGTAAGATTTTGTCCATTTCAAACAAGGAAAACCTATCGGTATTACTATCCACCATATCTTCTTTTCACCCACCAAACTTTTTTTCTATTTTATTTCCCAAATTACTTTCGTTGAATTAAGAGCGACCCACCACGATCAACTCCCAACCTAACGTTGTTCTGCTCAACACTGAATCAACACAAACGGAGTTTGTGTCTGAGTCACAAAGCTACGCTTTGTGCTCATTTCAACGGAACCCTTCGCCCCACCAAGAGCGGAGAACATCAGCGCAACCGCGAAGTTGCGTCTGAGTCACAATGCTGCGGCATTGTGCTCAATTCCATGAACGTAACTTTTCCAACTTCCATTTTTCATCACGTGCCTAGTGCGTCGTCAAGACGTTCTTTATCTTGTTATTTAAGAAATACAAATTCTTCTTTCTCTTCCCAACAAACTGCTGCTTTGCCATCACTAATGGAAAAGGAACTTCTGGCTTCCTTTCCTTTTCAGCATCATCGTCGCCACGCAACTGGTAAAGAGCGTTGAAAACCGTATTCTGCGTTAAACTCGTCTTATCCATCAAGTCATGCAAGGTAAGTCCGTCGCCACTTACAAGTTGACCTATAACCGCTTTTTGCGACGGCGATAACTGCACCCACCAAGGCGCGTGGCTAGTTGTAAAAACATAATCTGTCAATTGCGGAGATTGTTTCGCGCGTTGAATAGCTGATTGGATTACCAAATCATCGCCATAAGGTTCAATTTTCTCTTCGCCAAGCGCAAGCTTTGCAAGGTGATTGTTCAACTCGTCAAAAACATACCTTGGAGAAAGAAGGTTCTGCTCTGTTAAAATCTTGTTCAGTTCCTTTTCCGCAAACGGAACAAGTGCTTTTCCGCCAACTGCGTTTATCCGGTGTTCAATAATCGAAGTCATTTCACCTTTTGTAAACTTATTCCTGCTAAAAATGTTGCCACTTCCAATTAAATGCAAGAGCGAATCGGGAAACTTACTCTTGTCCAATGCAGAGAATACAATGCGTAGGTTTGCAACTTCGTCAAGCAAATACTTGAACTCCATGTACATCTCGCTGCCTAGTTGCGCTTCGTCCACTAACATCAGCAACTTTTTGCTATTGTATTTGTTGCGCAAATATCTGGCAAGCTCTTGGCGAGTCACATCGCGCTTGCTTGAAAGAAAAGGAATAAACGAAATTCCAGTTGTGCGGTTAAACCCAAGCTCGTCAGCCAACGCGTTCAGCGTTTCTGGAGGCTCTTTGAACATAACCTTGTCAAATTCACCTTCTGGCAAAGAATAACTAATGTAATGAAGCGCAGAAGTTTTGCCAACTCCCTTCGGACCTAATAGCAAACACGCCTTTGCGTCAAACGCGAGCTTCTCAACAACTTTACCAGCATCAATTGCATAGTAATAAGTGAGAAAACCTTCCTTACCACTAGTGCGCAGGTCTTTTACAAAGGGATTTTCCTTCCAGCTTAACGTGGAGAGTAATTTCTCCTTTGCATCAAAAACATTATCCACTTTTCAAACACCATTACCGCGCGTGTTGCGGGCTATCTCTTACATACGCGACATATAAAAGGCTTGTGACAGTATCGCAATTTTTTACTACCGCATACAAGAGACTTATAAAAGACTAGTAAAAGACCGCGACCACAGCCGTAAAAGACTTGTAAGAGACTCGTAAGAGACATCTAAAAGCCAGCCACAAGACGAAACTTTAAAACAAACAACGCGAAAAATACTTTATGAACATCCCGAGCTCTACACCGTTGTACAAGCAGATTGAAGCTAGTTTGAAGCCGCTGTTTTCAAAGCGTATTCCAAAGGAAGTTTTTGGTAAATCCCCTTCGTCTATTTTTATTGGAAAATATAATTATCCGAATGTATTCGCTGGACCAATGGTAGGCTTAACAGACGACGTGTCCAACGCCGATTCGCCTGGAAACTGGTACGGATTAGACGTTGCAAAAATAGTTGAATATCGGCTATCGCTTGCACGTGGCGAGAAGGTTACAGGCGTAAAAGACGTTGGAAACCGCATTGTACGCGATCTTCAAGATACTGCGCTTTCAAAAAAAGACATAGACATAGAAGTGCGCTTCGAGAGGGAGCCGTTTCAACGTCTTAGCTTTTCAACTTATTTACAGCCAATGGGCGCAAGCGGCAAAATGGAACGATTTTCACTTGCGGATAACCCGTCTATTCCAAAGAAGGTATTATCGCTTGTTGAGGAAAAAGTGAACGTGCGAACAGCAGTTGATGAGGGATTTGACTATTTTTCAGATGTTTACTATTTGCAACGCGTGTTGAGCAGCGGTGCGCTTGGAAAAGAGAAGAAGATGGTGCCAACGCGTTGGTCAATTACAGCTGCGGACTCTATCTTGGCTAATTATTTGTTGGAAGAGGTGCGTGAATATCGTAGTGTTGAAAAAATAGCGGTTTACAGTAACGTTTGGATGGGTAACCATTTTGAAATTGCAATTCTTCCTGGAACTTGGGAGTTTGAACAGTTTGAAAGCGGCGAACCCGGATCAGGTTTGTCAATGAAAGCGGATCCCTTGGAATATGAATATGAACCATTTGAGGGCCGAACTACCTACGCTGAACGTGAGGGCGGTGGTTTTTACAGCGGCAGGTTAGCAACAGTTGAAGCACTACACCGGATGAACCGACAAGGTAGGTGCATTGTGTTCCGCGAGATAAGTGACGAGTACCAGATTCCAGTTGGAGTCATGCAAGTTAGAGAGAACTGCAGGCACGCGTTGAAAAACAAGCCAACTTATTTTGAAACCCGCTTGCAAATGTTGAGCTATTTAAAAGCAAAACTAAAACGACCACTTTCACAGTACCTTGCCAAGAGTAGGGTTTTAACGCAGAGAAAACTAAGCGATTTTTAACTTTGTCGAACTAATCTCTTGAACTATGGACATTGACAGCGACGTACACGACCGCCAGAAGCGCATTAGTGGGTGGAGCCAGGAGAAAATCACAAGTGCAAATGTAGCTGTGATTGGCGCTGGTGCTCTTGGCAACGAAGTTGTTAAGAATTTGTTGCAGCTAGGCGTTTGCAAGCTTTCGATTGTGGATTTTGACACGGTTGTCAAGGCAAATTTAAACCGCTGCGTGCTGTTTACAGAAGAAGACGCTGAAAATAAAACTTTAAAGGCAGAAGGGATACGTATTGCGGGTCAAAAACTTAATCTATCCGCTACAATTACGCCAATTATCAAAAACGTCGAGGCGCTTGACGATAAATTCTTTGCTAATTTTGACGCTGTTTTCGGCTGCTTAGACAACTTAGGTGGCCGCCTCCATGTAAACGCCAATTGCTACAACGCGGTTCCGCTAATTGACGGCGGCACAACTGGCTTCATGGGCAAAGTGCAAGTTGTTAGCAAGCCATCGCCGTGCATTGAATGCAGCATGAACAAGCAGGACTACGCCATCTTGTGGCGAAAATATTCATGTACAGGCGAACAGCTGGACATCTTCGACCCTAAAATGCCAGCCTTGCCAACAACAACGAGCATAATCGCAGGGATTCAAGTAAACGAGTTTCTAAAAATAGTGCACGGCGAAAAGCTTGGAAAAACCCTGGTTGGAAAGTACCTATTCTACAACGGCTTAACAGCTGAAACTAGAGTTTACACAGTTGAAAAAAGAATAAAGTGTCCGGTGCATACCTAGGTGAAAAATATGTTTGAAAAGCCAAGAAACCTATACGAAAAAAGCCAGGAATTTATTGATGCTGTGAAGCGAAGTAAAGGCAAAGTAGTGGTGTTAGTGCACCCGCTTTACTTAATCTATTCTGGAGCAACTAATTACAGAGACACAGAAAAATATACTCGAGTATTGCAGGGGTTGGATAAAAACGCAAAGCCGCCCATAATTGTTCTTGAAGAAGAAGAAAATATAATACACACTAGTAGCGCTTTTCGTAGGTTTAATTCCAAACCGTTTTTTGTTGGAACAAACGGCGTGGCTGATCCAACGGAGGGATGGGAGAAACTACATAAAAATCTTAGGACGGCTGGAGTGAAGAGTGTTTTGATTGGCGGCATGTTTTCTATACTAAACGACAGACTTGCAAAGAAATTTCACCAAAAAGTAATTGAATACGAACGCAGACAAACCCGACCACCGAAACAAACAATCGTGTTAGGCTGTGTTGGAAATACCTATACTAATATGATAGAAGCAGGCCATCCAATAGTGAGATTGATTCCAAACCTACTTTTTCCAGATAAACCATGCCACGCTGAACGACCAAAAATTTCAGTAATCAATAGAATATTACAACGAATAAGAAGTTTAAGGTAGTTCACTTTTTCTGCCCATAGAACAAGTTTTCGACTTTTCTCAAGTCGGTTTCGGGAAAGTGCGAATAAACTAGTTCGGTTAGTTTGTTGTTCAGCGGGTCTTCAAATGCTAAAATCCACTTGCCCCACTTTTTGTTAAACATGCAATGCGGGAACAACAAGTGATGGTGCCACTTCAACTTTCTTTTTGTTAAATCTTTTGCGAGTTTCAATAATTTTTCAACATTTCCACTAGCAGGTGAAGAAGAAAATTTAGTGATGTCGCGACCATGAAGTAATTTGACTAACTGCCTTGCAATTTCAGTAAGCGGCTTATGCGATTTTACAACGTAGTTCTCCTTTGTTGACTCGAGGAACAACTCGTGCATCTTAGTTGGGTTAAACAGACAACCTGGCGATAAGAGATGAAAGTGCCACGCTACTTTGCCACGTTGCCACCTGGAAGCTTTGCGAATTGCAGACAACTTAGAAATGTGAGAAACCATTAAAAAAGAAAGTAGGTGGGAAATAAAAAACCCCATTAACTACTAGCGAAGTAGGTATTCTTTGTACTGCTTTCCAAACACGCCATACAAGTATTTTACAAACGGACCATGGCGCTTCTTCGCGTCGACTTCCTGCAAAACCAAGTAGTAAAGCATCTTTTCACTGTTAAAAATATTCAACAAAGGATAGCCGTTCCTCAGCAAGATAAAGTTCATAATTAGCCTTGCGATTCTGCCATTACCGTCACGAAAAGGATGAACCCTGACAAACTTCAAATGCGCTAGCGAAGCTAGTTCAAACGGGTGCACTACATTCTTTGCTTGACTATACCATTCAAAAAACCGCGCCATTAAAGGTGGCACTTCTTCCCACCGTGGGCAAATGTAATTACCAACACGGACGTCGACATTCCGGTACTTACCAGCGTCTGGCATTATTCCGTCCATTTCCATTAAGTGCAGTTTAAGTAGAAACTCTTCATTCATTTCACCTTTGAAGCTAAATAGGAAGTCAACACACTGCTTCATGTTTTCAACTTCACGGACATCTTTTTCCCTTGCCTTTACTTTTTTGCCCAAAAGCACGGAATTAGTTTCCTCTTCAGTCAATGGGTTGCCTTCAATCGCATTGGTATTGTAAATGAAACTCACTAACCTATCGCGTTCTTCGTTCCATAAGTTCTTGCCAATTTTGTGTTTACTAGCATAAGCAACTTTAATCTTTTCAACTAAGCTAAGCTCATGTTCAGATAGAATGTGTTTTGGTTTTGTTTTGCGTGGCTTTTCAAATCCAGCAGCAGTGTGGACGCCGAGGTATTTTCGCGTTTTTTTCCAGCTAGTGCCGACGCGCTTATTCTCTGTAAGGTAATAGTAAGTCTTGCCCCTGATTTTTTTCTTCTCAATATAGCCTGCCATCATTACTTCTAGGGGGCACGCATATTTATACTTTTAGGGGGCACGTAGTTTTTGACAATTAGGGGGCACAAAAAAGGTGACACTAAACGCCCGTGAGGCCGTCTACTATTTGTTTCGTATTAACTACTTCAACTAACTTTTGCTTTGCAATTCCCCCGTCGTGAGACCAAAGTGGACATTGTAAGTGAAGCGCTAAAGCAATGTAAGGCGCGTCCTCCTTGTGTGGCGCAACTTCCATTGACTCTTTTTCGTATTCGGAATAAATTTCTTCTTGAATGAAAGTTATGCGGGAGCATATCAAATCAAAAATATCGCGTAATTCAGCCATAGATAAATTAACTTTTTGTTGAATCTCTTCATCGCTCTCGATATGCCTTAACACTTCACCCTTGAGTACCTCTGGCGCAAAAAGTGACAAATTTAAATCAAGCAATAATCTCCTTGAAGTTGAGTTACGAATAATGGCAGCTAGAACAATATTCGCATCAACAACTAGATTCATTTAAATCCCCTATGCCTTGCAAGAACCTTTTTGTTAATCTCTCTACCGATTCGAATGGTGTCTTCCTCGGTCAAAGTGCTTTTAGCAAGCATTTGGTCTAATTTGTCGAGAATATCAAGTTTCTGCACAATAGCACTGCGTGCAACTTCCACCCATTTAATTTCACGATGTTCATCTATTCTCTGCTTAACCTCCAAAGGAATTGGAACCGATAACACAACATTTACCATACAAACCACCATAAAAGTAAGAAAATTCATACTTTTAATACTTTTGCATAAAGTGACATTTAAAGAGTACAATTAGTATTGCGAATAAAATAGCTCATCAAATTTAAGTAAATCAACTCGAGGATAGTGTCGATATGCTATTTCGGTAATCTTATTGTTGAGTGGATCCTCAAAAACTATAACCCACTTGCCAGCTAGTTTGTTAAAAACACATTTTGGCAATAACAAATGGTTATGCCAGCGTATCTTTTTGTTTGACAAGTGGCGTGCTCGAATTAGAACTTTAGAAAGGACATTAGCATGGGGCGAAGTTGGACCTTTGCTCTGTGCGTTGTCAAGCAAATGAAGTAAATGTTTTCCAGTATCCATAAAGGAAGAACGTGAAGCCGCAAAGTAAACGCCATTTTCTGATTCTAGAACCAACTCGTGACTTTTCGTTGGATTAAGAAGGCAATTTGGAGAAAATAAATGAAAGTGCCATTTAATTCTACTGTGATTCCAACGCGAGGCCTTGCGAATAACGGATAATCGAGAAATTCTTGAAACCATTTTAATTTCACTCAAAAACATCTTTTATCTTGTTAATTACTTCCCTGCTTTGCTTGTCAATGATGAGAAATAGCTTCTTTCCACATCTCACGCATTGTGCACTGTCTGCTAGTAGGGTGTCGTAGCATTCCTTGTGATAAGCCGCACCGCAAAAACAATGTCCATACTTTGCCAATTGTGGATCGCTAATTGCAAGTTTAAAAGGAGATTTGCACAAGTCACAAACTTCGCTATCGTTGGAACTAGAGTCACTTGAACTATTTTTAGCTTGGCGGCTTGAAGGTGTAGAAACGCCAGTTGTCTTTTTAACTTGTACAACCTCTTCAACTTTTCGCTCTATGAAACGCTCTTTCTGTTCCTGCGATGGGCCATAGCGCTTGATAATCTCTTCCAAATCCATCTTGCCCAACTTTCCACCTAGGTCAACCACTTCTGTTGAAGAAAGCCAATCCGCAACGTGCTTCTGCTTCTCTGGATCAAGTGGCGCCGTGTCTCTTTTTTCAAATTTATGGTGCTTGTGTAACTTCACTTCGCCAGTAAAAGTTTTTTTCAAGCTGACTTTCTTTACACCTTTAGCAGTGTAGAAATTATAGCCGTTGACAGATAAGTGAAAAACTCCATTTTCTTCAGTTGCGAGGTTCTCGGCTTTAAGCAACTCTAGCCGTTGCAACAACTCGGTTTTTGAAACCCCTAAATGAGCAGTAATATCTTCAACGCTGCCAGTACCTTCGCGTAGCAAATGCATTAAATCCGAATCGAACTGCGTTGGCTTAAAAATAGGTTTGCGACCACGCTTCTTAGCTTCCTTTGCATCGTTTTTTTCAACTTTTTCCACTTTCTTCTCGCTGAACTTCTCAACGTTTTTCTCAGCTGCCTTGTCAACTAGCTTTGCCGCCGGAACAGCTTGCGGCTTTATTTCAATCTTAATCTCATCAACCATAAAATCATCAAATTAACTAAATTCATTTTGTAACTGCGAATGACACTTCGCTGTATCCATTACCGCTTAGCCGATAAAAACGCTTTGACATGGCACTTTTTCCGCTAAATTGTTCTTTTTTCAACGGGTCAAACACAGCGGCAATATGAAAATCTTCGTTGAAAAACCGCCGCTGCGTAGAAACGTCAGTTGAAGATAAAAAGCAGCCGTAAGAAGGGTGCGAATGACACCAGCCAACAACAACTGACTCACCAAGCTTGCCTTTTAGCTGTTGTGACAGCTTTTCAAAAGAAGAGGAAGAGAAACGAACCGAAACAGCTGTAGAGTTAGTGTCGGCTGTCATGAACTCGTTAACTAGTATAAAGTTTTTGCCGTTGTGTTCGCAATTTACTCCAATTAACAGCCCCATTCCTTCCAAGCGCTGGCTTGCTAAACGCGAGAAGTACTCTTCGGCTTTGTCAACAGCGCTTTGCTTCATGTAAACTTCAAACATCATTTTTCCAACCTACGATGTGCAAGATGTTCTTTTAATCTACCCCTTAAAGTTTTATCTATTTCTGCCGAATCCCTCTTTTCAAAAATTTTAGTATACTGCTGATGCGCCTTAGCGTGTTCTCTCTTAAATGCAGCTGCTATGTTTTTAGCAGATTCATTTGATTTGACGCTTTGTTTGTAAAGTTTAGCCAATGGTAGCCAAATTTTTTCACCTGCATCTGCAGAACCGCTACCGCGGAAATAATCTAGTGAAGTTGGATCAATTAAAGTGGGGTTTCCCTTTTTATCAACTATTACAAAATTAATCGCGCCATGTTTATACAAATCGCGGTGCACTAATTTTGCAGCGTGCATTTGCCCAATTAATTCAGCTACCTTGAGGCAAGTTGAAAATTTTGTATTGGATGAAACGCTTCTGCTTCCAAGAAATTGACTTAGCGAACGTGGATTTTCCACCCAGCGCGTTACAATATGATACTGACCGTGCGCCCGCACGAGCGCTACTGGAACTTCAGTAATTTTTACTCCTCTTTTGGCAGCTGTGCTTAATGCACTAAAGGACTTTTCAGCATCATAATCCATATCATGTTCACTTGAAAACCCACGGTGATAAGGATAAGTCCTCACTACAATTGATCTTCTTCCAAACCTGTGCACTTTCACTGAAGGAAAATCGCCTATTATTTTATTTGGAGGTGTTTGTAAGCTTTCAACTAATTTGTGCGGATCGTGTTGCGGTTGGTGCGTAACAGTGTAAATTACGCCTGGCGACTTTACTTCAGTTGTATTCCATTTCAATGACATTTATTTTCACTTTAATCCAAACAAGTCTTTTACTCCGCCGCCTAAACCACGCCGCTTTTTTCTATCCTGTTCAATTTTTTCCCTAACGTCGTCACTAACTGCTTGAAATGGCTGACCTAGCTTAGGCTGGATTGGCGTAATGTCACTAAGCTGCTGCTTGCGCAACTTTTGGCTACTAGCGTCGCCAGCTTCTGGAGCTTGTAAAATAAGCGAGTAATCCTCTTCTGTTTCTTTTGACTCAGTGGTTTCCACTATTTTTGGCTTTTTCACCACTTCGGGCTTCGAAATATTAACAACACGCGGCTTAGACATAAGTGAAAGTAACAACGAAGCGGTTGTTAAAAAAACCATGCCGTAAAAAGGCATTATAACCTTCCTGCAGTAATAAACAAATGAGAGGCGATTAATTATATTATGGTCGAATTTAACATTAAAGTTTCCCACACAACAAGCGGAAAAGAAATCACACTAGCAGTTGAACCTGAATTTACAGTACAAGCCGTTTTAGACGTGCTAGTTGACGCGCTTCAACTCAAAGACCGATTCGTCTTAGCAAAAGCTTCTGACAACAAACTACTATCTCCAGAAGTTACACTAAAAGACGCAAACGTAGCAGAAGGAGAAACTCTATTGTTAATGCCTGACCCCACCGGGGGCTACCTGCGTGAGCACAAACTCGTAGTTTGTGACTCAGACATAATGCAGCGGCATTATGCTGATTCCCCTCGTACCCCCAATGCAGCCAACGGGTGCTAATTTGAAATGCCAAAACTACCAGAAGGCATTTGGAAGAGAAGGTTGGAAAACGAATTCGCAACCTTATCAACTAACCCGGCTATTTCCGACCTTGAAGCTAGTCCGGATAGAAGCGAATATCACTTTAAACTAACAGCTAATGCACATAAGAAAAGCAAAACCGACAGCGGCAACTATTCAATTGTTCCAATTAGCACCCACGATGTTTCCATTTATCTTTCTCGAGAATACCCTTATGCTGGGGGGATTGAAGTGATTTGGGACTCGCCTATTTTTCACCCTAACATCCGTGAAAAAGACGGCGCAGTGTGCATACAGCTTGTAAACAAGTGGAGCGAAGGCCAAACGCTTTCAAACGTAGTTGATGCGCTTGTACAGATGCTTGAAAACCCAAACCCCTACTCGCCGTTGAACAGCGAAGCAGCGAAGTACTTTGCAAACTACATTCCACAAAAAAGAGAAAAAAACAAGCCGAGAGTGGTGATATGAACAAAAGACAAATAGCAGCATATGGGCGGAATATTCGCGAAAGTACTTCGAGAGGTTCGTTTAAAATTAATCGCGATGTATGGGATACCGGAGCTTTTCTTGCAAAAGACTTTTTAGAAAGGTTAAGTCAATTACCAATGGAAAGTAAAGTTTTAGAAATAGGAATAGGCCAAGGCAAGACGTTAGAACAATTGCGCTGTACATTCCCACACTTAAAATTTTATGGCACAAATTATTTTAAAAAAAAGCAAACCCGTTCAAGTAAAAAAAGCGTAGTAAAGGCAGAGGCTAGCGCGCTGCCGTTTAAAAGTAATGCTTTTGACCTGGCGTTTTCAGTTCACACTTTTCAATACGTGCCAGATAAAGCTGAATTTCTAAGAGAAATTCACAGGGTACTAAAAACCGGAGCTCAAGCAGCAGTGCATGGTGCGCTAATGAACGAAAACTTCGTTGTAAAAAGAAAAAAAAGAACTCTAATCCCGAGAGAGTTCCTAGATGGACACATACAGTTGAGAGTAAGTGATGAGCGAGATGACTTGATTTGCGTTTACAAAAAAACAGCTCAATTACATTTACCATTAAAACTTAACCTTCGCAAAAGCAAAGCAGATGAGAAAATAAAATACACCCCGCATTTCATAAGTGTTTACACAGAAACAAAAAAGGTAATTTAAAAATGAAGCCAAAAATCGTTGAAATTAAACAGCGGCCGGTGAAGAAGCGCAAGCCGCCTTTGCAAGAAGAAGTTATTTACAGCTATTTGCCGAAACAGAATTAATAAAAATAATGATTTCAAAAATCTTCTCTTTGTAGTTGAGCTGCTTCAATTATTGCTTTTAGAGTTCCGCGGTCAACTTCCTTGTGGTTTGGAACAGTCAAAGGTGGCTTTGTAGCGGCTGTGGGACAGAATTAGTTTGTTGGAGTCATGTTGAATAAGTTGTGCCATAAATTAGCGCAAGTTACGGCAGTTTCAATCCGGTCGTCGCGCCGCTGCGCGACGCTCCACCCAAACCAACGCTTATCCACCCCAATTTG
>ORJL010047138.1_pt1 | contig 12229 bp, 6 predicted proteins | sample 1779941 | NCBI WGS metagenome assembly ORJL01 (sample SAMEA104232317, study PRJEB22302) | groundwater metagenome | biome: forest; feature: aquifer; material: groundwater | place: USA | collected 2011-08-07 | depth 5.8 m
GCCGAACGGCGCCGGCAAGAGTACGACGATCAAGATGCTGATGGGGATGTTGCGGCCGACGGGCGGTGATGTTCGCGTGCTGGGTCTCGATGTATTTTCCCATCCGAGCGAAGTGAAAGCGAGAGTCGGGTATGTACCCGAAGCGCACCAGATCTATCGCTGGATGCGGGTCGGCGAGGTCATTGGTTTTTGTCGGGCGTTCTATCCGACTTGGGATGAGCGATCGTGCGCGGCGCTGCTCGACCAGTTCGCGCTCGACCCGCGGAAAAAAGTCCGCCATCTCTCGAAAGGAATGCTCGCCAAGCTTTCGCTGCTCTTGGCGCTGGCCCACGATCCGGACGTACTGATTCTCGATGAGCCGACCAGCGGGCTCGACCCGATCGCGCGGGAGGAGTTCCTCGACGGAATTCTTCCCGCGCTGTGCGAGAAGGAACGAACCATTCTGTTCTCCAGTCACTCGTTCAGCGACGTGCAGCGTCTGGCGGACTCGGTGGCGATCATCGCCCACGGACGGTTGCTGGTGAATCGGTCCATCGACGACTTGCTCGCGTCGACCAAGCGAATCCGGGCGGTATTGAACGACGGCTGCCTTCCGCAAGTGCCGCCCGATGGCACCATTTGGGAGCGCGTGCAGCGCCGTGAATGGCTGCTCACCGTGCATGACTTCTCGCCCGATGTCGTCGCCCAGTTGCGCGAGTCGAATTCGGTCGGACACGTGGATATCACCGACCTGAGCCTGGAAGAAGTATTCAAGGACTTTGTTCGAGGAAGGAGCGCCGCCGCATGAAAGCTCTGTTGTGGAAAGACTACCGCCTCAATCGCATGATCCTGATCCTCGGCGCTGTGTTGATCGCCGGCCCCTACGTCGTGGTGATACTCCAGCAATGGTGCCGTCCGCGGCACACCTGGTCGCCGTTGGTCTGGGCCGATTTGTTGGGCGCGGCGTGCCAAGTCAGCCTGGGGCTTTCCCTGGTGACCGTGGCCATCCTCGGCTGCAACGCCTTTGCGGGCGAGCGCGCCGACCGCTCGGCCGAGTTCCTCGCCTATCTGCCGCCGTCGCGTCGGGCGATCCTGATGAGCAAGGCAGTCCTCTCGCTCGTCGCGATCGCCGCCATCTGGGGGATCAATCTGGCCGTTGCACGCGGCGTGATCCCCGCGTTATTGGGCGACGGCTCGCCGCCGTTCAACGCGATGCCGTTGAGCAAGGCTCTCGCCGTCTCGGCCGCGGTGGGCACCATCATGTTCGGCATGGGATGGGGTGCGTCGGCGTTTCTGGAGAGTACGGCGATCGCGGCGGGCGTCGCATTCTTCGCGCCGGCTGCGGTTGCGATGGCCTTCATCGGATCCCAGCACTGGTTCGGTTGGCCGACCCAGGAAGAATTTGGGCACTGCTACAGTGTCGTTTGCGTTGCGATGGGGACCGTTGGATTCGGCGTAGGGACAGTGCATTATCTCCGTCGAGTGGAACCGTAGAGGGTCCGCGACACTTCCGGCGGCATGCCCCAACCGCCCTAGGAACACGCACCCGCGCGTGGTTCTTGGGCGGCGAACGCCGTCGCGTTTTTCGCGACCATCGTCGAATCCTCCCGACGAACGTGAGTCCCGCCGATTCTGTCTAGGACCCACGAGCAGGTTCTCGCACAAACAAGAGTTGAACTCCGCGCGCCCTGCGGCTCCCCGACCGGCGACAGCCCACGAATCTCCGATCACTTCGCGCGCTCTCCCATTGGGCCCATCCTCGCGGACGAACGGCCCGACGCAGCTGCCGATGCTGCCTCGAACCGACAAGGGCCGAAACAGAGAAACGGAGCCTCCCCCATGTCGACCCGTCAAGCACGCCTTTACGAAACTCGCGACCCCGCTTTCGGACCTCGACGACCACGACCGCCGATTTCCGCTCGAATATCGAGGTTCCCGGCTCTCGTTTCCGTCCGATGCCACGCAGTGGCACCGCTAAAAAACGAAATCTACCAAACGAACCCACTTACAACCCCGACTTTACGGAACCGAGGCGATTCATGTGCAGCCGATTCCACGGACGCTCGAATTACACCGACAACGTACGCGGCGCCTCCAACGCCGCGGTCACGCGGCGCGGAGGGCTTCGGGAATTGCGGGGCGGAGGCAGCGGTAGGCGGGCGGGAGAGCGCCCAGAATCCCGAGGAGAAGACCGGATGCCAATCCGATGGCGAGCACCGGTGCGTCGACGCGCAGTCCGAAAGCGCCCATCGAGAAGCGTACGGCGACCCCGTCGAGGCATGTCAAGGCGAACACGCACGCGATGAGCGAACCCATCGACGTGATGAGCAGCGACTCTTCCAGAAGACTGATCACGATCGCCCGTCGCGAGAAGCCGAGGGTCTGCAGGGCCGCCAGTTCGCGGATGCGCGCGGAGAAGGCGGCATAGAGCGTGTTCAATCCGCCCAAGAGTCCGCCGCCCGCGATCAGCAGGCCCGTCGCCAAAACGACGGCGCGGATGGGCGCGAAGAAGTCCAGAAGTCGGCCGTAGTAATCCGCTTCATGAATCGCGACGAGCTCGAGGTCGAGGCGTTGTTTGCAGAACGCGTCGACGTCGGCGAACTCGGCGTCGCCGAGGGTGAGCACGATGCAAGAGACGTTGTCGCGTTTGGTGGCGATCTGCAGATCGGTGAGCGGCACCCAGATCTCCGCGTCCATCACCGTCTCCGGAGCGGCGAATCGGCCAGTGATCTTCCAGGATCGATCGTCGAACCAAAGCGACCGACCGACGGCCACGACGTCGTCGGGAACGCCCATTCGCGTCGACGCGAGCGTGCCCACCATGAGTTCGTTCTGTCCCGCGATCGGCGCTTTGCCCTCGACAATGCGCACCTGCTCGTGAACGAGGAATGCGGAGGGTGTTACCCCACGCAGGTTCGCGAGCATCGGTTCACCCGAATCTCGTTCCCGCTTGACCAGCATGGCGATGTGGACTTCGGGCGAGACGTACGGAACGCCGAGGCGAGACGCCAGTCCGGAGATGCTGGCCACGACTTGCCCCGCAGCGGTCGCGTTGAGCTGGCTGCGCTCCAGGCTCTCCTCACTTCCTGCCAGTATGAGGATTACATTGTCCGCACGACCGCTGATCTTCAGACTGCGTTGCATACCCCAGATAAAGGATGTCGCAGCGAGCAGGAGAGTGACCACCAATGCACTACCGAAGATCGTCCCCACGGTGCGACGTGGAGCACGACCTAGGTTTCGCACGGCGTATTCGAAGGGCAGCAATCGCATGGACTGATCTCCTCTCCGACGCACGGAAACATCTATCGGAGTTGCAACGCCGTCGACCCGCTGCACTGCACACGGAGCAGTGGCACACATCACTGCTCACAGGCACACCGCCGCCCATGAAGGGCGACGCTACATCGCATTTCGGAATCCTCTACACGGCGCGGAAACATTCCGCGATCGTTCGGCGCGACGCCTGCAATGCAGGGATCATTCCCGCGGCGGCCCCCAATGCTACGCAGATCAGAATTCCCCAAAGAAATACTTCCGGCCGCGCGGCAATGGGTATGTTCACGCCTTCCACTGAGAGGCTGAAACCGCCCTTCCAGATCACGATCGCCGCCACCGCGCTGCCGAAGACGCCGCCAACCAGGCTGATTAGCACCCCCTCGGCGAGGATCATGCGCGCGATCATGTCGCCGCGATATCCCAAGGTTTGGAGAACGGCATGCTCCCGAATACGGTCCTGTACGGCGAGGACAATGGCATTGCCCACCAGCGCGAGGACTGCGATCAGGCACCCATGCCCCAGCCAACGCGTAAACCGGATCATTTCCAAAATGTCCGCGGCGGCGCTGGCCATAAACGCCGTCTCCGACCGTGTATGCGTCGGTTCCTGGTCGGCGCGGAATTCATCGTCAATGATGGAGGCGACGCGGTCGAGCTGCGTCGGGTCGGTCACCCGTACATTAAACTGCGTCACATATCCGCCTTGTTTGTTCTTCGAGGCGGACTGCAGGAAGCTCAAATGGGAATAGGCGACGTTCTGGTGTTCCGGCACGTCAGAGCGAATGACCCCGGCTACGAACACATTGACGCCGGCGGCTTCGAATCGGTCACCGACGCGCAGGCCTCGGCGGCGAGCGAGCGTTTCGCCGAGCGCGACGGCATCGGACCTGCGGGACCATTCGTCGATGGAGCCGTTGACCCAGTTCAGATCGGGTAGGATGTGCTCGCGGAATGCCTCGTCCGACACTCCGCGAAAGGTGACGACGTCCAAACTGGTTCGGCAGTTCGTCACGGTGATTTGCATGGGATAGGCCGACGCCACCCCGCTCATCTTGGCAATGCGATTCTCATAGGACTGCGGAAGCCGACTCGCAAAAGGACAATAGCGGTCCTTGCGATACACGATGAGCTTCGTTTCCGCCGCCGAGGCGACGGAAGCATGTCGCGCCGCCGTCTGCATGGCGTCGACAGCACAGAAAAGGAACATGGCCACGCCAATGCCCGCCGCGGTTAATAGACTTCGTGTACGGTGGCGAATCACCTGTTTGACGACTACGGGAATCAATCGCATCGGTATCATTGCACCCTCTCCCCCGCCGTTTTCGGCGTATGCACGGCTCCATTGACAAGCCGCCCCTTTTCCAAGTGAAGCGTCTGCCCCGCATAGGCTGCGGTTTTCGGATCGTGCGTCACCATGAGCATGGTCTTGTGCATCTCTCGATTCAGCCGGGTCAATAACTGCATAATGGCCTCCGCGGCCGCAGCGTCGAGGTCTCCGGTCGGTTCGTCGGCGACCAGGATATGCGGGTCGGTGACGATGGCGCGAGCGATGGCGACGCGCTGTTCCTGTCCGCCGCTCAGTTGTCGTGGGTAATGATCCCACCTGTCCGCGAGGTCGACGAGATCCAGGGCCATGGACACCCGCTTATGGCGCTCCGCTCGCGATAGGGGATGAAGCAATAACGGCAGTTCGACGTTCTCATAGGCCGTTAGGGTGGCGACGAGGTTGTAGAGTTGGAATACATATCCCACATACTCCGATCGCCACGCCGCCAGTCGACTGCGCGACATACTCGACAGTTCGACGCCATCGACCTTGAGACTTCCGGCGGTCGGCTGGTCAATGCCGGCGATGAGATTGAGCAGCGTCGTCTTCCCGCTGCCCGACGGGCCCATCAGAGCGAGAAACTCGCCGGAGTCGACGTCGAGATGCAGATCCGCAAGTGGAGTGATCTCGATATCACCCTTGTGATACGTTCTGGTCAGATTGCGACATTCTATGAATGGCATAGTCTTCATCCTCTGGATCGGTCGAGGTTAGTGGCCCACATTCGCCCCGACTGCGGGGGCATGTGCCGCCGCGGTGATGGCAATTCGCTTTCCCGCCCGGAGCGAGGGCGGCGGATCCACGATCACGCGATCGCCCGGTTGCAGTCCGTCGACGATTTCGATCTCACCGTCGATTCGGCCATGACCTAGGGTAACGGCCCGCAGTTCCGCGCGGTTGGCGACTTGATCGGCAAGCCATACCTGCCCGCGACCGTCGGCTCCCTTTTGTACAAGGGCCTCCGGAACGAACACGCGCTGCGTCGAGATTCCTGATGCGTCCGCGGACGCGGTCGCGAGAAAGCGAACTCGTGCGAGCATCTCCGGTTTGATTTCCGGCGTGGGGTTCTCGATGGCGACTTTCACTTGCAATGTGTTCTTCTGCAGGTCGGCCTCGTGAACAAACCGCGTCACTCGACCGGCGAACGTTCGATCCGGCAGCACGTGAACGACCACATCCGCGCGTTGACCGGGAACGATGGTCGCCGCGTCGGCGAGGGGTACGTCGACTCGCACCTGCAAGTGACGCGGGTCATAGAGGCGAACCACCTGCGCCGAGGTGGGGGAATTCTCTTGCAGCATGAGCTTGGACCCCGGCTCGACGAGGCGGATCATCACGACGCCGTCGGACGGGGAGCGAATCTCCGTCCGAGCGAGGCGGAGTTTCGCTTCGTCGCACATCGCCGCGGCACCGGCGCTCGCCGCTCGTGCGCGTTCCAAGTCCGCGGTTGACTCGTCTACGGCGCGACGTTCGGGGATCCGCAGCTCCAGCGCAGCTTTCGCGGCCCGCGCCTCGGCGGCGGCGGCGGCCGCCAGCGCATCGAGAACCGGGCCCCGGGCACGCATCGCGTCCAGCGCGGCGCGTTGAGCCTCCACTCGCCGCGTCGACCTTTCCAGTTCCAACTCACTGAGTTGCTGACCGTCGAACAATCGCTGGAGTCCAAGGTGCGCTGCTTGCTGTTCGGCGAGTTTCGCTGCCTCAGCCGCAACCTCGAGCGGGAGTCGGGCAAGTTCCGCACGCTTCTCCGCGAGCGTCGCCTCGGCGGCGGCGAGTCGTCGCTGCAACTCGAACGGATGGTCCCATTCGCGCTGCGCCGCGAGCAGGGTTGCTTCCGCCGTTGCGACGTCCGCGTCCCGCGCATCGAGTTCGGCGGAAGCGCGGCGGAGTGCCAACCTCGCGTCATCGTCCACGAGCTTGGCGACGATCTGCCCCGCGGCGACGGCCTCCCCTTCGAGGGCGAGCACTTCGCTGACGATGCCGTCCGTCAGGGCCGACACGGCGCGGGCATACGGGTCAGCTTCCACCCATCCAGGTGCCTGCACCGTGACCGATCCGCCGCCGCCCGCGACCGTTTTGGAGATCACGGGAACGACGCGCACCGGAATCGACGGGAGCAGCACGTCCCTCGCCCCGTAGGCCAACACGCCGAGAACCGCCCCGAACAGGAGTCCCGGAAGCAGCACGCGCGTTTTCCATCGCCGGGGCGGCATGGGTACGGACGAAGTCGCGGACGATTCCGCGACTCGTCCGCGTGACAATCCCGCGAGGTCAGCATTAGGAGCATTCATAATAACTCGCATGGCGCGTCCACGTTGGATCGCTGGCGCCGACCGTGGTCGCAACGATTGACCTAGGCGGTGCCTCGGTCGCGCCGAGGTCGGACCGCGTTGATTCGAATACGCGTTGGATACGAATCCCGAGGATCAACTACGCTTCGGCGCATCCGTGCCATCCACCGCTCACAGGGCGGTTTGGATCCGGGTCGGCCGAGAATCTGTCCCCCACGCTCGCAGTAGCGAGGATGGGGCACGCCGCATCCGTGCCATCCACTGCTCACAGAGCGGCGGCACACAGCGGGAGCACAGTTATTTCCTAGGGTGCGTGTGAGTCGGTGGCGGCGCCGGATCGGACCGTTCAGCGTTTGATCGGCGACCGCGAATGACACGACGGCGAGTACTAGGCCCGCGGAGGATGGAAGATGCTCTCAAGCGCTTGGGAAGGAATCCACTCTTCGCGAGGAACGAAGAGCGCATGCGAAACGACGGTGAGAGGCGACGGCGCGATCACCGCTTGCGACAGGAGCAAGGTAAGGCAGCACGGAGACAAGCAACCGCCGCCGCAGCCCGGACTGGGACCAGGGGAAAAAGGCGGATGCGTCGGGGCCGAGTGGGATCGACGCTGCTCCGAACGCTCCGGTCGCTGCGTGGACGCCAACGACGAACGTCCGCAACAGGAATGTTTCACGGTCGCGGATGACGATGCGGACGAAGTGGAAGAAGTAGCTTCCCGCGGCACGCCGCCGTCTAAGCAGCATGCCATCCGCGGGCGCGGGAACGCGAGCGTGGCGCACATCGACGCCGCGAGCAACGTTCGGCCTAGACTTCTCAACAATCCTGGCATCAGGCGTCTCGTTCAGATGGATCTCATCGCCGCAGCGGACCCGGAACCACTCCCACGTACATCGTATCGGAAATCGAGGCCGGACGGAAACCCTCTCCGCATTCTGAATCATACCTCACTGGCCGGCGTGAGCAATGGACCGATAATCGGTAGTTTCACGGAGGAAGCGCGGGACATGACATCCCGCCGGATGACGGTTCTTCCAGCGTGTGCCAATGCTCTGTGAGGAGCGGATGGAACGGTTGCATCCCGGCGCGGTTTGTTCTGGGGATTCGCAGGATCTGGTCTCTCTAACTGACGACGCATTGACCGGTTGGCGAAAGACACTGCTCACAGAGCAGTGGCACACGACGGTCCCGCAGCATCGAATGAGTCGAACCCCTATGGCGACGGGGAAGTCAGGCCGACGATCGTCGAACCCGATTGCACGAGGAGTGCGCGGTCGACGGCGAGCGCGGAGCGGAATTCGCCGCGGAGGTCCAACGGTGTCGCGCCGCCGGTTGGGATGAGACCGCTGGCGTTGCGGTGATCGTAGAAGTAGGCGGTCGCGGGGTCGTTCTGGGCCTTGTCGCCCAAGTGGATGGCGACGGCGTACGCCTGCGTGAGCAGTCTCGCGGTGAGGCGAGGTTGCGGCGGCGTGGTGCCGCTCCACAGGGTCATGCCGGATACGGCGTCGATGGCGGTGATCGAGGTGGTCGTGCTCGCGATCAGCGCCGCCCCTTCGCGCGCGACGGTGAGATCGTCGGCGTCGCGCGTGGTCACTCGCTCGCTTTCCCAGAGGACGTGTCCGTCGTCGAGACTGATCTTCTGCAACGTGCGACCGTCGGTCGAGGCGTAGATCGCATCGAGGTCCAAGAGCACCGAGGCCCTCCGCACCGATCCGCTGACGGGCGCTTCCCAACGGACGGATCGAGTCTCGGCGCTATACGCGGCGATCGAACGCGAGGTCACCAGGATCACTCGGTCGTCGAGCGTGACGAACAGATCCTCGATGGGGCGCTTTTCGTCGGTCAGGATTCCATCGGTCCATTCGCCGGTCCGAGGGTTGAGAAGGCAGATGACCGCACGGCCGTCTTGCTGCACGTGATACACGATCCATCGTTCGCCGATTCGCACGCGACCGAGCGGAGCGGGTCGCTGCACCTGCGTCCAAAGCACCTCACCGGTGTCCGCCTTCACGCACGAAATCTGGGCGTTTTCGCGCACGCTGACCAGGAGGCCTCGTTCGAACGCGTGCGTGCGAAAGGCGTTGCCCTGTTCCCAATCGGCGTTGGGGTCACTCGGACTCTTCGGAGCGTCGCCAAGGGTCCAGCGAACCTCGCCGGTGCGCGCGTCGACGCCGAGGAGCTGTTGCGAGGTCGCGAACACGGCGGCATCGTCGGACGCGACGAGCAACTCCGGAGTCGAAGTCACGTCGAGCGGTTTGGGCCAGAGGTCCGCACCGTCGGTCGGCGAGAGCGCGCGAACCGACTTCGTTTGATAGACGAAAAACCGTCCCCATCGCGACGCGGGCGAGTCGCTGAACCGCGGCGGCAAGAGAGTGCCGCCGGGATCGAGCTCCTTTACGAACGAGGGTTCCAACGGGAGCGTGATCCGCGGGCGGGTCGGTTCCACCTGATCGCGGACCGCGGCGAGCCGATCTCGGACTTGACGGAAGCTCACCGTTCGCCCATCCAACACGAAGCTCGCGTTCGGGTACTCAAGAACGCCTTTGGTCAGCCAGCGGTACGCGACGCCGAGTTCGCCGGCGCGTTCATACGCGTCCGCGATTCGGCGGAGCAGGTCCGGACGGTCGACACTGCGCGGATAGCGCTCGTACGCCAACGGGAACGAAGCGGCCGCATCCCGCGTCTGGAGTTGGCGCGACAAGACCTCTCCGCGCTCCACCAGGGCGGCGGCGGCGGCCAGACTGTTGGGATGGGTCTCGAAGACGCGGAAAAGCAGCTCCGGATCGACGGCTGCTCTGGCGGACTCGAACGCCTTCTTGGCGTCCGCCTCCTCGGTTTCATAGAACGATGCACCGAGTCGTTGGACGAGCGCGGCGACGCGGCCTTCGGCGTACGCGGCCGCTCGCAGCGAGCGCGAGCCGTCGAGCTCGACGGGCAGGCCGCGGAGGGAGCGATCCGCCAGGATCTGCTGATACAGTCGCAGAGCGCGATTCGGCTGATCCAATCGCTCGAACCATTCCGCAAACCGCACGCGACACAGGAGATGTCCGGGACCGTCCGTCGGGAATCGCGAGGCGTGTTCGAAGAGCCGTTCCGCGAGTTCGACCGTGAGCGAACCGCGCTCGACGAGCGCGTTGGCTACGGTGAGCGAGTCGCGGAAGATCCGTTGGCCGACGGGCGATTCGAGACCGGCTGGGTTCGCGGACGTTCGGCGAACCGCTTCTTCGAGCGCGCTGACCGCCTCGGTCAGTTCTCCGCCGCGAACGCACACCTCGAGCAACTCGAGCGCCGGAACGGGGTCGGCGGGTGATGCGGCGACGCGGTCACGGAGCGTTCGCCAGATTTCGGCCTTGCGTACGTACGCGGTCAGACCCCGTGCGCCGGAGACCAGCAATTGATCCGGGAGCGCCAGGAGATTTCCCGGCTCCCCGTCCGCATCCCAACTCGCGTCGGTTCGATGTCCATCCTGAATGTCATAGGTGCTCAGTCCGCGAGTCGTCGGCACCAGCAGTTTGTGCCCGACCCACGTGGCGCGACCGAGGACGCGAGCGTCCGGCGGAAGCGGCTCCGACCAGCGGAGCGAGTTCGCCGCGACGTCGTAGCACGCGGCCTCTCGTCCGACGCCGCAGGCGAGATCGCCCTGAACGCCGAGAAGCACGTTGATATCCGCGAAGGCGTCGGTGCGAACGGTCTCGATGATCTGCCCGTCTTCCGCGGCCAGCACCATGAGCGAGGACGCATCCATCGGCAGAGCGATCAATCGGTCGTCGCGCCAGATCGGTCCGTGAAAGACCCACGGCGGCGTTTCGTTGGCCGAACGTCCGAGACCGCGGTCCGCGTCCTGCGCGGTCCGCGCATAGAGTCGTAACCACTTCACCGAACCCGTATACGCCGAGACGGCGGCGATCGTCCCGAGGTTGGAGGTGACGAACACGGTGTCACCGTGAAGGCACACGGCCGTCTTGGTGGCCGGTTGCGTGCCGAAACCGCCGGTGGAGGCGCCGCCGAGATGCGTCTGCGCTTGCAGTTTTCCGGTGCGTGCGTTGAGGTTGTACAGATAGCAGTCCTCGAAGCCGAACGATCGCCGCCGCCTCGCCGCGACGAAGACGTTGTTGTTCTCCACCACCGGCGAGGAATCGAAGGAGACTTCGCCGACTCGCGCATCGAGCAGCGTGTCGCGCGTGCGCCAGACCATTCCTCCGGTGTTCGCGTTCAGGCAGACGATCTCCGGCGGCGGGACGGTCGACGCCGCTCCCTCGCGTCCGGTCGGCGGGAGTGAGGCGTAGACGCGATCATCGCACACCGTGACCGCGTCCCATCCCGGGGGAAGATCGCCAAGCATCTCCGCATCCGTGTTCCTCGGTTCCTCGGATGAGGACCGCCAGACGATCTCGCCGGTCGAACGGCGAAGCGCGACGACCTCGCGAAGACGCTGGACGAACACGAATTCTCCGCTAACGACGGGTTGAATGATGGCGTCGCGGGCGTCATCGTCCACGTCTCGGCGCGCCGGTTCCCCGCCGGTCTCCGTGTGCGGCGTTCGATACGGGAAGCGCCACAACATGCCCAGCCCATCGATCGACGACGGCGCGATCCGATTTCGCTCTACGTTGCCGCCGACGATCGGCCATTCCGAATCCGCGACGGGACGGCGAAGCTCGTTGAAGTCGTCGCGCACGCCCGCGAGAACCTCGTCCAGCCCGCGATCCTGTCCCTTCCAACGCAGTCGCGTGGGCGGGTCCACTCGCAACGGAGGAACGCCTTTCGCTTCGGCTGGCGCAGCGGCACGTTCTGCGCCAGGCTCGGCGTCGATCGCCGCATTCGGAGGTTGTTCCGCCTCGCCGATCGGCGCGGCTCGACGCGCTGGGTCGCCGAGTCTCGCGTCTGCTTTCGTGTCTGTTGTCAGCGCGTCACCGCGGATCGCCGCCACCACAGCGAGCATGGCCGAATAGGTGGAGCGAAACCGTTCTCGATCCGGATGTCGCTCGATCACTTCGCGATACACGTGCTCGGCGAGCGACAGGTCGCCACGCTCGATCGCCAACTGTCCGATCGCGTCGGCGAGTTTCGCCGCCGCCAGCGTGCAGAAATATCGCTCGAACACGCGCATGAGGGCGACGGGATCGCGCGGAGATGAAAGCGCGCCCGTGGCACGCTCCACTTCCGACTCGAACAGCGTTCGATACGCGGTGCGGCCTTCGTCCGGCCAAGCTGCGATCAGAGCGTTCACGTGTCGGCGCGTGCCCACGTATGCGTCGGGCCCAAGGCGTACGAGTGTGTCGGCGTATCGGTCGGAAGCCTGTTGCAGCAGCGTGGCCGCTTCGGACCAGCGACCGCGCGAGGCGAGCGACTTCCC
>ORJL010414252.1_pt1 | contig 12224 bp, 11 predicted proteins | sample 1779941 | NCBI WGS metagenome assembly ORJL01 (sample SAMEA104232317, study PRJEB22302) | groundwater metagenome | biome: forest; feature: aquifer; material: groundwater | place: USA | collected 2011-08-07 | depth 5.8 m
AAGATTTAAGATTTAAGATTTAAGATTTAAGATTTAAGATTTAAGATTTAAGATTTAAATTCTGCCGGTATTTCAGAAGAACTTTAAATTGTCAATGAGGGTGGTGATTAGGAGTTGCCTCTTTTAACTTAAATCCTAAATCTTAAATCTGCTTTTTACATCGGCTTCTGCCGTGCTAGTGCGGCGCGAATGTGCTTTTTCGCTATTGTTGTCTTCGTAATATCCAACCACTTTGGCGAAGGATGCGCGGACTCCTTGGTAAGTATTTCTACAATGTCGCCATTCTTGAGAGCGGTATCAATTGAAACGAGCTTTCCGTTTACCTTTGCTCCGAACATGTGGTCTCCGATGTCGGAATGAATGGCAAACGCGAAATCAATGGGGGAGGAATCCGTGGGTAGGTCAACCACGTCACCCTTAGGGGTGAATATGAAAACGCGATTTTTGAAGAAGTCGTCTTTGAGGTTTGTCCAGAACCCCTGTTCACCCATCGTGGAACTTGCTCCCAACTCTCGCACCCATGCGGGAACTTCGCTCTGTCGTGCTGATGTACCGCCCGCTTCCGTCTCTTTTGTTCTCCACGAAAACAGCGTAGATATGAGGCGTTTGGTCCAAGAGAGGAAATCATCACCCCCAAGTCCCTTTTTCTCATACTCTTTGTACTCAAAGTGGAGCGCGACACCGTACTCCGATTCACGATGCATTTCTTCGGTTCGTATCTGAATTTCCACGACTCCTCCATCGCCGGTAAATATCGTGGTATGGAGAGAACGATAGCCATTCGGCTTGGGGAAGGCAATATAATCCTTGATGCGTCCGGGAAGCGGGCGCCAGATGGAATGGATAACGCCGAGTGTGCGGTAACAGTCCTCAACGCTCGCAACGATTACACGGAGCGCGAGCACATCATAAACCTCTTCAAAGTTCCAGCTTCGGCTCTTTAGCTTTTGGTAGAGACTGTAGAGCCCCTTCGTTCGGTGACTGCTTCTGAGAATTCCGATACCGCGTTTGGAGAGACCTTTGAGGAGCGATTTATGAAACTTATCAAGCTTTCGGATGAGTTCGGTTCCTTTTTCCTTGAAAAGTTTCTTGACCCGCTCGTGTTCTTCCGGATACACATAGGGGAACGAGAGCTCCTCCAGTTCGCGGTTAATTTTTCGGATACCAAGGCGGTAGGCGAGAGGCGCGTAAATCTCAAGCGTTTCCTTGGCGATGCGATACTGTTTCTCCTTCGGGACGAACCCGAGGGTTCGCATATTGTGGAGACGGTCCGCGAGCTTGATGATGATAACCCGCATGTCTTTGGCGCTCGCGATGAAAAGTTGCTGAAGACTTGTGCTGTACCGGTCAACACCGCGGTAACGCAAGTGTCCAAGTTCCGTCACTCCCTCCACGAGCATAAGCACGGAACTTCCGAATTCATTTCGGATAGTTTCCGGCGCCATACCCACGTCTTCAATTGAGTCATGGAGCAATCCCGCGGCGATTGCCTCGGCCCCCATCCCGAGATCCGCGAGAATGCAGGCGGTTTCAAAAAGGTGAATGAAGTAGGGTTCTCCCGAATAGCGTTTATGATCTTTGTGTGCCGTTTCGGCCTGAGTATAGGCCCTTTCCACGACGGCGAGATCTTCGGGTGAAGGGTTCTTGATTTTACCGATGAGTTCTTGAAGCGAGGGCATACATAGGAAATTATCAAGTATCAATGTTCAATTTTCGAGCAAGATCAGAATCAGAAACATATCCCCATTGATGGTTGCAAATGTAGTAAAGTTTCCCGTACGGAAATTATCAAGTATCAATGTTCAATTTTCAAGCAAGATCAGAATCAGAAACATATCCCCATTGATGGTTGAAAATGTAGTAAAGTTTTCCGTACAGAAATTATCAAGTATCAATGTTCAATTTTCAAGCAAGATCAGGAACAAGCACCTATCCTTGATAGAAGTCGCACACCATATTACGGGGTTTTTTTCCTGCCAAATCGGGACTTTTTTTCTTGCGCGAGAATTTCAAGCGCGCGGGGAAGTCCGATGGTGTAGGCGTCATCAGGCACTTTAAGCGACCTGAAGTCTCCTTCATGGACAATGTACGGTCCGAATCTGCCGATGTTCGCGGTAATTTCTTTTCCGGAGACGGGGTGAACGCCGAGTACGCGCGGGAGCGAGAGGAATTTCAGGGCATCCGTGATGGTGAGCTTCGCAATATCAAAATTTCTCGGCACACTCGCGCGGCGTGGCTTGGGTACTCCCTTCTTCTCACTTCCTTTCTCATATTTCCCGACCTGCACGTAAAATCCGAACCGTCCGTTCAGGAGGTAGATATCCTCACCGGTATTCGGGTCTTTGCCGATAGGCGTATCCGGCTTGATTTCCTGACCTTCCGCGGTGAGTGCTCCCTTGCAGTCGGGGAATCGTTCGCAGGAAATAAATTTTCCGTTTCGTCCGAGCTTCCAAATCATGGGACCACCACAGACGGGACACTTGAACTCCGCGGGCGCGTCTCCAAGGTTTGTCGCTTTCGCAAGTTTTGATTTTATTTTTACCTCTTTTGAGAACGGCGTATAGAAATCTTTAAGCGTCTTCGCGTACTCGCGTGTTCCGAGAGCTATTTCATCAAGCTCGTTCTCCATCTCAGCGGTAAAGGTGTCACTGATGTACGACGGGAAGTGTTGTTCCAAAAATCCACTCACCACGGCTCCGGTATCCGTTACCTTGAGAGAGCGATTTTCGCGGGTAACGTATCCACGATCAAGGAGCGTCTCCATGATGGACGCGTAGGTTGAAGGACGGCCGATGCCACGCTTCTCCAGTTCTTTGATAAGACCGGCTTCACTGTAACGGGGTGGGGGCTCGGTCTCTTTTTCTTCGGTAGTCATCTCACGCAGGGTAAGGGCTTCTCCGTTTGCAACCTTCGGCAGTTCAACATCTTCGCCACGCGCGTCGGGGTCCGCGAGGAGCCAGCCGGGAGACAAGAGACGAGTACCGTTCGCCGTAAAGTCGGGAATGCCGCCTCCCGTAATGTTCGCCGTAATTTTCGTGCGAAGCATTTCAGCGTCAGGCATCTGCGAGGCGACGGTGCGCGCCCAGATGAGGGCGTAGAGGCGTTTTTGCTCAGGCGTTCCGCCCGCGTTCTCGCGCGCAAGCGTGGTAGGGCGAATCGCCTCGTGCGCTTCCTGAGCGTTTTTGACTTTTCCTGTATGCGCTCTCAGGGCGACAAATTCTTTTCCGAACTTCTTCTCAATCACCGCGGCAATCTGCTTTTTCGCGGAGTCCGCGAGCGCGGTTGAGTCGGTGCGCATATAGGTGATGAGACCGGCTTCATAGAGCTTCTGCGCGATTCCCATGGTGCGACCGGGAGAGAATCCGAGCCGAGTTGATGCGACCTGCTGTAAGGTTGAGGTAATGAGCGGGGGCTTGGGCGCGCGTTTTGCTTTTGTTTCCGAAAGGTCGGTAACCTGCCAGCGTCCGTTTCTCCCGGTTTCAAGAATCTTTTCAACCACGGTTCGGTCCCGAGGTTCCTCGGTGCAGGAAAGAGTAAGGTTCTCTTTCTTTTCCGTAAGAGTGTTCGCGGTAATGACGAAGAATTGTTCAGGTTTGAATGCCAGAATTTCTCGCTCACGTTCGGCGAGAATACGAAGCGCTGGGGACTGTACCCGCCCCGCGGAGAGTCCGTAGCGTATCTTTTTCCAGATGATGCCGGAAAGGTCGTAGCCGACGAGACGGTCAAGGACGCGACGCGCCTCCTGCGCCTTGCGGAGATTCTCGTCAATCGCGCGCGGGTGCGCGAGCGCTTCCTCAATCGCCTCTTTCGTGATTTCGTGGTACACCGCCCGTGTTATCGGAGGTCTCTTCTTTCCGAGCCGTTCTTTGAGGAGTTCGGCAAGGTGCCACGCGATGGCCTCGCCTTCGCGGTCAGGGTCGGTGGCGAGGATAATCTCGGTGGCTTTCTTCGCGGCATCGGCAATCTCCGCGACCACAGGTTCCTTTCGTTTGACTATTTCGTAGTGGGGAATAAAACCGCCAGGAATATCAATGGCGTTTTTACTGCTCTTGGGAAGGTCGCGCACGTGACCGACGGACGCTTTAACGGTGTACTCGCTCCCCAAATATTTTCCGATAGTCTTCGCTTTTGACGGCGATTCAACGATGAGTAGTTTACTCATGATGACGTTAGTAATAACACGAAACTAAATTCAAATGCAAATCGTTCTGGGAGTACGAACTCTGAATCAGCCCGGCGGTGGACGAAATAATGCATAGAGATTAGGGTGTCAGCGGGTAGCACGTCAGGAACAGAACAGAACAGTTGACACGGCATATATAGTGTGCTAACCTCGGATGAGATTTTGCCGTGAGCTTGCGAGTGCAAGATTTCGCGGCTACCGACGGACATTGAGAAAGAGAAGTTATGAGCATAAAACTTGAGATGCTCAAAGAGCATCTACGCGGGCTTACCTTTGCCTGCGTCACAAAGACGGTTACGAAGGAGGAGAACCTTATTTCGTTTCGGAACAAGCGAGGATTTACCACGTTCGCGCACGGCCGGGATTTCCGAGCACATCGCGAAGTATTTACCAACCCGGAGTGGGAGAGAGCGGAACGGGCATATGAGTTCTACTATGGTTTTTCAATAAGCCCGACCGGCGACATTCACTTTGATTCACGGGGACGGGCGCTTGATCCCAACTTCGCTCATCTGGGGATAGAAACGCTCCAAAACCGATCGTGTCCTCCACGCCGAAGGAGCTGGATTGTCGGACGACTTGAGGTTTCCGGACGTCTCCATTTTTGGGACTGGGTTCTCTGCACGGAGGCGGAGATGTTGTTCGTGAAGTTTCTGCGGGAGGGAAAAACTCGCTTTTCCAGTGATGACCTACGAAGGTTATGTGTCAGTCGCCACATTTCGGAAGGCGAGTCCACGAACCGCCTGCTGAATATGGCGATGCTTCTTCTCGCCCGCAACCTTGAATACTTTCTGGATCTGCGGATGCAACACGGAGCCAACTGTGCGGACCCGCAGGTCTATGAGATCTGCATGGAGTACGACCGCGAGCTCTGGGATGAGTACAAACAGAGAGCGCTCGCGCAGAAACTTGACCGAGTACTCAAGTACTCCGAGCTTATTCCCGAGCCACGCGAGGTAGTGTGGACGCCGTCACAACCAGTCGTGGAGGAACGCAGAAGGGTCTCATCCGGTCAACCCGCGGTTTCGTTCTTCGCTCCGTATCAGGCGCTCCAGATCTGAACGGACGAAGCTGTGTCCAAGAGCCAGTACCTTGTTCGTATCGCCCGACGCCTTCCGCGCCGGGCGTTTTTTCTTGATGAGCATACTAAACACGAATTATCCGAATCATACGATAATTTGCTTATAAGCCGTTAGTATAGTATAGTTTTACTCGGACTGAACATCGAGAACTGTACATGGTTTTCAGCGGTCCATCAAAAAAAGGTTAGTTATGACACCATCAGATCGGTTAGTGCAGTTACAAATCCAGGCGCTGGAGCGGGAGGCGAGTCGAGCGGAAGCCATCAAGAAGGATGCTCGTGCGCACAATGCGAGGCTAGAGGCTGTTCGCATTAAGTCCGAAAAAGACCAGGCGCGAAGGGACAGGGAAGCTCGCAACGACCCCTCCTATTAAGGGATGGGGAAATATCTCAATAAACGAAGGACCCAACCAAAGGGCAGAGTAACATCTGCCCTTTCTATGTTTTCTTTAGTTTTTAGATACATTTATCTTTGTTTGTGAAGATGTACAGCCACCAAGACTTTACGCATGACTATACAGTCATCCGATGTCTACAGGTTATGTTGGTAATTAGCAATAACAAACGGCCGTATACTATTGCTAAAACACTCCGATATAGGAGATAAACATACCAAAAGAGGAGGTCTTGATATCTGATGTCTACAGGTTATGTTGGTAATTAGCAATAGTGAACGGCCGTATACTATTGCTAAATTGACTCAATTTAATGGAATGTAAGATTAATGGGATGTAAGATGTAAATGAGTGACAGGTCGCTCGTACGACTTTTTCTTTTTGACGTTACACCGTGATGCAAGAAAAAACCGGAGAAGAACTCTCCGGTATGAGACATTAGGTACCAATGATTTTGCGACAAAATGATTCCGCGATCTCCAACTTGGCGACTACGCCGTCTTCAGCTTGAGGAGGCGGATTGAGACGAGCTCGTAATTCAGGACGCCGAAACAGAATCCGGCGACCAAACCAACGACGGGACTTTGGAACCCGTACCCAATGAGGGCTCCAAGCGCCGAGTCCGTGAAGCATAGAAGGCGCTTTCGCGAGTGGATGAGCACGAAGACTCGCCACACGAATTGGAAGCTGAAGCTCGCCGCTCTCGGAATTCGCACGACACACCACGCAAGTCCCTGAATACTCCAGTACACGCACCAGACGGGGAGACAGAAGACATTTATTCGTAGTGCCCACCCTTTGACGTCTGCTATTTCTTTTTGTTTTTCTGGGAGAGTACTTCTCTCATCCACAATAGGAAAAGCACAAGAGAGAAAGACAAAAACGAAAATCGACGTCGTGCCCCAAAAAAGTGACCAGGTACTATGAGCAGAAGATGATCCCTGAATCACATCTAACCTCGCTTTAAGTTCAAGTGGAAGTATCATCCAAAATATAAATCCGCTTAGCGCGACAAGAACCCAGGCGGTAAGTTGCAATGTTAAAGAGAAATATATCCAGTTTTCTGCCAGCTTGCCGGAAAAATCCGGGTGAAGCATCATTTTTGCCGTCCGTTGAACGGCACTAACCACTTCGCGCCATTCTACGAGCGCATAGCCCGCGATTCCGCCGAGCAGGACGCCGAGCAAAACCCCGAGCCACCCCAGATTGGGGGAAAACTGGAGCGCAGTGACAGCGCCGATAAGCGCGCCGAAGGCGCACGTGAGGCCTACATTTAAGGTATCTTTCTGCATACTAATTCTCCGTTGGTTGATTGTTACTCAGTTGTCAAAGGGCTAGTAGTAACCCTTGTGCTGGTTCTATATTCCCTCTCTTTTAGGCAGAAGTCAAGTCGCATCCTTACAAGGTCGGACCTTGTTACGCTAGATGAATTTCACCGAGAGATTCTTTGATAAGTCCTTTTATTTCCATCATAGAGAGAATGGCGTTCCCGCGCGAGACGGGCACGCCGAGCTGTTCAATAAGATCTTCCCGCGCGCGTGGTTCCTTGAGAAGCTCAACAATTTTGAGTTCATCTGGGGAACAATCGGTATAGTTTTTTGTTTGTAAGTTCTTATGTTCCGAAGTTTGGTCAAAACCTAGCGCTTCTCGCAGTTCCGTCTCCGAGGTGATAGGGGTCGCGCCGAGGCGAATGAGCATGTGCGGTCCGGCGGATGAGGAGGAGAAAATAGAACCGGGTACCGTGAAGACATCGCGATTGTATTCGGTGGCGAGTCGCGAGGTGATGAGCGTTCCGGACTTCTGTTCCGCCTCAATGACAAGCACCGCATCCGAGAGTCCAGCCATAATGCGGTTTCTTTGCGGAAAGCTCCACGCGGTGGCGCGAAAGTTCGGTTCAAACTCGGAAACGAGCGCTCCACCGGACGACACAATTTCTTCGGCAAGCCGACGATTGGCGGAAGGGTAGAGAACACGCGGGTCAAGACCCGAGCCGGGCACCGCCACGCAAGGGAGCTTTGCCTGAAGCGTCGCGCGGTGCGCGATAGCATCAATACCGAGCGCCAATCCCGACACAACGACGACGGGATATCCCTCCAATCCAGTAATAAGTTTTTCACATACTTCCTTTCCGTATTGCGAGTATCGACGCGACCCGACTACGCAGAGCCATCGGTGATCTTCGGGCGGGAGTGACCCGCGCAGGTAGAGCCGTTCGGGCGGATCCGGGATTTCGGAGAGCCGTCTGGGAAAATCTTTTGCGCTGATCGCACGGATAGTTGATGTTTCTTTTTGCATTCTGTCACTATATTCTATACCATTGTGTGAGTGAGTTCACTCTCGGGAACCGAAACGAAGAAAAAGGATACCTATGACAACACACGCGAACGCATACGTTCCGCAAGATCGATTAGTCGCGTTAGTCAGAGCATGCAGGACGCCGGAAGCTTTGAGTATTTTCCACCATCGTATTCTCTATGTCTCTGAAATCGCTCGTCGCGCGGGTGTTAATCCCGAAAGAGATCCGGCTACTAACTACTATGTGGCTATTGCTCCGATGATGTTCGGAGGATATGCCCAAACGGTGGTGCGTCACTGTCTTCGGCTGGGATCATGATTGATGTCCCGAGCCACTTATAGCGCGAACGCGGTGTATGTGCATATACACCGCTTTTTTATTTTCTCCGAGTGCTATATACTATAGACTACGTACTAGTTACTCTTTTTATGCTAGACATCAAATTCATCCGAGAGAACAAAGAGCTCATCTCGCTCGCCGCGCAAAAAAAGCATGTTGATTTCAAGGTGGACGACCTCATCGTACTTGACGACAAACGCCGTGAACTACTTGTGGTCGTGGAGACAAAGCGGGCGGAGCAGAATCGCAAGAGCGAAGAGATGTCGCGGTGCCACGATGACGCGCGCCGCAAGCTCTTGGTGGAAGAACTTCGCGCGCTCAAAGCGGGACTTGAAGAAGAAGAAAAGAAATTGAAGGCGATTTTACCTCGGTGGCAGTCACTCATGCTCGCAACTCCGAACATTCCGGACTTTTCGGTTCCGGAAGGAAAGGATGACTCCGAAAATCAGGAGCTTCGAGTAGGAGGACAGATTAGAACATTTGAATTTACTCCCAAAGACCACATTGAGCTTTTGGAGGGGACGGACGGGCTTGATCTCATCAAAGGAGGAGATGTATCGGGTTTCAGAGGGTACTTTCTCAAGAACGAAGGGGCGCTTCTCTCATTCGCTCTCTGGCAATTTACCCTTGAGTATTTTATGAAGAAGGGTGGTTTTATTCCGATGATGGCGCCATCTCTCGTGCGTCGCGAAACACTTCTCGGCACGGGGTATCTCCCGCAAGGCGAGGACGACCTCTACAAAACACAGGATAACGACTACCTCGCGGGCACGGCGGAAGTCGCGGCGATGTCGTATTTTTGCGATTCAATGATTCTTCGCGAAGAGCTTCCGAAAAAAGTCATCGCGTTTTCTCCCTGCTTCCGTCGGGAGGCAGGAAGTCACGGCAAAGATACCAAGGGCGTTATGCGCGTGCACGAATTTTACAAGTTTGAGCAGGTGGTACTCTGCGAGGCGGACCACGAACAGTCGGTGCGTTTCCATGAGGAGCTTCTTTCTAACGCGGAAGTGCTCGTACAGGCGCTCAATCTTCCGTATCGCGTGGTGGTCAACTGTGGAGGAGATCTCGGGTTAGGGCAGGTCAAGAAGTATGATATTGAGTGCTGGATACCGTCGGAAAAGCGGTACCGAGAGACACACTCATGCTCCTACTTTCATGACTTTCAGACTCGTCGGCTCAACATCCGCTACAAGGACGCAACGGGAAAGACTCGTTTTGCCCACTCGCTCAATAACACCGCGCTCGCCACTCCACGAATTCTCATTCCTATTGTTGAGAACAATCAGCAAGCCGACGGGTCAATCGTTGTTCCCGAGGCACTCAGAAAATATATCGGGAAGGATGTAATTCTCTCGAAACGCTCATAGCCGAAGATTGAACGGCGCGTAGTTGCACCATCTCGAATACCGTTCAAGGTAATTCAGTTATCGGTCGTTAGTTATAAGTTTTGTCAGTATGTCTCGCCATAAGGTACTTAATTCTCCTCGGCTCGCGCGCCGGAAGCGCAAGGAAAAAAAGATAAAAATCGCCGTGCTCGCGATTCTTACGGTCGTGATTGTCGGAGCGACGCTCTACGCGGTTTCGCTCCCGCATCTGCTCATTCAACGGGTTGAGCTTATCGGTGATAGCCCTGTGCCCGAGGAAGACATCTTGAGCATCGTTACGAGTCAGCTTGCGGGAAGATCGGCACTCGTGTTTCCTCGGGCAAGTGCATTTTTTTTCCCAAGCTCCGCAACCGAGAAGGTTCTCCTGACGCGTTTTCCCGTGCTTCAGAGCGTTGATATTTCAACGAAGAATTTCGCTTCGCTTTTTGTGTCCGTCGCGTCACGCGAGGCGGTTGCTCTCTGGTGCGTTCCACCGGAACTTTTGTCCGAGAACTGCGCGGTGGTGGACAGAACGGGATTCGCGTTTGAGGTTTTATCACCCGAAGAATCGCAACGGTACCCGCGCATCTCCGATTTCTCGGCAACTTCTTCAGTGTCGCTTAGCGTTGTCGCGGTTTCGGAACCTCGTCTTACTTCCTTACTCTCGCTCCTTCGACGGCTCGAGGAGTTTTCTCTTGAAGCGTCTGAAGTGGAACTGTATGGTGGAGGCGAGATGGCGGTATTACTCGCGAATGGAGGAAAGATACTTCTGCGTGAAGATGGAGAGTTCACGAGTGAACTTGACCGGCTGGGGGCGCTTCTCTCCGAACAGAACCTCGTACCACGCAACGGTGGAGGCGTGCGGGTTGACTACATTGACCTGCGGTACGGAAATAAAATCTACTTTAAGCCACGCTAATAGAAATCACAAATTACAAATGCCAAATCACAAATAAATCTCAATGTTCCGAAATTCCGAACAAAAAATAAACCTCCGAAAAGTGATTACACGCACGTTGTTTTAAGGTAATGATTTCGGATTAGATATTGTTTAGGATTTCTGCCCGCCCTCCGAGAGTCGGGCTTTGGCAGGCGGGTCGGATTTCGTGCTTCGGATTTAGATAAAAGAGGGTTACAATACTAGAGTAACGTAACTATGAGTATGTCATTTTTTCAACTACCTCTCGCGTATCTTCTCTGGCACTACACCAGCGCGTGGGCGGATATCGCGCGCCTGTATACTACTATTTCGTGGTTCCTGTTTCATTTCTTTTCAATCAAGATTCTCCTCGCTACACTTTTTGCCCCGTGGAAACGGCTTCGGGACTCCGGAAAAGGACACGGAGGCGGAGGGTTTTTGGGACACATCATCATCAACACAATTACCCGAGTGGTGGGGTTGGGGCTTCGACTCATCACGATAGGTATGGGGGTGGCGTCACTCGTGCTGTTCTCGTTCGCGTTTCTTTTATTTCTTTTCTTCTGGCTTTTTGCTCCGCTTATTATCATTGCTCTTCTTGTCGGTGGCATTCTTGGAATAATTGAAACTATCGCATGACATACGGTGAATTACAGAAAGAAATCGGAAATTACTCGGGAGCCCTCATCGTGGAGAGGGTGATTTCCGGCTCGCGTCTCCGCTCAATTGAAAAGCTTCTTCGCGTGGTGATACTCGTATTTCTCCTTGCGTGGCTTATCCTGTTTATCGGCTCGCATGTTTCTTTTGTTGAGACGCATACTCCGTCATTTTACGCGTGGGCGAACGGGTGGTACCTTCTGTCGCGCTCTTTCCTGTTTTTGTTTCTCGGAATATGGCTTTCGGTGGCACTGCTCTATGGATTCTTCGCGTCTTTTTATTTCAAGGACGCGGAGACAACGCTTCCCGAGTTTCCCGCACAGAAGCGCCCCCATATTCGCTATGAGGTGGCGCGCGCGCTTGAAGCGAATACGGGCGACGGAACGGTGGACTTTCTTTCGTCGCGGTACGGAATGTCCAGTATGTTTCGTCTGGGAATTGAGAGCGGAGAACTCTTACGGTTCCTGAAAGAGCGAGTAGCGGTTTCCTCCGCTTCTCTTGATTGCAAAGATTCGGAGGATGTGGAACTTGGAGCGCTTGGTGAAGCGATGCTCCGAAACGATGAAGGGTTACACAAATTTCTTTCTTCAAAAGGTGTTGAGAGGGATGATTTTATCGGCGCCGCCTCGTGGGTTTCTCGCATTGAGAGACGATGGAAGGAGCATCTGCGCTTCTGGAGCAGAGACGCGCTCGGGCGAATTCCCGGTATCGGGAAGGACTGGGCGTACGGTGAGACGGCATCTCTTGAGCGGTATGCGGTTCTGATGACAGATCATCCGGCGTTTGCGTCCGCCGAAGGGATGACATTCGGAACGCGCGAAGCGGAAGAGGTTGAGAGGATTCTTTCTCGCGCCCATGAGGCCAATGTGCTCATTGTCGGCGATGAAGGTGTCCCCAAGCTCGCCATTCTGGCGAGGGTCGCGCGCCGAATCAGCGCCGGCACCATTCTCCCTCCGCTTGAACATAAGCGGATGTTTGTGTTTGACGGAG
>ORJL011825054.1_pt1 | contig 12224 bp, 13 predicted proteins | sample 1779941 | NCBI WGS metagenome assembly ORJL01 (sample SAMEA104232317, study PRJEB22302) | groundwater metagenome | biome: forest; feature: aquifer; material: groundwater | place: USA | collected 2011-08-07 | depth 5.8 m
AAACTCGCATGAGTTGGATGTTGAACGAATTATACTGCAAAAATTTCCGAATGTTTGCGCTTACTGCATGAAGCAGCCCTGCGAATGCTGGAGCGGAGAAAAGCCGTCGCCTAATCCAGAGAGACTTCGGCAACTCTACTACGACAACTCATCGTCATTGGAACGAGGGGTGAATGACTTTGAACTCATGTTTGTATCCATTTATGGGAATACATGGACCGGCAAACCAGAAGCCAAGGAGGCGAATGTAGCAATTAGATACATATATTTGCGAATGATCGAAGAGCTCGCCGAGTTGTCGGAAGCAGTTCGATTCAATCACCTGTATCCAAAAAATTTCGAAAACGAACTCGCAGACTTTTTTGCTTGGTGGTTTGCTCTGGGCGTACAGATGCGCAAAGTCGCCCACAAAAATAGCACGCCAACCGATGAACTGTTGTGGCGAACGTATCCAGGACAATGTCTCGACTGTCAATCAATGCCTTGCTTCTGCCCACCTGGACCCGTTCGCGAACTCATGTCGAAGCCGGCACCAGGTCAACATCAAGACATTGATGCACTCACTGCGCTTCGCAATCAAGGTTCCTACAATAGTGATCTGCAATCTATTGAATCAGGCGAGGCAGTTGTTGTCTGGCCTGCGGCATGCATTCGGATTGACGTAGATGACTTCAAGAAAGTCAATGATACGCACGGCCATGATGCTGGCGATGCAGCGCTCAGACACATCGCTACTGTTATAAGAGGCAAGGCACGCCCAAAAGACCGCCTTTATCGAATTAGCGGTGACGAATTCGGTATATTTATGCCTGATTCAACTGACGAGGAAGCCTTCGGACTAATGAAAAGGGTTTTGGGCACGCTTAATGGCAACCCCGTACGATGGACAAGCGCTGAAGGTAAGGTTGCGGAATTTGTAGTCACCGCAAGCGCGGGGGTTGCAGAATGTGCAACTGCAAAGGACATCAAAGTAATTTTTCAGAAAGCGGACGATGCTGCTTATTTAAGCAAGGAAAGTGGAAAAAACAAAGTCACAAGGGCGTCTAGCTTAGCCGACGATGAGCCAAAGTAGTTCGCTGTGCGCATGTGCAGACCGCAGGCGCCTTGAGCTTCTCACTGAGAAGCGCAAAAGTTAGTTGGTGTCGATGGTTTTGATAACCGCAACGTTGCGGAGGAATCTTCATGCCCACCTCCTTCTTCCTTGTCCGCGCCGCCGTCGTCGCCGAGCCGCTGCGCTCCAAATTCGACTATTGGACTTCGACCGATCCCCTGCCGCGCGCGCTCGCGATGCTGAAGAACAAGCAGGTCGAAACATCCGCCAACTGACGCCGCCATGTCGATTTATTGATCTACATCATGGCTCATTTGCCGCCGCTGTGCAGCTTACGCCGGTCATTTGACGGTCAAAGCGGGGGATCGCGTGATGGCGTTCTGGAGGCATTGCTGCTCGCTGGTCATGCTGCTGTCCGCCGCGTTGGCGCCGGGCCTCGCCTTCTCGCAAGCGCGCGGCGATCCGATCGGCCCGCTGACGCGGGTCGCGACCTTCGACCGCGCGCAACAGGTCAATGTCGGCAAGACCAAGTCCGGCAAGATCGCCTGCTACTTCCGCGAGGAAGGCGGTAGCCATTCCCTCGACATCGGATTGACCGCCGACGGCGCCTTCATTCGCCTTGAGACATTCGACTCGCGCGAAACGACACCGGCGCCGCCGCTGCGCGTGTTCGCGGGCAAGCAAATTGCCAAGGGCGAATACGCCACCAACGAGTTCACCGTGCTGCAGGCCTACGACGGAGCGTTCGACTATTACGTGCCGAAACCCAGTCAGGGTGACTTTGTCGTGGTCGCCAAGGGCGACGCCAAGGCGTTCGTCGAGATGGTGGCGCGCGCCCGGATGGAATTTGTCGTGGTGCAATCCGTCGCCGATCGGAAAAACGTGGACATCGTTGCCATCTACAAATTCAAGACCAGCGCTATTCCCGCGCTCCTGTCGTGTGCCAAGGAGCGCATTCAATAGCGCCAAGGGGGCTAACGCCCGCTGTCACTGCTTCAGCGAGAAATACACCACCCGCATGAAGTTCTGTCCGATCCGCTCGTTCGGCGCCCATTTGGCGTCGAAATCGGCGAACGGCTTGGCCGCATAAACATCGTCCAGGCTCTTGCCGTCCGCGATCAGTTTGGCCATGCGGTCGCGCGCGGTCACCAGCAAGGCACGGAACTCGGCAAGCTGCGCTTTGTTGATGAGCGGCCCGTGTCCGGGCACGATTTTGCTGCTGTCATTGACGAGAGCGAGGTAGCGATCGGCTGCCGCGATCATGCCCTTGATATTGCCGCCGTTGAGAAAGTCGATATTCGGATAGCGGTTCATGGTCACGGTGTCGCCGGTAGAGAGCACATTGGCGTCGGCGAAATACACGTAGGTGTCGCCGTCGGTGTGGGCGTTGACCGGATGCTTGAGGTCGGCCTTGCGGCCCTTGACCTCGAGCGTGGTGCCGTCGGTGTGCGTCTTGCTCGGCAGCGCGGCCGCGGGGGCAGGCGGCGTCTTGATGCCGGTGACATTGCTGGTGGTGCCGGCGGCCAGCCGGTTGCGCACGTTCACATGCGACACGACGGTGACGCCGCTGCCGGCGAAGCCCGCGTTGCCGCCGGTGTGGTCGCCGTGGTGATGCGTGTTGACTAGGAACTTGATCGGCTGCGGCGTCAGCGCCGCGATCGCGGCCTTGAGCTTATCGTGCATCGGCGCGAACTGGCCGTCGACCATGATCACGCCGTCGTCGCCGACCGCGACGGTGACATTGCCGCCTTGGCCTTCCAGCATATAGGTGCGATTGCCGAGTTCGGTGGTCTTCACCACGATCTTCGACCAGTCCGGTCCGACCGGCGGCGTGGGGGCTTGGCTCTGCGCAAAGGCAGGGCCGGCAAGGCAGACGGCAGCGGCCGCCAATGCGCCGCGTGTGATTTTGTTCATCGCAAGACCTCCCTGAAGCGCGCTGGTCCGCGCCGTTCCTGCCAGATTAACGGCGTGGCGCGGCGGATATTCCCACTGCGGAGGCTTTATTTCTACCAGAGCGGTGGCGTCCCGGCGCTTTTCATTGCGGGCGCTCTCGTGAAAGATGCGCAATAATTTAAGCAATTGGAGAACGCCATGAGTGCGCAAGCCATCGAATACGCCGACGCCTCGCCAGCCGTGCGCGCGGTCTATGACGACATCAAGACGACCCGCAACGTGCCGGACGTCAATAATTTCTGGAAATATCTGGCGCGCGATCCGGCCACCCTCAAGCGCACCTGGGAGAGTATCAAAGAGATCATGGCGCCGGGCGCGCTCGATCCGCTCACCAAGGAGATGGTCTATCTGGCGGTGTCGGTCACCAATGGCTGCGCCTATTGCATCGCCAGCGAACAGGCGAAAGGTGCCTGAAAATCCATATTAACCTTGCATTTTAGGCCCTTTGAGTGCATCGGTGTGTTAATCGGTGTGTACCATTTGGAGCGGCCATGGCGAAGGCGAAATATTTATTTCAGCCGAGAGGTAAGGGCACGGGCTACCTGTTCCGAATGGCTGTCCCCAAAGACCTGCGCGGCCGTATTCCTGACAAGAATGGGCGTATCCCGGAAAAGCCAATAACTCACATCGTCGAAGGATTGGACACTGACAAGCTGCCAGAGGCCCAGAGCAAGGCCGCTGTGCTTTACAAGCGGTGGGACGATGCCTTCAAGCGGGTGAGGCGGGGAACACCCCTCAGCGGCCAGGAAATCGAACAGGCGGCATGGGATGAATACCATGCGTTGCTGGATCACATGACGGCGGTGCCGCCGAGTGAAGCGGCGCTCGATGTGGTGATCGGAGCGACCGAGGAAGCCCTAACCGAAGAGGATTGGGGCTTCGCGGCGCGGGCTATCGCGGCGGTCGAGCGCAAGCATGGCGTCCGCGTCGAGCCGGGCATTCCCACCTATGCCGCGCTGGCCAAAGCGCTGCTTACGGCACAGTGGGAGGCGTTCCAGGGACGATGGCGCAAGGATCAAGGTAAGCCGTCGATCACACCTGTGGCCTTCACGGCGGAGGGCATTGACCCGCAGACCTTACAGCCGGTGGGCTTTCGACGGCCACGGATGGCCAAGCGTGACGGTCCCGACTTCACTGAGGCGAGTGAAACGTTTCTAGCAGAGATGGCGCGCAAGTCCGGCAAAGAGCGAACGGCAAGCACCCGCCGCCGATACCAGACCGCGTTCCGGCTGTTTGCGGACTACTCCCATGATGCTCCGCTAGTGGCCGTTGACCGCAAGCTGGCGTCCGGCTTCCTCGATACCGTCGCGAAACTCGATCCTCGCTGGGGTCAACATCATAAGGCCAAGGGCTTGCCGCTGAGCGAATTGCTCAAGAGGTTCGGGCGAGGGCAGGGCCAGTTGTCCAACGCGGCTTTGAACCACTACACCTCTACCTTAAAATCTCTTTTCGATTGGGCGAGGAAGCGCGGTGACTTCGACGCGGAAAATCCGTTCGCGCTGCAATCGAGGGAGACTGCCGACAGTGGATGGCAACCCTACACGCCCGACGAATTGAAAACGCTGCTGGGATCGCTTGAAGGCCAAATGCGCAGCATCGCCATGGTCGCGCTTTATTCGGGAATGCGGCTAGAGGAAATTTGCCAGCTACAGCGCGAGGACGTGAAGCGCGATGCCGGTGTGCTGTATTTAAACCTGCACGCGGGCCACAGACTGAAAACAAGAGCCGCGATCCGCCGCGTACCAGTTCATAGCAGGCTGATCGAGGCCAACGTCGTCAAAGCCGGGCAGGGCAAAGGCCCGCTATGGCCAGAATTAAAGCGCAGTGGCCCCGATGGCAAGCTGAGCGTCTACATCTCGAAACGCTTCACGGTATTTCGTCGGCGGGCGGGCATTGATCGGTCACGGCTGAGCTTTCATAGTTTGAGAAAGAATTTTGTGACGGCGCTCAATCAAGCCGGTGTGCATCAAGCCGACATTGCTGCCGTGATTGGCCACGCCCAAGGCTTCACGCTCGATACCTACAGCGGTGGTCCCGGCTTGAAGCGGTTGCGCGATGTGGTTGAAAAGGTGAAATATGCTGGTCTGAAACTTTGACGGAGCAGTCCAATGACCGACCCACATGACGAGAGGCAACGATTCATCGACGAAGAGGCAGGCCCTAAAGCCGTTGTCGCCATGGCCAACATTGTGAAAGATTCAAAACGGAAAATGACGGAACGAAAGAAAGCAGTTGCGAAGCTTTTTGAGGTTGCCTGTTCCAATCGTGTGATAAACCTGAAAGCGCGTGAACAGTTTCTTTCGGTTGCCGAATATCTGGAGGGCTTACACTAAAAGTTCGCTCGGGCTGGGGCGCGCGGACGTTGCCGACATGGCCACTGCGCTCGCAGTGTCTCCGCGCTACCAAACCTAGGGCCGGCGCTAAAGGAATTGATCGAGCGCGAGAATTATCCGAGCCTGTGACTGGCACACCTGTACGTTGGGTGACAAATTTCGGCGCGGGGATGTTGACGGTCGCTGGCGTACTGGAATGCTAAAGCGCATATTATGCAGCGATGAGCAGCCCAAAATTCACCCATGACGTTGACTTCACTTGCCGGCATTGCGGTGCACAGTACGTTGTGAGCTATACCGAATTGCCCATTGCTGACAGCGGTAGCGCCTATTGTGAGGTTTGCAAACGGCGGATGATCCAATGGAATTCAGCATTCAAACCATTCTATAGGCTCGTGAAATGACCCGATGCCGAGGCGTTGCTGCAATGGGGCAAGCGCAACATTCAAGGTGGATGAGTAAATTGCAGGCGCGGCAAATTCATTTCATGCTCGGCAACGGTGACGCGCGATAAACCCCGGCGAAAGAGGTAAAGCGATGGCCAAGAAACAACCTGATCCCGTAGACAAGCATGTCGGCTCGCGCGTGCGGATGCGGCGTTTGATGCTGCATATGAGCCAATCGACGCTTGCCGATGGCCTCGCCCTCACGTTCCAGCAAGTGCAGAAGTACGAAAAAGGCACTAACCGCATGGGATCGAGCCGGTTACAGCAAGTGGCCAATATCCTACAGGTGCCGGTGACGTTTTTCTTTGAAGATGCACCGGGGCAGCCGAAGATTAACGGTAAAGCACCATCGCCTGCCTATGTATCCGATTTTCTCGCCACGTCAGACGGCCTCGCACTTGTGCGTTCATTCACTCGGATCAAGAGTGCGAAGCTACGCCGTACTATCGTGAACATGGTCGAGGACATTGCGAGGGATTGATCCGATCAAACCGTAGGCCAACGCGATGCGCTGGCGACGGTGCGCCACTTCAATGCGCGTCTTTCGGCCAAGGGGTCGGCGTGGTTCTGGCCGAAGATTGCGGCGGCGATTACCGCGAAACATCCCTGGCTAGTGATCGCGTGCGATAGTTGCGGGACTGTGATCGATCTGGATTTACGGGTGAAGCCGCGCGACCCCGAGGCTTCGATCCGCGTTGGCTTGCGTGATGTGCGCTGCCCGCGCTGCAATGGGCACGGTCGCCCGCGCATAGTAGCGTTGGCGCGTCATCCCTCGATCTGAGGTGATCGAGCGGCGCTCAAGGGTTCTGGAGAAGTCCCGCGAAAAATTCGGATTACCCGAAATGTCTGACAGCCGATCGAAGGCAAGGGTACCGCCGGCCCACCCCCGGTCTATTTGAGTTAGTCTTGTGCAATTGCGCGTCGATTTTATGTAGTGCGCGGGTGGCCTCGACACGGGGCTTGATCGACGCATTGCCCTGGCTAGCGTAGGCCAGTGCCAGGCGCTTTCTTGCGGCCACTCACGATCCAAGCGTTGCGCGTGATGAGTTCGATCGAGCGTGCATCATCATCATCATCATAGGCAGCGTGAGGTACAATCGAGCGCATGATAGAGCACATTGCCGACGCAAGCGCCATGAGCGCACGCAATAAAGAGTCAAATTAACGACGATCTTCGACTCGATCTTGCTCACATTTCATTTTGATACATTCCCGAAAATGTGTATTCTGAGGAATGATACAATCAACACCACGCTTAAAGCCCTGCAATGAAGCAAGGCAATCGGACGCGGCCAATAACTGAAAGCGGGAATGTTATGGTAAGAGGCAAGAGCAATCACACCAATTACCTAACCGAGAGCCAGGTGGAAAAGCTGTTCAAGGCGCTCAAAGATGACCGCAACGGCCATCGCAATTACACCTGGGCCTTGATGGCGTATCGGCATGGATTGCGGGCGGCTGAGGCTTGCGGCCTACAATGGTCGGACATTGACCTAGAGCGGGGGCGTATCCATGTCCGCCGCGGCAAGGACGGCGTCGAGAGTGTGCATCCGCTACAAGGCGACGAAATACGGGCCTTGCGCCAAGTGAAGCGCGAGCAAGAGACGCCATCAAAATTCGTTTTCATATCCGAACAACGTTCGGCTATCACAACGTCAATGATGGGCAAGGCCATCCGTGCCGCTGGTAAGAGAGCCGACCTGCCGCCCGTGCATCCGCACATGCTTCGCCACTCTTGCGGCTACGCACTGGCCAACGCGGGCCACGATACGCGGCGCTTACAGCATTGGCTCGGCCATGCTTCGATACAGAATACCGTGCGCTACACCGCATTAAATGAAAACGCTTTCAAGGATTTTTGGAGATAACAAAATTCCGGCATGAGCCGGGATGCAAGCGGCCCACTGCAAGCGCGTCAACGCTCACAGCGGGCCTAACCACAGCGAACGAAAGGACCGTTCACCATGGCTACCACTACAATAACATTCGCAAAGCGACACTACGAGGCTTTAGCGCAAACGATGCAGGATACGCGTTGCCACCTGCGCTGCGATGCTCTCAATCAGCAACAGTGCGTCCAGAATACCCTCGCGGACATGCTGGCCAAGGATAGCCCGCGCTTTGATCGCGCCCGCTTCCTGCGAGCATGTGAGCCGGGGGCCAATGTCCGCGCATATAAGGTGGCGTGACATGACGGAACATGGGCTGATTTACAACATCGCCGGCAATGACTTGGCGAAGCACCGCAAGCAAGCGCGGGAGGGATTAGCGGCCCTCTCGCGTGAGGAACGCCAAGCCTACGGAGCCGCAGTCGAGGCGGCAGTTCTGGCAGCGCAACGTCGCGAAGCTATGCGAGCGTGTGAGGCCAAACATCGCCCGAATTGTGCGAGCGGATCGTGGGCCAATATGCCCGGCGAGGTTGGCGAAGCGACGCGACGCCAGCAACGCGCCTCTTTAGCTGCATATGCTTCACAGGTTCGCCGCGCTCGCACGCCGCATGAATGGGAAAGCATGTACTGGGACGCGATGCCCGAAGGCTTTATCCCGTCATGGGAACACGATGACCTAAAGGTGGCAGCGTAGCCGTCGCCGGATCAACACGGGCCCCGGCGGGCGACTGCCGGGGCCTTAATCTATCCGGGCCGAATTGCCACCAAGAGCAAAATTGGGATCAGATTCAATCGCCGTGCGTAAGGCTTTCGATTGCTAGCTTTATCTTTTCAAGCGCACTGTTCACCCGCTTTTCCAGGCCTGCGTATTTTGCGCGATCAATCATTGACCAATGAGCGGGATCATCCTGCGCAGCCCCGGACCCAAAAATTAACCGGCATTGTTCAAGATGCCGCCATGAGCCGTTCAAGGCTTCGTTTGCATCGTCACGCGCGCGTTTGCCCAACACCACTTTCAAGGTGTCACCCGAAAGATCGGGCCACTCATGTCGGCGCTCGAATGCATGGCTCACAAGTCGCATCGCATTGAGGCAATGATGCAGTAGCCCCGCCGTGTCTCTGGCATCTAGTCGTTTGTCAGGTGATGCCAGCACGCACCGGAGCAATTCATCCGCCTCAAATGTAGCGGCTTCAACGTCATTGAGCGCAGCACCTATATCGATCTCAACTCGTGATCGTCTGTCCTCTGTCATGCTCAACCCACACCGCCATGATATGGGGGAAGCCATAGCGTGGCGATCAATTGCGAACGCCGCAGAGGCGTAAGAAGCGGCGCGCGGTACATTGCGGTTGCGCGAGCGGCGCTGAATTCGGGAATTTGGGGCCTTAAGTGTGCCCTAGGGAAAAGCGGCCAAGTCGAGGAAGCCGGGGGAGCGCGGGACTGTCCGGCATGGACATGCGCGCGCCGCATCGGACAGACACCAAAAGCCAGGGCGGCGCGAACCCCACTGTTGCTCACGCTTACCGCGCGCCTTGATCATCGAATGACGAACTAAAGGAGGGTTGTTCAAGTCCCTCGGCTAATATGGCGGCGATGATAAATATGCCCATTCTATATACATAATAATATCCGCCAAAATACCCGCCAAGCATGGCGGTGATGGAGAGTTTGGCGGCGATGGTGGCCTTCCAAGCGCGCCACTTGGCGGTGATGGTTGTCGGGTATTATTTCCCTACAGCCATGCGGGTTTCCTCCATGCCCGCCACCCCGCCACGTAAGAGGCACGTAAGAGGAGAGAGCTATCGGAAAATTAGGGCGTGTATTCAAAAACGCGCCGTGCGTTACGGCCACTTTACGCCCGAAAACGGGCATTCATTACGCGGTCGGAATGTGCGCTAAGTGCCACACTATCGGAAGTGAACGAATTTTAGCGCAGTCTCCTCAGCAATGCTGGGGTGCTGTTGCCGCCATGATTGCGGCATGCAAACATAAATGATGAGGATGTATCGCTACCGTAGCCAGGCTTATAGCCGTTTAGTGCGAGAACTGACACTCCGACTCGCAGGCGTTGCCATTATTCCTTTCATGCTCGTTTGCGCGCCAGCATCCGCACAACCAACGGAGCTCGGTGGTAACCTTCGGCAGAGCTTCGAGCGTTATCATTTCGGCTATGCCGTTCCTAAGAATCAAGCAAGAGCCGAACAGTACCTACGTGAAGCTGCGCAATATGGTTCCGAATGGGCAATCCTGCTACTCGCACAAGAGCAGGAAAGAGTTGCACCGGGGAAAGCGTTGGAGGCTTACCTGCGACTTGCTCGAAACGACAATTGCGTCGCTCAAGCGCGTCTAGCGCATGCTTATTTGTCGGGTGTTCTCGTCAAAAAAAATCTAACGCAGGCATATTTCTGGCTCCTGCTGTCCAAAGTTAATGACCGGAAACGAAAAGCTGACGTAAAAATGGACGGTGCCGGCCGCATTAGTTACGAGCCACTTTACAAAGAGCCATGCTTTTATGCCACAATGTCACCGACGCTGATCGTGTTACAAGTTAAAGTAGAATCAAAACGAATCCTTCCGGCAAAATTGGTGCAAGCAGCACAAGACGCTGCAAGCAATTGGACCAAAGGAACACCAGAAAAATTGTTGCCCAGCCCGGTGATCACGGCAACCACAGCGTCACCGTCCGAAGCGAGATCGAAAATACCGCCCAAAGTAGCTACGATTACGCCACCCTTGGTCCCGGACACTTCTCCGAATTTGGCTGAATTAGGTCCTGCTCCCGGTCTGCCCATTCAGACCGCTGGTTGGACATCACTATCCAAAGAATTCCGTCGCCCCCCGCTCCGCAACAGACAATCAGCGGAAGAGCTCTTTGCTAAAGCTCGCTCGTCTGTTTGGGTTGTGATTGCCACAACATCGGCCGCACAAAGTGATGCGTCAACTCTCGTATCGCAGGGGTCAGCCATCGCTGTTACCCGCTCTCTCTTGATAACAAATTATCACGTTGTGGATGGTCAACGCTTCGTCTTCATTAAACAAGGCGAAAGGACTTTCGAGGCGACCGTGGTTTCTGCTGACAAAGCAAGTGACCGTTGCGTGTTATCGATTAAGGAAGAAATCCTTATTCCAGTAGATGGTCTTCGTGGCTTTGCGGAACTGCGTGTTGGAGAGCCGGTATATACGATCGGTTCTCCGAGCGGGCTCGAAAGTACGCTCGGGCAAGGGATCGTGTCCGGATTACGCACCGTTAGGGGGCAGCACTTGGTACAAACTACTGCTCAAATTTCACCAGGTTCTTCTGGCGGCGGCTTGTTCGATGACGCTGGCAACTTGGTCGGGATCACCAGTTTTATGCTGAAGAACTCGCAGGGTCTAAATTTCGCGATTGCAGCCGAGGACTATTATCGTTGATAAGGTCCATACTCTCAGCGCTACATTTGGAAGCGGCGTACATCCCGTAAATGTTCCCCTTAGAGTTCATCCGCGTCCGGTTCGACCTGCGGCAGGACCCATTTCGTTTCACTATTAGGCCCGAAGCCATGTCGCTGGGAGATGATGCCGAGCTTGACCCTCGCGCGCTCAATAGTTCTCCAAGAATACCGTTTACCGGCGTGACGGCGAATATCCTTTACCGTCACAGGACCATCGAGAAGCTCAAGTTGCAAAAAATCCTCGGCCTTTTCTGCCTTCTCCGCGTTGCGGTCTCGGCCTGAGTGTTCCGCAAAGGCGTCATCGGCAGTTGTTGCTACGACGCCCTCCCATTTGATAAGTGAGGTTGAGATCGCGCCAACCTTTTCATCATGCACGGTTGCGCCGACTATCTTATAAGCCAAGCTTGCGGCCTTCTGCCCGATGTTCGATTTGCCGGGAAGCAGCAGTAGGCGGCCGGTCTCGGCTCCTTCCTCATCCACTTCGGCCACCGAGAATGTCACCACGCGCGCGGCGGCGACAAACGCCAAGCTGTCGGTGATCTTGTAGTCATGGTGAGAGTTGCCACCCTTATTGAAATGCGAGATGGCAAGTACGGCCACGCGCTGCTTTGCGGCCCATACGCCCACTGGGGTTAGGAGTGTCCGCATCTCCGCGTTTTTAAAACTGTCGCCTTTAGTTTTGCCGCCAACGTAGGCGGATATGGGGTCAATGGTGACTAGCTTAACGTCACGCCCTTGCGTGCGTAGCATCACGATCAAGCTCGCAATTCGCGCCAGATCATCGTCGATATTCATGGTGCGGACACCGCTTTCTGTTTTCACAGTGGCGGGTAGGATGATTATTTGGTCTAGGTCTGCCCCAGCGGCCATGAGGCGTGGCTTAATCGTGTCAGCTTTGTCATCCTCTGCCGATAAGATTATGACTGCACCCTTCGGAGCTGTGCCCTCGCCACAGCCCCATTCGCCACCTGTCGAGATTTTGGCTGCAATGTCGCCCGCGTATTGCGACTTACCAGTGCCAGGGTAGCCCGCATGAATGTGGATTTTTCCGACTGCAAGTCTGTTCGGTAGCATCCATTCAATGCGCTCGGCCTGAATGTCCTTTGCAATGTAGTATTCT
>ORJL010026270.1_pt1 | contig 12223 bp, 8 predicted proteins | sample 1779941 | NCBI WGS metagenome assembly ORJL01 (sample SAMEA104232317, study PRJEB22302) | groundwater metagenome | biome: forest; feature: aquifer; material: groundwater | place: USA | collected 2011-08-07 | depth 5.8 m
GCCTGGCCGCCTGCCCGGCCCGCGTCCCCACCGGCCGACTGCTCGACTGCTCGACTGCCGGCTGCCCGACTGCTCGACCGCCTACTGTCTGCTTTCGGCGCGCTTGGGTTCCAGCCACCCGAAGACCGACTGCTGGAAGCGCCATAGGAAAAGAAACACCACAATCGAGCCAGTAGAGATATACATCCATTGCGCCCAGGGAGCGCTGGAATCGGTACCCGAGTAGAAGCTATGGAGGAAGATGGCCAGGAACAGCCCCGCGGCCGTGCAATGTAGCAAGCGCCAGAGGCGATGCGGGATGAGTTTCTTCAGATAGGAACTCAGCGTTACCGCCAGCGTGCCATAAGTGGCGGCAATACCCACACCAATCCAGGCCGGACGGTAGGGCCCATCGCCGGGCAAGAGCAGTTGCTTCAGGGTGTAATTGAAATACTTGTCTCCCAGCAACGCAAAGACGTGTACTGCCAGCAGGACCATGGCCAGCAAGACCAGGAACTGGTGAAGGTCCAGCACCTGCCACCGGCCCAGAGTCCGGTTGGTGAACTTCGTCTTCAGTACCAGGCCCAGACAGACGCTGAGGAATAGCAGGAAATAGGCAACGATGCCCGAGGTTCGCGAAAGGTACCAGAAGGAGTGATTTATGGGGTCGACCGGCGCCGTTTGTGGGGCAAGAACTGGCGGCTGCGGGGCCGAAACCGCCTCCGCGCCAGGGACCACGGGCCACTGGCCCTGAACCTCAGCCGTGAATGTGCCATCAGACCGCAACATAAAAGGCATGTCCAGCAAAACGGCGTTGGCCGTGTCGGACAGCTTGATGTTCCCGCTTCCGTTCGTGTTAATCGAGCCGCCGGCCGTCCCGGCCGCGGCCGGAAATTGGGGAATCCCCAGGGTAAAAGAACCCCTGAGATTAGTGATCTGAATTCCGCCACTCCGTCCTCCCCTGTCATCCCTTTCACCCCTGCCACGGGTGACTCCCGACGGGGTCAGAGCCAGTTCGATCAGCCACGGAGTGCCATTTCCGGCCGTGGCCTTAATGCGCAACTGCGGGTTGGCCTCAGTGCCGGCCATCACCGCTTGCCCCCTCATGGAAACAGTCCCCTGAAACCCCCTGGCCGGGGTATCGGCCAGAGCCGAGCCACCCAGAAGCGCCAGCGTCAACGCCGCCAGAACAATAGCTAAGACACATCTATGCCGCAACACCTGGGACCCCCTTGAATTTCCTGGACATCCTGAGAGTGCCGTTCGATAGCACCAACACCCCTTCGACCCCGGATTGCCTTTCAATAAACTTGAGACCCGCCTTCGGACCAAGCATGATAGCCGCCTTGGTAATTGTTTCCGCCCGCGCGGCCGAGTCGGCGGTTACCGTCGCCGCTGCTATTCCCGACTGGGACGGCTGCCCTGTCCTCGGATCGATCAAATGATGCCGCGATTCCCCACCGGCACTCCACCGGCGGCGGGTAGTAGAAGAAGTACAAACGGCCCCCCGGTCCAGTTCCAGCACCATCAGATCATGGTCCGGCTTGAGCGGATCGGCCACCCCCACGGTCCACGCCGAGCCATCAGCCCGGCACCCACCCACCATCATGTCGCCCCCGGCATCAACGGCATAGCCGCGGAACTCCTGCAAACGCCGGGCCGCCCTGTCCACCGCCCACCCTTTCCCGATGCCGCCGAGGTCTAAGGCACAGCCGGCGGGCAAACAGATAAGGGACGAACCGTTGTCCAGCCGGATGTCCTTCCAGGTCCACCCGCACTTGGCATGCGGCGCCGGAACCGCCTTCCCCCTGTCGGTCAGTTCTTCGAAGCTGCGGTCATAGCCCGCCTCAATGAGAGCGGCCAGGACCGTCGGATCGAAAAGTCCGCCGGTCACCCTTGCCGCTCCCAGCGAGGCTTTCACCGCCTTGAAAAGCATTGGGGAGGCCGTGAAAGGCTGCCCGGCGGAAGCGTTGAGCCGGGAAAGCTCGCTGCCGGGACTGAAGCGGCTCAAGGTTTCTTCAATCTCTTCAAAAAGGCGATGGACCTGGCCCAGCGCCCGGTCCGCCGAGGGGCGCTCCTCCGCGGGCACGCAGACCACGGCCTCGACATCGGTATTCATGGCGCGAAATGACAGAGTTACTTCATCGAACATAGTTTATTCCGCAGTCAGGTCGCCGGATCACGACCCGCGCGTCCGGAGTCTGGGCTGAGCCGCGGCCGCCGCCGGCGGTACCGGCTGGCGCCCGGCGGTCGGTCCGGTTGGGACCTGGGACTGAGTCAGGAAAGTGTCGCTGTTGCTGAAATTCGGATTGGGAGCCTGAGCAGGCGCCGAGATGGCGACGTCAGGCAACAGCCCCAACGGCTGCGCCGGTTGAGCGGACCTGGTGACCGCGGCCCATAGGCCGATGCTGGCCACGGCCGAAACCAGCACGACAGCCCAGCGAGCCATTCCATTATTGTGCTTAACGCTTTCGGCCATCTTCGTTTTCCTCTACTTTACATCACATGACAAGGCGGGGCGGGTTGGACCGCCCCGCCTTGAAGAGCGCTATCTAGAACTAGTTTCCCCGACCTTGAGAGTTGCCGCCCCGGTTGGATCCACCCCGCCCTGGGTTGTTCGGCTGCCCGGGCAAGCCCGGAACGTCCGGATGTGGAGACGGCGGCTGCGGGGTAACAGACGGGGTGCTGTCCGGCCATGCCTCCAGCGTAGCCTGGACGTCTATGGTCTGACCGCCGCGCAGGATTGACAGGCTAACCTTGTCCCCGACGGATTTTGTGTTCAAATAGGCGGAAAGGGCTTCCACGCTGGCCACGGCCTTGCCGTCCACCGCGGTAATCACGTCGCCACCTGGAGTAAGCCCGTTGGCGTCCGTTCCTCCCGCCTTGAGGCCCGCTTTGGAGGCGGGACTTTCAGGCATCACCGAAACGATGTAGACCCCTGAACTAATCGAAAGTCCCAGGCCCTGCGAGTTGGTCTGATTCAAAGCAGTTCCGCTGATGCCCAGCCACGGGCGGGTGACCTGCTTGCCCGCTATCAAAGCAGGCAACACCCTGGTTACTACATTGGAAGGCACCGCAAACCCGATGCCGCGGGCGCCGGAGGCGGCTTCCACGGAGGTGTTAACGCCGACCACCTGGCCGTTGGCGTCCAGCAAAGGTCCGCCGGAGTTGCCAGGATTAATGGTGGCATCGGTCTGGAGCATTCCTGGTGAGCCGCCTCTGCTCCCAAGGCTTCGGTTAAGGCCGCTGATAACGCCCACAGTTATGGTATTAGTGAAACCGAACGGGCTGCCTATGGCAATCGCCATCTGGCCCGGCCTTACGGCGCTGGAATCGGCCAATATCAGCGGGGTTATGCCCGACACGGCGGATGGGTTGACCTTAATGACAGCCAGGTCATCGATGGCATCAGTACCTGTCACGGTCGCATCGACGGTGTTCCCGCCCTGAAGCCGGACCCGGACGGTGGTTGCCCCGGCAACGACATGGTTATTGGTAACAATATGGCCCTGGCTATCTACTAGAAAACCCGAGCCCTGGCCCCCCTGAATAGGCCGCCCGGTAACGCCGGTCCCTCGTTGACTTACCATGATCTCTACGACCGCCGGGCTGGCCGAGTCATAGATTCCGATGACGCTATCCTGGCTGTAGAGCGGGGCCGCGGTCCCGATTCGGGGGCTGAGGTTAAAGCCGCCGGCCACGGCGTAGTAGCCTGCTCCAACTATAAGCACCACTGCCAGCAAAGCAATTATCCTGGTTCTTAGACTTTTCATATTCTTTCTTTCTCTAATACCTCCCTTTGTATTTCTTCGGATATCTTTACAGCCAGTCTGAATCTGTTCTTCAATTTCGTTGTTGATGGACTCACCACCTGTTGTTGGTACCAGTCTAGCACTCGAACATTAACTTGGCATTAAGCGAAGATGAACGCCAGATTAAAGCCACCCTTTCATGTTCTATTCATCTGGTTTTAATATAATAGATAACGAAGAACAACCGCGGAGGTTACTGAAATGAGAGTTCTGGTGGTGGAAGACGAAAGGCGGCTGGCCGCCATCATCAAGAGGGGCCTTCTCGAAGAAAGCTACTCGGTGGATACCGTCTACGACGGCGAGGAGGCCCTGTATATGGCCGAGACAACCCCCTTCGATCTCATCATTCTGGATATTATGCTCCCCAAGAAAGACGGGATCGAAGTCTGCAAGGAGTTGCGCGCCAAAAAAGTGAATGTACCCATCATGATGCTGACGGCCAGGGACACGGTGGAGGATAGAGTCAAAGGACTCGATTCCGGCGCCGACGATTACCTGGTCAAGCCTTTTGCCTTCGCCGAACTGCTGGCCCGCATCCGTGCCCTGCTCCGGCGCGAAGCGCAACCCAAGACGCAGAAACTTCAGGCCGGAAACCTGGTCATGGACACGATTACCCGCGAAGTTTCACGCGGGCCAAGAAAGATCGAGCTTACCGCCAAAGAGCATGCCATCCTGGAGTATTTCATGCGCCATCCCGGCGCGGTCATCACCCGGACCATGCTGGAGGAGAACGCCTGGGACTATGAATTCGACAGCATGTCCAACATCATAGATGTATACGTCCGGCGGCTCCGCAGCAAGATTGACGCGGATGGAGAGGAAAGTCTCATTCAGACGGTCCGGGGGGCCGGCTACAGGCTGAAAACTGCATGAAGTTCTTCAAGAGTATCAAGTTCCGCCTCACCGTTTGGTACCTGATCGTCATCGTCGCCCTTCTTCTGACCTTCGGCGCCTCGGCCTACCTCATGTTGTCCCGCAGTCTGTACGGGAACCTGGACGATGCGCTGGCCGACCGCGCCAGGGAACTGCAGGCGACCGTTCAAGTCAGAGAAGGTCGCGCGGTGTTCGTCGAGCAACTCGACGAACTCGTCCTCGTCTACGGGCCTAGCGGCGCTTTGGTCCAGAGGTTCGGGACCAACGTCCAGATCACCGGGACCGGCGAAGCAGTCAGCCAGGCACTGCTCGGCCAGAGTTCGTATTTAACCGCCAGAACCGGAGACGGGCAAGAGGTGCGTATGTTCGCCGTTCCGGCCAACATCGGATCCAACCTCCGTTTTGCCATCGTCGTCGGACGTCCCATGTCCGACATACGCGGCACCCTCAGCGCCTTCAGATACGTCCTGGGGGTTTCCGGCCTGGCCATGGTCATCCTGGCCGGAATCGGCGGCCTGCTGCTGGCTGGCAGGGCACTCAAGCCAGTCGACGGCATAACCCGGACAGCCCGGGCCATCGGTGAAAGCGATCTTAGCCGCAGAATAGACGTTCGCGGCGAGGACGAACTCGGCAGGCTGGCTTCAACACTGAACGGAATGATCGAACGGCTGGAAGCGGCTTTTAACCGCCAGCGGCAATTCACCGGCGACGCTTCTCACGAACTCCGGACCCCTCTGGCCATTATCCAGGCCGAGTCCACGCTGGCCCTCAGCAAGGAACGAAGCGGACCCGAATACCGGAAGTCCCTGGAGGTAGTTTCCCAGGAATCCGATTATATGGCGTCTCTAATAAGCAAGCTGCTCTTCCTGGCCCGCAGCGACTCCGGGAAGGAAACTTTGAACCTCGAACCGGTCAGCCTTAAGGCTGTCATGGCCGGACTGTCGAGGGACATGGAAGTGATGGCCCGGGATAAGGGGCTCCGGTTCGACGCCGGGCTGGCCGAAGACCTGGTCGTCAAAGCCGACCGGGTGAAATTGAGGCAACTCTTCCTCAACATCCTGGAAAACGCCGTCAGGTACACCCCTGAGGGCGGCGCCATCACGGCGTCGGTGGTCAGGAAACACGAAACGGCCGTCGTTTCCGTCAGAGACACCGGCATCGGCATCGCCGCCGAGCACCTGCCGCGTATCTTCGATCGTTTCTACCGGGTCGACAAGGCCCGCTCGCGGGCCGAAGGCGGGGCCGGACTCGGGCTGGCCATCGCCAAATACATCGCCGAAATTCACGGCGGCAAAATCGAGGTCGAAAGCGAACCGGGCAAAGGCAGCACCTTCCGGGTCACCTTGCTCCTGGGATAAGCCTGCCGCCTCGTAGCGGCGACCAGGCTTTGGCACCCAAACTACCTATAGCCTCGTAGCGGCGACCCGCTGGGTCGCCTTGACGAAGCAAGAATCCAGCCTGGTGGGGACAGGTAGGATAGGCATCCTTGCCTGTCCATGCCCGCGCAGGCACCTAGGCCTGCGGTACCATTCGAAGCGTGAAAAGGAGGCTCAATCATGGACATGGCCGTCAAAGAACAGTTCATCACCATCTGGCGCCGGTACTTCAACGGCGCCGAACTGCCCATCACCTTCTACTACACGGACGAAGAAGGACGCGCCGAGCCACTGAAAAGCTCCCCGCATTGCGTGATCGCCGCGTTATCCCGGGCAAGAAGAGGGATATCCCTTTCTATGGACTTGGAGGCCGTCCAGTGTTCCGGAGGCAAACGATACCTCGGCTTCACCCGCCGGTTGAGGCCCGACTTCGAGCATTTCCTGTCCTGCGGGCTTCCCGGGGTCTTCGCCGGCGAACGCTACAAGAAGTCCCCCGGGTTGGTGCGGGAGATGATGAAGAACCTGCCCCAGTTCAAAGCTCCCGGGCGGTACATAGTGTTCAAGAGATGGGACAAGCTTGAGGTTCCCGACAACCCCGAAGTGGTAATCTTTTTCGCTACCCCGGACGTTCTTTCCGGTCTTTTCACCCTGGCGGGTTTCGACCAGGCCGGCCTGAACAGCGTGATCGCCCCATTCGGCTCCGGCTGCGCCTCCATCGTCCAGCATCCGTACCTGGAACGGGGCGCCGCAAACCCCAGGGGAGTCATCGGTATGTTCGACGTTTCGGCGCGTCCCGCCGTGCCGGCCAACGTCCTGACCTTCGCCGCGCCCATGAGCAAATTCGTTACCATGATGGGCAACGCCGAACAAAGCTTCCTCATCACCGACACCTGGAAGTTGGTGCAAAAACGTATCGCCAAAACCGCGGAGTGAACCGCTGCCCACGGATTACGTCTGAGGCTCCGCGGTCTGCAGCGACACCACGACGCTTTCTCCGTACTTCACCGCCTGGCGGACGGAGGCCGTCTTCTTGAGCATGGCCAGCAGCGGCATAGCTTCTTTGAGTTCAACGTCCAGCCAGCATCCCCGGTCCTCTGAACCGCCGCTGCCCAGCATGCGCAGATTGGGTATCTGCTTGACCAGCTTTTCGAACCGGGCTAGCTCACCGGGGTTTATCGGAGGCACCATCACCAGTTCGAACCTGCCGCGGCACGGCGCCTGATCTTCCCGTTCCGCGGCAGCTTCCATGGCTGCCAGCGCTTCGATCTTCCCGTCGGGAATCTGGCCCTCTCCCACCGGGATTTCGTCGGACTCGCGGCTCCTTCTAGCGTTCAAGTCCGCCAGTCTGTCCAGCCTTTGCTGGGCGCCCTTGACCAGCAAGACCGACCTTTCCAGTTCAGCCCAAACTTGCTTCCGGGCCAAGCCTATGATGCGTTGCGCCTCTTTCCGCGAGTCGTCGCTGATCCGTTTCGCTTCGGCCTGGGCTTTGCCCCTGGCCATATTCACTACCTGGGCAGCGATCTTCCCTTCCTCCTCGCGCGCTTTGGCCCTGGCATCGCTGATAATCTGCTCAGCCTTCTGCCGGGCCTCGGTTTGAGCAGCGGCCAGCTCCTTCTCGCGGTATTTGCCAGCCTGTTCCTTGGCCTCCTGGATAAGACGGGCAACCTCCTTCTGCGACTTTTCTCCGGCCTCCGCTTTCAGTTTGGCTTCGGCATCAGACACCATCAGTTCCGCCGCCGCCTTCGCCTGGGCAAGCACAGCATCCGCCTCATCTTTCACTTTCGCCTTGCCGTCGGCGACCATTTGCGCGGCCTGTCTTTCGGCGTTACCGGTGATTTCGCTGAAAGCCTGATTGGCCCTGGCGATGATCTCGGCGGATTCCTCGATGGCGCGGCTCTTGATTCCGGCGGCCTCGGCCTGTATGACACGGGCAATCCGTTCACGATATTCTTCGATAAGTTTGTCGAGCCCGCCGTTTCCGTCCAGCAGGCGTTCTTCGGTGTTCAACATATATTTCCCTCTCTGTTGCCTACAGTAAAAGGCATTTCCCACTCAGTCCTTTCCGGCGAGTTAACGGGGACCGGTCTGAGTTCCACATGCGCCACCGCACCTTCACCATTGTAAATCGGATGCAACAGCAGTAAATAGGCCAATAGTACTTAAGCCCATCTAGGAAAAAGTAGCCGTTTCTTTGTTTTCGTCGGCGGGGTCAGGGAATCGGATGCCCCTGAAGCAATCCATATTCTGGGGTTGCAGGAACAACCTCAGGAAGACCAATTCTTGAGCTGATTCCTCAATGCTCAGCATCCCCGGTTAATCCTTCATCAAACATCGCGCCCTAAGCGCCGGGGCAAGCCTGGCGCCCTCTTTCGCTAAACGCGTGCTTTTCATGCGCGGTAGGTTTTTGCCGGCCGCTTCCTGGATGGCCTGGCTGCTACTGCGAACACTTGACCACGAAGCCGTGCCATCAGTCTAGCCAGACCCAGGTGAACATTATCATTGTCTCCATTCGGTCTGGTATTCAGCAGTCCCACAGATTAGGTATTCGCCTACGCAGAAATAAGTGGGGGTACGTATAGCACCGGAAATGGGAAACCTACTAGAATTTGGACGAGGAGCAGTGAGTAACAGGCTTCCGATCTTCTCATGCTCGGGAGGAATCGCGGATTTTCGAATATTGGAGGTTGGGTACATGAAAGAAATCGACAATAGTGAGAGAAAACTGTTTGAGAGAGTACCCCAGCCGTATTGCCCATCGGGCGGCACGGAATCGATGTAACCAATGAGGAGAACCACAGTGAAAGAAGTCTCGTACCAAATCCTATCCCTGTTTGTCCTGGTTTCAATGCTTGTCGCGTTGTTCCCCGGCAGTGCCGGCGCGGACGGTGGCGTCAGGTACGACCCAACTCCAAACAGGATTTCCTCCAACATATTCAACACAGACACATGGTCTTTCACAGAAGTTAATGCCGGCAGGAGCGGTCCAGACCCGTTCTGGCTTGGCCCGCTGAGCGGAGACGCCGGCCTCGCCAGCACAGCACAGACCTTCAAGAGGCCAACCCCCGAGCAGAGACTGGCGGCCGCTAACGCCGCCCGGATCGCCCGGGCGCAGGCAGCCGCCACCGCCCGCGCGGCGGGTGCCTTACCTCGGGCAGCAAAGCCGGCCACGGTGCCGGGTGGCACGCCAGACTACTTCGGCCCCTCGGGAAACTTCGCCAATAGCCCGTTGCCGGAGATTGACGCTAGCGGTAACGTGGTTCCTGGTAGCGGGATGCGGAAGTTCATTGACTCGCTGCCCGGCCTGGGCGCCGCCGGCGCCAACAACCTCGGGCAATACATCCCGGTGGCCAATGCCGACACTATTACCTATCCAGGGTCAGATTACTATGAGATAGCAGCGGTGCAGTACACCGAAAAGATGCATTCCGATCTGCCAGCCACGACGCTGCGCGGCTATGTTCAGCTCAACAACGGGACAGCCGCCGGCGCGAACACGGTGTGGCCGGCCCCGGTCCATTACCTGGGCCCAACTATTGTGAGTACCAGAGACAGGCCGGTGAGGATAAAGTTCACTAACCTGTTGCCGCCAACCTCAGCCCCCGGCCGCCTCTTCCTCCCCATCGACACGACGATCATGGGTGCCGGTACCGGTCCTAACATGGGGACGGAACTCTACTCGGACAACCGGGCAACCATTCATCTTCACGGAGGTCTGACTCCGTGGATCAGTGACGGCACGCCCCACCAGTGGGTCGCCCCGAATCTGGAGTCCACGGTTGCCGGCCGCACCTACCTCAAGGGAGTCAGCGTGCGCGATGTGCCCGATATGCCTGTCTCGCCAGGCGGTTCAGTAACCTTCTATTACCCAAACCAGCAAAGCTCCCGGCTCATGTTCTACCATGACCATGCACTGGGCGAGACCCGCCTCAATGTCCAGGCTGGCATAGCGGCCGGCTACGTCCTCACCGACGCCACCGAGCAGTCCCTGATTGCCTCCGGTACGGTACCCGGCATAGGGACGCCGCTGGTCATCCAGGACAAGACCTACGTGCCCAAACCTGCCCAGCTAGCAATTCAGGACCCGACCTGGGACACCGCCAAGTGGGGCGGGTTGGGCAATCTCTGGTACCCGCACGTCTACATGCCCAACCAGAACCCGTTCAGCCCAGCCGGCGTGACTGCCATGGGCAGGTGGGACTACGGTCCCTGGTTCGGCATCCCGGGCATAGTGAACGGTCCCGTGTCCAACCCGTACTACCCTGATCCGGCTGGGCTCCAGCCACCTCAAATCCCCGGCACGCCGAATGTGTCAACAGTAGCGGAAACCTTCTTTGACACTCCGGTGGTCAACGGCACGGCCTATCCCACGCTGGCGGTCGACCCGAAGGCCTACCGCTTCCGCGTACTCAACGCCGCCAACGACCGGTTCTGGAACCTTTCGCTGCTCCAGGCGGCGCCGTTGACCATCAGCGTCACGGCGACAGGTGCTGGCTATACGTCCCCTCCAGCGGTAAATATTAGCGGCGGCAGCGTCACTGGAGCTTCTGCTGCCGCATCGCTCGGACTAGTCAGCGTCAATGTGACAGCCGGTGGCACCGGGTACACTTCCCCGCCCAACGTCACCGTGGTGGGCGGTAGCGGCAACGGCGCGGCGGCGGCGGCGATAATGACCGGGACCAGTGTCTCCAGCATACTGGTTCTGAGCCGGGGCAACGGGTATGCCACGGTGCCCACCATCGCCATATCAGGTGGCGGCGGAACCGGGGCACAGGCAACCGCGGTGCTTGGGGTGACCCAGATCAATACCACCAACCGCGGCGCCACTTCAAGCGGACCGAAGGTGAACCCGACGATCACCATTACGGGTGGCGGCGGCGCCGGCGCCAGGGCTATCGGCAGCGTCCTGACTGACGTCACCATGGTGCCGGCCGTGCCCAATCCGGCAATACCTTTCCCCATTGACTATACGGCGCCCACCGATGGTCCAAATGTCTTTCAGTCTGACATTCTGGACGGGCGGGCCGGGGGCGTTCCTGACCCAAGGTACATGGGCCCGAGCTGGATCGCTATCGGCAACGAAGGGGGATTTTTGCCCGCACCGGTGGTAATACCGCCCATGCCGATCGGATATCAGCACAACAACAAGAATGCTACCTGGAACGGCATCACCAAGAAGTCACTCTTCATGTCGCCGGCAGAACGGTACGACGTGATTGTTGATTTCTCTCAATATGCCGGCCAGACACTGATATTGTACAACGACTCGCCGGCGCCGGCCCCACTCTTCGACGTGCGCAACGACTACTACACCGGCAATGCGGACCAGACCATTTTCGGCGGCGCACCATCGACGCTGGCGGGCTACGGACCGAACACCCGCACCGTCATGCAGATCAATGTGTCCAGCGCGACGCCTGTCCCGTTTAACAGCTTGGCGTTGGACACCTCCATACCGGCGGCTTTCAAGGCCAGCCAGGACCCCATCCTCGTTCCGCAGTCGGCCTACAATACGGCCCTTGGCACTAGTTATCCGGATGACTACGTGAGAATACTGGACAAGGAGTTTTCTCCGGCCGCTTCCCCACGGGGTGTCGCCTCCGTGGTCATAGCCAACAAGGGCCTTGGGTTCCTTACGAGCCTTCCCACTGTTGCCCTGTCCGGCGGCGGTGGCTTGGGGGCCACGGCCACGGTTACCATGGAGCAGCAGGGGGATATCTCAGCGTTTGTCATCGGCAACGCCGGTAGCGGATATACCACCGCGCCCACCGTTATTATCGGGGCCCCGCCGGCGGGAGGCACCCAGGCCACCGCTGAAGCCAAGATCCAGGGCGGACAGCTCATCGCCGTCGTCATCACCAACGCCGGTTCAGGATATACAGTGCCTCCCGACGTCACCATAACCGGTGGCGGTGGGACCGGAGCGCAGGCAGCGTGCGATACTGGCACGGCCTTCCAAATTACCGCCCTCGGCACTGGCTACAACGCGGCAACCACGACGGTTACCCTTTCCGCCCCGCCCACAGGCACTACACCTACGGTTGCCCCGTACCTGGGGATATCCTCGGTCACCCTTTTGACCACCGGGACCTATCCGTCGTACATCACACCACCCACCATAACCGTCACCGGCGGCGGCGGTTCGGGAGCCCTCCTGATACCGGTCATGGCGCGCAACCCGATTCC
>ORJL011469863.1_pt1 | contig 12223 bp, 8 predicted proteins | sample 1779941 | NCBI WGS metagenome assembly ORJL01 (sample SAMEA104232317, study PRJEB22302) | groundwater metagenome | biome: forest; feature: aquifer; material: groundwater | place: USA | collected 2011-08-07 | depth 5.8 m
AGATGACCTCGGCCTCCCCCAAATCAACGGTCTGGGGATCAGGTGGAATCCGCTCCACGATTCGCGTGCGCACCGATGCGATCGCGGTTCCGGGGTTCCAGCGATTTACAACCGGGCGGACGGGGCGCATCCACGGCAGGACCACCGGGCTCAAAACCCGGGTGGAAACGGTGAGCACCAGCGGGCCCGTTCCGTTCCAGACCCTCGATTCGAGGATCTGCGCCCCCAAGGCCCGCCTCCTCATTTTGAGCCCCTCTTCGCAGTGCTCAAGGGCGACCGCATCGGTGAATATCGCCGCTCCCAGAGCCGAAGCCAGAAGAGGAGCGAGAGAGACACCGAGATCATCGTGGGCGAGCAGGAACACGTTTGCTTCGTGATTCCTGGCGACATCGACAAGGTGGATCCCCTGAATTTCGAGGCAGTCCGCGACCTCCGGGGCAGCATCCACCACCGTGATTTCGGGCACACCATACTTCCCGAACGATTCGAAAACCTCCCGGGGTTCACCGGCAAAGCTAACCGCCGACCAGTCGCCGTCCAAAATATTTGAAAGTCGAGAGGCTTCGGAAAGGATCCCCTTGCCTGTAGCGTCAAGTTCTCCCCCGGGGAGCCCCACAAACACGAGGATTCTTCCCCCCAAAGATTTGCCCGGGCGAGGTGCGTCCGCCATCAGATCTCTCTTCCCGCCTTGTGACCTTCCCATATGGCCATGTCCACCTTTCGGGGAGCCACGCAATCGCCGATCCGATGGAGTTCCTTCACCTTCCCCTTGAGGGCCTTGTACAGGAAGTCGTCCACCTGCTGCCCCATGGCCAGCACCAGGGAGTCGTACGGTCCCCACTCGCTCCAAACATTGGAATAAACATTGAACCCCTTCACCACCTTGGCGCCCGCTTCTCCAGCCACTTCCATCACGGCGATATCGGGGGTGAAGGTGACCCCCTTCTGGAGAAGCCGCTGCCGGGTCAGGTAGAGGTCCTGGGTGGGACCGAGCTCCGCACCGACGAAGAGGCTTGAGGTGATGATGTGGACGTTCTTCCCCCCGCTGGCCAATAATTCAGCCGTGGCCGTAGCCTGATGATGCCCGTCGTAGTCGACGAGGCAAACCTTCCGGCCCAGTTCGGCACTGCCATTGAGTACCTGCCAGACGTTGAAGACGGCTGGCCCGTCGGCCCCTCCAACCGGGCGATCCTTGGGGATACTTCCAGTGGCCACGATAACCACATCGGGATTTTCCCGCAATACCTGCTCGGGCGTGACCGTAACTCCGAGGTGAACCTCGACGCCTGCCTTGTCCACCTGGATTTTCTCGTTGCGGATAATGCTGCCGAATTCGTCCCGTCCGGCTCCTTTCATGGCGATAAGCACTTGGCCCCCCAATTGATCGTTTCGATCAAAGAGAGAGACCCGATGGCCGCGGAGGCCGGCCATCTTGGCCGCCGACATGCCTGCGGGGCCGCCCCCGATCACCATCACCTTTTTCTTAATTGAGGCCTGTTTCAGTGTCCCTTCGCCCCATTCGCTTTCCAGCCCTACCGCGGGGTTCTGGATGCAGCCCAGGGATCTGCTGATCCCGATCCTTCCGATACAGCCCTGGTTGTCGCCCACACAGTAGCGAATATCCTCCAACCTCCCTTCCCTGGCTTTCTTGGGAAGAAACGGGTCGCAAATCAGGGCCCGGCACATGCCGATCATGTCAGCCTGCCCGTTCGCCAAGACCTTTTCGGCCAATACCGGGTCGTTGATGCGACCCGTGCAGAAGACCGGCAGCTTGATCGTTTCGCGCATTCCCGCGGCCAGCGGGACAGTAAAACCCAGGGGGGTATGCATGGAACCTTCCACAAGGTAGAGGTTGTAGAAAGTGGCTATGGAAAGATCCATGAAATCGATAAGACCTGTCGCCTCGATACGCGCCCCGATCTCTTGCATATCCTTCAGGGTAAGTCCTCCGGGGATCATCTCGTCGGCACACAGCCGGATCCCCAGGGTATAGTCGTCACCCACGGCCTTGCGGACCGCCGCGATGAACATCAGGGGGGCATGCATGCGGTTCTCAAGGCTTCCTCCGAACTTGTCGGTGCGGAAATTCGTCAGAGGCGACAGGAACTGGCGGGCCAAGCTGGAATGCCCGAACTGAATTTCGACCCCGTCAAATCCCCCCTCCCTTACATGGATGGCGCTCCTCGCGAAGAATCGGCAGACCTCCTCGATGTTCTCGGGCTCCATCTCTTTGGGCGTCTCCCGAAATAGTACGTCCGGCATGGCACTTGGCGCCCAGACCGGCAGCCGGGAGATAGTGCCGTCGCTTTGCTGTCCGTTGTGGTTGATCTGGGCAAAGATATGGGCATCAAAACTGTGTACATAGTCGGTGATTTTTCGGAAAGCCGGGATCACTTCGGGGTGGTACACGTCCACAAGCTTTTCGTACGCCCGGTCGGTGGGGTGGATGCTCATCTCTTCGGTGATGATTAGTCCCGCTCCGCCCTTGGCCCGTTCTCCCCAGTAATACATGTGCCGCTTGGTGGGAAGACAGTTGACGGCAAAGTTCGTCAGATGGGGCTGGAAAGAGATGCGGTTTTTCACCTCCACCTTCCCGATTTTCAGTGGAGAGAAAAGGTACCGAAACATCATGACAGCAACTCCCGGGAATCATTTTTTCCGACACTCATGCGCAGTCCCTTCCGCGAAGGGGGGATATGCAACGGCCGAGCCTGGGAGCCAGCCCCGAAGTTCCATCCCCCCCCCCAAAAAAATGGCTCATCCCGTAATCGAGTGGGTAAAATGTGCCGATTTCAGATCTCGGGCAGCATGAAGGAGAACTTCTCCGCGGCCTCGCAGTACGCCGCGATCAATACACTCCGCAGATTCCGTCGATGGCCAGTTCCTCAATCTTTATTTCATCGAGAATGCAGGGTTCCTCTCTGCCGCCAAGGCTCTCCTCGGCATTCGCTTCTTTATTAGATGCGTGAAATTCGTCCATGGGTTCCCCTTCTAAAGGCGATTATATTACTGATGCCATCCACCCGGAATCAACCGTGATCATGTTGCCAGTCATGCATCGGCTCTCGGGAAGACAAAGCCAGAGGACCGCATTGCCTACATCTTCCGGAGAGAGATCCCGGTCCTTGAACAGGTGTCTCTTGGTAAACTGCGCCTTGGCCGACTCTTGGTCCATGCCTAAATATCCGGCGAGGCCCTCCATCATTTTTGTCCAGACCGTCCCGGGACACACGACGTTGATGTTGATGTTGTGGTCCGCCGTTTCCATGGCGAGACTCTTGGAGAACCCGATGATCCCGTGCTTCGCGGCGCAATAGTGGCCTCCCAAGCCGAGACCGTTCTGACCGGCCACGCTTGATATGGAGATGATCTTCCCGTAATGGGCGGCGATCATGTGGGGGACAACGTAGTGACAGCAGAGGTACGTCCCCTTGAGGTGCGTGTCGATGACGTCGTCCCAAGTGGCTTCGTTTATTTCCACAACTGGCACGAGGCCGATAACTCCGGCATTGTTGACAAGGATGTCGATCTTGCCGAACTTCGAGATGACTTGGTCCACCATGGACTTTACGTCCGCGGCAGAGCGGACATCACAGACGATTCCAAGAGCCGTTACTCCCAAGGTTTCGATTTCCTTCACGGCCTCCTCAAGATCTGCACGCGTTGAGAGGGGATAGGGGACCGTTTCAATATTCTTGCAGATGTCGGTCAGGACGATATTGCATCCTTCTCCTGCGAGTGTCCTGGCGATACCCAATCCGTTGCCCCTGGCACCCCCGGTGACGACAGCAACTTGATCTTTAAGCTTCATGGCGTCTCTTTTCCTCACAACTGTCCCAACGAAGAGGGCATTCTAAACAAACAAATAGATGTCAAAATTCATGTCTCCCGGAGAACATCACCCCGCTCTACATGCGGCGGCGACGGCTCAAACTCCCCTTCCGGTGAACCAAGGCCCCCGCACGATTACCCGAACTCAGCCTGCGCACCACCGTTACTGGAAAGAGGCGTTGTTCCACATAGTTACGAGTCGCCAGCATTCGTACTTGCTGCCTGAATCCGATAACTACTTGAATCTATTCAAATAACAAGTAGGCAACCTCCCTAAAGAAAGTGTTTCTGATTTTATCACGGAACCCATGCACCTGTCACAAGGAAAAGGTGTATTTTTATCCCGCAAGTCTCCAGGATATTCCTCCCGCCATCTATTTTTTTATTCCCAGGGCGACTGATTTGCCCGCTCTATAGGAGGCTGTGGCGGAGCAACCGGTAGCGGCAGGACCCCGACGATAACGGGGCACACCCTAGTCCTCTCGACTAACCTCGGCAACTGCCGCAATCGGCGCATGATTGGAGCCGACGTCCGGGCACACATGAATCAGGGGTCCCTCGAAGGTGCACCGGGCATTATCTCGGTCATCAATCCACCTTGACTTTCCCGTGGTTCTTAAGGCGCGCCCCAGTTCACCTACCGGATGAGTCCAACGCTCCATGAAATACCATGATTACGCTACGGTTACAGAGAATCCGGCGAGGTCAACCGGCGTTTTCGGGGCAAACGCTCTTTTTATGTATTAAGTAAAATAACAGGAAATCCAAAAATCGACTTTACTTCCGGCTGGCCAACTTCAAATCGGGTAGCTCAGGGTGCAAAGTAAGGTGACCAAGAATAATTCGACGTAACAGGAAGCGTAAGCCTGCAAGTATCGCAGGCTTACGCTTCCTTTATAATCAAACTACCAACCCCCCTTTAATCGCATTTTCTATATATTTTGGCGTTTTCCACCACGGAGAGATTCCAAGATCCACAGCAATTGCATTTGCGGCACCGTATCCGCTCCCTAACAACACCATCCCGCCTGGATACACACTGGCTCCGCCAACATAATACCCTTCAATAGGAGTTTTATAATTAGAACACAGGTCATTTGGCCGGAAGTACCCCATCTGAGTACTAACATACTCCCCGTGCTTAATTGAGCCCCTTTTCATATTCGGGAATTTCATCTCAATATACGTTGGAGGAACCGCATAATTACGGATAGACTGCGCATTTGCCATATTTGGAGCATACGTATTTAGCAATTTTCTAACCTGGACAGCAAATTCTTCCTTTACTTTTTCCCAATTACCATTCTTAAGTTGATATGGGGCTAACGTCTCCATTCGTACTACGTGCAAATACTTAGGAGGGGCAATCCACTCATCAAGAAACTTCGGATTTATTGTCGGACGCTGAGAAGCATCAAACTTTGTAACACAGGTAACATGTCCGCAAGAAGGCAATCCACCCCCTTGAACCACTTTAAATTGGGACACAACATCTTCGAGAGTCTCTACCCCCATCACCTGCATCAAAGCCATCCCAGCTTCCGAATTCGAACTCGCTGCGGTAAAGACCGGTTCTACATCGGTGACAAGATGCAGACCGTAGTGGCTCACATCTTCCCACTTCCATCCCTCAACCGCATCCACAAGCCCTGGAACTAATTTATTCAATTTCTCTTTCCCGATAAAACGGAGAAATGTCTGTTCTGGATCTAACGTACTTACTACTCTTTTTGCCCTGAATTCATGCCCATCCGTTGTTTTCACACCCACAGCCTTCCCATTTTCCACAATAACTTCATTCACTTCAAGAGTCTCTTTAATCGTTCCGCCATTAGCAACGAAGGACTTCGCCAATGCTGATGGTAGGCGATGACTGCCCCCGCGTACAAGAGACGCATTTAGCATCCTACACACATACAATGGCACTAAATAACCCACACCACTTACATCCGGGTCAATCCCCCACATAGATGTCAAGTATAGTAATAAAGCTTTTAATGGCTCTGTCTCGAAACCACACTCCTCAATAATTTCCCTAGGCGATTTTTCGGATATTCCTAATATTTTTTCCCCTAACGGATTATTATTCATAATATTTATTAAATCAAGGGGCGCTACGGCTGGACGGTAAGTCTGCGGAACCAGGCATTCATTACACATATCCGAAAATTCTTTATACATTTTTCGAAATATACTGGCATCCTTTTGGGAAAATCCGGAAATTGACGCAACACTTTTCTCCACATCATTATATAAACATAACGATCTGCCGTCTTTTAGCAAGATTGATACTGATGGCTGCGGGGTAATATAAGTACACCCGAATTCACTCAACTCCAAATCAGTATAAGCCGGGGCCACATCGAGCATCATCATATATGTCGCATGTGTGTTTAGACGACATCCGGATTCTTCATCCGTCATTACTGCCCCTCCGGTTTCCCATCTACGCTCGACAACTAATACTTTCGCACCTGCTTTTGCCATATATGCGGCAACGGTCAAGCCATTTATCCCGCCACCGATAACGATCAAATCATAATCATTCGCCATTAGAACCTCCCTCCGAAAAATTTATACTCCCATGGAAAATAATATCAAAATTTCAATTTATATTTCATTCCATTCTTGCTACAAAAATCCATGTAGGGCTCCAAAGCGCGCGTTTTCCCACGCCAAGGCTGGTTCACGATCCCCAAATCCTCGCTAACTGCGGTAGCCGCAGCATAACCCCCCATCAACCATGTCGCCCTTGTAAAATTAACCTCAGTAATGTACAGCTTTTTAATAGGTGTTCTCGGGGCTCCACAACCCGGGAAGGGCCTACCCGCGCCCCACTGGTTATTATTAAGCCCACCACCGCTCCATGTACCAAACAACATGCTTTGGTTTCTCCGGTTGATATCCAATGGTGTGTGAACATACCTTTCCACCTTGGCAGTTTTTATATTAGGCGCATACTCGGCCAGCTTTTCTTCTATCCTATCAGCATATTCTTCCCGGATTACATCCCAATCACCCGGGCCGTTCAATTTCCTGGTACCCCATTTCCTGATGTTATATGGAACATCTGCCCACAAAAGAACAGTATGCAGACCTTCAGGAGCCTGAGTTGGATCAATCGCTGTGTAACGGAAACAACCACCGAATGCAATGGGCGGATCAGGCAACTCCCCCCTGGCGTAACAACGCTGCAAACGAGCCGAATCCTCTGAGGTCTCCACGCCGAAATTAAACATGTACATCTCTTTCTCGATTACCGGATCAATATTTTTATTTGTCCAATCGAAACTATTGAAGTGAAGAGGTTCATTCAAAACATAATAATTCGTAAATAAAACTTGGCCTTCGTAATCATATAACTTAACTGCCGTTGCCACATCTTGAGATAGATGTTCCTCTCCAACTAACCATAAAAAGGTAGGAACTGGAGTAAGGTCACTTATAACCGCTTTGGTTGCTTTTATAACACGACCGGGATATACCGAATCCTTCGAAAGAACTACACCATTAGCTTCACCATTCTCAACCAATATTTTATCAACAGGACAACTCTGATACACTTCTCCACCATAATGAATAAGGCACCGATAAAGAGAATGCGGCAACAAATGGCTTCCACCTTTTGCTGTGGCTGTATATGGGTATCCTGGTCCCGTAAACAAGGACGCTATTGCTCCTATCGGACCTATCGTTTTCAACCAAGGGTCCGGCCCAATTTCGACCATGTTACTGATAAGGCTTGTCTTGATTCTCTCATCTTCAAACATAATATCCAGAACATGGTACCCAGTCATTTGTTCCCAACCTCTGGGCACATGAGGACATTCACTAATTATTTTTATCGCCTTCCCAAAAGACTGTGGATTAGGTATGGAATAAAATCCTTCATGCGTAAACTCCACAAGACGGTTATTACTACCGAAATAGTTGCTTATATCCCTGAAAACTTTTGCATCTTTTTCATTCAGAAGTCTCCATGCCATATATGTTTTTTCCGCATCGAAATTGTGTTGCACAGATGCGGTACCATCTAAAAATGGATAAAAATATCCCCACCCGCTCCTGGAAATTACAGGTTCATATCCAAACCTTTCTAACTCTAATTCAGTGTACGCAGGTGAAGACCACGGTGTTAAACCAGACGCGTGTAAGTTGCAACGAACCCCGGGACGCATTACTTCTTCCGTATCACAATTCGTTCCAACCTCATTTCTTGCTTCAAATACAGCAACCTTAAGTCCAGATTTCGCCATGTACGCCGCAGGAGTTAAACCTTGTATACCTCCACCAACTACAATAACATCATAGCTGTCCCGCATAAATAAACCCCCTATCGACATTTTTAACTGCACCAATCAACTATACATCCAAAAATAACGGTAAAAATACCACATCACCTGCACTAATGAATGTTGAAGACTGCAATACTATTTACTGCGAGCTTGCCTATGGAACAGCTTTCGCAGCATCTAATGCATCTAATACGTTGCTGGAATATCACTGGAAACCAATATTATGCATATCCCCTACTTCATCTCTATGGCGGCTTTTTCCTTTAATTTCTTTCGTTGAATCTTCCCAACGGCATCTTTTTCTATTTCATCAACAAACTCTATCACCCTGGGGTATTTGTACGCGGCTATTTTTTGTTTGATGAACCCTTGCAATTCAGCAATCAGATCATCGTTTTTTTCAAATCCTTCTTTAAGAATAACTATTGCCTTTGGAACCTCTCCGCGAACTGCATCCGGAATCCCGATTACCACGGCTTCTTTTATAGCAGGATGCTCATGCAGAACCTCTTCGATTTCACTCGGGTCAACAAACCTACCGGCACTACGAATCAAGATACTCTCGCGTGCCTGAAACTCAAAACAACCCTCTGAATTCTTAAAGAAATAATCATCTGCTCTACTATATTTCCCCCAATTCATGTCTTCTTCTACATATCGTTTGATATCCGGGTGCTTATTATTCAGGAAGCAAATGCCGGTTGGACCTCGGACCAACAGAGTTCCGTTTTCACCGTCAGAGACATCTTTTCCCTCTTTGTCAACAATCCGTATTTCATACCCAGGAAGTGGTTTTCCTACCGAGCGCCCCGATAGAAACTTTTTACCACCGATTGCGGGACACATGAGCCATCCCCTAAAAGGTGTCATCCCATAACCGTTCCACGGCTCAAACCCAAGTTTCTTTGTCCATTCATCGAACGTCTTTTTATCGAATACTTCCCCAGAACAAAGTACTATCCGTAAACTGGACAGATCGTATTCTTCTATGTTGACGGATGATGATATCATCCTTAAAACAGTAGGGGAAGCAATGAACTTAGTAACCCGATATTTCTCTATTGTATTAAGAACCTGTTGTGGAGAGTATCGTTCTTTGTTCAATACAGAAGTAATCCCACTCGCAATTATATTTGGTACTTTTTCAAAGTTGCCGAACGTATGACCAACCGGCAAAGGACAGTAATGAACGTCATTCAGTTTTGTTCCACGGACTTCAATCACATTTAAAGCATGAGCAACTTCTCCTGCATGTGTGCATAAACATCCCTTTGGTCTCCCTGTAGTTCCTCCTGTATAATATATCGCGTTAACGTCATACGGTTTCGTTTTCGCTACTTCCAATTCAACATCTTCCCCTACAAGCAGCGCATCAAATGGAAGAAATGCCTTTCCCCCTTTGTAATTTCCGACAACAATTACATTTTTCACCAGTGGAGAATTATCTAATGCCGCTTCAACTTCTTGGATATCTTCTACTATTGTAACTACAAACTTACACTCAGTATCATTAAAAATGTATTCCAACTCTTTTGCTCTCTCTAACGGTTGCGTTGGGACGCAAATCGCCCCAATTTTCCAGACAGCAAGTGTAGTAATAATGGCTTCAAGGTGATCCCCAAAACGAAATACGATCCTGTCACCTTCGTGAACACCCAACTTTTTAAGAGCATTCCCAAACCTGTTCACATCTTTCAAAATATCCTTGTACTTTACAGGATTCCCATCTACATGAAAAGCAATTTTTCCTTGAATCCCCCGCCTGCTTATACCTATATCCCATAATAGTTCGGCACAATTTATGTGTGGCCTATTTAATAGCAGACTTGAAAAATTCCCCGGAAAAACAAGATCCGGCCAGCAATCTTCCGGTGGCAACATTCTTTTGGGAAAATTTCCGAACATATCCTCACACTCCCCCTAACTATATATATTTCGAAATATGGTATTTCGCGGCTGTTCTATTGCATGTACTATCCGTGATTGAACAGTTCCCAGAAGCATCATGCACCTATGCAGAAACCGTTCGAATATCCCGAGAACGCTATGGAGGCCCGCGTATGGGGCGCGCGCTAGATCCTATCAGCCATCATTATAGAACAGCCACATTGAAACAGTACTTCACCATATTCTTCCAATCCTGAACATCCGCCATTCCAGAACGACAAGAGATCCCTATACTTCGGAATTTCTATTTAAACCAGCCCCCTGAGAACCTCTTACCCGATGACTTTACTGTTGGGCAGATAAACTACACCTTTCGCCGCATAAGAAGCAGGTTATCATAGACCATAACCGTTTTATCATGCTGATTTACAATTGTGTACGTCAAGGTCGTCACACCCTTGTCCGGTTTTGATGTCTCCTTTTTCTTAATAACCTCCACCACGACATGAATAGTATCTCCAATAAAGACCGGAGCGGAAACTTTCATATTCTCCAACCCTAGCCATGCAATAACGCTGTCACCAAGAAATCCTGTGCTTCCAAGGAGTCCAATAGAAAGAGCAAACGTCAAGGGCCCATGAGCCACCCTTTCACCAAAAATCGTATTGTTTTTGGCATATACTGAATCCATATGGATAGGGAAATAATCCATTGTTAAACCTGCCCAATTCAGTAAATGGGCTTCGGTAACCGTTATAGCCCATGTCTTAATCTTCTCCCCTATTGTAAAATCGTCCCACCATTTCTCCACAAAACTTAGACGACAATTCCCATCCATTTAAAATGGCCTCCTTCATACTTAAGGCATAATCGAATACTGGATCAACTATAATTCTATCATCATTAAACTAAAAGTTTGATTAACGGCCCTGAGACTTCAAAAATTCCAATGTAAACACCGAATCTGGATAAATAAAGTTATACGGTTCAGATTTGAACAACAAAAATGTCTTTGACCCATTTATCCAATCTACTATTTCCACATTAGCCCAATTACGTTTCCCGTCATCAGTCCACCATATGAGATTATTCCATGATCTATACAAATTATTCTTTTGGTCATAAAATTCACTATACACAGGCAACCAGGTTTCAGCATCAATCCACATAACCCTCGAACCATACATATAATTCTTATCTGTGACCCTGTAAGTTACCTTGTAATATTTTCTGAACTCCCATCCTGGGACATGCATAAATTTCCCATCAAATTTGCTCACATAATTTCCATCAACATGGGCATCCGGATATGAATAGATCAAATTCTGTCCTAACTCAATTTTTTCAGGATAAATATTTTTATAATCAATCTTCTGTTCAAAGTTCGCATAATCATCCATAGTTACGTCTGTTCCAAAAAGAGGGTCTTGAACATCTGCACCGGTAAATCGACGTACCCGTCGAATTGCCGGCATATAAGCCCACGTATCATCCGTTTTGTTGTAATCATTATAACGGAACCTCAATATAGAAAACCCTTTTGCATCATGCGGCTTTGTAAACAACGTGGTACCTTTCCAATCAATGTCGGTATCTGAATATCTAGGTACTGGAGGCAATGACGTCCTGCCACTCCATGGTTTCTGCCAATAGGTAAATGCAACATCTTTTCGTCTGTCCGCTTTATCTAAAACAATAAAATTTATGTAAACCTTGTAGGAATCTCCATTAAATCGCCTTTTATAAAAATTTACAGAAACCTCGTGAATATTCCTAGGTTCCGGGAACGGAATACCAGCATCCCAATTTATCAGTTTGGAATTATCGTCGCTAAGCTTAACTACACCCTTATTTTTTTCCGCCCAAACCCTATCCGGTTCATCGTACCTTAATTTCCTTGTAGGCATAATCTTAATAGGTAACGGCAAATCATACCTAGTGGCACCTCTTTTTAATCTCTTGGCAAGATTAGATGGCAAAAATTGCTCAAGTTCAGGAAAATTTTTGTAATTATTTGCATCAATAACCGTTCCGGCCGGTATCGGTTTCATGTTTAACGTCTTATTCTCATGGATCGTCGGGTCAATATTCGCAAGCGCACCAGACGCGGCAAACACCGAGAACGGAGAAGATGACGCAGCCAAGATCCCAACACTACCAGCAGCTTTCAAGACATCCCTTCTTGTATACCCTGACATTGGTATCCCTCC